>Ga0172378_10000055_pt1 | contig 77869 bp, 61 predicted proteins | sample GrowelOW332metaG_FD_119755 | JGI IMG/M metagenome (GOLD analysis project Ga0172378, IMG submission 119755) | Groundwater microbial communities from an aquifer near a municipal landfill in Southern Ontario, Canada - Pumphouse #3_1 metaG | ecosystem: Environmental > Aquatic > Deep subsurface >... | reverse complement strand
TGCACCACGATCATCAATCAGGAACATGGCACCACTACGGAACTGGTGCAGGAACCATATCCCGTTCAGGAAGGGACTGAAGAACGGATACTTGCGCTCTACGAGCGGGAACTGATCCGTTTCAAGGCTGTCGTATTCACCGGAACCAGAGCCCCCGGCTATGATCAGGATCTCTATCCCCGCATGGTACGGATGGCGAAGCGCCAAGAAAAAATCGTGGTCCTCGATGTCAAGGGGCAGGATCTGGAGCGGTCACTGCAGCATCATCCGGATATCATCAAGCCGAACCTCAGCGAATTCTGCGCGACCTTCCTGCCCGGCGTCGAGGTGCGGGAGCAAGAAGGCAACGAGACGCTGCGTCCCCGTGTGGAAGCCGCGGCACGCACACTCTACGAAACGTTCGCAAGCAGGGTCATCCTCACCCGAGGTCCATACCCGATATGGTATTTCGACGGCCATACACTGCGGGAAGTTCCCCCTGAACGGGTCGAGGCGATCAACACGATCGGTTGCGGAGATGCGTTCACCGCAGGTTTGCTGGATTCCATGCTGTCGGGCAAGGATTTGCAACGATCCGTCGTGCAGGCGGTGCATTTCGGAGCCTTGAATGCGGCATGCATCCGTCCCGGCTCGATCCAAATGTTGCGCTAGCGCATTCTTGCAACAAATTGCAATTCTTTCGTACCGACGCATTTCCGCAAAAAGTCATAAAAATATTGCGGAAAGCATCGATTTTTTGTTGTCAAACTCAAGATAATTCTAATTTGTGCAACAAAAAAAACGCTGTAGGCAACAAGAATTTCTTTGACACTGAAATCTTTCTTCTCATATACTAGTGCGTAGCTGCTCATGCACTGTCTCGTTCGGAAGTCATGGGGGGTATCAAGCACACACTATGTTTAAGGAGCGTGGAATGAAAAAACTACTTGTTATCGTCCTTCTTGTCTCCCTGGCATGCGGAACCGTTTTCGCCGGTGGGGCGAGCGAAACCGCAGCCGCAAAGGAATCAGGCGCCGTGAAGATCGCCTTGATCATCGAGAACACCATCGACGACAAAGGCTGGTGCCAGGCCATGTACGATGGTATCGTCGCCGCACAGGCCCAGATGCCCGGCAAGATCGAGTTCAGCTATTCCGAGAACATGCCCCCCGTCGACGCAGGTTCGATCGCCCGCCAGTACGTAGCCGACGGCTATGACCTGATTGTCGCCCACGGCGCCCAGTACAAGAATCTGATACTCGAGATGGCCGGAGAGTATCCCGATGTTTCCTTCGCATTCGGAACTTCCGCAGAAGTCGGCCCCTCCAACGTATTCACCTACATGCCGGAATCCGAAGAGACCGGATATCTCTCCGGCCTGATCGCCGGCTTGACGACGAAGCAGAACATCGTCGGCCTCGTCGGTCCTGTCGATGGCGGTGACGCGGCTCGCTATAACCGTGGTTTCGTTCTCGGTGTGATAGCGGTGAATCCCGATGCAAAGATCCAGGTAGCGCACACGGGGTCTTTCTCCGACTACGTGAAAGCCGGCGAAGTCGCCACCAGCCAGATCAAAAACGGCGCCGACGTGCTGACCGGCTCGTCGCAGCAGGCCATCGGGGCTCTGCGCGCCACCGCGGAAAGTCCGACAGCGATGTGGGTGGGACAGGATATCGCCCAGTTCTCCACCGCGGAAGGTCAGAAGAAGTGCATCGCCGCTTCCTCCTACAACTATGCGGCGGTCATCGTCGGCATGGTCGACAAGATCAATTCGGGAGTGAAAGGTGGAGAGTGCATTCCGATGAACTTCAACAACGATGGATTCATCTTTGAGTTCAACCCTGCGCTTCCCCAGTACAAGACCCCAGAAATCACGGCTGCCGTCGACAAGGCTCTCGCCGACTTCAAGGCGGCGCCCGGAGTCCTCGCGAACTGGTCCAGCGTCGACTATTCTACACTGTAGCAAACATTCGTTCGACTCGGCATTCCCGCCTTCCTGGCGGGAATGCTCGTAGTAAGTGGTAAAACATGACAGAGAAGATTCGTTCGCTCGACATGGAGCACATCACCAAACGGTTTCCTGGAGTCCTTGCATGCGACGACATCTCCATCCATGTCGGAGAAGGAGAGGTCCTTGCGCTCGTAGGGGAGAACGGAGCCGGAAAAACTACGTTGATGAACATCCTCATGGGGTTGTATCAACAGGATGAAGGAAGAATCCTCATCAACGGGGAGGAAGTCCGCTTCCGCGGGCCTGAGGACGCTTTTGCCGCGGGATTGGGCATGGTACACCAGCAGTACATGCTTGTCCCGAACATGACGGTCACCGAGAATGTCGCGCTCGGGTATCAGCAGGCTTGGAAACCGCTGAAGCTCGATCTGAAGATGGTACGAGACCGCGTCATCGAGATTTCGGAACATTACGGGCTGCAAGTGAACCCCGACGCTTATATCTGGCAGCTGTCGGTCGGCGAACAACAGCGCGTCGAACTGGTCAAGACCCTCTGTCTGGGGGCCCGGTTCCTGATTCTCGACGAACCGACCTCGGCGTTGACGCCGCAGGAAACCGATGAGCTGATCCTGCTGCTCAAACGGATGAAGGATGAGCTTTCGATCATCTTCATCTCTCACAAGCTCAACGAAGTCAAGGCGCTCTCCAACAAGGTGACGATCCTCCGTCACGGCAAGGTCGTGTTCAACGGAGAGACCGACGACTATTCCCCGCAGGAGATCGCGGCGCTGATGACAGGCCACGAGGTTCAGCTTCCTGAAAACAAGGAACCGGACATGCATGGAGCCCCGGCCTTGGTTCTCAAGGATGTATGCGTTCGTTCCGACCGAGGATTCCTCGCACTCGATGGTCTGGATCTGACTGTCCATGAGGGGGAGATCGTCGGCTTGGCCGGCGTATCGGGCAACGGGCAGAGGGAGCTTGCAGAAGCGATCAACGGGTTGCGGAGCGTCGAACGAGGAACAATCACGTTCTTCGGCGTCAATCTCGCCAACAAGAACCCGTACTATGTCATCGATCACGGCATGGGCTATATCCCGGAGGAACGGAACGTCGAGGGAATCGTACCGCCGTTCGCCATACGTGAGAACTTCATCCTCAAAGATTCGGACAGGGAACGGTTCAGCCATCTTTCCTTCCTGAAAAAGAAATCGATCGAGGAGAACGCCAAGCGGCTACGGGACGACTTCGACATCCGCTGTCCGGGAACGTCCACATCGGCCGGTTCGCTTTCCGGAGGCAATATCCAGAAGGTAATTCTCGCCAGGGAAATTACCCGGGCCCCGAAGTTTCTGATCGCGGTCTATCCCACCCGTGGACTGGACATGGGAGCCATCGAGTTCATCCATCGGGAACTGCTGAAAAAGCGACGGGAGGGCATCGGAATCCTGCTCGTCAGCGAGGAACTGGACGAAATCATCAATCTGTCCGACCGCATCGCGGTAATCTACAAGGGGAAGATTCAGAAGGTACTTCCTCACGCCGAGGCGAACCGCAGGAATCTCGGTATCCTGATGGCGGGGGTGAATGAAGATGAGTAGGACGTTCAAATTCGTATACAAGCTGGGCATCATGCTCGTAGCGGCTCTTGCCGCCTTGTTGATGGCTTCCATCATCCTGTGGATGATTGGAGCCGATGTGTCGCAGACGTTCTATACGATCTGTTTTCTTCCACTGACCAAGACGTTGCATATGACCGAGGTCTTGATCCGCGCTATCCCGCTGTGCATCCTCGCACTGGGAATCTCGATCGCCTACCGGTCGGGAATCATCAACATCGGCGCCGAGGGGCAGATGGCGATGGGAGTCCTGGCGTTTACCGCCGTGGCGCTTGCGGCGCCGGATCTACCTCGCCCGTTGCTACTTCCCATGGCATTGCTCGCAGGAGTGCTCGGCGGGGGACTCTGGGGATTCATCCCCGGCATACTCAAAGCGAAGCTGAAGGTTTCCGAATTGCTCTCCACGGTGATGCTCAACTACATCGCGGCGCAGTTCTATACGTTCTGTCTTCGGGTACTGATGCTCGATCCTGCGGAAAAAATGACAGGGTCAGGCACACCTCAGTCGATGCGCCTGACGGCAAATATCGAACTGGGGCGTCTGTCGGGACGTCTGCATTACGGGTTGTTCATCGCGTTGGTGCTGGCGGTCCTCGTCTATCTGCTGATGTGGAAGACGACGTTCGGCTACAAGATGCGTGCGGCTGGATCGCAGGATCGTGCGGCGCGCTACGGCGGCATCAATGTCTCGAAGTATCTGGCGATCTCAATGATCATTTCCGGAGGGTTCGCTGGTCTGGCGGGAGGCATCGAGATCGCGGGCGTCCACCGCAGGGCGATCGAAGGCGTGACGAACAACTATGGGTTTTCCGGCGTTGTCGTCGCTTTGTTCGGGGGACTGCATCCGGCGGGCATCGTTCCGGCATCGTTCCTGTTCGGGCTGCTGATCTATGGGTCTACGCTTGCGCCGACTCGTGTCGGGGTTCCTGCGAACATCGTCCAAGTGATGCAGGGCCTGATCATCATCGTCATCGTTACTGCGCAGATGGTGCTTTCCAACAAGTATCTGGAAGCTAGGATGTGTCGTCGCTGGAACGCTCTGTTCCATAAACAGAAGGAGGTCGCCTGATGGATTTCGTTGTCAACTTGCTTGCGATGTGCGTGCCGTTTTCGGTCGCGCTGCTGCTCGCTTCGATCGGCGAGATGTTCAATCAGCGAGCCGGAGTGTTCAATCTTGGTTGTGAAGGCGTCATGGCGATGGGGGCGTTCATCGGCATGCTGGTTCCGTTCATGATCGGAAAAGGCGGAGAGGTAGCCAACTACTGGAACTATCTTGGGATTCTGGCGGCGGTCATGGTCGGAGCGTTGCTTGGATTGTTCTTCGGGTTGATCGTCGTCACGTTCCGCGCTCCGCAGGGAATCGCAGGTATCGGTCTGCAGATGTTCGGCGTAGGGACGGCGGGTACGTTGTTCCGACATTTCGTCGGCGGAACGCAGTCAGTCGTCGGTATTCCGAATTCGCCGGTTCCGTTGCTGTCGAAGATTCCTGTGGTCGGAGACATATTCTTCAATCACAATCTGCTTGTCTACTTTGCGTTCCTGTTCGTTCCTGTGGCATGGTACATCCTGTTCAAGACGAGTTGGGGCTTGAAAGTCCGTGCGGTAGGTACGTATCCGCGTGCCGCGGATAGCATGGGTATCAATGTCAACAAAACGCGTTACCAGGCTCTGATGCTCGGCGGTGCTCTTGCCGCGTTGGCGGGTGCATACTTGTCCCTCGCCCAAGCGAAGATGTTCTCACAGTCGTTGATCGCCGGCCGAGGCTTCATCGCCGTTGCGTTGGTCTATTTCGGTCACTGGCATCCGGTGCAGATCATGGGCGGAGCGTTGCTTTTCTCTCTCGCACAGACGTTCCAGGCGGCCATCCAAGGGCTTGGCATCAACTTCCCGTATGAGTTCGCCGTCATGCTCCCCTACGTTCTGGTCATCGTGGTCCTCTCCTTCACATCCAGAAACCAGACGACGTCTCCGTCAGCTCTCGGCAAGCCGTTCAACAGGGAAATCAGAACATGATGGTCATGGCAGGGTCATTGCAGGAAGGGGATATCCCCTCCTGCAAGGCAACCCTACCCGACCTGGGGGGGGGCTCGCCGTACCTAGCTCCTAGCGGAGCGTGAGCGTCATGCCGAGTGTGAACTGGACGTCCGCTTTCTCCGTAGCGGATGATAGGCCGTCCTTTGTCCAGATATGGATCCCCACGATGTCAAGTCGGGCGTGGATACTGGATTCCAGCCGCCGCCAGAACATCGGCAACCAGTACCGACCGTAGAGGCTTGCGATACAAGTGTCGGTCACTTCGTTTCCATACGGAGTCTTGTCCTTGATATTCGGTATCCCCTCGTTGCTTCCCCCAGAGTTATGAGATTCGTAGAAATCCATCTCCCCATGTCGGCGTGCTTGAAGCCGGATCCGGGCTGAAAAAACGGATGGACGATCATAGCCGACTTCAAGCTGCAACACTTGGGCGTCCCCCCCATATGGAAAACCGATATAATCGAAGACAAGTACACGTTTATAGGTCTTGTTAGTCGAATATTTGTGGAACATCAGGAAGTCTACATGGTTTCGCCGATACAGCATCGGCGTCGTATAAGCAAATTCGATGTTCGTGCTCAAGATACCGTAACCCACGACCTTCCTGAAGTCCGCACCGATCGATGCGCCCCAAGCTGGAGCCTGAGATGCGCTTTCCGTCGGGGCAGTCGCCTGGTCGAGGACGAACTGACCGTATAGCCCTAGGCCATTTGCGACGGCAATGTCGACTTCCGCATGAGCGATCGCATTGAACATCCGACTGTTATTGAGGTTGTGGAAGATGAATGCAGGATTGAAGTAACGTAATTCCAATGAGGGAGTCCGGTACATGACATTTTCGGATATCGCAAAAGAAAGACGCGGAACCGGACGATACTCCAGCCGATGAGTCAGGAACAGCTGCATTTCTCCATCGAAAATAGAACTGTTCGCAGAATTATAGTCAGTTTCGAAGAACATCGTCACGATATCCAGGGATAGCTTGTCGCTGAACGCCTTGAATCGGAAATAGTCCTGGTAATCGACATGTGAATCCAGCACGAAATTACCGATGTGTGACCCACCCCAGTCGATTTTGTCCCGTGATAGGGTGGCGAACCAATGAGACCCACCCAAAGCGAGTACGGCCCTCCTGGGAATATCGATCTCCAGCATCGTGATATCGGGAAAGTTGAACAGGACCGGGCGGCTATAGATAGCGGAATGGGTCTGGATCAGGGTATGTGATGTAGATTTCGGAACAATGGCCCCGACACCGGACCAGTGGTCGACCGTATTGATTTCGACAACCGTATCTTTGTATGTGACGCGCCCCCAGCCATAGGACAGCTCACCGTACGTATACAGGAAATCGGAGATTCCGATTTCGAGCCACGCTTTCGCAAATGGATTCCTAGAATCGAATCCGTTCACCCAATCAGTGTCAACCGTAAAATCTGCTTCGTTGGAATGGGCATAGATTTCCGGTGTGATGGAAAGACCGGGAGTCAAGACATATGAACAAGCAATATTTCGTTCCGTTTTCGAAATGATATCCGTGAATATTGATGATTCAAGCGCATTCATCTCCCTAGGATTCAGGAGCGATAGCATCATGCTAACTTCAGCAATGGACCATGGTTTCGCCTGGGAAGGAACGGCGAGATTCTGTGAACGAAAAAGAAAGACCATGTCGTCGTATACAGAAGAAGAAAGTGGCACGATCTCCGCCCGGGATGCCCCAAGCGGAGAAAGACACGCTACGCACAAAACCAGAGCGAGAAATAGGAACAAGCTACGAACCTTCATCGGCGCATCAACCTAGAGTGAATAGGAAACACCGACGGAAAGCTGCAAGTCGGAAACAGGGTCGTTGGTCGAATGATTCCCCGGATTCCAGATATGGACATAGTCGGCTTGTCCGAATACATCGAGGCCAGGAAGGATCGTATAGCTTCCGCTTACTCCGAGCACGAGCGTATGCGCTACAGCGTCACGAGTGGCGGCATCCCCGTCCCGGTTCTGGTTGTCATATCCGGAATGAGAGTTTGTCGGAGTAGTCGGAGACTCCGATGGATTGCCGGTGCCGTTGATCCGGGTCCAGACGGTCCACTTGTCGAACGTACCGTGGGCCATGTAGAAGATGTTTCCCTCTACGTTCCATTTACCGAAGGCTCGGTAGCCGCCGTTGAGGTTGGCGACGATCGCATCACCGCCGTATTTATATCCGAGGAAATCCTCGTTGTAGTAGGTAGAACCACCGGCGCCTGCCTGCTCGCGGACCGCAACGACATAGTTGATCCCGTACTGTCCTTTCTTCTGCGTCCTGGTTTCCGTACCGCTTTGCAGGTCTCCGTCGCGCAGATAGAGGAACGGATCGGTGTAGGCTCCTTCCAGGTTCACATGCCACACCCCTTGGCCGGCATAGGCCTGGTAGGTGGTCCCCAGCATATAGCCCAAGGCACTGGGTTCGGCAGGATCAGAACCTTCGCCAGGAACCGGTTCTCCGGGGAGAATCGACTCGTCGATCACCACCTGGCCGTAGATATTCAGCCCGTTGACTGGCGTTCCATCCACTTCCAGCGAAAGGATCGAGTTAGTCAGGCTTCTCGTGTAGTTGTTATGCCAGATCATCGCGGGACTGAGAGCGATCAGATCAAGACGGTTATCCTTGGACATGTACATCGCACCCTCGGTGAGGACAACGTTGAGTTTGTCGCGGAACATCCGCCACTCCAGCCGATGCCCCATGAACAGACTGATGCCGTTGATGTATTGGCTCTGGCCTTTTGCATTGGAACCGTCCTCAGGATTCACGCCGTGGATGTACACCCCGCTAGCGTCATCATTATCCTTGTAGTAATAATAATTCTGCGGATGGGGAAAGAACGAAGTGAGGAACGTGTACTTGAACGTCTTGGAGTATCCGCTGGCACGCAGGGCGTTGTGATAAGCAAGGTGGTCGCCGATGACGAAGTTGCCAGTGCGTCCAGGCCCCCAGCTTAGCTGTTCCCGCCCGACCTGCAGGCTCCAGGTATCGCCGCCGGCGGCAAGGAACGCCCGGTACGGGAAATTGAAATCGAACTCCTTCATGTCATTCGGCGGAACCAGCGGTAGGTTCGTTGCAAATGAGGTAGAACCGAAGGCGTTGCCGACAAGCGTATTGGAATTGCCGAGCGAGAACTCCGAATAGCCGTAGAAATTCGTTCCGATCCAAGCGTCAGAAAACAAGGTCAGGAACCGGTTCTGGTCGTTGAACCCACGGATCCAGTTTTCCCGGCCTTGGAACCATTCCGACGTGTCCGTATGATAATATCCTTCCACGGCCGTGGTCATGCCAAGACGGAAGGAACCGTAGCGGCTTGATTCTTCTAGCGCATCAGCGATCCAGTCATACGTCTCCTGCGCCTCCGCGGGGAGTGCAAAGCGATCCAAACGAGAGAGCATCATGGACAGCTCGCCGCCGGACCAAGGTCCGGTTGTGGAAGGCAAGGCATGCCCGCTGATGCGATACAGGGCGGTAATGCCCTGATAGAGTTCCGAATCGATCGGGTAGATTTTCTGGCGGTTCATGTCCGCTGCGAACAGAACGGACAAAGAAACCGCCAGAACCAGCAGAACAGCAAGCTTCCGTTTCATCATATCTTCTCCCACTATACATATTTCCCAACCATCAGAATGTAAGTATAGCATATAAACTCATACAGCAAACAGAAGATACACAAAGAAGCGGACTTCTTCATTCAATACGCTATTGTATCAACACATCGATGTTCTGCTCGACCATCGATGTCAGAGCGTCATCGCCGACCGTTTCCGGAAAATTGCGCCATACGACGAGCTTGCTGGAAGGACTTACCTCGGCAAGAGGACCAGCTACGGGATTGTGCACATTGTCGATGATGATGCCGTATGCGCCGGTCGCGGCATCGGCGATCTGAGCGGCGGTCGCCGGCGCAGAGCCGAATGTCGCCTTGATATCGAGACCGAGATCCTTCGCCAGCGGAACCTGCATGGCATGGACCATGGCGGGCACCATGTCGAGCCCAAGACGAGATACCTCGGAACGGCCATGTTCGATAACGGAGGCGTATTCTGCCATTCGCTCAACATTTTTTGCCTGCGTCCCGGCCTTTTCGGCGATCAACGCCGTCTGAGCCCTCACGTTATCCAAGTTGTTTTCAGTCGTGATCCGAACCTGCTTCTCTTCAGGGAACTTGGCCGATTCCTTGATCGTGCTCATCATTCGTTCATAGCCCGCATAGACGAACAGATCCGCATTCATCAAATTGGCTATATCGCTCGCCTTGATTTCGTACTCCGGAGGATGCCGGAGCGATGCCGGAGCGATCGTCGTGACATCGTCCAGTCCCGCCAGTTCGGCGAATGCGGCCGTCCATGACGTCGATGCGACATACTGTTTCTCCGATGCGTTCTTAAGGGCGTCCTCCCGAGTTCCCGCCGCAAATAGCGGCAGAACGGCGCAGAGCAACGTTACACACACGATTGAAATGATTTTTTTACTTGACATATGATCTTCTCCTTGTTTGATACCATGAGATGATAGAGACAACGACAAACAGCAGAACGGCAAGGACGGAAATGGTCCCGCTTACCGGCAGATCCAAACCGACCGAGCAGATATAGCCGACCAGAGAAAGGAAGGAGCCGCAGATGATGCTTCGCACGAAGACTTGCTTCATGCTCGAAGCCTGCCGGGAGGCGATCAAAACCGGCAGGATCAACAATGCATCGATCAACAACGCCCCAAGCAGTTTCATGGCGACCGCGATCACGAGCGCGACAAGCGTCACCATGATCGTGCTGTGCAACCGGGCATCTATTCCAAGCGAACGGGCGATATCCCGATCGAAAAATAGCGTCGTGATCGTTCTGAAACGGATCGACACATATGCAAGGACCGCCACGGTCAGCGCCGCGAGCACCGCCAGATCGGAAGGAAGCAGTGCGAACGGACTGCCCCACATCAATTCCAGCGTATCCTTGGCAGGAACGTCGAAGACATGCATCAGCAACGAAGCCATGCCCATGGTGAATACCATCAGCGCGGCGCTCGCCATGCCCAGATCCACCTGCCTTCGTTCGGAAAGATATACCATGAGCAGGACGAGCATCAGGTTGAGGACTGTTACGACCGGCAGCAACGGCAAATCCATGGCCAGAGCAAGCGCTCCCCCAAGGATCACGCCATGCATCAGCATGTAGCGCATCGGAACGAGATTCATCCGCAGGACCATGACGCCTGTCGCAGGAAAAACCACGCCAGCGAACGCCATGGCGAACAGACCTCGGAAGATCGGCGGCAAGGAAAGCAGGAACAGTAGGTCAGCCATGATTCGCCTCCAAGGAATATTCCGGCCAACCCAAGGAGTCCACGAGGTTCTGGTCATGGGTCACAAGGATGAGCGTAGGCATTTCATCGACAGCAAGACTACGCAGGATCCCGACCAGCGTATCGCGGCTTTCCCGATCAAGGAATGTCGTGGGCTCGTCGAGCAGAAACAGCCCTGCATGCTGGCAAAGACATCGGGCGATCGAAACGCGCTGGCGCTCTCCTCCGCTGAGGGTGAAATAATTCCGATCCGCATACTCCCTGCAACCGGTACGACGCATCGAGACATCGAGCCGCCACGACCGTTCATCAGGAGAAAGATCGGCAGGCAATCCCATGGAAACGACCTCCTGTACCGACACAGGAAATTGCTGTTTTACATGATCTTGCTTGATATAGGCTATCGTTCCTGCTGGAACTTCCGGTTTCTGATTGGCCGAAGAAACGCTCGCCAACCGATCTCCGACCAAGATTCGGCCATAGCTGACCGGGTGTTGACCGAGGATGCATTTGAGTAGCGTAGATTTTCCGCATCCGTTTTCACCACGGACGATCAGACGTCCGCCACCCTCGACAAGAAAATCGGCATGGGAGAACACCGTACGTCCCCCATATCCTGAGCTGACATCGGAAACCTCCAGCGGCAACCCCTGCACCAGCTTGGCCCGCCGACGGAGGGTCGTATAGATTTCATCAAGCGACATGTCAGAGTTGAGGATTTCCTCCGTCCTGCAGGCGAGCCGATCGACCTTTCGATTCCATGTGATCGATATTCCATGGTTTTGGTAACATCGTAAGGCTAACTCACTAACAAGGTCGACATGGACTCGCGATATGTGCATTCTCGCCATCAGTGCGGCGGCGGCCAGTCCGGCGGCGGTATCGTGGACGGACAAGGTCTCCGCTTCCATACCGGCCTCCCGGAGAAACTGCTCAAGCTCGAACAATGGATGCAGCCATTTGCCGCCGCTCGAGAACACGAGTTCGTTTTTGCGGTATACGGCGAGCGATACACCATCGGGAAGCGGCCTCAGATAAAGGAAATCGGATTCATGCTGCTGCAAGTCGGATTGCATTTCCAATGGAAGCTCCTTGAGCATGTCAGGAAATCGGCGGAAACGAAAAGGCGCCGGATGGGCATCCCAGGACCATACTCATACTCCGGGATCAAGGCAAAAAAAAGCCATGAAATCCGGTATGGCGTTCTTCGCGTTTCATGCCGCCTTCATGGCAACGTTATGTATAATACGTATTGATTCTTAGCGTACTGCATGCCGGCATTCTTCCCGGCCACGGGCGTCTTCATGGCGCCATCGCAAAATATGATAGGCAAGTTGCGGAAAACTGTCAATGATCGACCTGCGGACATTGCCGGCAGATCTCCTCAATGGCTATGCGGATATACTCCGCATAGGAGAGATCCTGGACACCTGCTATGGTGATGTTGCATCGGTTGACGGGGATCAAAATCTTATGAGCCGGGCTCTGACCGACCGCAGCGGCCATGGCCGGCGTGATTTCCCCAAGGAGCGCGTCTGCGGCGAGAATGCCGACGGGTCCGATTACAAAATCGGCATGGCGACACGCCACTACGACAGGATTCTCCCCCGTCGCCACATGGTCGGCCCCTCCTTTGAGCATATTGGAGGTGGCGAGGCTGTTGGTTCCGATCGCCGTGATTTCATGCCCGGTAAGGCGACTTTTCAATTGTTCCACGATGCTCTTGCCAAGGCTACCGCCTTGTCCGTCGATTACGACTATGTTCATATCACTATCCTCGCATCGCAAAGTGTACCATGACTTGAGGATGAAACGCTATCATTCAGAGAACAGTTCTCAGCCAAGAAACCCGATATCGCCGACAACATGGAGACAGGTCCATATCGCTACGGTATTCCTTGCCTCGCAAGAAAACGAAACCGGCCGCACGGAAGCAAAGCTTCATGCGACCGGATCATGTATTGCGCGAGGAATTATCGATTTTTCAACAACTCATAGAGAGCGCTCAAGGTCTTCTCGATCGACTCCAGCTTCTCCGCCATCTTGGCGGTATTGTGCCCGACGACCTCCTGCTTCTCCTTCATTCCATCCAGTTCGACCATCAATTTCTCAAATTCTTTTTCCATACAGTCTCCTTTCCGCCGGATATTGAATTCAACGGCAACCCGACAGGTCGATGCCTTTCCTCTTGTATAAATATACTCATAGATGGCTCAATCCGCCACTGTTTTCGTGTCAGGCTATCCCTCGTCGAAGTGCGGTCGAAACATTCCGGATACGAAGAGCCTCATGTGTACATACAACGAATTTTGATGTATTCATAAATGCTCATATAATAAAATTGCAAATTCACTCATTTTTCATTACGGTTTTTTAGCTATTCAAATTTTCGTTTTCATATTGACAATTCTTGACAGCCCATTACAATGATACACGCCGATGATAAGCATCACAGACCGCTGTCCTTCGGACAGAAGCTAAGCGGCTAGTCACACGGTAGAGACAGGCGAGAATATCGCGATGCGATCCGATCGCGGTTCTTCCGCCCCCTATACGGTATCCGACGCCTCCGGGCTTCGGAGAACTGCTGATTTGGAGGACACTCTGTGTATGCATTCTGCGTAAACGGAAAACAGATTCAGACCGAGCAGGACAAGAAACTTCTTCGTTTTCTTCGTGATGATTTGAAGCTGGTCGGTACAAAGGACGGTTGTAGCGAAGGAGCCTGCGGCACCTGCACCGTCATCATCGATGGAAAAGCGACGAAAGCCTGCGTTCCTTCCCTTTCACGTCTCGACGGGAAGTCGGTCGTGACCATCGAAGGCCTTTCCCCGAGAGAACAGGAAGTATATGTCTATTGCTTCGCCGAAGCCGGCGCCGTGCAATGCGGATATTGCACTCCGGGCATGGTCATGGCGGCGAAGGCGTTGCTCGATGTCAATCCCGATCCTACCCCGGAAGAGGTCAAGAAAGCACTGAGGGGCAACATCTGCCGTTGTACCGGCTATGTCAAGATCGAAGAAGCGATTCTGATGGCCGCCAGATACTTTCGCAAGAATCTTCCCGTCCCTACGCTGGAGGATGAGCCTCACTTGTCCAGGCGGTTCAAGCGGATCGATGTCGCGGAGAAAGTGCTGGGAACCGGCGAATTCGTCGATGATATCGTCCTTCCGGGGATGATTTATGCAAAAGCGTTTCGCACAGCCTATCCCAGAGCCAGGATCGTCGCATTGGATACGTCCAAGGCGAAAGCGCATCCCGACTGCGTGGCGGTCCTGACCGCGGCGGATGTTCCTGAGAACAAGCTCGGTCACATGGTCCATGACTGGGATGTGATGATTCCTGTCGGTTCGATCACCCGTTATGTGGGAGATGCCCTTGCCGTGGTAGCGACCCGGACCAAGGAAATGCTGGACGAGGTCTGTTCCTTGATCGATGTGGAATACGAAGTCCTATCTCCGGTGACTTCCCCTGCCCAGGCGCTTGCGCCGGGGGCTCCGCTACTTCACGAAAACGGCAACGTCATGAGCCAGGAACACATCGTCCGGGGAGATGCTGATCATGCGCTCGCGCAAAGCGCCCATGTCGTCACTCGCCATTTCAGCACGCCGTTCACCGAGCATGCGTTCATGGAACCGGAATGTTCAATCGCGATGCCCGATGGTTCCGACGGGGTCAAGCTCTTTACCGCAAGTCAATCGATCTATGATGAACAGCACGAGATCGCCAGAATGCTCAAGCTCCCGCTTGAGAAGGTGCGTTGCATGAGCAAGCTCGTCGGCGGTGGTTTCGGAGGCAAGGAGGACATGAGCGTCCAGCATCATGCGGCGCTGGTGGCATGGGTTACGAAGCTCCCTGTCAAGGTCAGGCTGTCACGTCAGGAGAGCTTGATGGTACACCCCAAGCGGCATCCGATGGAGATGGATTTCACCGTCGGCTGCGATGCCGAAGGACGGCTGACCGGCATGAAGGCGACGCTGATCGCAGATACCGGAGCCTATGCGTCCCTCGGAGGTCCGGTCCTCCAGCGGGCTTGCACCCATGCCGCGGGTCCGTACGATTACCAGAATATCGATATCCTGGGCAAGGCGGTATATACGAACAACGTACCTGCGGGGGCGTTCCGCGGGTTCGGCGTAACGCAGAGTTGCTTCGGTTTGGAATGCTGCCTCAATCTCCTTGCGGAGCAGGTAGGTCTCGATCCATGGCAGTTCCGTCGTCTGAACGCGATCAAGCCGGGAGAAGTTCTGCCGAACGGTCAGATTTCGGGCCCAGACACGGGAATCATCGAGTGTCTTGAAGCTGTCAAGGATGCCTACTATTCGTCTCCGCGGGCGGGCATCGCATGCGCCCTGAAGAACAGCGGCGTCGGTGTCGGGTGTCCTGATGCAGGACGTTGCATCCTTTCCATAGAACAGGGGGTCGTCCATGTCAGGACCTCCGCCGCATGCATGGGCCAGGGGGTAGCGACGATGTGTGTCCAGATGGTCGGCCAGACATGCGGTATTCCCGCATCTCAGATCGTCGTGGAACGACCGGATACCGCACGGACGCCCGATGCAGGGACCAGTACTGCCAGCAGGCAGACTGCGTTCACCGGCGAGGCGGTCCGTCGGGCGGCCACGGATATGAGGGTTGCGCTTGACGAAGCCGGTGGCGCTCTTGAATCGCTTGAGGGTCAAGAGTTCTTCGGCGAGTTCCTCGTCGAAACCGATCCGATCAATTCCACGAAACCGAATCCGGTCAGTCATCTCGCCTATAGTTATTCGGCCCAGGTCATCATTCTTGACGAGGCGGGTAAAGTCGAGAAAGTGGTAGCGGCTTGCGATGTCGGGACGGTAGTCAACATCCAGGCTGTCCAAGGGCAGATAGAGGGAGGCGTCGTCATGGGGCTCGGGTATGCCTTGACCGAGGATTTTCCTACGGTGGATGGCTATCCGAAGGTGAAATATGGTACGCTCGGGTTGCTTCGTTCCACGGACTGTCCGCCGATCGATGTTCTGCTGGTCCAGGGTCCCAGACCGGGCAAGCAGGCGTATGGGGCGAAGGGAGTCGGAGAACTGTGCACGATCCCGACTGCTCCGGCATGCCAGAACGCTTATTATCGCTTCGACGGTACGTTCCGCACGAAATTGCCGATGGAGCACACCTCTTACAAAAAATGAGGGTTAGTGCAGGGTTATTGCAGGATTGTTGTTGGGCGAGAGGGATCGTCCAAGGGGCGGCTCATCACTCGGGGGGAGCGTCCAGGGTCCAGGGGCACGAATGGGTCATGGTGGTATAGGTGCTCGGTGGCATAAGTGTGCAGTAGGCGCCTCCAGAGGCACAATGGGGTCGCTGCAGGATATCGCGGACAGTGCGTCAGGACGAGTAGCCACCGGTTAAGATCATGCGATTTCCACCGGTGACGTACCTACTACAATCACCCTACAATCACCCTACAATCACCCTACAATCACCCTACACCGACAAGGAGATCGATCCGTTGGAGCTGGTCCTCGGTGAAGGGATTCTCTGACTCGATCGCCTTGAGATTCGTCTCCAGTTGGGACACTGAACTCGCTCCGATCAGGACGCTGGAGACCCGCTTGTCCTTCAACAGCCAGTTGATCGCCATTTCTGACAGCGTTTCCCCCCGTTCCTTGGCGATATCGTTCAACGCATTGAGCTTGGAAACCATCTCCAGCGTGATCTTCTCCGCCTTGAGGAACTGATTGCGAGAAGCCCGAGAGCCAGACGGAATTGTACCATCGAGATATCGGTCGGTCAACAACCCCTGGGCGAGCGGAGAAAAGCAAATGCATCCCACGCCCTCGAAGGCAATCGCATCGAGCAACCGTTCGTGTTCGACCCAACGGTCAAGCAACGAATAGCGCACCTGATCCAGCACGCACGGACATCCCATATTCCGAAGCAGCAACGCCGCCTCCACAGCATCCTTGGGATGATAATTGGAAATTCCCACGTACAACGCCTTACCCTGTCGGACGATATCGGCAAGCGCCTGCATCGTCTCTTCAAGCGGAGTATTGGGATCGGGGCGATGATGATAGAAAATATCCACATAGTCCAATCCCATCCGCTTCAAGCTCTGGTCGCAACTTGCCATCAAATATTTCCGGGATCCCCAGTCTCCGTACGGACCGGGCCACATCGTATATCCCGCCTTTGTGGAAATGACCAATTCATCGCGATACGGCTTGAACTCGTTGGCGAGAATGCCTCCGAACCGAATCTCGGCGGCACCGGGTGCCGGACCATAGTTATTGGCGAGATCGAAATGTGTGATCCCCCGATCGAACGCCGTACAGAGGATATTCCGAGCCACGGCAGGATCGGCGCCATCGCCGAAGTTGTGCCACAGCCCCAGAGAAAGTTCGGGGAGCTTTAATCCGCTCCCTCCGCAGTTGCGATAGCGCATATGCTCATATCGACCTACATGCGCCTGGTAGACCATCGTACCTCCATCCATCGTCGCACCTCCTTGCGGAACGTCATCATATCTCATTGTACAGCGAAGCATGTATGGCAAGCAATGACTGATTTGTGATATGCTCTTGCCATGGATCAGACACATGAAACAGCGGGGAATGCATCGGTCGCGATGCTTTTTGACCTCCTTGCGATCGATTCGCCGTCAGGCAAGGAAGCCGTCATCGCCGAGTTTCTGGAGGAAAACCTTCGCACCCTTGGATTCGCACTCGAACGTGATGACATCGGAAATATCTATGCAAAACTGGCGGGAACAGCCGGTAGGACAGCGGAACCCATGATCATGTTCAACTGCCATATGGATACAGTCCCGTCAGCGGTACAAGTGCGCCCTGTAGTAGCGGAAACGAGGCTCCGAACGGACGGTACCTCCGCCCTTGGGGCGGATGACAAAGCAGGGATCGCCGCGGTATTGTCGGCCTTGCGGACGATCATCGCCACCAGCATGTCCCATCCGCCTCTGTTGGTCCTATTCACGGTCAGTGAAGAAACCGGGCTTTGGGGAGCTCGCCACGCATCACTCACGAAACTGCGGGAGGTAGCCTATGGCTATACGCTGGATGCAAGCGGCCCCGTGGGGACAGTCATTGTCAGAGCGCCGAGCAAATATGTCGTGACTGCGACTTTCCATGGCAGGGCTGCTCATGCTGGCTTTGTGCCAGAACGAGGCATCAGCGCCATTTCGATGGCCTGTAGAGCAGTAGATCGCATGAAATTATTACGTATCGATGAAGAAACGACCGCCAATGTCGGATCGATCCATGGAGGAACAAGCACCAATATCGTCTGTGACACCGCAACAGTCGTCATGGAGACACGAAGCCTGCTCGAAGAAAAAGTGGAAGCACAAGCGGAGCATTTGCGGCAATGTTGTCTCGAAGCGGCGACAGAATTCGGAGGAACGTGCGAAGCGACGATCGAACGACTTTACTTCCACTATGCACTAGCGGAGACGGAACCGCCGATCCAGGCCGTGCGGACGGCATGCGAAAAACTGGGGATCCCGTTCGTAACGAAACCGACGACAGGAGGGAGCGATGCAAATGTCTTCAATCGCGCAGGCATTCCGGTCGCGGTGCTGAGCGCAGGATACAGGAACGCCCACAGCGTCGACGAGTCCCTGGATCTGGAACAATTGAAACGTCTGGCGGCCTTGACGCTCGATCTCGCCACAGCCGGGCCGCGCAGCAATCATCATCCGAAATCCAATTGAGAAAGAGGGAATATCCATGAGCATCCAACACATTTCAGTCATCGGCGCGGGAGCCGTAGGCGCACTATATGCATTCCGCATCCAGGAGGCGCTGGGAGCGGGAAGCGTCCGTCTGATCGCCGATCGAACGCGTAAGGAACGATACGACAAAGCAGGATTCTACCTCAACGACACGCACGTGTGGTTTCCCATCGTTACGCCGCAAGAGCAAGTCGAACCCGCGGACCTGATCATCATGGCGACGAAAAATATGCAACTCGAGGAAGCGATCGTCTCCATCTCCCGCCATGTAGGGCCGAATACGATGATCCTGTCTCTGCTCAACGGCATCGAAAGCGAATATCGGATAGCCGAAGTCTATGGCGAGGAACATGTGCTATGGGGGTTCGTCACCCGACTCAACTCGGTCCATGAAGGAAACAGAATCACATTCGTCGAGGACGGCATCATCATATTCGGCGAGAAAGACAATACGAGAACTCCTCGCATTGAGATGCTGGAAGCTCTGTTCGAGCAGGCAGGGATCGCATGCAAGATTCCTCAGGATATTCATCATGAAATGTGGTGGAAGTTCATGCTCAATACTGGATACAACACGCTGTCGGCGGTCTGCAGGGCGACATACGGGGACTGCAACACGATTCCTTCGTTCAAGGACTGCGTGGCGATGGTGTTCGACGAGGTGGTCAAGGTGGCTTCCGCAGAGCAGGTCCATTTCACACAGGAAGACATCGACAGAATCTATGCGACGCTGGCGCCACTGGGTGCGGAGGGAAAGACCTCGATGCTCCAGGATATGGAAGCGGGCAGACAGACGGAGAACAACTGGTTCTGCGGTACGGTATCAAGATTAGGACGGAAACACGGCATCCCTACTCCGATCAATGACTTTCTGGGCAATCTGACGGAAGCAAGCGAAACGGTGCAGATCAGACGCCGTCAGGGCAAGTGAAACAGGATCTGACCACCGGAACGCCATGGAAAGTCCTACTGGCGTACTCCTTGCCGGTAGTCGGCGGGAATATCTTCCAGTTGTTCTATACACTGGCGGATTCCGTCATTGTCGGACAAACGCTCGGCGCACAGGCCCTAGCCGCGGTAGGGACTTCGGGAGTCATCAGCTACTTCTTCCTCTGTTTCATCCAAGGGTGCACCAGCGGCTTCAGCATCCTCATCGGCCAAGCCTTCGGAGCCCATGAACAGGAAACGGTCAAACGCAACATCGCCGCATCCTTCGTGCTATCCGCTATCCTCAGCCTATGCATCACGGTAGCCACCTGCGCATTCTGTTCCTCGTTACTGCGATTGATGAACACTCCTCAGGATATTTTCCAAGAGGCCTATGACTACCTGTTCGTCATTTTTCTCGGTACCGGAGCTACGATGTTCTACAACATGATCGCAAATACGCTGAGGGCTTTGGGAGACAGCAGGACGCCATTGTATTTCCTCGTCTTTTCTTCCCTGCTCAACATCATCCTCGATTTGGTATTCATCCTCGTCTTCGGATGGGGCGTGGCGGGAGCGGCATGGGCCACGATCCTTTCGCAGCTTTTCGCGACGATCCTTTGCTATGCATATTCATTGCGCAACTTCCCGGAGATGCGGGTCGAGGCCTCGTTCTGGAAATGGGATGGTCATCGATACTGGACGTTGTTCAAGCTTGGGTTCCCGATGGGATTTCAGCTTTCGATCATGAGTATCGGCCAGATGGCGATGCAAGCGGCCGTCAACTTGCTCGGTACGACGGCGGCCACCGGCTATACCGCAGCGAACAAGGTGAACCAGATCGCCGTTCTCGTCAACAACGGTATCGGCGTGGCGATTTCCGGGTATGTCGCCCAGAACTACGGCGCAAAGCGACTGGACCGGGTCAAACGAGGAGTCTGGGCATGCTTTCTCATGGCGGTTGTCGCCAATCTGGCGATCGTCGGCTTCATCTTCGTCCTACAGGACCAGATCGTAACGATCTTCATTTCCGATCCGACGACGGAAATCGTCGGCTATGCGAAGGATTTCTTCCGTATCGTCGTCCCGTTCTATGCTATGCTCGGAGGTCTGCAAACCTTTCGATCCGCAACGCAAGGACTGGGAAGCGTCGCAGGACCGTTCGTCAGTTCCGTGGTACAGCTTGCGGCAAGGATCGTCGGTTCATTCCTACTTGGAGCGATTTGGGGCTATCGCGGTATCTGCTTTGCATCTCCCATGGCATGGATCAGCGCGGTCGTCGTTCTGGTGCCGATTTATCTGACGACGATGAAACGCGCCGGCAGGGAACTCGGCGCAACCGCCGGATAGGAATCAGAGATCAGACCGGACTCCGATCATACTGGGAGGATCCTGGAAGCAGCTCCGTCGGAAGGGCGTTCAGCTGCCTGTCTTCTTGTCGATGCCGGAAAGTTCCGTAAGAGCGTCCTGTCGAGCTTGCAGGAGCAGATCGACGAGCTTGTCCTCGATCCGTTTGTCGCGATTCGCGGCTTTGCTTCTGAATTCCGCCTCCGTCGTCGGTACATGGTGGGCCATGTCGACGAGTATCCGCTTGTCGAGGATTCTCACGGCGGGGACATTGCGTTGACGAGCCAGCGTATCGCGGGCAATGAAGAAATGCTTGAGGTACACCTGCTGTTCACGAGAGAGGAACTTCCAGTTGCAGACTTTGGTCCAGCCGGGCTTGTCCGGTCCTTTGGGAAGGGCTACGACTTTCATCGCCGAGGCCACTACTTTCTCCAGTTTGGTTCCTTTGATCTCCGCCTCGAGATGTTCCTTGACATCGAACAGATATTCGACGTCGGACAGCGCATAGAGGATCTGATCCTCCTTCAACGGGCGGACCAGCCAGTTGGTCATCTGATTCTTTTTCTTCGCATTCTTTGAAGAGGTTCCGTCCTGTCGCTTCCGGCCGTTCCGATCCTCAAGGCATCGATCGATGAGACCGGTGAGGTTCCCGGAGAACCCCAAGGCGAGAGCGGGGACGCGCACGTCATAGACGGCGGCGAGCTTGATGCCGAATTCCTTGCGCACCAACGCCGAGTCGCTGGCGCAATCGAACATCAGCTTGATGATGTCGGGAGCCTCCAGCAACCGTTTCAAGGCCTCTTCGGAGATCTTGAACGGGTCGATCAGATAGAAATTGTTCCGATCATAGATCTGGATCAGGCATAGATGTTCTCCGTAGATATGGAGGTTGAACTCCCCTTCGAAGTCCATGGCGATTTCATCGACACCCTGTTCCCGCCATGATGCGAGCAGGGAGTCCAGCGCAGTGTCGCTGTCAATGATCGTGTAGTCGTACATGGACCAAGACTAACAGAAACTGGGGGCGCGGGACAAGAGATTCGTTTCAACAGATACAGTCTCATGGATTATCTGTGGGATCGCAAATAACGGGGTTCAGAGCTTCCAGCATGTGCGAAAACAGCGGCTACCAATCATCTCCACGACGATGCAGCTGAAAAATCAGAAATCCAATGATGCTGTTCTTTCACCACGGGTTTCTGATCCGACGCTGTTTTGATCGACCTTTCATTGTCCTGTTCCGGACAAAGTTCCAATATGGCGAGCCTCACTGCAGTTGGAAGCAGATAGAACTCATCGGTATGATAGAATCGTCTGAGGATATCCCGTGCCACTCGACGTCGTTCCGCCCCGAGCTTCCGTCCCGGTCGTCGAACGATTTTCTTCTCTTTCATTTCCATACGTTCCTCCTCCTGTGGATAACAATGACCTGTCTCAGACAGATATGCAGTCGCATGGCCCCCGATAGGTGTCCATACCTCGCCGTTCAACGCCCAAAGGGTTTGAACGCCCCATAGAACGCACCGAACACCACAAGAATCGGGGATAAAAGAATCGACATCGCCACAAGAGAGGCAATTCCCCAAGGGGTACAGGTCAGTTTTTCCAGCCAGGCAGGGATTTCGTCGTGCATCTCTACCTGCGGTTCGGACAGATCCATGCCGATGAACCCTTCCTGCGGTTCGGAGAGATTCCATCCCTTCCGACACGTTCCGTCCATAGCTACTATCGAAGCCATACCATCATCCTCCTTGTCACAGGCATCCTTGAATGCCTTGTACGACTTCACTATCGCACACCAACCATGACATATGATGTCATAGTAAATAAAAATTCGGCGTGCGATGCTGTGGAACGCTTCGCGCCTTCCTCTAGAAATCGCCGACGGACAATCCTCCTGAACGGAGCATGGCGGAGATCTCTGCATCGGAACGGACAATCGGACAATGAGGAAACACTGCGAAACGGAGAAATGAGAACAGGAAACGAAGCCAGGATGAGATCAGGAATCGGCGGAGATGGGAACCGCCAAGCGGGACATCGCCGCCACTTGACTCCGCCACTGCTCTACGAATTCGGGAGGAGCGACCGGAACGGCGGAAGAACCGAACGAAAGAACTTTTCCGAGGATCTCGGCTAGGTTGGTCACCGGAAGGCTGATCGTCATTTCCGGCTTTCCGTCGGCGTTGAGCGAAATCGGAGACATCCGCTGGTCCTGATGCCATATCTGGGTACGGACGGTATGGACTACCTCTCCGACGATTCTGATCGTCACTTCCGTCGCAGCCCCACCCATGAAGATGCCGAACCCGCTGTTGATATACTGCGACAGCGCATCATCCGAACAACGACGCTCCATCGGCGTATCGGTCAAGCGAATCGACAGGACCCGCGACAGGTGGAAGTTCCGCAGCCCGTCGTGCAACAGATCCCAGGCGACGACATACCACCGTCCGGAATAGCTGACCAGACGAAGCGGTTCGATTTCGCGGCACGAGACAACTCCCTTTGCGTTGCGGTACTCCATCGTCAGACGACGGTTCCGTTCCATGGCGGTACAAAATGCTCCGAAAACCTTGTAGTCAGGTAGATCGATCACCGGTGCGGAGAAAACGATCTTGTCCAGCAAGGAACGATATTCACGGGAAATCCCCAGATCGAGATGCTTCTGGACCATGTCGCTCATCATCGGCATCAGCCCCTGGGTACGGGCAAGTCCGCGGAATACGGCATTGAACACGAGCATTCGTTCGTCTGCGTTCTGGAATTCTTCGAATCGTCCGGTATAGACATACCCTCTCCGAGTCCTGTCATATTCAAGCGGAGCGCCAAGCCGGTCACGGAGATATTCGATATCCCGCTTGACCTGCCGGTCGCAGACCTGGAACTCGTCCGCGATATCGCTGGAACGGACATATCCATGCCTACGAATTTGTCTATCAATGAAAAAAATACGTTCTGTCTGACTCATAGCGTCATTATAATCCGATCTTTTTGACAAAAGAACCCATATTGTACGAATCGATATACATTGCCTCTTTCTTTTTCTGACAAAATTGAGTAAAATGTCAATGAGGGTAGAGAGATGGATGGAGGAATATCGTTTCCCATTTCGTATGTCTCTGTCATAGCAGTAACCATTGCGAGCCAGATTTTTGCATCGTACATCGTGGACAGGCTATCCTATGAGCAACTGAACGGCTGGCGCAACCGGCTGAAACCCATGGACTGGGAACGGGATGGCGCAGTCTATCAACGGTGGTTCCGGATCAAGGCATGGAAGCAGCTCATTCCCGATGCCGGCGCCACATCCCCGTATCGGTTCAGAAAGAAATATCTGAAGAGCACCGACGATGAATATCTGCAACAATTTGTCCTCGAATCGGTCCGAGCCGAACTGACCCATGAACTGACGCTTCTGTTCGCCATCCCCATCATCCTCGTAGCGCCTATCAAAATAGCGAAATGGCTGATTCTTTATTCGTTGATCATGAACATTCCCTGCGCGATGATACAACGCTACAACCGCCCGCGGTTCGAACGAATTCTCGATGGAACGACAAAAGAGGATGGTGCCGCCGGAGAATCTGCCTCGATTTCCGCCCAGGAGCTAGAGCGGCATGCGCAAGCCGCCGCTCAGGAAGCATATCAGGAAAAACCGAAGCATAGATTGTTCCGTTGAGGACACTTCCGGAGCGGCCATCGAAGCCAGTACGATATCGCAGAACGAAAGACATCCCCACTTATTACGACAATCACCAGAAAGAAACCAAGCAACATATCCATGGCCTAGAGATCGAGAATCGTCTTGTCCCCGTGGATAGCCGACCAGTTCATCCGGAAATCGGCCACGGCTTTTGTAATCGAAGGCATCTGCAATCCGGTCTTCAGCAGATCGCAAGGAACGGTGCAGCAACTTGCACCATTCGCATAGGCGGTGGTGATTTCGGAGATATTCTTGAAACTGGCGGCCAATATCTGACAATTGCCGGGATTCGCCCATAGCAAGCCGGACAGCTCCTTGATGACTTTCGCAGCATCTATGTCGATATTGAGCATCCGGTTATAGTAGACCGCGATATATCTGGCGCCGGAAAGCATCGCCATGATTCCCTGCAACGACGTATAGATGGCGGTCGCGGTAATGTTCACGCCCTCCTCGACAAGTGACTTGATGGCTCGCAATCCGTCTTCGGTCACAGGAATCTTGATGAATGTCGCTTCGCCGAGCACGGAACGGATCTTTTCAGCCTCTTGGATGATGTCCTTCCAGTTCTCGCTGACAACCTGGACATGAAGACTCCGTTCTTCGCCGATCAATGCCCGGATCTTTTTCAGCTGCTGGAAGAAATCCACGTTTCCCTCCGCCTTGAGAATCGACGGATTAGTTGTCACTCCGCTGACGGGATAGATTTCCAAACATTTCTGGATATCCTTGATATTGGCCGTATCGAGCATGAGTTCCATATGCTACTCCCTCTTTTATGCTTCTCTATTTGATGACGGATGATGATCTCTCCCCCGTCTTCCCATACCCTGACATTCTGCCACAGCCGGGATTTTTCCTCAAGCATCCTCCGAATCTTGCGGCAGATAATCCTGTCCGGAACGTCGCCATCGCCCCGGTGTCATCGAATATGTTTCGCGGAACTGTATGTAGAACCGCTGCAATGAGGAGAAGCCGCATTCCATCGCTATTCGCTCAACGGTCAAGTCGGTCGTACGAAGCAGCCTGCAGGCCGCCCTCAGCCGTTCCTGATGAATTTCCTCCAGTACGGTGCGCCCTCGGGAGGCACGGAACCGCTGTTCGAGCGAGCGACGGGAAACGGGCAGTCGCTTGACCAGATCGGAGACATTCAAGCCGGTACAGGCATCGCGCCGAATCATCCTGACCGTTTGCGCCACCACAGAATCAGCGTCGAGGATCGCCGCGGTACTTTCCCGTTCAACAACGTCACCAGGAGCGATCCGGCGGACGCTCACGGAAGAGCTCCGTTCTCCATTTGATTCCCGGAGCAGCCGATCGAGCAAGAGAGCCGCTTCGTATCCGATCCGTTCGCAATTGAGCTTGACGCTGGACAGCGACGGCGTTGCGAGTTCGCACAGCAGTTCCTCATCGTCGACACCGAGGATGGAAAGCTCATCGGGCACGACGATACCCAGCCGGCCCGCCTCCAGATTAACTTTCATGGCCACCAGATCACTGCCGCAGAACAGGATCGTCGGTCGCGGAAGCTGAAGCAACCAGCGTCTCAGCTCCGCAGAAGCGTCATACAGTCGTTCCCACCACTTCAACGAACGTTCGAACCGAGGGATGCGCCCAGAAGACCGACCGATAGCCCCGCAGAATCCGACCAGCCGCTCCCTCGCCCAATGCACGTTCTCCACACCACACCACGCATAGGAATCGCAACCTAGATTCCGTAAATACTCTCCAGCCCTGACACCTGTCGCATAGTCATCGTTACGAACCGTATCGAAGATCCGGTCCGTACAGGCGCCGGCGATATCGACGATCGGGACCTCAAGCATACGGAGCTGTCGGGCGTCTTCGTCTCCCTCGATGCGAGCGATCAAAGCGTCGCACTGCCGCGTCCCGCTACCTTCCAACGGGAGAAACCAAGGTCCGGTCCCCCTCAGTTCCCAGTCGGTTCGCGTCCGTGCGAAACGGATCACGCCTCGAGCCACCGCCATATCATAGCTATCCCGCAGACGGAGCTGCAATCCGATATGCAGCATCCGCTTTCCATCCTGATGTTCCTTCATGTCGGAATCATATCATGTTCTGCGCAAAACAACAGTATATACACGCATTTCAAGCATTGTGTTTTTTCATCAGGACGCTACCGTTAGTCCATGGAGGAACGACGATGAACGTACCTTTCAAGACTGTTCCTGCCACCGGCGCCAAGATTCCCGCCATCGGATTCGGCACGTTCGGCAGCGACCATATCAGCAACGACCAGATGGCTCAGGCGGTCGTCCTAGCCCTCAAGGCGGGATATCGGCATATCGACTGCGCGCAAGTGTATGGGAACGAACGTCAAATCGGCGCAGTGCTGGGCGACGCCATGGCAGGGAGGATCGAAGGACTCGGCCCGATCGCCCGTGAAGACCTTTGGATCACCGGCAAGCTGTGGAACGACAAACATGCGAAGGTGGATGTCGGCCCGGCTTTTCGAGAGTCGTTGCAGGACCTCGGGCTCGACTACCTCGATCTATATCTGGTGCATTGGCCGTTTCCCAATTACCATCCGCCAAAATGCGATGTCGATGCCCGCAGTCCCAACGCACGCCCATACATCCATGAAGAATTCATGGAAACATGGCGGGAATTGGAGAAACTGGTCGATGCAGGTCTCGTCCGGCATATCGGCACGAGCAACATAACACGAGCAAAACTCGACCTGTTGCTCCGCGATTGCCGAATCCGGCCGGCAGTCCAGGAAATGGAGCTCCATCCGCACTTCCAACAGCAGGAATTCGTCCGTTATGTGCAGGATCAGGACATCGTTGTCATAGGCTACTGTCCTCTCGGCTCCCCCAACCGACCCGAACGTGACCGTGTTCCGACCGATACCGTCGATATGGAAGACCCGGTGGTCATGGAAATCGCACAGGCTCATGGGTGCCATCCTGCGGCGGTCTGTCTCAAATGGGCGGCGGCCAACGGACATATCCCCATCCCGCTATCGACGAAGGAACGGAACATCGTCTCGAATCTGGCGGCCGTCTGCGAAGACCCTCTGACCGACGACGAATATCTCCGGTTGCGGAAAATCGACAGAAACTGTCGACTGATCAAGGGGCAGGTGTTTCTCTGGGAGGAAGCCGGAGGATGGGAGGATCTGTGGGATCTGGATGGAACGATTCCATGCCCGCCTCGATACGTACGAAAATAGAAACAGGAGGAGTTGATGATGAAAGGAACGATGATGGGGGCGACACTTCCCGGAAACAGTACCGTCGCATTCAAGCAATATGCCATTCCGACCCCCGGACATGGACAGGTGCTGGTCAAAACGAAAGCGACGACCATCTGCGGAAGCGATATCCGGTGCATCTACCGCGAACACCTCGGCAAGGGACCGGAGGGATATCAAGGCGTGATCGCCGGTCATGAACCATGCGGGATCATCATCGAAGAGGGCCCCGGTCTACGGCGATTCAAGAAAGACGACCGGGTGATCGTCTATCACATCAGCGGATGCGGCGTCTGCCACGACTGCCGGCAAGGGTTCATGATTTCCTGCTCAAGTCCGCTTCGGGCCGCCTACGGATGGCAACGGGACGGAGGCATGGCCGAATACATGCTCTGCGACGAGAAGGATCTGGTCGCACTACCAGACGAATTGACCTATACCGATGGGGCGCAGGTCGCCTGCGGGTTCGGTACGGTGTACGAAGCGATCGAGAAAATCGGAGTCTCCGGCGACGATGCTGTTCTTGTCACTGGACTCGGACCGGTCGGGCTTGCGGCGCTGATGCTGTGCAGGGCGATGGGGGCCAACAAGCTCATCGGCATCGAAATGCAGCCCGCCCGCATCGAGTTGGCAAAGGAACTGGGGCTTGTCGATCATGTGTTCACTCCGTCCGAAGAAAATGTACGCCAGGTCAGAGAAGTAACCGGCGGACATGGCGTGGAAAAGGCGATCGATTGTTCAGCCAGCGACTCCGGCCGCGCTACAGCAATCCGCGCGACACGACAGTGGGGAAAAATCGCATTTGTCGGCGAAGGAGGAACGGTCCATTTCAATCCGAGCCCCGACATGCTCCATGACCAGAAGACGATTTACGGTAGCTGGGTGACGAGTATCTGGCGGATGGAGGATCTGGTCGAACGTCTGGTACGTTGGAACATCCACCCCGAGGATCTGGTCACCCACCGCTTTCCGCTGGAGAAAGCCGACGAAGCCTATGCCCTCATGGCCAGCGGCGCTTGTGGCAAAGTGGCTGTCTGTTTCGATGAAGAACTCAAGTCCAAGAAGGATCACCGACCGTGACCAGAGAACTCAGTGTCACCTCTCGCTTCGGGGACTGAATATCAGGAACGGGGGCTCCGCAATCATGCGTCCCCCAACCCTGACACCACCAAGCACCAAGCGCATAGAGCATGCCACGGAAACGGATGACGGAATACCACGGTCACGCGCACCTCTTGCGCACCTCTTGCGCACCTCTTGCGCACATCACGGCACATCACGGCACATCACGGCACATCACGCGCACCCCCGCGCAATGACCCTACCATGACCCTTACCATGACCCTTCCCGCTCGGCTCAACTGAAAACACAGTCGAGACGAGGAATGTCCTCGAGGACCTCGACCGCGGCCTGCTGGCGATCATCGGTCAGGAGACCACCGTTGGCGGTCATTACCTTGATCGTCGGAGGAATGACGATTTTCTTCGGAAAGTCGGAACGATCGCCCCCAAGACGCTTGATGAGCAACTGGGCGGCAGCCTCGCCCATTTTCTCCAACGGCTGGGCGACCGCATAGTGGCAGAACCGCAAAAGCGGTGCATAGTGCAGATAGTCGAACGCACCGAACACGATCCGTCGCTTTGTCTCGGCGTCCGCAAACTCATACAAATAGCTACTTGCGCCCACATGGACCATATCGTTGACGATGAAGAACGTATCCGGACGATCCTCATGCTCAAGCACTTTGCGCATGACCCCGTGGCCGGTCTGCTGGGACATGCCGTCCATCATGACGAACTCCTTCTCCACCGGCAAACCATAGGCATGCATTGCGCTCAGAAACCCGTGAAGACGCTCGGTAGCCGTATGGACATGCAGATCTCCTCCAAGGAAACCGATGCGTTTGTGCCCTTCCCGAATCAGAGATGTCGTGACCTCGTAGGCGCCTTTCTTGTTATCCGTCAGAACCAGATCAACATCCAGACCGGGAATCTGCCGGTCGATCATCACCAAAGGAGTGGTCTCGAACGCCTTGCCGATGAAGTGATCCCCAGTATCTCCGGTTGGAATGACGACCAGCGCATCGACGTTTCGCTCAAGCAACAGACGAAGCCGCCGCTTCTCCTCCTCGACCGAATTCTGCGAAGAACAGAACAACATCGCATAGCCCAACGGACCGAGCTGACGCTCAAGCTGTTCGACAATCTCCGAAAAAAACGTATTCGAAAGCTCCGGAGCGATGATCCCTATCAGTTTCGTCGTACGGGTCTTCAATGATCGCGCCACTTCGTTGCGCTGATAGTTCAGCATCTTCATGGCGGAAAGCACCTTCCGTTCGGTATCCGGATTCACGACGCCGAGATGGTTCAGAACCCGGCTGACCGTGGCGATCGACACTTTGGCGAGTTCCGCGACATCCTTGATCGTAGCGGACCCGTGCGATACATGCCGTCTACCGACCGACGTCGATTCATCATCCATCCGAATCTCTTTTCCCATCTCACTCTCATCCTGATGCTTCACAAACTCTTGTTACACCTTACACCGACTGAGGGCAAGGAAGCAACATGAAAAAACTCGCGATAGCGTTTTGAGTCGATATCGGACACCTCAGCCGAATTGGACAATACCCGATCCATTCCGGCAGGATCAAATCACTAGGCGCGACGAGCGTATTTCTTCATATCGAAGAACACAGCCACGATGATGATGAACCCTTTGACCAACTGCTGGTAATAGCTGTCGATCGCGAGGAACGTCATACCGTAGTTGATCAACCCCATAGTAAAGACACCGATCATCATTCCGCCGACGGTACCGACACCTCCCGACTGGGAGACCCCACCCACCGTGACCGCGGCGATCGCATCCAGCTCCATGCCATTTGCCGTCAACGAATTTGCCAGACCGAGGCGGCTGGAAAGCAGCACGCCGGCAACGCCATACAGCAACCCTGCATACGTATAAACGAGCATCAAGTCGCGCTCGACATTGATACCGGACACACGCGCCGCCTGCGGATTGCCGCCGATCGCATAGAAGTTGGTACCCTGCCGAGTGTGGTTGAGTAGCACCCAGACAATGATCGCCGCGATGATCACATAAATGATCAAGTTCGGGAGCGGACCGACGCTTCCCTGCGAAATATTCTTGTAGTTCTGATTCAACGAACCGACTACCGCAGCTTTCGTATAAATCAGCTGAAGCCCTTTTGCGATCGACATCGAACCGAGCGTAGCGATGAATGGGGGTAGCTTGCCGTATGCGACCAGCCAACCGTTGAACAAGCCGAACAGCCCGCCTGCGACGATACCGGCGAGAATCGGCACGAACAAGGGAAAACTATGTCCGGAATAGATCGCCGAAGAATAGTTCGGATTCTGTGCGAACGAAGCGGCGATCGAGGAACAAAGACAAACGACATATCCGATCGACAAGTCGATGCCTTTGGTGATGATGATCATTCCTACGCCCAATGCGGCGAACGCACGGACCGATTCCTGTATCAGCAGATTCCTGATCGATTGCCAGCGCAGTGCGGCCCCCTTGGTCAAGATCGAGAGCAGGAGGATCAACAGAACGAATGTGACCCAGGTGGTATATTTTGAAGCAAGCTTCCTCATGGACGCCCATGTGGAAAGCACATCATTCTTTTCGGTATTGTTCCGAGCCATATCACTATCTCTCCTTTTGGATTATGAGAATTGCGTGGCGAGCCGCATGATATTCTCCTGCGTGATATCGCCTGAATCCAGAATCCCGGTCATCTTGCCTTCGCACAGCACCATCACCCGATGACTCATCCCGATCAATTCCGGCATTTCGCTACTGACCATGAGAATCGCCTTGCCTTCCTTGACCAGGTTCGCCATGATCGTATAGATTTCCAGTTTCGCGCCGACATCGATGCCACGAGTCGGCTCGTCCATGATCAGGATATCCGGAACCGTCATCAACCATCTACTGATAATCACTTTCTGCTGATTACCGCCCGACAGGTTCTGGATCAACGTCTCCATCGTAGGTGTCTTGGTCCGGAGCGCCTCGTTGTATCGGCGGCATTCCACCTCGATCTCCTTGTGCCGGAGCATCTTCAATTTATTCCGATATTCCCCCAACGAAGCCATAGCCGTATTGTTCGTGATGTTCAGCAACGGGAATATCCCGCTTCCCCGACGGTCTTCGGTAATCATTCCAAGCCCGTTGTCGATGGCCAATTTGGGAGTCAGTTTCGAGAAATTCTTTCCATTGATTTCGATCCGGCCGACGGCGATGCCGCGAATTCCGAAAATCGCCTCGACCAGTTCGGTCCGCTGAGCGCCTACCAACCCTCCCACACCGAGGATTTCACCTTTGTGGAGTTCGAAACTGACATCCTGGAAGGATCTGGGATTCATCGCTGACAGATGCTCTACTTTCAGACAGACATCGCCGATCCGGCTTTCGACTTCAGGGAAACGCTGGGTGCTGTCGCGACCGACCATCAGCGAAATCAACTTATCATTGGTCAGTTCGTCCACTCCGTAGGTGCCGACCATCTGCCCGTCCCGCATGACGGACACCATGTCGGCGATCTGGAAGATCTCCTCCATCTTGTGGCTGATATAGATTACCGCGACATTCTGGGAACGGAGGTTCCTGATGATCTTGAACAGATGCTCGACCTCGTTGTCCGTCAAGGAACTGGTCGGTTCGTCCATGACGACTACCTTCGCATCGTAGCTGACAGCCTTGGCGATCTCGCACGCCTGCTGCTTCGAAATGGAAAGCCCCCCCATTCTCTGACGGGGATCGACATCCATCTCTACCCGGCGAAGCAGGTTCGCGGTATCCTGGAGCATCTTCTTATGATCGAGCAATCCGAACTTGTTCTTCGGTTCGCGCCCCAGCCAGATGTTATCGGCGACCGATCGTTCAGGAACATTGGAAAGCTCCTGGTGAATCATCGAAACGCCGGCTTCCAGCGCATCTGCGGAACCATGGAAATGCGTTTCCTTTCCTTGGAGGAGTATTGTACCGGCATCTTCTTTATATATGCCGAACAGACATTTCATCAGCGTGGATTTCCCCGCACCGTTTTCACCCATCAGCGCATGCACGGTTCCCGGCTTGACACGGAACGTGACATTGTCCAATGCAAGCACACCGGGAAAGCGTTTGGTAATATCCAGCATTTCAAGGGCATAGCTGTCCATACATTGTCCTTATTCAAGAAGATCGGTAGGGTGAGAATCTTGCCCTATTTTTCCAGTCAATATGATGAAATACGCCGGCCCGTGCTGCATGAATCCAGGCGAGCCGGCAACTTGGAAGTTCCGCCGGAGATTCCGATCAAACCTCCGGTCGGGCGATGTGACGAACGGAAGTCCTACATCAATTCCTTGTAGTTCGCCTTGGTGACGGGCTTGAACGGAACCAGGTAGCACTGACCGATCACGGACGGATCATTGGCGGGGGCTTCGGCGATCACCTTTGTGGCAGGCTTCAGACCCCAGGCGGTACTGCCGTTGGCTGTACCGTTCTTGGCCATGGTGAGCATCAGCTCAAACGCCGTCGAGCTCTGTCCGACGGAGTCCTGCAGGACTGTGGCGTACAGCTTGTTCTGGTCCATCGAGTTCAAAGCATCGGCTGTGGCGTCGATACCGAGTACGGGAACGGTCAGGACCGTGCCGTCGTCTGCGTTGTTCTTGGTGAATCCGTTCGTGATCAAGGACTCGACCGCTCCGAGGGCCATGCCGTCGTTCTGGGCGACGACGATGTTGAACTTGCCACGGAACGCGGCGAGCCATGTGTCCATCTTTTCCTGCGCTTGGTCAGGGGTCCAGTTGGCGGTATCCTTGGCGATGAAGTTTACCGTGTAGCCGCGAGCCTCAAGTTCGTCGATCATGCCCGCTTCCCGGTTGACCTGCGCGGGATGTCCGAGCTGTCCCTGGAGATACAGCATGTTCAAAACCTTTCCGGGCGCCTTGTCGGGATATTTGGTAAAATATTCATCGATGATCTGCGCCTGATATTGTCCGGCGACCGCCTCAGGGGAGGATGCCAGATAGAAGTCCTTGCCAACCTTAAGCGCTTCTACGGAAGGCTGGATGTTGGAAAAAGCGGCTCCACCGCCGACAGCCGCGATCTGCTGGGCCATCTGTTCGGTCGCGCTGGTATCCTGCGGAATAATGACGAAATACTTGTAGCCCTGAGTCAGCAACGTGTTGAGCTGGTCGAGCTGAGTGGCCACATTGCCCTGGGCATCCTGGAGATTCAACTCCACGCCGTTGGCAGCCGCGAGCTTCTTCAAGTTCTCCGAATAGTCTTTCACGAACTGTTCGTTCAGGTTCCGGATCAAGGCACCCATCTTGATGGCGCCGGAAGCGGAAGATTCCTTGCCGCCCTGAGCGAATACTGTACCGCCGACTACCGCGAGAATCAGCAAAATGACCAAAATCCTCTTTTTCATACGTGTTCTCCTTTTGTTTGCACGTTCAGGGTCTTGCCACCCCGACAGGCTTTTCCCTCGTTCTTTTACGCCGACGAAACGTATGAACCATCGCCGACAATTGTATCTTCCCATCGGTTTTCCAGTTTGTCAACAAAAAATGTAAACGTTTACAAGGAAAAATCAAAGAACCCCGAAAGTCATTCATACAATAGCCTATCACTCATGAGCAACACAAGAAAATTCCAGGAACACGGAAATCTATGCCATCGTTTCATCACTCGGATGATATCTGCTGGCACAACGGATACGCATTGAGGCCCTTGTTTGCAGACGGTTTTTCCGCCGCTTGACATCTCGCGGGATGGGACAAGGTCGCGCAAGCGTCCGACGCCACGGAGGTTTCCCTCTCCATCCGTGGCGCATCGCCATACGTCCGAGTCAGGCCGGGGCGAACATCTTCACCTGTTGGACGGTCCGAAGCAGATCCCGTCCCTCCTGGATCGAAACGATATCGCCCATGGCGAGCATCTGGACCATGATGTTGCCCAGCGCGGTCGCTTCGACAGGACCGGCGACTACGGAAAGACCGGTGGCATCCGCCGCCCATTGATCGAGAATCTCGTTCTTGCTACCGCCGCCGATGATATTCAACGTATTGAACGAACGGCCAGTCAGATCGCTTACCTGCGCTATCGCCTGGGCATAGGCGTTGGCAAGGCCTCGATAGATCGCGACCATGAACTGGCCCTTGGTCGAAGGAGGCGCGACGCCGTTTTCGACGCACCAAGCGACGATACGATCAGTCATCAGCGACTCATGACTGTTCGGCTTGAGGAACCGCCCGTCGTCGGGATCGATCAAGCCGTCGTACGTGTCCGCCGCAATCATCGTCTGCTCATCCAACTCCTTCCAGCTGAGCTTCTCGCCACAAGACTCCCAATATCTGACGCACTCCTGCTGGATCCACATCCCCATGATGTTCTTGAGGAACCGGATGGATCCGCTGGCAGACACCTCGTTGGTGAATCCGCAGTCGATCGCCTCCTGACATAGAAGCGGAGAATCCAGCTCCACGCCGAGCAACGACCAGGTTCCGCTCGAAATATAGAGCGGCGTCTCCCCTGCCGACGATGGCACGGCGGCGACTGCGCTGGCGGTATCATGAGCGGCGGTGGCGATTACCTGCACCGCCGCGGAAGCCCCAAGATCATGGCGAAGCGCTTCGGTCAGACCGCCCAGAACAGTGCCGCTGTCGACGATTTCGCCAAACAGAGTCCTGTCGAATCCCATCGTATCGATGACTTTCCACGACCAGTCCTTCGTCACAGGATCATAGAGCTGCGTGGTGGAAGCGTGGGATCGCTCGTTCTTCATGACTCCGGTAAGCCAGTAGGCAAGCAGGTCGGGAACCGATAGATAGCGCTTCGTCGCGGCGAGAGCCTCTGGACGATCCCGCTGCATCGCCGCCAGCTGATAGAGTGTGTTGAACGGTTGGAACGCGATGCCGGTATGTCCATAGATCACAGCCTTGCCGCCGAACCGTGCGGCAAGCTCCTCAATGAGACCGTCGGTTCGTCCATCCCGGTAATGATAGGATGGAGAAACAAGCGAACCGTGGCCGTCGACCAGCCCGTAGTCGACTCCCCAGGTATCGATCCCTATGGACACGATGTCGTCTCCATAGAGCGAGAACGCCCGCTTCAATCCTTGAAGAATCTCGGAATAGATTCCGATGATATCCCAGTATAGCTCTCCCAGAATCCTTTCGTTACGGGTGACGAATCGATGGACGACCTCGAATTCTTCCAAATTCCCGACGATGACGCGCCCATTGGAGGCCCCCAGATCGACGGCGATGTATTTCTTTCTTCCATTCCTTTCCATCAGCAGTTCCTCCTGTGTTCCAAAAGCCAAGGCTCGATCCTACCGTTGTCGGCCCGGCGTCTTCGCGTCAGTCCCGACTGGGGACATGGGAAAGCAGGTATCGCTCGGCCTCGGCGGACCACAGCCCGTTGTGCTTTGCCACCAAGCGGGCCAATTCGGCGAACAAAGGATCCTGTTCGCCGAGTTTTTCGAAATCGGCGATGGCGGTCAGCGGCAGATCCAGATGGGTATACATCAGCTTCTTGCCGCCGGGAATAGCCGGAAGATCGATCACTGTCTGCGGAACCGCCGACAAGCCGCCGATATGGGTCACCATGGCGGATGGATTCAGCAATCCGGTCTCCATCATCCGCAAGGACTCGACCATGTCCGCGGTATTGCCTCCGCTGGTCCCCACGATGTGGTGCGATGCGTAGTGGACGTTATAGAAATTCATCGCCGCGATGAAATCGGTCCTGTTCGGCCCGGCGAAGAAGTTCAGACACCCGTCCTTGGCGAGGATCGCATCCCCCTGCTCCACCAACTGTCTGACTGGTGCCATCACCAGGACATCGTCGTACCCTTTCCCGCCGGACAGCCGCATCAGCTCAGCAACGGGATCGGCCATGTCCTTCGTATTGACATAGACGAGCTTCACCCCGTTGCGGGCGGCCTCCTCCACGGGATAGAGCTGAGCCGCTCGAGCGAGCCGGGCGTCGTCGATATCGGTGACGACCAGAAGGCCGGGTCGCCGGTCGCAATGGATGCCGTAGTCGATCGCGCCGAGTCCCATCGGTCCCACCCCGGCAAGGATGGCCAGAGCGCCTCCCTCCACGATTCCCATGTCGTGGACATACGACCCAGCCTTGGTGTGATACATTGCGTGATAGGTCCCTACGATGCAGGAGACAGGTTCTGCAAGCGAACCGAGAAAGAACGCCTCGCCGTCATACGGCAGAAGACAGTCCATCTCCATCACCTCGCGTGGAATGACGATATACGTGGAGTCCCCGCCGATATACCGGTACGAATACCCGGGCGCCGCTAGGGAGCCCTTGTAGTTCAAAGCAGGCTGGATGGAAAAGAGATTGCCGGCGGAAAAGCGATCGGCCCATTTCGCACCGACTTCGACGATCTCTCCGCAGAACTCATGGCCGAGAATGATCGGGTTGTCCGCGACGTCGTCTGGAACACGCTTGTGGGCCGCGCCTTGTTCCGCTGCCTTATGGTCGCTCATGCATACGCTGTTGGTCACCACCTTGGCGAGGATTTCATCGTCCTTGATGGATGGAAGCTCAAACTCTTCGATACGCAGGTCGTTGACCCCATATAACCTCACTGCTCTTGTCTTCATGTCATGATCCTTCGATATATAATCGGATGATTGCGGGTCGCACCAGGCATTTTTACCTAGTTCAACATCACTTGTCCCCCGGTGACAGGAACCGCCTGCCCGGTCTCGTATTTCTGTTCGACGATATAGCAGATGGCCCGAAGCACGTCTTCGGTACGGCATCCGCGGTTCATCGGTACTTTCGCTTCGTAGAATCGCCTTACATCGGCGACGCTTCTTGCCCCGGGCACCTTGCCCGCCGCCAGATATTGGACGAACAGACCTTTCTCGGGATCGGACCAGAGAGGTCCATCGAGAAAGTTTCCGGGGCATACGGCGTTGACCTTGATGTTGTCGGACACCAGTTCCAGCGCATAGCTCTGCGTCAGCCCGATTGCGCCGAACTTAGCCCCGGCGTATGCACCGTTCTTGTTCGATCCTTCAAGCCCCGACTTGCTGCTGATCGCCACCAAGTCGGTGAAATAGGCTTTCGACGGCAGGTTCTGCAACGCCAGCTGCACCGAAGCGTGCTTGCAGCAGAGGAAGAATCCGGTATAATCGACGCTGGTCACGAACTGGAAGTCCTTTAGCTCCATCGTCTTGACGCTCCCCGCGCGAAGCACGCCGGCATTGCTGACGAAAAGATCCAGTCCCCCTGTACGAAGGGCGACTTCGTCCATCATCGCCTTGACGGAATCTTCGTCGGTCACATTGACGAACAGTCCGGCGGCAACCGTCCGGCCGGCCGCTTCGTTGAGCGAAACTGCGAGCTTTTCGGCACCCGCCGTATTCATGTCTGCGATATAGACGAACGCGCCGAGGGAACATAGGCCGCGCACGATTCCTTCTCCGAACCCCTGGGCTCCGCCGGTGACCAGCGCGATCTTGCCGCGAACCACGTCCCCACGGGCCGACGATCCTTCCGACAGTGGATCCGCCGACACGCCTTTGGCGGAGACAGCTTCGTCGTAGGATGAACCAAGCCCCATCACAAGCGACGTTCCAGCCACAGAAACAATAGCCGGAAACGCTTTCTTTGCCTCATAATATGCATGCATTCCGGTTTTCCATGCTTCCACTGTCGTTGCAAGATCTCCGGAGGGAGCTTCCAGTTCAAGGGATGCAGTCCTCGTCGGGGAATCGGTATCCAATGTATGGACGAACAGGCCCTTTTCGCCGTCGAACGTAAGGCCTCTCAGGAGAACAGGAATTTCCGTTCTCGGATCAACGCAACAAGACGTCATCATGCTTTTCTTCCCTCCCATAGTTCCATGATTCGCTCCGGATGTCGCGGATCCATCTTTCTTCCCATCGCAGAATATCGGGCGAGACGCTCTGTCAAGGAAAGATCCGCCAGCGGATTGTCCTCGCAGAACAAACCCAATTTCGGATCGCGATCGGACAGCTTCTCATGGGCGACCAGCGCCCATGCGGCATCGACCAGATGCCGGCAACACGGCAAAAGCAGTTCCGGACAGTTGAAGCTCTGACGCGAGGAATTGATGTCCACACCGCTGATCTCCATCAGATCCCGTTCGCGGGCAAGATGCTGGAGCCGTTCCATCTGCGCTACGGTATTGCGCGGCGGCATATAAGTGATTGCCGGATATCCGAGATCGACAAGAACGTCCATCAACTGATCGAGATAGGAATCCTCGAAGTGTTCCTCCCGCTTGTCCCCGGTGACGCTCTGTCCGACATCTCCAAGGTATGCATAGGCGGGAATCGCCCCGATCGACTTCCCGAAGGAAACGACGGTCCTGGCGTCCAGGCATTCCTCCCGTCCGGGCTGGATGAAGAACCTTGACAGGAAGTTACTTTTGAACACACCGAGCAGATCATAGGCATAGTGGGGGTTCCCCTCGTCGAGCAACAGTCCTTCCACGCCAGTTGAAAGAGGGATGCGCAGTTCCTTGCGCAGAAAATCGACCAACGGCTCCCCCTTGCCTTTCATGCTGATCGTCTGAAGCGCCATCGCATAGAGAATATGTCGTTCGGTAATGCTTCCTCCTTCGTCGGCCCGGGAAAGGGGAACGACATCGCGCTCGAAGTCCAGATCATATCCATACCTACCGACAAGCGTCTGCAGTCGTTCGACCTGGGCAAGATTTCGCTTATTACGTTCGATGTTTACCGGAGCGAGGAACCGCGCCACCCGGTCGATCTGCGCGAGAGGCACGCCATGGACGCACATGTAGACGATTCCCGCGGAGTCGGGATTGTTGATCTTCCTGTCGGCCAATGGGGTGTCGAGGAAACTGACCCGTAGCTCGAAGCCTACGGTGCTGGCGATTCCGATCATCGCACAAGCGTCGCGCAGCTCCCTTGCGGCCCCGATGCTGTCGTGGTCGATGCTCCCAACGATACCGAGCCCGGCTTTCCATGCTTGCCAGGCGGCCGCGGCCGGTTCATAGGGGCTGAACGACCATGTCGTATGGACATGATTGTTCACTTCCTCCAACGCGGTCCGCGTCAGGTCCCCTTCACGGATCAGGCGCCCCAGCTCGGCCGCCGCCGCCAGACGGACGGCGCGATCGGGATCATTGACCTGCTGTTCGAGTTTCTCCACCACCATGTGCGCTCCTTGCCGCCTTCCCGGGGAAGACGTCATACCCCGGCGCGGGAAGTTCTATAGAACTCCCCGTCGGTGTAGTTATGCTTCGGGACATACCCGGGCAACGGAAGAATCTGCTCATGGATCGCATCGAGCACCGACTCAGCGTGGGCGAAATAGTACTCCTCCATCTCAGCCGGCGGCGTGATCCAGTTTTTGGAGCCGACTACCACCGGAGGCGCGTCGAGCGCGTCGAAGGCAAGCCGTCCGATATTGGATGCCACGGTATGGAGATATGAACCGCGTTCGGCAGAATCCGTGACGAGTATGCATCGTCCGGTTTTCCGGACCGACTCGACCAGCGTCTCGTACTTGAGCGGGTTGATCCAACGAAGATCGATGACCTCCGGGTGCAGGCCGAATTCCTTCTCCAGCTTGTCGGCGGCGGAAACGGCGGTATACAGCGCAGGACCAAGGGCGATGATCGTCATGTCGCTTCCCTCGCGTCGGATCGCGGGCTCTCCTTCCGGAATCTCATAGTAGCCTTCCGGCACCCCGCCGGTTTCGAACTGCTCGCCGATACCATATAGCTTCTGACTTTCGAAGAACACCACCGGGTCGGTGCCTCTCAGGGCATAGTTGAGCATTCCCTTTACATCGTATGGGGTGGCGGGATACATTGCCTTCAGCCCAGGGACCGCAGCGACCATCGAAGTCCACTCCTGCGAGTGCTGGGCACCGTATTTGTTGCCCACCGACACGCGGAGGACCAGGGGCATCCGCAACGCACCGGCGCTCATCGCCTGCCACTTGGGCATCTGATTGAACACTTCGTCTCCGGCGCAACCGAGAAAGTCGCAGTACATCAGTTCCACGACGGCACGTCCGCCGGACATCGCATACCCCACGCCGCTACCGACGATGGCAGACTCGGCGATCGGAGAATTGAAGAACCGGTGAGGAGGAAGCAATTCGGTCAAACCACGATAGCAGGCGAACGCACCACCCCAGTCCCTGTGGTCCTCACCATAGGCGACCATTGTCGGATCGATTGCGAAACGGTGGGCCATCGCCTCGAAAACCGCGTCGCGGTACTGGTATTGGCGGGCGGCGGGATACGGCTTTCCATCGGCATCGAACGCATAGCGGTTGCGCTGGGAGATCTGCTTGACACGAGGATTCTCATCGAGGCTCTGCAACAGTTCCGGCTGGCGATCATCAAACTTCTCGACAGTTCCATTGGAAAACATCACCGATTCGACGAACGACGCTTCTACCATCGGACTCAGGGTATCGTCGACGGTCAATTCCAGCACCTTGCGCATCTTTTCGAGCAATTGCGCATGCATTTCTTCAAAATCGGAGGCTTTGGCGATCTTGTTCGCGACAAGATAGTCGCCATAGGCGGCGATCGGATCCTGGTCCCGGAATCGCTGCAGTTCTTCCTTGGTCCGGTACGTCATGGCATCGGACGGACTGTGGCCGCTGAAACGGTAGGTGATCGTATCCATGAACGCGGGACCTTCGCCCTTGAGCAACAGTTCCTTCTTTCGAGCGGTAGCCTCGGCCACGGCAAGCGGATTGAACCCATCGACCCGTTCGGTATGCATCGACGCGGCATTCACTCCTGCGCCGACGCGGGCGGCCATGCCGTAGCCCATGGTCTCGCCGACAGGCTGCCCTCCCATCGCATAGAAGTTGTCGAAACAGTTGAGCATGAACGGCGGATAGCCGGGATTCTCTTCCCACAGGGTCTTGTACTGGTCCATCGAAGAGAGGACGAGCCCTTCCCATACCGGCCCGCGTGCCAGCGATCCGTCACCGACATTGGCGATGACGATGCCGCTTTTGCGGTTGATTTTCTTGTAGAGCGCCGATCCGACGGCGATGGTACAGGAGCCTCCGACAATCGCATTGTTCGGCATGCTGCCGAATGGAGCGAAGAACGTATGCATGGAACCTCCCAGTCCACGGGAAAAACCGGTTCGCTTCGCATAGATTTCCGCAAGTGCTCCATAGATGACGAAATTCTCGGCGAGATCCTTGACAGTCTTGCCGGGGAAGTGTTTCTCGACGACACGGAACGTTTCGCCCCCCATGAAGTCCTCCATCACTTTCACCAACGAAGGATCCTCCATCTTCCAGATCGCCGACAGACATTTTGCGAGGATTTCGCCATGGCTGCGATGGGAACCGAAGATGAAGTCGTCGGGGCCGAGAACCATCGACTGTCCGACCGCCGCAGATTCCTGCCCGGCGGACAGATGGGCCGGTCCTTTGTGGTTGAAGGAGATGCCTTGGTAGACGCCTTCCTTCTTGATCATGTCGAGCATCGTCTCGAACTCGCGAATCAGCAACATGTCGTAATAGGCGCGGACCAATCGTTCCTTGCCGTAGGCTTTCACTTCTTTCTTGATATCGGGAACATACTGATTGACGGGAATCTGCGGAACATCGATCATTCGGGGGCTTCTGAGCGTCACCGGATCGAACTCAATCTGTCTGGACATAGATTATCTCTCCTTCACGTATCGTATCTATCGAATCATCTTCGTCGGTCAGGCCGCCGGCTACAGGGCATGGTCGATGGCGAAACAGGTATCCTTGATCAATTCCGAAACGCTCGGATGGGGGAAAACCACTTCCTTGACATCCTGGACGCGGAGTTCTGCTTCGATCGCCTCGGCGGCTCCCCAGATCATCTCGCTGCTGTACGGTCCGAGCAGATGGACGCCGAGAATTACGCCGGTGGCGGCGTGCGCGACAACCTTCACCAGTCCGGAGCCGCGCTTTCCCTGCTCGGCAAGGAAGCGACCGTTGGCGCGCATCTGGGTCGTGGCGGTCTTGACGGGAATCCCCTGCTTCGAGGCTTCCTGTTCGGTCAGCCCGCATCCTGCGGCTTCCGGCTGTCCGTATACCGCCCAAGGAATGGCGTTGTAGCGCATCCGCTGGTTTCGGGAACCGAACATGTGGGAAACCGCGACTTCGGCCATCCGCGATGCGCTGTGCGCCAGCTGGGACTTCCCGTTGACATCGCCGATCGCATAGACGTTCGCGACGTTCGTCCGGAGGAATTCGTCGACAACGACTCCTTGTCGGGAGATTTCGAGCTTCAGCGGATCGAAGCCCGCGGTGTTCGGACGTCGTCCGACACTCATCAGAACCATTTCCGCCGCGATTTCCTGCGAATTGCCTTTGGCATCGACGTATTTGACCGCCTCCGGGGTGATCTCACCGACCTTGCAGCCGAGATGGAACGTCACATCTTTCAGTTCGCGGCGCATCAGTTTGGAGAACTCGCCGTCCATCATCGGCAAAATCTCAGGCATCATCTCTATGACGGTGACCTGGGTACCGATCATCGAAAAGAATGAGGCGAACTCGACGCCGATGACACCTCCGCCAATGACAGTCAGAGTTTTCGGAGCCTGCTGCAGTTCCAGGATGCCGTCGCTGGTCAGTACATGGGAAAGGTCATGGCCGGGGATCGGGGGAACGAACGGCGACGAGCCTGTAGCTAGCACAAGATACGCGCTTTCATAGACTGTTTCGCCGACCTGCACATGGTGGGAATCGACGAACGTCGCATTCCCGAACACGACATCGACCTTGTTGGCCTTCATCAGGAATTCGATTCCATTCCGGAGCGTCTGGATCGTCTCTCCCTTCCATGCCATGGCTTCGGCAAGACTGAACGATACGTCGGAGCAATGGACGCCGAACTTGCCACCCTCCAGTGCATGCCGATACTGCTTGGCAGAGTTGAGCAGGCTTTTGGTAGGGATGCAACCGCGGTTCGTACAGACACCCCCGAACTGATCCTTTTCGACGAGCAGGACTCGCTTGCCCAACGCTCCGGCTCGTTCCGCGGCCACATAGCCTCCGGGGCCGGCTCCGACGATGATCACGTCATATGCTTCCATGTCTGTTCCTCCTGGATTCTACGAAAGCCCTGCGTCATTTCGCCAACAGCAGGTCGATCGATGCGATGTTCGAAGCCAACGTCTGCAGGAATCTCGCCCCCGGAGCTCCATCCACCGCCTGATGGTCGATGGTCAAGGATAGTCCGATATGAGGGACGAACGACACCGAGCCGTCTTTGTCTTCGACCGGTTTCAGGGCGATGCTTCCGACACCGAGTATGGCTACTTCCGGGATATTGAGAACCGGGGTGAACGCCTCGATGCCGAATGACCCGACGTTGCTCACCGTGAAAGTTCCTCCTGTCAGATCATCCGGAGCGATGGAACCGTCCATACAGGCCGCGGCCAGGTTCTTGGCTGTGGCGGAAATATCGGATAGCGAACGGACGGCGGCGTTCCGGATCACAGGAACCAGCAGCCCTCGCGGGGTGTCCGTGGCCATGCCCAGGTGCACTTGGGAGAACCGGAGGATCTTGTCACCGAGAAAATGGGCGTTGAATTCCGGAAAATCGACCAATGTTCGGGAAACCGCGAACAGAACCAGATCGGTGATCGTGATCTTCGACAGGCCGAGAGACGGGTCGCTCGCCTTGAATCCCGCCCGCATCCGCTTGAGCGCTGTGGCATCCGCCCATCCGTGCAACGATAGCTGGCAGGTGCCGTGGATCGACTCCATCATACGGCGGGCTGTGACCTTGCGGATGCCTCGGACTGGGATTTCGGTCACCGTGGCGGGAATGTCCGGTTCGGAACCTGTGGGAATGGAATCCGACGTCACGGATCCCATCGAAACGGCGGGAGAGCCGTTCAGATCGGAAACGAGCACGCGGCCGCCGATGCCGGTCCCGCTGGCAGGAGGCATGGTTCCATCGGCCAATGCGGCGGCTTTCGCGGCAGGGCTCAACGGCTGGCCTGCGGCGGCGACGACATCTCGTTCAATGATCCGGCCTTTCGGGCCGGTAGCCGTCAGCGCAGAAAGAGGGATACCCAAGGAGCCGGCCGTCGCACGAGCGCGGGGAGACGAACCGACCGCCGGAGCTCCGGCGGGAATCTCCTGCTGCGGCTGCACGACAGGTTCTTTGGGATCTGGTGCGGAGGAAGCCTCAGGCGGGACATCGATGGACGGAGACGATGCGACGTCGATCTGTTCGCCCGCCTGCCCGATCACAGCGATCGGCAGCATGACGGGAACATCCGCCCCTTCTTCATACAGCAGGGCGAGAACGGTTCCATCGGCCGTCGATTCGACGTCGATGGTCGATTTATCCGTTTCCGCCGTACACAAGATATCGCCGACCGACACGGTATCGCCGACACGCTTCTTCCATTCTACGATAATACAGGATTCGACTGAATTCCCCTGCTTGGGCATTACCACCTGACTTGCCATCTATCGTTTCTCCTTGGCTCTCGATCGCTCCGTACGGTACGCCGTTTCGGCGAATGTCGGAGCTATTTCGCCACGATGACCTCTACTCCGAGGTCCTGAAGTTTCTCCACCGCTTCCGGGGGAACCCCCGCGTCGGTAATGATTGTATCGATATCGGTGATCGGCATGATGCGGACAAACCCCCTGCGCCCGAACTTCGACGAATCGACGACCAGTATGCGTTTCGTCGCCTGGGCGCACATGCGCCGCACCACATCCGCATTCTCGATCAACGCCGTCGTCAACCCATGCTCGATCGTAATTCCATCGGTTCCGAAAAATGTAACCGGTACATGATAGTCCTCGATCTGCGCCACTGCCGCCGGCCCGACGATCGCTTCGGCCTGCGGACGGAACTCGCCGCCAATGAGCGTTACCGTCAAGCCGGTATTCGCCCTGGCGTAGGGTAGCAACAGCGTGGAATTGGTCACCACCTTCACATCCTTGCGCCCGAACAGGTATCGGGCGATCAAGGAACAGGTGGAGCCGTTGGTGATCATTACCGTGTCGTTATCCTTGACAAACGAAGCGGCGGTCCGGGCAATCATTTCCTTCTCCGCCATGCGACTGGACTGTCTCTGAGCCATCTGCGGACAGTCGGCGGCGATAGCTGTGCCACGAGTACGGACGACCAGCCCTTTGGCATCGAGATTCTTCAGGTCATTGCGAATCGTGACGCTCGATACCCCGAGTTCTTCGCTCAGCCGGACCACCGAATACGGTTCGCCGCTTCTCAGGAGCTCGAGAATACGTTCTTCGCGCTGTGTAACTCCGACCATGCTCACCTTCTATTTTCATAATACTTTCAAAGTACTTTCAATAATATTACGAAACTGTTTCATTTGCAAGATAAAAATGCATAGCTGGAGAAAAATCAGTGCCATTCCTTTGAACAGAATGGGCTGGATGTTTGGTTCTGAGCATTGTCCGAGCAATCACCGACCAAGCATGCAGCAATGTCAAAGCAACGATGCAGCAATGTCAAAGCAACGATGCAGCAATGTCAAAGCAATGAGCACATGGTATTACTTATAATACAATGAATTATCCAAAAATTCCCACAATCGGGGCATCTTCAGTCCATGTGGAAGACTTCCTCCAGCGGAATCGATACCGGGGAATTGTCAGGATTGGTCTCCATGATGTCGGCCATGTACGCCCACCAACGCCGAACGATCTCAGTGCCGCCCAGATCCTGGGAACCGCCCTCCCCTCTCGTCCGCTGGAAAGCGAAGAGATTCAGCGTCCTCCGGTCGAGGAAGATCGAATAGTCGTAGACGCCGCTGTCGGAAAGCAACTGCTTCAGCTCCGGCCAGATCGCCGCATGCCGCCGCTCGTATTCAGCTTCACATCCTGGTTTGAGTTTCATCACGAACGCCTCACGCCTGTCCATGGCTGCCACCCTGTTCCGAACGCAATTGCTGCAACCGCAGCTTCCGGTTCGCCTTGTAGATATCGAGCAACCGCGGCAACAGAACGGCGAAGATCAGCAGCGTGCCGATAACGATCGTCATCATGGTGCCTGAGAGCTTGAGCAACCCCATGCCGAATTTCAAATAGCCGATCAAGAACGATGCGATCATGACACCGTAGACCATGCCGCGGCCTCCGGTGATCGCCACGCCGCCGAGCACGACCAGCGTGATGACTTCCATGTCCCAACCCGTTGCTATATTGGACCGGACGCTGAGGATGCGACTTGCCAGCAGAACGCTGGCGATACCGCTGAACAGCCCCATCAACGTATAGTTGATCACTCGGGTCCGCTTGACATCTATGCCGCAGAATCGCGCCGCCTCGGGACTGTTGCCGATCGCATAGAGTCTGCGCCCGTAGGTCGTCTTGTGCAGGATGAAAGCGAAAAGAACGGCGAAGACGAGATAGAGCACCAGTTCGAACGGAATCACCGTGCCGGGGATGAATTCCTGGCCGAAGAACCCGAATCCTTCGGGGTACGTGGTACAGGCATGTTCTTCCAGGATTCCCTGGGCGATGCCGCGGTAGATCGACTGGGTGGCAAGAGTGACGGCGATCGCGGGCATGTTCAACCCGGTGATCAGCAACCCGTTGAGCAGACCTGCGGCGGTACCGACAAGCAATCCGAGCAGGATCAGGCCGGGGATCCCCACTCCGGCCTCCGCCGCCACACCGATGACGAACGCGCACAAGGCGACGATCGAGGCGACTGAAATATCGATATCACCGCACATGATGATGAAAATCATCGGCAGAGCCATGATCGCCTTCTCCGAGAACTGGAACGTCGCGTTCATCAGATTGAAGTAATCGAAGAAATATCTCGTCGCAAACGAGAAATAGACGAACATCGCCACGAAGAGAATGCCGAGCAGCACCTCCCATTTGGTAAAGATATCGATCAGCCGGTTCTTCCAGCCAGATTCATCCAGCAGCCTGCCTTTCGAGACGAGGTCGTTTGAATTCGCCATGCTCATCCCCTCCTCTGTTCAAGCAGTTTTTTCATCTTCCGATGATCGACGATCGTATTGATCGAAAGGGCCACCAGCACGATCAGCCCCTGTGCGAACAACTGCCAGAATGTCGAAAGATAGATGACTGGCAGTGCGTTGTTCACCACGCCGAGGAACAGCGTGCCGAGCGCTACGCCGAAAATCGCGCCGGCGCCACCGGAGAAGCTCACGCCGCCCAGTACGCAGGCGGCTACAGCCTGCATCTCGAATCCCGTGGCCATTTCGTTTACCGCCGACGCATATCGCGCGGTCCACAGCGCCCCCGCCAAGCCGCAAAGCAATCCGGAAGCGATGAACACCACCAAGCGGACCCGAGCTTCGTTGACACCGACGAATTTCGCCGCTGTCGGATTCCCCCCGATCGCATAGATCTCACGACCGGTACGGGTGTATTTGGAAAAATAGTTGGTGGCGACGATCACCAGCAGCGCGATCCACAGCAGCACGGAAACGCCTAGGAAGGAAACACGAGGCAGGCCGATGTACGAGGCGGTCATTTCATGAGCCGTGACCCACGTTCCCTTGCTGAGCAGGAACGTCATGCCGCGATAGATGCTCATCGTCCCTAGCGTGGTGATGATCGGAGGAATCTTGCCATAGGCGACGAGCACCCCGTTGAGAGCCCCCATCAACGCACCGATGGCAAGCCCGACGATCAGAAGCAGCGGAGCGGGGAACGCAGGGTACGATTCGTTGATCATGCCGCAGGCCATGCCGGTGAAAGCGATGACGGATCCGACGGACAGGTCGATGCCGTTGGAAAGGATGACGAAGAATTCCCCGATGGCGACGATTACCAGAATCGCCATGTCGTTGAGGATCGTATTGACGTTTCCCGGAGAGATGAACTGCGGAGAACGGATGGTGATCGGAATCAGCATCAGGATCAGCAGCAGCACCAGGCTCGCCTCCCTGCGGGCGAAAAGTTTCTTGACAGACTGCTTCCAATCAAGGTTCTGTCCTGTCGACATCACTTGGCCTCCTTGATATCGCCGATCGCGGCGCGCATGATGTTCTCTGCCGTCGCATCCGCGCGATCGAGCGTCGCGGTGACATCTCCTTCGTGCATTACGACCACTCGGTCGGACATTCCGATGATTTCCGGCAGTTCCGAAGAAATGAGGATGATTCCGACGCCCCGTGCGGCCATCTCGGATACGAATTCATGTACGGCGGCCTTGGTTGCGACATCGATGCCTTTCGTCGGTTCGTCAAGAATCAGAATCTTCGGCTGGGTGCCGATCCACTTGGCGAGGACCACTTTCTGTTGGTTGCCGCCGGACAGCGTCTCAGCATCGACATGGTAGCCCGCGGCTTTGATCTCCATCTGCTCGCCGTAGGTACGGGTGTATTCCTCCTCCCGCTTCCTTTGCGTGATGAATCCGTGCCGACTCAAGTGCTTGATCTTGGGAAGCGAGATGTTCTTGGTCAGCGACATAGCCAGGACAAGGCCCTGCTTCTGACGGTCTTCGGGAACCAGAGCGATCCCCCGCTTCATCGCATCATGGGGGCAGCGCGGCGCATACGGTCCGCCATGTAGCTTCATGGAACCGCCGCTCGATGGATCGATGCCGAATACGGTGCGGACTACTTCCGTCCTCCCCGCTCCGACCAAGCCGAAGAATCCGAGGATCTCCCCTTCATGGAGGGTGAACGACACGTTCTGGAAGGCACCGAGCTGGGAAAGCCCCTCGACTTCCAGCAGCGCGCCGCCGATGTGCGTATCCTTTTTCGGGAACATCTGGTCGATGTCCCGTCCGATCATCATGTTGATGATCTTTTCTTCCGTCGTATCCCTGACATACCCTTCGCCGACATACTTGCCGTCGCGAAGGACAGTGAAATAATCGCAGATTTCAAAAATCTCCTCGAACTTATGGGAAATGAAGATGATCGCCTTTCCCTCTGCCTTGAGATTGTTCACGATCCGGAACAGTTCCTCCACTTCCCGCGAGGTCAGGGCGCTGGTAGGTTCGTCCATGATCACTACCTTCGCATTGAGCGACAGCGCCTTGGAAATCTCGACCATATGCCGCTGGGCCACCCCGAGATTCTTCACTAGCGTATCGGGGTCGATATCCAGCTGCATCTGATCCAGAAGACCGCGGGTGTTCTCCCGCATCTGTTTCCAGTCAAGTTTCTTCGTCCTCGGGTTGCGCAGATGATGGCCCATGTAGATGTTTTCGGTCACGCTCAGTTCCGGGAACATCGAGGCTTCCTGATGGATCGCCACGATTCCGGCCTGTTGGGCGTCGATCGCATTGCGGAAGGAAATCTCACGCCCTTCCAAGGCGATGGTTCCTCCGGTGGAAGCGTATACTCCGGTGAGGATCTTCACCAGTGTCGACTTACCGGCGCCGTTCTCTCCTATCAGCGCATGAACTTCCCCCGGACGAACCGTCATGCGCACTTCGTCCAAGGCTTTGATGCCGGGAAAGTATTTCGTCAGATCATTGATCGTCAGTACGGGCTCCTGCACATCCTTCTCCTTCCTTGCGACATCACCGGCAGATGAGTCGGCGCCGGTTTTCCTCCGCAAAGCTATCCGCGAACGAATTCAAGCTGACAAGTCGTCCACGTTACATTCATGTTTCTTGCCACGACCTCCCGACCGCTTCCAATCCGCTGGCGGACCAGAATCGGAAGATCCCGCCCTCCGCTTGTACGCTACCGTGTTTCCGGCGTACGAACATACCTTCGAAAAGCAAGGCCAAGGCCCGGCCGACGGCCGGACCTTGTCGGAGAACAAAGGAGAGGCTTAGAAAATCGCTGCGTACTGCTCGATGTTGTCCTTGTTGAATACATACGGAGTACTCATGTAGATGAGGCCGTCGGATTCGACCTTGACGCTGTCCATCCGTCCGACGGGGATCACAGAGCCGACTTTGCCGTCGGTCTTGCCGGTGATCAGCGCCTCGAGAAGGTACGTCGAGGTATAGCCGAGATCGATCGGGTTCCACAGAGCCATCTGGCGGCAGGTTCCGTCGAGGATGTAACCCTTCATTTCGGAAGGCAGGCCGAGACCGGTGACTTCCACCACGCCGCTCTTGCCGGCATCCTTCACAGCCTGGGCGGTTGCGAGCAGACCGACGGTCGTCGGGCAGATGATGCACCTCAGGTTGGGATACTTCTTCATCAAAGCGGTCGCTTCGCGGTAGCTCTTGTCCGGAGCATCGTCGCCATAGACGACTTCCACGAGCTTCATCTTGGAATACTTCGAATCCTTGATCTCTTCCTTCATCCAGTTGATCCAGAGGTTCTGGTTCGTCGCCTGGGCCGAAGCGGAGAGGACCGCCACGTCGCCGGCGTAGCCGGTCAGTTCGGCGGCGAGCTGGATCTGCTGACGGCCGATCAATTCGGCGCCCGACGGCAACAGATCGACGATACGTCCGCCCGGATTGATGCCGGAGTCGAAGGAGATGACCTTGATGCCTGCCGCCATGGCCTTTTTGGTCACGGGGATCAGCGCGTCGGCGTCGTTGGCGGAGATGGCGATGCCATCGACCTTCTGGGCGATCAACGTTTCGATGATCTCGATCTGACCTTCGGCGGTCGCCTGGGTCGGTCCCATATAGGTCGTCTTGATGTTGCCGAGCTCGGCGGCGGCTTCTTCACTTCCTTTGAAACATGCGTCGAAGAATCCGTTGCCCATGCTCTTGACGAGGATGATGATTTCATACTGGTCCTTCGCCGCAGCTTCGCTGGCACCCTGAGCGAACAGCATTCCCATGGACAGAATCGCCACCATGAGGATCAGAACTGTCTTTTTCATAGAAAACTCCTTTTGTTGTGTTTCGGACGAATCCGAACGTGTATCGATTTCCGGAATCCCCCGGAAAATCCCCTGTATTCGTTCCGACGTCTCCAGCCTCCAGGAGCGGTCGGACAGCCACCCTTATTTCAGGACCGAAGAACGGTACTGCTCCACCTCCCAGTTCCTGATAAAATCGATCATGTCGTCGTCCATGAAGCGGACGCCGCCGAAAGTTTCGGAAAACACCGCCACCTTGACCGTATCAAGGAACAGCAGCGAAGCCTTCTCGCCGAAAGCGAACACGCCCCGTCCCTGGACGCACACGACCTTCGGCCCGACGCCTTCCCGTTCGGAAAATTCCTCGCAGCGCCGGGCGATCTCCGCCGCGGTATCCGCAGCGTCGAATACGGACTCGTCGATCCATAGCGGTTTGAAACCGCTGTAGACGATGTGGTCCGGAGTGAACGCGGAACTGATCGGATAGAACGATTCCAGGTTCTGCAGCTTCGTCTCCAGCTCGACATTCATCATCATCCGGATATCGGCGTCCTCGCCGGCGAACATCCGCAATCCCGCGAAGATCTTGGCGATTTCGTCAGCATCGACCGTCACGGTGGTGAAGTTCGGCCTCCTGACTACCTGGTCGGACAACGTCTTCATGACAGCGTCGTATATCTCGCGGATTCCTTGCGGACTGTCGGCCCCTACGAAGATGCCATGGTTCTGTAGGAAGATCACATGGGGGGTATCGTCATGTGATGCCCGATATGCGGCCATAGCGCGTCTGACGACATCGGCAAGGATATAACCGGGCTTGACAAGCGGAATCCACAGAGCCTGCGGAAAAAGGATGCGTGCGGCGTCTTCGCCGCTCTGCCCGCAAGTCAGGCCGTTGACCATCGCAGGATGGAGGTGCACGACATATCCGTACGGAATCACGGCATGCAGCAACGCTTCGACGCTCGGCCTCGCCGTTTCGCCGGGTAGCCTGCAGCCCATCAGATCCTGGAGCACGGCGTCCTCCCTGGCCGAATCATCCTGCGGATAGACCTTTGTCCAGATGTCGGAAAGGCAGGGGAGCGACATGCGGACGAAACCATCTTCCGCAATCGTCCCCAACGCATGGCCCGAAGCCTTCACGTACATGACGTCGCCGTCCTTCATGGATGTATTGCCGCCGCCGAGCAGTACGTACTGCGGATCGTGTCCGTAGGAACGGGACAGGGAAACCAGATCGTCAAGCTTTCCGGTCGATCTTGCTGTCATACTCTCAATCCTTGCACATCCGCTTCATAGTCGAGAACGATGTCGACGACTTCCTGTTCGACAGGCACGTCTTCGCGCCGGCAGAATTCCTCCCATACCGCGCCGAACGGCATGACGGGCATAGTCTCGAGCAACGCCATCTTCGCATAGCCGTTGCCTTGTTCCTCCAGCGTCAGGAGCTTGTCCAGCGGCTCGAGCATCGCATACAGCAACGCCTTGCGCATCGATCTGATTCCGGTGACCCAGGCTCCGACACGATTGATCGACGCATCGAAATAATCCAGACCGATGTGCGCCGATGACAGCTTGCCGCTGCGCACCAGTTCCTCGGCTACAGCACGGACGGTATCGTTGAATAGCACGACATGGTCGCTGTCCCATCGCATCGGCCTACTGACATGTAGCAGGATTTCGTCATCAAATAGAAGAATCGCCGAAAGCTTGTCGGAGATATCCTCGCCTACATGGAAATGCCCCATGTCGATACAGAGCATCTGCCCGTTCCTCGCCGCATAGTTCATGTAGAATTCGTGGGAGCCCACCACGAACGCTTCGCTACCGATACCGAACAGCTTGGTCTCCAGTGCGTCGCGCATATATTCTTTCGGGTATTCGATCGAAAAAATCTCGTCGAGTGATCGCTTGAGAATCCTCCGATACCCCATCTTGTCCACCGTATAGTCTTTCGCTCCGTCAGGAATCCACGTATCGAGGATGCACGGAGAACCGAGTTCCTTGCCGATCCATGCGGCGATCCTGCGGCAACGCTTGGCGTGTTCGATCCAGAATGCACGGATCTTCGGATCTTTACTGGCGAGGGTAAACCCGTCGTCGGCATATGGATGACTGAAGAACGTTCCGTTGAAGTCGAGTCCGATTCCACGCTCCTTGGCCCAATCGACCCACCCTTGGTAATGTTTTTCCTCGATCTGATCCCTGTCGACGAACGCATCGCCGAATTCACCATAGCTGGCATGCAGGTTCAGCCGATGGGTTCCCGGAACAAGCGAGAAGACCTTGTCCAGATCCGCCCGCAATTCCTCCACGTTCCGAGCCTTTCCGGGAAAATTGCCCGTAGCCTGGATGCCGCCGCCGGCAAGAACGGAATCAGGCCGTTCGAACCCTCCTACGTCGTCCCCCTGCCAGCAATGGATTGAAACGGGGATTTCGGCAAGCGCGTCGAGCACGGACTCCACATCCACGCCAAGATCCGCATACTCGCTCCTCGCTCGTTCGTACTGTGTCACCGCATTCCTCCCCCGGTGGAGCATCTGTCCGCCGATATAGAGTATTGTGCGGCGGTTTTCCGTTTTCCGCCTTGACAAAATTTCTAATTTCTAGCACGATTTTATCATGATACGGCTCAAACTGTTCGCCAACGATTACTTCTATGATCCGACCTTCCAGATGAAGGTGATCAAGCGGGATCCGGAGCTACCATACCCGTTGCATAGTCATGATTTCTACGAACTGGTGTTCATCATTTCCGGAAGGGGGACCCATTTCACCAAGGAGAACGAGATGCCGCTCAGGCCGGGAAACCTGTTCATCATCGTCCCAGGGATGGCACACGGATACAAAGATGTACAGGATCTGGTCCTGTACAACATCCTGTTCGGTCGTAGGCTTTTCAAGGACCGGTTCTTCGATTTGACCGACATGCCCGGCTACCAGGCGTTGTTCACGATCGAACCGATGTATCGCAAGGAGGCGAAGTTCACTTCGATGCTCCAATTGACACCGGCGCAGATTTCCGAACTCCTTCCGTTGGTGGACGGAATGCTAGCGGAATCCGATTCCATCGAGACATACAACGGTTCGAAGAGCCTTGCGTTCGCCTACCTGATGGAGTTTCTCGTCCTGCTGTTCCGCATCTACGAGGAAACTCCGCGCGGCGACAACCAGATGATTCTCCGCCTCGCCGACGTGTTCAGTTATATCGAGGCCCATACCGACCGGCCGGTCACGACCAAGGAGCTGATGGAAGTAGCCAACATGAGCGCCAGCACGCTCAACCGGTACTTCAAGAAATGCATCGGTCTGTCTCCGATCGAGTTCCATACGCATAAGCGGATCGAGCAGGCGTGCAAGCTGATCCGAACCACTCCACTGTCGATGGCCGCCATTTCCGACGCCACGGGATTCTCCGATCCGAACTATTTCTCCCGGCAGTTCCGCAAGGTGATGAACATGAGTCCCCGAGAATACAAGGAAGACCGGGCGAGCTGGTATCGATAAGAGGGGGAAAGGCGTACGCCGATGAAAAAACGATGTCGGACTGTATCCTTTCCGCCTGTACGTTTGTTTTCTCCATGCATGTGGCTATCGGCGCTCCGCTGAGGGCCAAAGCTGATTCGCGGGCCGCACATGGCATCGACGGGACGGGCGACGAGCCGGGACGAAAAGCCCATTGCGACGAAACCGGCTGTAGATTCAAATCTTGCGTCCGTTTCCGGACCCGGGTCCGACTCCCGGGCGGTCCACTTCCCCCTTTTCAGACGATCACGCCCTTCTTCAACAGGATATTGGCGTACAATGCGGTCTCGCTCGTTGCTATTACAGCGTAGGCGGTGCGTGTCCGTTCATAGAAGCCATACCGGTCGATGAACCCGAAGCCTTTGAAGTTCGGATCGCCGTCCTTCGCCAGACGCTCATAGAGCGCCCAGATGGGGGTATCGACGGTGTCGCCGGACACTTTTTCCATAAGGAACGCATTGCCGGCATAGCTGTCGAGCGGAAACAGTTTGAGGACGGCGCTCAGGACTTCCGGCACGCCATGACCGTCGAGCCGGACAACCCGGCTATTCATGGACGCCGCGGGGAAGTTCCCGTCCCCGATGACCAATTCATCGCCATGCCCCATCTCCATGAGGATTTTCAGGAGTTCCGGGCTGATGATCGGCGGTATGTTCTTGAGCATTCTTTTTCTCCTACCGTGGGTTCCGGACAGTCATTCCAACATCGTTTCCGTATGCCGCGAGAGATTTTCCGCATCCAGAAATCAGTTGCAAATCTGTCATTTCGGTGTATACTAAGTTCGAATGTAAACGATTACATCAATACTCTTTCCATATATACCACAGGAGGTACGACATGGCAATAGTTTCTCATAACGCTACGAACGGACAGGGAAAAAGATATGCCGGGGATCTTCCGAAACTCGGGATTCGCCCCGCGATCGACGGAAGGCAGCGCGGAGTGCGGGAATCGCTGGAAGTGCAGACGATGAACATGGCGAAAGCCGCTGCGAAGCTGATCAGCGAGAATATCCGGCACGGCGACGGACAGCCGCTGGAATGCGTCATCGCGGATACGACGATCGGAGGCGTGGCGGAATCGGCCGCATGCGCCGCAAAATTCGCCAAGGAAGGGGTAGCCATCACATTGACGGTCACTCCGTGCTGGTGCTATGGAACCGAAACGTTCGACGATGATCCATTCACCGTGAAGGCCGTATGGGGGTTCAACGGCACCGAACGTCCGGGAGCCGTCTATCTTGCAGCGGTCCTCGCCGCCCATGCGCAGAAAGGGCTTCCCGCGTTCGGCATCTACGGACATGATGTCCAGGACAGCAGCGATACCAGCATCCCCGCCGACGTCTCGGAAAAAATTCTTCGTTTCGCCCGTGCAGCCCTCGCCGTCGCCACCATGCGCGGCAAGAGCTATCTGTCCATCGGCGGGTGCGCCATGGGAATCGCCGGGTCGATCGTCGATCAGGATTTCCTGCAGGCGTACCTGGGCATGAGGACGGAAGCCATCGACATGTGCGAAATCGAGCGGCGCATCGACGAAGGCATCTATGACAAGGAAGAGTTCGAACGCGCCTCAAAATGGGTCAAGGAGAACTGCAAGGAAGCGCCGGACAATGTCAACCCGCCCGAGCTCCAGCGTTCCGAGGAACAGCGGAGGAAGGACTGGGAATACTGCATCAAGATGGTCATGATCGGTCGGGACCTGATGATCGGCAATCCCAAGCTCAAGGAGATGGGATTCGGAGAGGAAGCCCACGGACACAACGCGCTATACAGCGGATTCCAGGGACAGCGGCAATGGACCGACCACTGGCCGAACGGCGATTTCATGGAGACGATGCTCTGCACGTCGTTCGACTGGAACGGAATCCGCGAGCCATTCGTCTGTGCGACGGAAAACGACCATCTCAACGGAACCGCGATGCTTTTCGGTAAACTGCTGACCAATCGCGCCCAGATCTTCAGCGACGTCCGCACCTACTGGAGTCCCGAGGCGGTGGAACGGGTCACAGGATGGAAACCGACCGGGCTTGCCAAGGACGGGTTCATCCACCTGATCAACAGCGGAGCCACTACGCTGGACGCCACCGGTGCGATGCGCGGCGCCGACGGCAAACCGGAGATGAAGCACTTCTGGGATATTACCGAAGAGGATGTCAAGAACGTACTGAAGAACACCGAGTTCAGCGTAGCCAATGGCGGCTACTTCCGTGGCGGCGGCTTCAGCTCCACGTTCCTCAGCGAGGGAGCCATGCCGGTGACGATGAGCCGCGTCAATATCGTCAAGGGGCTCGGTCCGGTGCTTCAGCTGGCGGAAGGCTGGACGGTAGCAGTTCCCGAGGAAGTATTCGCCGTACTGAACAAACGGACAGACCCGACATGGCCGACGACCTGGTTCGTTCCCCGTACCGATGGAAAGGATGGTCCGTTCAAGGACGTGTATTCCGTTATGGCGAACTGGGGCGCGAACCACGGAGCGATCAGCTATGGCCATATCGGGGCCGATCTGATCACACTCTGTTCGATGCTGAGGATTCCCGTTTGCATGCACAACGTGCCCGACGGAGACATCTTCCGCCCGAGCACGTGGAACGCCTTCGGCATGGACAAGGAGGGTTCCGACTACCGGGCCTGCGCCGCCTATGGGCCGCTGTACGGCAAGTACTGATTCCAGACCGGTTCCCGCCATACAGGAAACGGTTGCTGCGAATTTCGCAGCAGCCGTTGTTTTGTATAACGAAACCTTTTGGAAGCCTGAAAATCAGACGAACAGGTTCACTTTGCTGTAGGAGGCCTCTCCCATGTAAGTCGCCACGCCGCCGACCTCGATTCCGTCGAGCAGCTCATCCTTGGTGATCCCCATGATGTCCATCGACATCTGGCAGGCGATCATCTTGACGCCGGCCGCCTTCGCGGAATCGAACATCTGGCGCAATTGGTCGACATTCTTCTTGCGCATGCGACCTTTCATCATCTTGGCCCCGATGCCGGCCATGTTCATCGAAGAAAGCGACAGATCGTCCATTCCCTTGGGAAGCATGCCGGAAAACATCCTACCCATGAAATCTTTCCTGACTTTCGGAGCATGCGCCTTGCGCACGACAGACAGCCCCCAGAAGGTGAAGAACATCGTGACATGCTTGCCGGTCGCCGCAGCTCCGTTGGCAAGGACGAACGCCGCCAGCGCGCGATCGAGATCATTGGAGAAAACGATCAGCGTGGCCCCGTTGTCAGGATCACAGACAGGGGACTGTTCGCGGGAGCCCGGGGCGGGAGCCGGACAGACGATCGGATCGCCTTTGCCGATCACCGCTTCAATGACGCCGTTGTTCGTGGCAAGAGAAACCAGCGTATTGCCGGTCAGGTCGCACCATGAGCGGACATCGGTGGCGAAACCGGGATCGCTGGCCGTCATGGTCAGCCGGTCGCCCGGTTCGAGGGCGTCCATTTCCTTCTTCAACCTGATGATCGGGCCAGGACACTGCAAACCACAGGCATCGACGGAGAACGACTTCGCTTCGCGGGACGAACGGAAACTACCGTCCTCGTGCAGATGCTCGGTAGATCCTTCACGGGATACGACCCGCAGCGCTTCGGGATGCTCGAGCAAGTATTGTTCGTTCTGGACGGCCTCCCAGCTCTTGTACCCTCCGGTCAGGTTATGGACATCGGTCCATCCGTTCTGCCGCAGGACGCGCTCGGCGAGATACCCGCGCAGACCGATCGCACAGTTGATCACCACGGTACGGTCCTTGGGCACTTGCGCAAGTCGGCCGCGCAACTCCGTATGGGGGATGTTCACGGCGCCTTCGATATGACCCAGCTCGAATTCCTCAGGAGAACGGACGTCGAGCATGAACGCGCCGGCCTCTTTCATGGACATCGCCTGCGGTACGGTGATCGTATCGGTCAAGCCTTCCATGACGTTCTCCCCGATGAATCCCACCATGTTCACTGGATCCTTGGCGCTGGAGAACGGCGGCGCATACGCCTGCTCGAACGCACCGAGATCCTTGACAGTACCGCCCTTGCCGATGAACGCCGAAACTACGTCGATACGCTTATCGACACCGTCGTAGCCGACCGCCTGGGCGCCCCAGACCTTTCCGGTCTCAGGATCGTAGAGCAGCTTGAGGGTCAACTGCGTGGAGCCGGGATAGTAGCCGGCATGGTTGCTCGCATGGGTCACAGCCTCACGGTAGGGCAACTTGGCGCTCTTCAGCTGCTTGCCGGTCAGTCCGGTCGACGCCACGGTCATGTCGAACACCTTGGCCACGCTTGTTCCGATCGTCCCTTCGTACGCCCGCACCGATCCTTTTACGATGTTCTCCGCGCACAATCTGGCCTGCTTGTTCGCCGGTCCCGCCAGAGGAACCGTCACCACGGCGCCGGAAAGAGGACTCTTGAATGCGATGGCATCCCCTACCGCACGGATGGAGGGATCGTTGGTCGCAAAATACTCGTCTACGATAATGGCGCCGGTAGGGGTAAGCTCCAGACCGGCATCCTTGGCCAGCTTCGTATCAGGCCGAACCCCGATGGAAAGGATCACGATATCGGTATCGATCTTCCTTCCGGAAGCGAGACAGACCGTAACCGTCTCTCCATGGGGCTCGAACTCCTGCACCCCGTCCTTGACATACAGATGGACACCCTTGGAGCGCATGTGTTGCTGAACCTCGGCGGCCAGATCGTAGTCAATGATACCCATCACCTGAGGCTGGGCTTCGACGACGCTCACGTCCATGCCGCGTTCCTTCATGTTCTCCGCCATCTCAAGCCCGATGAAACCGCCGCCTACGACTACGGCGCGTCGTACGGCCGGCTTGTCAAGACGATCCTTGATGGCATCGATATCCGATACGGAACGAAGCGACAGGATCGCGGGATTGTCGATTCCGGGAATCCGAGGTCGGATGGGATTCGCTCCAGGACTGAGCACCAGCGTATCGTAGCGTTCATCGTATTCGGTGTCGTCGGCGAGATTGCGGACATGGACGGTCTTTTCTTTCCTGTCGATCGACAGGACTTCGGTTCTGACCCGTGCGTCGATGTCCAAGGACTGCCGAAAGCGTTCCGGAGTCATGATGAACAGCCGGGAACGCTCCGTGATCACATTTCCCGCATAATACGGAAGCCCGCAGTTGGCGTAGCTGATGTACTCCCCTCGTTCGAACATCACGATATCCGCTTGTTCATCCAACCTTCTGAGTCTGGCGGCGGTACCGGCTCCTCCAGCCACTCCTCCGACAATGACATACTTCTTTTTCATCCAACCACTCCTTGCGTATTCATCATTTCGTATCAAATTTCAGAATGCATTCGTTCCATCGTTTCCCGGCCCATCGGGCACATGGGAATCAAGCATCGACAGCAGCAGCGGAGGCAACTCCATATCGCAACAGCAATATGCGGCGACGATGTCCGCGCCGCTTCGGGTCATGCTGACGCGCACCCCGCGACGATCGCCGGGCATCGAACCTCGAGTTATGAATTTCCGTGCCTCGAGTCCGTCGAGCACCCTTGTCATCCGTGAAGGGGAAAGCTCCATCCGGCTTGCCAAAGCTTTTGGTTCTGTCGCCCCATTCTTGATCGCACACAACGCCATAGCCTCGTTCAGAGACAACCCGGTCCGGTTCTTGAGCTCCTGTTCGAACTCTCTGAGAGCGATCTGCAGTTTTCGAATTGCACAAAGGTCGATCATGATATGGTTCCTATCGGCAAAAGGTTTTTTGCTATCCACATTATTTGTCAATAACACTAATTGCCATTAGCAACAATATTCCAATCCATGAAATCCGTCAATAGATATCGATAAAAAATGATTCAAATCATCGACAGAATATAGATTGGCCGCCCATACGACCAACGTACGGACGGCCTCGCATTTCATGCGGCGCACATCGTATTCCGACAGCCTGGCTCAAGATCAGTAGACGAGCTTCGAAGCGTCCAGCATTTTTTCGAACAGTTCACTCGCCTTGTCATGGGAAAGATTCATGAGCGGGTCGGAAAGGAATGCGGCGAACAGGGCATCATCATCCCCCGAAACCACGGCATCCAGCGTCATCTTCTGTACATCGCTGACACGTCTGATCAGGTTCATGATCCCCAACGGAGGATCGGATGAAACCACAGGACGTATCGAATCGCGGCTGATGAAACCGTTGCTCTCCACGATCCTGCCTTTGGGAAGGAAGGATATCTGCCCTTCGTTCGGACGATTGATATTGGTGAATAGCGTTCTGTCGCCCATGAGGGAGCGCATGATGTCCACCCCTTCCTCATCGGAGAGCGTCGCCTTCAGTTCTTCGTCGGCAAACACCTTGTCGTGCTTCTCCTTCGCCTGTCGGATACGCCATTCGTACGGAGTGCGGACCACTCCGAACCTCCACAGTTGTTCATCCGAGGCCAAGTACCATGGAACGAATTCGGCGAGATGACGGTCTCCCGCAGCACCGAGCGCCCCGAAATCCCGAAGCAAGGAAAGCGCCACAAGGTGATCGCAATCGAACCACTTTTCTTCGCCCAGCCGTCGCTTGGCGACATCCGTGCGATCGGAGTATGTCGCCGGGTCATCGGCCAGTTCCCGCAGTCTCGGCATCAAGTCGTGACCATCCCAAAAGGCTTTCGTGACGAACGTGAAATGGTTCACTCCGGTAATGTCGACATGGATGTCCCGCCGGTCAGGCTTGGGTACGTCGAACCACTTCCCCACCAATTCCGCAAGGAAATCCTCGGTATGGAATACCTCATGGCAACATCCCAGCGCCTTGATTTTCGGGAATCCCTCGAACAGAGCCGCAGTACACAGCGTCATGGGATTGGTGTAGTTGATGACCCATGCGTCGGGACAATAGGTAGCGATCGCTTGCGCGAAATCGACGAACAATGGAATCGCGCGTCGGGCCCGCATCATGCCGCCGGGTCCAGTCGTATCTCCGACGGATTCCAGGATTCCGTATTCCTCCGGCAGAACCAGATCACCGTAACGGCAGTCCGTCCGTCCCGGTTCTATGGAGATGATCACCAAGTCGCACCCTTCCAGCGCCTTTCCTAGGTCGTCTTCGGCACTGACGATGAACCGTCCCGCGCTCTCGTTCACGGCGAACACACGGTCCGCCACGTCCACATTCCGTCTGGCGGCGGCTTTATCGATATCGTACAGGACAAGCGTTCCATGCGTCATCGTATTGTAGGCCAGATCTTTGAAAAATTGGATCGCCCAAAGTCGGCTTCCTCCGCCGATGATACAGATTCTCGTTGCTTTCATGCAGCCCTCCTTGCGCCATGCTTCCATTATCTCCGACAACCGGATCGAGAACCAGTGGGAATCGTTTGACATCGAGTATCTTTCTTTGACATTTCATCAAAGATGCCGGATACTTCTTCCATGTATGATTTGATCATTATTGACGATGAAACGGAGCTCCTGGAAGGCCTTTCCGAATACTTTCCGTGGGAGTCTCTGGGTTTTCGGGTAGCAGGAGCGTTCGGAGACTGCCGTACCGCGCTACAGTATTGCAGGTCACGCCGGGTCGATGTCGTACTGACCGACATCCGGCTACCGTTCTTTTCCGGATTCGATCTGATCAGGAAATTGAAGAACATGGAACACGTTCCGCTGTTCTGCGTCATGAGCGCATACAGCGACTTTGAGTACGCGAAGCAAGCGATCCAGTTCGGCGTACAGGACTATCTCGTAAAACCATCATCGTTCGAAGATATCGAGAAAGTGTTCATCAACATCAGGCGAACGCTGGATGCGAATACCGGTGCGAACATCCCTCGGCAGGCCTTCTGCGACAATCCGCTGGTCAACAAAGCCATGGAGATCATCGAAAAGAAGACCAGTTCATGCACGCTCAACTCCATCGCCGAAGAACTGGATATCCACAGTTCGTACCTTTCCCGGCTATTCAAGGAAAAGATCGGAGAAAATTTCCAGGACTATCTGGTACGAAAGAAAATGACGCTCGCCGCGGAGATGCTTGTTGGAAAAGTCGGGTACAGAAACAACGAAATCGCCGCCGCGCTCGGCTACCAGGACGCCCAGAACTTCTGCAGGATATTCAGAAAGCACTACGGCGTCTCGCCACAGCAATACAGACAGGAACATCTGAAATGAGGGAAAGAAACCGTCTTGTACAGATATTCATCACCCATAGTCTTCCGTTGCTGATCGTCGTGGTGCTGCTTGGTTCCGGTGCGACGCTCCTGACCAGGAACTTCGTTCGGCAGAGCAATATCAGACAGACAAGCCAGACGCTGAACCAAGCGGTTGTCTATTTCGATAGCATCCTTGACGAAATAGACGCTCTGAACCTCATGTTCAGCACGAACCCGGAGATTACCTCGAAGCTACAGCAGGTCCTCAACGATAATTTGATGGGATATGAGAACTATCGGGAAATCCGGCTGATCAGATCGTTCATTTCTGCGCCTGCGAACACCAGACCGTATATCGAAGGCATCTATGTATATATCCAGAACGACAACGATCTTGTCATGGGAAACGAAGGCTTCATCACCCTATCGAATACGAACACCCCGGAATGGTTCACCGATTATTTCACCATCGAGCACTCGTCTCGGGCGGAATCGGAACCGCTGACCGTCAAGCGTTCTCCGGAGACGAAGGTCATCCGCATCAGCAGGCCTGTCACGAACGTAATGGGAAACCAGATCGGAGTCATCGTCCTCGACCTCAAGGAGTCGTCGCTGAGCAACACCTATGCGTCGTTCTTTCCGGAAGAAAGCGAGCGGCTGACGGTCATGAACCAGAATGGCGCGGTATTGTTCTCGACGCCTTCGGACAGGCAGCCGTTTCTGGAAAGTGAAATGGAATATTTCACAGCTCGCTCAATGAAATACGGGTGGACCTACAGTCTCGGCATCTACCGGCCGATGCTCTATGCCCTGTCGACGACAATCATGCGATATACGTTCGCTCTGTCGGTCGTCGCGATCCTACTGGGACTGGCGATCACGTTCCAAGCGAACAAGAAGGAACGGGCGTTTCTCGGCACCGTGATCAACCAACTCCAGAAGGCGGGAGCTACGACCGACATCAAGGAGCCACGAAAGAACCGGAACCTCTTCGTGTACCTCAACGACTATGTGCTGAAAAGTTTTCTGGAACAGGACTACTTGCGGATACAGAAGGAAGCGATCGAATATCGCGCGCTCCAGATGCAGATCAATCCACATTTTCTTTTCAATACGCTCGATACAATCAATTGGAAAGCGATCAAGCTTACCTCCGGACAGAACGACGTGAGCACAATGATCCAGGATCTTTCCAAACTGCTCAAATATTCCCTACACGTGGACAATCTGGAGGGGGTCGGACTGGATGAGGAGATAGAGGAAGTACAGAACTATATCGATCTCCAACGCTTCAGGTTCCGTGACAGGTTCGTCTTCTCCAGACATATCGAGGAAACGTGTCTTTCTGCCCGCGTTCCGAGCATGATTCTCCAGCCCGTACTGGAGAACTGCTTCAACCATGGCTTCGTGGAGAACGAAGTGCTGGAAATCGAGCTCTCGGTCCGGATCACCGGAGAGCGGATATCCATCGGGATCACGGACAATGGAGCACCGATCGGAGAAGAAACGCTTGCCGAATTGAATGATGTTTCCATCGATGCTTTGCAAAGCAGCAGGGCTCTTGGAATCAGGAACATCAGGAAACGATTACAGCTGTTCACCCGCGGGCAATCTTCCGTAACCGTACGAAGCGACGGAATACGCGGCGTATCGGTCATCATCACGATACCGCGCGTGTGAGTCCGAACCTAATTCTTCATGCCTGTCGTAGCGATGCCTTCGACGAAATACTTCTGTGCCGCGAAGAACAGAACCACCGGTGGAAGGATCGACACAAGGGACATCGCCAATATCTGGTTCCAGTCGAACTCGGTGGAAATGTCCATGGTCATCCTCAGGCCAAGCGCGACGGGATATTTTGCCACGGAGCTGATATAGATCAGCGCATTGAGGAAGTCGTTCCATATCCAGACGAACTGGAACACGATTACGGAAAAGATCGCGGACTTGCACAGCGGAAGCAGGATCGAAACAAGTATTCTGAAACTTCCGCACCCATCCAGTTTCGCAGATTCGTCAAGTTCCAACGGAAGGCCCCGAAAGAACTGCACCATCATGAAATTGAAGAACGGAAAGCACCCCAGGAGCGCCGGGACTATGAACGGCAGGTATGAATCCAGCCATCCCAGATGCTTGAAAAAGATATATCTAGGAATGATGATCACCGTCGCCGGCAGCATCAAGGTGGAAAGCATCAGGGCGAACAACGCTTTCTTGAACGGGAACTGGAACCGAGCGAACCCGTACCCGACGAGCGTGCTGGAAATCACAGTGAAAGCGACGGTTGGAAGGACCATGGCGAACGTATTGATCATATAGCGGGAGAAACCATACTGTCCGGTTCCTTTCCATCCTGCGGAGAATGCCCCGAACACCGGATGCTTGGGCAGGATGCCCACCGTACCGAAGATCTCCTCGTTGCTCTTGAACGCGGCGCCGATCATCCATAGCAATGGATAGATCATGACATACGCAAGGATGATCAGCAGGATATAGGATAGGATCAGCGCCGGTTTGCTTCGTTTTCTCATACGTCGTCTCCATAGTGCACCCAGGACTGGGAGGATTTGAATGTCAGGCTCGTGAAGAACAGGATGATGACGAACAAGATCCACGACAGCGCGGAGGCATATCCCATCTTGAAGAACTTGAATCCTTGGTCATACAGCATCAGACCGTAGAGGTACGTGCTTTTCAACGGCCCCCCCTGTGTAATGACGTACGCCGGCGTAAAGTCCTGGAACGCGTTGATCATCTGCATGACAAGATTGAACAGTACTATCGGAGATAACTCGGGCATCGTGATGGTGAAGAATACCCGCAGTTTTCCAGCTCCGTCGATCTCCGCCGCTTCATAGAGACATTCCGGTATCTGCTTGAGCCCGGCCAGGAACAGCAGCATGGAGGAGCCGAACTGCCAGATAGTGACAAGGCTTACCGTTCCGAGCGCGAGATTCGGATTCCCCAGCCAATCCTGCCCGGGAAGACCGACTACGGCGAGAAGGTTGTTGACCACTCCCTGGTTCATGAACAGGTATTTCCACAAAACGGAAATCGCGACGCTTCCGCCTAAAATCGAAGGAACATAATAGAGCGTGCGGAACAGGTTGATTCCTGTGAGACGCTGATTCAAAATCAATGCGACGATCAAAGCGAATATGATTTTTCCGGGAACCGCGATCAGCACGTATTGGAACGTCACCATCAACGACTGCCGGAACAACGGATCGGAAAAGAGTTTTCTGTAATTCTGGAATCCGACGAACTTCGCATCGCCCAACAGCTGGAAATCAGTGAACGAATACCACAGGGAATTGACCAGCGGTACGAATTGAAGGGCGAGAAACCCCACGAGCCATGGCAGGATATAGAGATACCCTTCGAATCGCTTCATCTTTCTTTTCATGCACGCACCTTTTCGATATGGCCATCCACGGAGGACTTCCGTGAATGGCCGGGAGAATAGGAATTGTCTAGAGACTTGCCAGCGTACTCTGCAGACTCTGGATCATCTTCCGGGAAGCCTGCTGCGGAGTAAGTCGCCCGTAGCCGAACTCATCGATGACGTCCTGCATCGTCTGCATGACCTCGGAATTCATCTGCCAGACGCTCTGAGGCAGTCCCGCCTGAGAAATTCCTTCGTTGGTCGCTTTCTCCGCCATCGCGGTGATCGCACCCTGGGCTGCAAGCACTTCACGAGCTCCGCTGGTAGCGGGAATTCCTCTGCAGATTCCAAGTATCGATGCGCTTTCCGCATCGTTGAACAGGAAGTCTACGACTTTCATTGCTTCCGCTTTGTTCGCAGAATTGTTGTTCACGACGAAAATCTGGGAAGGTCGCATCAGCACTCCGGTATTCTTCGCCCCATCCATGACCGGGAACTTGCGCGTCTCGATGTTCTGCTTACTCCCGATATCCTTGTCCATCGAACTGACCCAATCCCATGCGGTGGCCATCTTACCGTTGATCCAATCGGGATTTTCCTGGAATTTCTGGTAGAACAGTGAAGTCTGCGCAAACGGCGCAACGATACCTTCGTCGAACCAGCTCTTGAAATAGGTAAACGCCTGCGTCCCCTGCTCCTCGGTGAACAGGACCTGCTTATTCTCGTCTACCACGCCGCCGGCTAGTTGGGCCATATACACCTCAAACCAAAATCGGATGATATCAGGAGTGGCCGAGCTGAAATACTTTGAGGAATCTTTCTGGTGGACCTTCCTGCCTTCGCTGACGATGTTCTCCCACGTCCAGACGGTATCGGGATCAATTCCGCTTTCCTTCAGCAACTTCACATCGACTAGGAACGTGTTCACGTTGGTTCCAGTGGGGAGTCCTTTCAGCTGCCCCTCGTAGGTGCAATAGTTGTCAAGGAATGACTGATCGAATTGGGAGATGTCGATGACGGTCGGATCGATCGTAGCGAACACATCGCCTTTCGAGCACAACTCATTCAGCCACGGCTGGTCGATCTGGATGATGTCCGCCGCGGTTCCGCCGGCGATCTGTGTCACGATCTTCTGATAATACCCGTCCCAGCCGGAATACTCGCCTTCGATCTTGACATTCGGATTCCTCTGGTTGTACAGCTTCAGCGCCTCCAATGTCGGAGTATGTCGGGAATCACCCCCCCACCATGACATGCGAAGCGTGATATCGCCGGATGCTTTGGCAGACTCTTTCGCCCCTGCGGCGAACACCAACCCTATGGAGAGCACAAGGATGGAAGCAGTCAATAAACATCTTTTTTTCATACAAAACCTCCATTTGTTTTGTTCAGTGTAGTATCAGTCTCACCGCAGATCCTGGCGTTGCACAGCACGATTGTTTTGACAAACTGTATCTTTTTTTGACCATGGGTGAAAATTCTCACCGTTGACAATATACCAGCTTGCGCCTACCGTACAGCATATGTGGAGGATGACATATGAATCTTATCGATGCGCATGCGCATGTCTTCGACCAGTTGTCCGGATTCGGGGCGGACGGCGAGCTTCGGGCGATCGGAAACGGCAGGGCCCGTTGGGCTACGGGCGATGTGATTGACTTGATTCCTCCAGGATACGGGGACACGGCGTTCACTGCGGAAGCCCTGCTTCGGCTGATGGATGAAAACGCTGTGGAGAAAGCTGTGCTGTTGCAGGGCGGATTCCTCGGCTTTCAGAACGACTATCTGCATGAAACGCATCGAAAGTATCCCGACCGGTTCGCGGTCGCGGCGACATTCGATCCATTCTGCAGGAACGCGGGGAAGATACTGGACCACCTGCTCGAAGATCTGCGGTTCACCATCTTCAAATTCGAGATGTCCACGGGTTGCGGAATTATGGGCAATCATCCCGATTTTCCGCTTGACGCCGACTGGCTCATGCCGTTCTACGAGAGAATCGCGGCAATGGGCGGCATACTCGTCTTTGATCTGGGTAGTCCGGGGGACGGCAGCAACCAACCGGAGGCGATCGCCCGTATCGCAGAGCAATTTCCGACCACCCAAATCGTCGTCTGCCATTTGATGTCGCCAAGAAGAAACCACAGAGTGGAACTGGAACACGGGCTGGAGGTCATGAAGCGGGAAACCATTCATTTCGATCTGTCCGCCTTGCATTGGAAGGTCAGACCAGAATCATATCCGTTTCCCACCGCCAGAGAATTTACGAAGATTGCAAAAGACAGGGTCGGTTTCGAACGTCTGATGTGGGGAAGCGACGCTCCCAGTACGCTCTGCCATGAAACGTTCGGATACCTCGTGGACTATCTCCTGCCGGAATTTACATCCTCAGAAGCCGAGAAGGTATTCCATGACAATGCCCTTTCGTTGTATTTCAAGAGCTAATCATCTTTTGTCGGACCATCTTCGCAGGATACACCGTTCACTTCGCCGCCCGAAGGATTTTCAGACGCTGTATGCGGGGCACTATTCCCAATGTGCTCCTTTCGCCTTTCGTTGGTGGCATGAAGCCGAGCGACGATGGGGTCCTTGTATTTGATCCCAAGCAAACCGATGACCGCCGTCAATATGAACAGAACGATCGCGACATGCCAGTTTCCATCGCTTACAGAAGATCCGACCATGAGGGAGAGCACCATGGCAGGTATCCGGGCAAGCATCGAGATGATCAGAAAACTCGACATGCGGATGCTGCTGATTCCCGCTACATACGTCAGCATGTCCTTGGGTGTACCGGGGATCAGGAACAGGATGAATGTCACAGACTCTATCCGTTTGCTGTCTCGCAAGAAGGTAAAGCTATCGAGTTTTTCTTTATTGAACAGCCGATACAGCAACGGCGTGCCGAACTTCCTTGTCAAAGAGAAGACAAATGCGGATGCGATCAAACAGCCGATCAAAGAAATGATCAACCCTACGAACACGCCGTACAACGCCCCAGTGATGATTTCGACCGGGCCGCCTGGAATGAATGCGATGACGATCTGCAAAATCTGGATGCCTAGCAGGACCAGCCATCCCAAAGGTCCGAGCGAAGAGACCCAATCCTGGAACTGGGCGCGATCGACGGGATCGGAAAGTTTCCGGACAAACGGCCAGATAGCGATCGTGACTATCGTCAGCAGCACGCAATAGATGATAATCGTCCAAACAAGTTTTTTTGTTGTTGCATCGAGTTTTCTGTTCATGCCGATGTAAATATACTTGCAACACCGTGCAAAGCATAGGGGGGAACCCACAATTTTCCGATCGGTTCCGACACCTTTGCAGATTGCTTGCGCAGCAATGGTCGAGCAATCATACAGCAATGGCCGCTAGATAGAAAGAGGCCGTTTCTCCGCCTCATCGCTGTTATTCGATGGACAGGGAAACGGCCCCGGATGAACAAAATGAATGACTAGCTTACTTGGCAGCCTTGAGCTTCGATTCAAGGACATCAAGCATCGCGGCGAGTTCCTTCGGCAGCTTGTCACCGAACTTCGGATAGTGGTTGGTGCGGATATCCGCAACTTCCTTGAGCCATCCGTCGACATCCACAGCCAGCAACTGCTTCATGTCCTCTTCGGTCACACCCTCCGGACGATCGATCGCATCGACAGTCGGCATGATGCCAATCGGCGTATCGACAGTCTTGGCGGTACCGGCACAGCATTCGAAGACCCACTTCAGCACGCGGCTGTTCTCGCCGTAGCCGGGCCAGAGCCACTTGCCGTCGGAGGTCTTGCGGAACCAGTTCACGTAGAAGATCTTGGGAAGATGCTCGGGAACCGGGGCGTTCTTGCCGATGTTGATCCAGTGCTGGAAGTAGTCGCCCATGTTGTAACCGCAGAACGGCAGCATGGCGAACGGGTCGCGGCGGATCGTTCCGGCCTTGACGTCAAGCGCAGCGGCGGTGACTTCGGAACCGACGATCGAACCGAGGAACACTCCATGGTTCCAGTCGCGGCTCATGTGTACCAAAGGAATGGTGCTGGGTCGGCGACCGCCGAACAGGATCGCACTGACGGGAACGCCCTTCGGATCTTCCCATTCGGGAGCGATGGAAGGAGCCTGCTTGGCAGGTGCGGTGAACCGTGAATTCGGGTGAGCGGCAGGGGGCTGTTCCTTATTGCCCTTGTCCTGGACCCATTCGTTCCCGTGCCAGTCGATCAGCTTGCCCGGAGCATCGTAGCCGATGCCTTCCCACCACACATCCTTGTCCTCGGTCAAAGCGACATTGGTGAAGATGGTGTTCTTGGAAGCGGCGATCAAAGCATTCGGGTTGGAATCCTTGGACGTTCCGGGGGCGACACCGAAGAAGCCGGCTTCCGGGTTGATCGCATACAGATATCCGTCCTTGCCGAACTTCATCCATGCGATGTCGTCGCCGACGGTATGCACTTCCCAACCGGGAATGGTAGGGATCAGCATGGCCAGGTTGGTCTTGCCGCAAGCGGACGGGAACGCGGCGGTGATGTACTTGGACTCGCCCTTCGGGTTGGTGATCTTCAAGATCAGCATATGCTCGGCGAGCCAGCCTTCGTCACGGGCCAACACTGTGGCGATGCGCAACGCCAGACACTTCTTGCCGAGCAACGCGTTACCGCCGTACCCGGAGCCGTACGACCATATCTCACGGGTCTCCGGGAATTGGGAAATGTATTTGTGCTCCATCGGAGCGCAAGGCCAGATGCCATGATCAGATTCGCCTTCGGCAAGCGGCTTGCCGACGCTGTGCAGACAGGGGACATAGTACCCGTCGGTACCCAGCAGGTCGAGAACCTTGGTGCCGACACGAGTCATGATCATCATGTTGCAGACGACGTAAGCGCTATCGGTGATTTCCACTCCGATTTTGGAAATCGGAGAACCGAGCGGTCCCATGGAGAACGGAATGACATACATGGTGCGGCCTTTCATGCAACCGCGGTAGAGGTCGGTCATCGTGGCTTTCAGTTCGGTGGGATCGATCCAGTTGTTGGTCGGGCCGGCATCTTCCTTTTTCACGGAAGCAATGTAGGTGCGCTTCTCGACACGGGCGACATCGGAAGGATCCGAGCGGAACAGCACGCAACCAGGCTTTTTTTCAGGATTCAACCGAGTGGAAAGCCCGCTTTCGACCGTCTCCTCGATGAGGGCGTCGTACTGGGCGGAGCTCCCGTCGGCAATTACGATGGCATCAGGAGTGGTAAGAGCAGCAATTTCCTCAACCCACTTCTTCAGCCCCGCATGCTTGAGTTCATTAAGATTCATGGACTTCTCCTTCTCGTGGTCACGTCGTCCGGACAGCGTCCTTTCCAAGCTAGGCTCAAGCGCAATCTCGGTCACAACATCAAGGCTGTCCGATCTTCCTTCCCACGAATACATATCGACACACAGCAGGTCCGTCAAAACACGGACATCATGTCATGTTCTCGATAGAAAAGTATCGTTTTTTTATCCTTTTATCAAGCCGATGGTGAATTTTCACCCACCTTGCACCTTTTTTTCTTGCATACACTTCCGCAACCGAGCACAACCGTCGGTTGGGATCGAACGAAGGTCAAGGATTCCGGCCTGAGGACGATGCTAGAGCATGCTGCCGTGGAACCTCGTATAGCAGCTCATGTACAGATCCGGGGGGACATCCGGCGGTATCTCAAGGAACAGATCGGTATAGCGCTTGATCCGTTCCTTCAAGCTCAACTTCTTCGGAGGACGGTCCCCTAGCTCATCGATGAAATCATAGATCGTCCCTTGGGCGGTCTTCAGCTCGTCCATCACCGTCTTGAACCGATGACTCAGATCCTTGATGATGGTCTCCGTCTCGTCCGGATGCGCCGCGATGAATTCACCGAAATCGTCGGTATGAATCTCCACCAACGTACAGTCGGTCAATGCAACAGCCGTCGCATTGCGAGGCTCGCCTTCCAGCAGCCCCATCTCCCCCAGACTGGAACTCGGCCCGGTCATCTCGATCAGGGCGAACTGCTTCGGAGTTCCAAAATCGAGATAGAGCCCGACCTTGCCTTCCCGTAGCAGGAACATGGAATCGCACTCGGTTCCCTGTTCATATATCACGGTTCCCTCGGCGACTTTCAGAATATCGTCTTGCATTGAGGCCTCCTTCATGCATGGAACTCCCCCTCGGTATGCCGCATCGGTTCCGCGAATGGGTTGCCTGACCCGTTTCCAACGCTTCGGACCAGCGGTAGTCGAAAGAATTCCATCGCATACGAGCAGGGACGTGCCATACCATCCCTGGCCCTGTATTCCGATTGCATCCGATTATACTCCGAGAGTGTCGGCAAGGGCAAGAAAACAATCCGGTTCCTACAATTCCATGCTATGATGATCACATTCGGAGGCACGACATGGCGCATATTTCGTCCGAAACGATGATGCATGGGAAGCTATCGGGGGTCGTCGGCAGGGGCGAGAAGCTGGCCTACGGCTTCGGTTGCTTCGGCCAGAACATGATCTACAGCTTCATGGCGAACTTTCTCCTCTACTTCTACACCGACATCTTCGGACTGCTCCCCGCCGCGGCGGGAACGATGCTGCTCATTGCAAGGATCTGGGATGCGGTCAACGATCCGATGATGGGGATCATCGCCGACCGCACGAACTCTCGCTGGGGCAAGTTCCGGCCATATCTGATCTTTACCCCGATCCTGTTCGTCCCGTTCGCCGTCGCTACCTTCTCCGCGCCCCAGCTGTCCTATGCGGGGAAACTGGCATGGGCATATCTTACATACATCCCATTCAGCATGATCTACACTGCAAGCGATATTCCGTACTGGGCCCTCTCAAGCACCCTCTCCGCCGACACGAACGAACGGAACAAAATCATCGTTTATCCCCGGTTCATCGCCACGGTCGCTGTCGCGCTCGCAACTGTCGGTACGCAACCGCTGATCTTCGCTTTCCAGAATCTGTTCGCAGGCGGCGGGCCGCAGATCGCGCAAGTTCGCGGCTACCAATTCACAGCCCTTGTCTATAGCGTGTTGACTGTCATCTGCTTCGCAATTACTTTCTTCTTCGTTCGGGAGCGAGTAAAGCCTTCCAAGCAGGAAAAAGCCTCGTTCAAGGACATCGTCCATACATTCACCCGCAACAAGCCGCTGCTACTGGTCATCATCAGCGGACTGTTTACCGGCATCGCACAGACCGCGAAGTTGTCGATGCTGATCTATTATGCAAAATATAATCTCGGCAGCGAAATGCTCTATACACTGTTCGCGGGCCTGAACATCCCGTTCATTCTGCTGGGCATCTCGCTGGTCCCGTATTTTTCCCGCAAGTTCGGCAAGAAAGCGACCTGTATTGGAGCGAACCTTCTCTACGCCTTGGGCTCGCTCGGATTTTTTTTCAGCGGATGGGACAACTTCTACGTCCTGCTCGCATGGAACTGCATCAGTTCGATCGGCATGGCCAGTCCGCAGGTACTCCAGACAGCGATGATCGCCGACTCGATCGAATATGCGGAACTGAAGACGGGCAAACGTTCCGAAGGCGTCATATTCTCGTCCCAGACGTTCCTCGCGAAATTGACCGCGGCGATCGTGTCCGTGATGATCGCCTCGTCGCTGGCAGCCTTAGGCTACATACCGAACGTACCGCAGTCCGGACAAGTGTTGATGGGAATCCATGCAATGACGGCGTTCATTCCGTTCTTCGGTTGCATACTCGGCATCATCCCGATATTCTTCTATCCGTTGACCGAGAAACGGCATGAAGAAATTGTCGCGCAACTACATGGCAGGGATGGCTTGAAAGACTGATGATGGAACTCGCATTACCCGCAGGATCGATGCAGGCGGCTTTGCAGGCGTTCAAGGAAGGCGCCGACGCAGTATATCTGGGAATGAAACAGTTCTCCGCCAGAAAAAGCGCAATGAACTTCAGTTTCGACGAGCTCGCGTCGCTACGCAGGATCGCCGATGACCAAGGAAAGAAAATCTATGTCACGGTCAACACGATCGTCGAAGATTCGGAACTGGCGCAAGTGCTTTCCACGATCAGGCAGGTCGCGTTCATCGGCACCGAAGGGCTGATCGTCCAGGATCTTGGCATAGCCCGCATCATCGGCAACCGCTTCCCATCCATTCCTCTTCATGGGTCGACACAGCTTGCCGTCCACACGGCCGAAGGAGTGCGGGAAATGCGGGACGCCGGATTTTCACGAGTCGTGCTTTCCCGCGAACTGACGCTCGAAGAGATACGGGCCATCCGCAAGGCATGTCCCGACATCGAGCTGAAAGTGTTCATCCATGGAGCGCTCTGCTATGGATTTTCCGGCATATGCATGGCCAGCGAACTGCTGTGCGATCGTAGCGCGAATCGCGGTGCATGCGCCCAGATATGCAGGACATGGTTCACGCTGGAACCGACACCGCTGTCCAAGACCTCGCCCCGACCTGCGGACAGAAAGCTTCGCGACGGCTGGTTCTTTTCCATGAGCGATCTGGATGCAGGAGCCATCGTCCGGGAGCTGGATCGGATGGGCATCGATTCGGCGAAAGTCGAAGGGCGTATGAAAAGTCCCTCGTATGTCGCCGCCGCCACACGTTACTATCGAGCGCTTCTCGACGGCGTAGCCGACCAAGAGGAAATAGATCGACTCCGCGATGAGCTGTCTACGACCTTCGGGAGAAAAGCTACCGGAGGATGGCTGGGAAGCTACGGACGGGACGGGCAGGAAGCTCCGGGGAAACCGGCCCCACGAGGAACAGGCTCATTGGGAAGCATCGTCTATCCTGGACACATGGGGGTTCCGGCGGCCGAAACGACCGCCGTTCTCCGAACGGGAGGCAGGACCTACCTGCAGGTCCGCACGATCCGACCGCTGGCTGTCCGCGACGGGTTGATGTTCCTGATTCCGGGACAGACCGCTCCGACCGAAGCGGTGAAATTCAGCGTTTCGTCCATATTCGACCGTACCGGCCGTTCATTGACCGACGTACCAGCCGGTCGCCAGATCGCTATTCCGTTGCCCAGCGACGCCGCACGGTCCATCGAAGCAATCGGCAAGGGAGATATGCTCTATGCAATTTCATCACATGACCAGACAATGGCGTTGATACACGACGAAAACCTGCCGCGCCGCAAACGGACCGTTCCCCTTTCCATTACGCTGACCAATGCTTCGATGATACTGCGCTCCATATGGAATTGCGACTATTTGCCGACGACGAGGATCGAACGAACGTACCCGATCTCCGTATCGGTCGCCAGAAAGCCGCAGCCGCTTCGGGATAATCTACGTACGATCTTCTCCGCTTCCGATACAAGCCTGTTCGCTACCGACGACATTTCCGTCGAAAATCGTACGGGAGAAGAAGAACAGATGATATTTCTTCCGCTGTCGCACCTCAAGGAAATCCGGCGGAACTGGTACGCATCCCTGGACGAGACCCTCCGCAGGTGGTTCGAAGAACCGCTGGCCTCCCCTTCCAGGACCATCGAAAGAACGCTTGCGTCGTTTCCATCGGTAATGAAACGGACGGAAACAATACTTCCTCCCCGTACTGCGATTCTGCCGCCAACGCAAGATCCCCTGCCATGGCTTGATATCGAAAGAGTGGCCAGAAGCCTGTCGCATAAAACCGTCAAAACAGCGAAAGACGTCGTTGGTCTTCTGCCGCAACATGAAGAAACGTTCTATATCCCGCTCTCCCCTGTCATGTTCGATGAGCCCACATATTTTGAATCGCTCGATATGCTGGTCGACGAACTGTCCTGTCGCCGCCTATCGACCGACACGCTCTTCGGCCTAAACAACATCGCCCAGATCCGATGGGCACGACGCCATCCCCAGGTCCGATGCTTCTGCGACGTCTACATCTATCTCGCGAACAGCCAGGCCGCATGTCGTCTGCTGGAACTGCTTCCATCGCTGGAAGGCGGTTACTACTGGATGGAGCGGCATGCTCTGCCGGATCTTGCCGGATGGCCGTTCGTTCCTGTGGTGGTCGAAGCGACGTTCGTACCTCCGCTGTTCATCAGCCGCAGCTGCTTCCGCCACGATTCGCTGGGGCTGTCATGCGAAGATTGCCCTCGATCCGGAACCTGGAAGGTGTCGCAGCACGGCATTTCATACACGGTCCGGGTGGACCACTGCATCACGACGGTACAGAAAAAGAGCTGAGTCACAATCCATTCCTTGCGTAATAAAAACTTTTCTAAAGAAAGTGAAATTTACGACTCAGAAAAATTGCCAGACAATAGAACGAGCTATGAAAAATCAAACAAACCGAATCCTTGTAAACAAAAAAGCGCTTCCATACTTGTTGATTGCGCCTACCGTGTTTCTATTCTTGTGGTTGCTAGTTTATCCACTTGGGAATGTCTTCTATCTCAGTTTCCAGAACCGCCTATTAAGCAGACCGAAACTCGATGGTTTTATCGGTATGTCAAACTTTGTCAAGTTATTTACCGCCGATCCTGTTTTCTGGGAAGCGCTGGTGAATTCAGGGAAATGGGTCATTACCGAGGTTCTGCTACAGCTGGTCTTCGGTCTTTTGACAGCGCTGATCCTCAAAAAGAAATTCCGAGGATGTGGAATCTTCCGGGCAGTATTGTTCCTCCCTTGGGCTTTGTCGGGAGTCCTCGTGTCCATGCTTGAGGGTGTAACATAGTTTGTGTAAATGGAAATCTGCTATGCTATTGAAAGGAGCAGCAAATGGCCAAGAGAAACAAACAAGAGAAGGACACGCTTGACAACATCATCGACCAGCTGGACCTCAATGGGGTCACCCAGGAAGAGTTGTTTGGAGAGGATGGCCTGGTCAAGGCGTTGACCTCCCGCATCCTCAATAAAGCGCTGCAAGCCGAGATGGATAACCATCTCGGATACCAGAAGAACGATTCTGCAGGGAACAACAGCGGCAATAACCGCAACGGCTACTCCACCAAGAAAGTGATGACCCAAGACCAGGAGGTCGAGCTCAGCATCCCCCGTGACAGGAACGGCGAGTTCTCACCGGTGCTGGTCCCCAAGTATGAGAAGAGGCTTCCGATCTTCAACGAACAGATAATCGCCCTGTATTCCAGCGGGATGACCGTCAGGGACATCCAGGCCCACCTGCAGGACATGTACGGGGTGGAGGTGTCGGCAGAACTTGTCAGCAGGGTTACCGACAGCATTCTCACCGAGGTGAGGGAGTGGAGGAACAGGCCGCTGTCCCCCGTCTATCCCATCGTGTATCTTGATGCGCTGC
>Ga0172378_10000054_pt1 | contig 78934 bp, 68 predicted proteins | sample GrowelOW332metaG_FD_119755 | JGI IMG/M metagenome (GOLD analysis project Ga0172378, IMG submission 119755) | Groundwater microbial communities from an aquifer near a municipal landfill in Southern Ontario, Canada - Pumphouse #3_1 metaG | ecosystem: Environmental > Aquatic > Deep subsurface >... | reverse complement strand
TAAAGCCGCCTTTTTTTATGATGACAGAGAGAGTTCTGCCATGTACAATAAAAGGCACTATCCCCCTGAATTTAATGAAGGAGGTGCCTCATGGAAGGATCTAATATATGGTTTCTATTCTTTGTCTTCTTTTTCATCTATCCCCAACTCAAGCAGCAATTGTTACATTGGAGAAGAATTACGGCACTTAGAACGTGCGAAAAACGTCGTAAAAGTAGAATCATTACGCTTATTCATCGACAAGAGAGCATCGGTTTTTTTGGAATGTTTTCTCGGAACTTCATAAACATAGAGGATTCTGAAGAAGTGCTTCGAGCCATTCGTCTTACTTCAGAGGGGACACCCATAGATCTCATTATTCATACTCCGGGAGGTTTATTGCTTGCTGCAGAACAAATAGCTTATGCATTGAACAAACATCCGGCAAAAGTTACAGTTGTTGTTCCTCACTATGCAATGTCTGGGGGAACTCTCATTGCTCTTGCAGCTGATGAAATTCTTATGGATAAACATGCAGTACTCGGCCCGGTGGATCCTCAAATAGGGCAATATCCCGCAGCTTCTATATTAAGAGCTGTTGAAGAGAAACCAGTCTCTGAAATTGATGATACAACTCTAATACTTGCTGACGTGAGCAGGAAAGCCGTGAAACAAACACGTTCTTTTGTATATAACCTTTTAAAAGATAAAATGGGAGAAGAAAAGGCAATAGAACTGGCTACAGTATTAACTGAAGGTCGATGGACACACGATTACCCTATAACTGCGGAAGAAGCGGTGTCTCTAGGATTGCCGGTGAATACAGATCTTTCTTCTCAAATTTGTAATATTATGAAGCTGTATCCTCAATCAGGGCTAGGACGTCCTTCTGTTCAGTATGTTCCTATTCCTTATCCTTCAGCTCCAGATGGTAATCATTCAGACGCAAGGCGGTAAAGGAGGCACTTTGTAATGCCCACAAGTATTAAAAAAGTTATTATTCCTATTCTTTGTTGCATTGTAACAGCTATAACTTTTCCATCAGTGATTGAAGCCAAAGAGTTTAAAGAACCAGTTCGTGTTGGAATTGAAACAGTTAGCAATGATGACATTCTCTTTCTGATACAAGAGCACACAGGAGTTGACAGAGCTTTAGCTGCATTGATAGTTCAGCGGATGAGCAATGATGAACAAAATGAGCTTCTTGATGGCGTTACGAATATGCTGCTTTTAGCGCGAGGAGCCCAACTTAAAGGGTTACAGTTCAACGCTGATGTCGCAGCTCGTCTAAGATGGACACGTTTAAACGTATTAGCAGATGCATACGTTGAATCTCTTTCTAAAAATTGGGATCTTAGCGAGAAAACGTCCAAACTTTTTTATAAAAACCACTCGGAATTATACACGCAAGAAAAACAATACCATATTCGCCATATACTTGTCGGAAATATGGCTGAAGCTCACTCTGTCTTGCTTCGTCTTTTAACAGGAATTCCCTTCGAAAAACTTGCCACTCAGCTTAGCTTGGATTTTTCTACGGCGCGTGATGGCGGTGATATGGGATGGATTAAAGAAAGCGAACTTCCTGAAGTCTTTAATGTTGTTAAGAGGATGAAAGTAACGGATTTTAGTGAGCCGATAAAAGCGGAGTACGGATTTCACATCATTCAATTGCTTGAGGAAAAAGGCGGAGCTCTTTTGCCATATGAGCAAGTCAAGGAACAAGTTCAAAAAGACCTAGAGGCAGAATATATCAATGAAGAATTGCTTAACCTTAAAAAAGGGGTAGAAATATCAAACGAGAGTGAAGCTCTTGATGAAATACGTATTCCTTAACGGGGGTAAGTTATGAAAACACAAAATTTAGAGTCTTCTTTTGCTCTTCCTAAATGGCTGAGGATTATGGCATCAGCCGTTGGTTTCATAATTTTAGCGCTGGGGCTGGGTAAGCTCTTTTCTCATTCTATTGCTGAGTTGAAGCTGATGTTTCCCTATATTTTAGTGGGAGTTGTATGTTTTTCTATAGGAGGCATTTCTACCTCTATGTCTCTTTCTCCAGAGGGAGTTGTTCATGTTCGATCTGTTTGGGGAAAGAAAAAAGAAGAAACGTTGTCATGGGATGTTATTAATTCTGTAGTTTTACAGCGTAAGAAAAATATGTTTTATGCTCGTTTTTTTAAAGAGAACGGTAAGGGATGGCAGATCCCTTTTAAAATTAGTCAGCTAGAAGCTTTTAATTCATATATGAAGCGATACCATTCAGATATTAACATAGAAGATATAACAGATATGTAAGTTTTATTGTGCAGAGATAAGGAGAGAAAAAAATGGAAGGGATCAGGGCTGCATTTCCTTTTGCTCATCAGCTCATTGTTGCATTAGGTTTACTCATTGCTTGGATTATTGTTAGTAAGATTGTTCTTTTGGCCCTTTCCAGAAGTTTTGATCTTCTTCGAAAACGGATAGAAAAAAGTGAAAATAATGAAAGACGCCCATCTGCTTTACAACGGGTAGAGACATTGAAAGGTATTACATTAAATGTTGTGAAATGGGTTATTGCCATTGTATTTGTGCTGAGCATCATAGGTAGTTTCGGTGTGAATATTACTCCTATACTTACAGGAGTTGGATTAGCAGGTTTGGGAATCTCCATGGCTGCACAGAATATAATTCGTGATTTTTTAAACGGTATCTTTGTCGTATTAGAAGATCATTATGGTGTAGGGGATTGGATAGAAACGTCTATGGGGGGCGGAACAGTAGAAAAGTTAACCCTTCGAACCACTCACCTACGAGATATTGATGGAAATCTTATTATTATTCCCAATGGAAGCATTAATGGCATTACTAACTACACGAAAAACTGGTCTCGTGCGACCATAAAGTTGCGCGTGCCCTTCGATACAGATGTTCGTCAGGCTATGCACATTATGGAAGAGACAGCCAATAGCTTGCAGGAAGAGAACCCTTCTCTTTTTATAGGGCCTCCTACAGTACAGGGAATTCTCGATTTTCTCGATAGTTCTATATTATTGAGAACCCTCTTTGATACGACACCAGGTGACCAGTGGGTTTTATCGCGAGAATACCGCCTACGCGTGAAGGAAGCTTTCGATCGTTCTGGTATACGTATTGCTGTGCCACAATCGGAAGTATGGCTTCATTCCCCCTCTTCCGAACCAAAGAAAATGCCGTAAGGCAAAGGGCGTTCCTTCCCACCAGGAATGGAATTAATGATGTAGTCTTTCCATATAAGCTCTGAAGAGCCTCCTCCGTCAAGATTCAGAAGGGTAGAGATTCCCAAGTTATCTGCAAGTCGAGCTGCTTCCATGAGGGTTACCCCGTTGCTGTGCCATGGATCTCGGCCATCGATAACGACCCACCAAAGTTTCTTACCATTTGACCCTACAAGGGTGCGTGGATGTTTTTGATTACGAAGATTTACAGAAAAACCTTCATTTTTTGATTGTAACTCTCCATCTTTTAAAAGCATTGGTCCCCCTTGTAACGCAAACTTTGATTTTTGCATAACTGGGTCACGCCACTCAACTTCAACAGAGAGTGGATTCCCTTTTTCCAGTAAAGAGCGTACAACTTGTATTCCTGTTCCTCGAGCAGCTAAAAGAAGACTTCCTGAAGGAACTATTCGTTTAGCTTTAGATATTCCATTAAGCTCACTAACATGCCCGTTAGTTAATAAGAAGGCTTGGCTGTCTTGGGGCAGAGGACGAGCAAGAGGACCTGCTTCAGACGAAAAAAGGGCCAAGCTATTTTGTGGAGGCATTGTATTTAAAAGGGGTACTGGCGCGATCCAGTTTTCTTTTCGCAGCACTATTCGAAACTCTCCATTGCCGAAGAAAGCCTCTCCTTTATCTGACCACCCAATGGCAGAACGTGACGTATATGAGGGAGAAACAGGTTCCCCATCGATAAGTAAGGTCCCGATAGGTTTTTTACTAGCGAAAAAACCACCATTAATCCCTCCTTCTGCCTTTGCCTTCTTGGCTATATTACTTAATGAGGCTAGAGATCTTCCTTGAGAAGGTGCAGTTATGATAGATGGATAATATCCATCTATTGAGCATATAGCTGCCCAAAAAAGAGCGTTGCTCCCTTGCTCACTGTAGGGGACTACATTCCCAACAAATTCCGAAGGCATAGCAGAGAGGGTTTCCCATGCTTTTACGTAATTAGAATAAGGACCGACAAATACGGCAAAAGCACATTCAGTATTTGCTATAAAAGCAGGTAATCCCTGAAGAGATATTTTTTCTTGCAATAGAAGAGCTGAATTCTTATCAGGCGCTTCTTTTACAAAAATAGCCCATGAACGAGGAGGTGTCCCTATCTTTTCGCGATGTATGCGTAAAGACGTATATTTCCCGTGAAATATCTCATCCCAGACAATTGATTGACGACATTGCAACAACCAATCAACTAAACTTTTAAGATCGTCATCCGTTAAATTTCCTTTAGGTTCAGTCAAGAACTTTTGAGGAGCACTTGGTACACAAGTCTTGCCAAGAGATAGATATGAAACCATATATTCCGGAATCTCGTTATTTTCTTCAAAATTGAGTTTCCCCATAAGCGAAGCTTCATGAGACCACCCCATAGCCTTAAAAGCGAAATAAAGGGCTTCAATTCGTGTTGCTTCCAAATCAGGGTGAAAACGTTCTCCTGGATATATAATGCCGTATGACCGTGCTGTTTCTATGGCTGAAAAGGCGGGATGATTTTCAGGCACATCAGAGAATCTTTCTTCTCCTGTCCATCTGGGTATCGCTAAAGCATCAACAATAGCTTCCGCCATTATTCCACGAGTTATAGCTTCAGCTGGAATAGATCCCCAGAGATAAAAAAGGGCTAAAGTGGAAAAACAGCAAAGTGTTGTTGCTAATTTTTTTAAAGTCATGGAAAAGTTCTCCTCATGGTTATATTTAGGTATCTTTATATTTTCTCATTGCCAATATATAAGGACAATCATGCTTGAGACCCTTCTTAGGCAGTGATTTTAGGTCCCCTTTTAAGAAAATAAAATTTTCAGAGGTTGACAGAACTGCTGTGGCTACTTATAATACTCACGTTTCGCGATGCGGGGCTATAGCTCAGCTGGGAGAGCGCTTGAATGGCATTCAAGAGGTCAGGGGTTCGAATCCCCTTAGCTCCACCATTAGAATGATAAAGCAGCTGATGGAATATTCCATCAGTTGCTTTTTTATGTTTTGTCTTAACAATATGATCTTAGAATAGCCTCCAAATTGAATCTATAGAGGTACTTTTCTTGAATCTAGCATACCATTTGCAGGGAAAATAAAGCAAAATGATTCCTGTCCCCCATGCCCCGTATGCTACAGCATATCCTGATGCAGAGATGATTTTGCCCATAACACTAAAAAGAGCAAGGTGGAGCATGTAATAGAACAAAGGCACTCTCCCAAAAATTACTAAAGGGTTTTTATCACTCATATGAGAAGCAAAATGGTTAAGCATTGCCAACATGAGAAATAAAATGCCGAGAGTTAAGAGGATAAAAGTTATGCTTGGTGGGTACTTAGTGATGGAAAGAAAGCTTATTAGTCCATTTGGTTTCAGTGTATTTATATTGGCTAAAGATCCAGCGAATCTCATTGCGGCAAAGATAAGTAGAAAAGCTCCGCCGACCAAGCCTGTTTTTTTAAAGGCACCATCTCCGTACTTGATAAGAATGCGTCCGAATATTATGCCTAAAAGAGTTATACTTAACTAGGGCATAAGTGGGTAGACCCAAAAAGCTATTGGCCCCACAAAGGTTTTAAATTCCCAAGGTGTAAAGAGAAGAATTTGAGACATAGAAAGTTGCCCAGCTATTTCTTTTATAGGGAGACCTAAGGGAAGAAAGAACGGAGTTACAATAATGCAAATCATCGAAAAGATTACTAACCATAAGGAGCGTAATTTCATTAACAGCGAACTTGCCATCATAGAGATACCCAATGTTGAAATAATAGTGAAAAAGATGAACCATTTGGGACCACCTTGTTTAGTTAAAAATCCCCAATTCCAAAAGAAATTCTCTAAAGTGAGTGATAAAAATAGAAGAATAAATCCTCTGATGAAAAAGTGACGAAGCATAGCATGCGCTTTCCAACCGCGTTTTATCCTTGATTCAACAAAGAGAATCATTCCGGTTCCCATAAGGAAAGTGAAACCAGGAGCACAAGGATGTGTAATCCATCGCGTGAAAAAAGCGAGCAGAGAATTACCATAATCCGGCATGGGCAAAGCCCACATTTCACTAAAGTGAATGTTACCTATAAATGATGAAGAATGGTCAAGAGCCATTAAAATCATGAGGATTCCGCGAGCGGCATCTAGTTCAAGAATCCTTTTACCAGACTTTAAATAACTTGTTTCCATCTTTTTATCCTCCTTACACTTTTAATTTTAATTTTACCCCCGTTTTAAAGCGTTCACAATAATTAGCTAACTATCGTTTTGCTTTATAGTTTTTTGTGCTGGGAACAGTGTGAAAAGTATTCAAGATTTTTTACTTTCTTTTTTGTGCTTTTGTGTTCTTTTGTACTATACTTATTCCACTTGGCCTGAGGGCAATTTTGTTTGTAGAAAGAGGAGGAGGGTAAATGTCACCAAAGGGGTACCACTTTATTGTTGAGGCTTCGGGATGTGGGGACGTTATCGGACAGGTTGAACGGTTGCAAGAGATTTTAGTGGAAGCGGCAAAAAGAGCAAATACGCAGGTTTGGTCCGTGTCCTTTCATCGATTTCCTCCCAATGGAGTGAGCGGCGTTGTGGTCATCAGTGAATCGCATCTTTCTGTCCATACATGGCCAGAAGCTCAGTATATGGCTCTTGATATCTATACCTGTGGGGAACACAGTATGCCAGAGGTAGCTGTAAAATATGTATTGGAGCAGATTGGTGCCGCCCATACCCACATAACAGAAATTACCCGTGGAATTGATGATGGCGACGAACTTTACTACCACTCGTTTATTACTTGGGAAGAGAGATTAAAAGAGGAAGACGAAGGCAAGTAGAGAGTTCTCTTCTTCTCTCGTTGTTATCCAAAAAGCAAAAAAAGAGGCTAGAATTTCTAGCCTCTTTTAAATTTATATTGGTAGCCCCAACGGGATTCGAACCCGTGTCTCCACCTTGAGAGGGTGACGACCTTGACCACTAGTCGATGGGGCCTCTTTTTCTGGCTGGGGAACCTGGATTCGAACCAGGATTACCTGATCCAGAGTCAGGCGTGCTGCCGTTGCACCATTCCCCAACATTCTACGTCTCACACAGCGATGGGTATATTACCATGGTCTTTATGAAACTGCAACCCCTTTTCTTCGCAGAAATGTGTTTAATGGTGAACCTTGAAATATTTAATAAAATAGAATTTGACAAGTCTGAAAATAACATATAGAATAGCGCCACTTTCGAGGATACAAAATACACCAGAGGCAAGGAGGGGAACGTAGTGATTATAAATCGAAATACTTTAGTTAACATAATAATTATACTCCTCGTTATTATTAGCTGCGGGCCCTCTTCCGGAGCGCCTACTGGCATTTGATTTTAGCCAGCAGACTTTTCGGGGTCGGGCCCTTTTTAGGGTTCGGCCCTTTTTTTATTCAGTCATCAAGATCACATTAAATTCTTAAATAACTAAATTACTAACGCCATAAAGAGCGCTTATGTTATGCGTCTATCTGTTTTGAATATTCAAATATTACAGGGAGGGATTTTTATGAGACAAGAAGAAAAAGAAAGGGAGCAGTGGGGAAGCCGGGTTGGCTTTCTTCTTGCGTCAGCGGGATCAGCAGTTGGTCTTGGAAATATCTGGCGTTTCCCCTATATTACGGGTAAAAATGGTGGAGCTGCATTTCTCGTGATATACATTGCTTTGGCATTTACTATAGGAGCATCAGTAATGTTGGCAGAGTTTGCTATTGGTCGCGCAGCGAAAAAGAACGCTGTGGGAGCTTTCAAAGAGCTAAAAGGAGGCGCCTGGCCTCTCGTTGGTTGGATGGGGCTGGCTGTAGCCTTTATTATTCTTTCTTATTATGCCGTTATCGGAGGTTGGACATTCGCTTATATTTTTAAGTCTTTCACAGGCCTTATGTCTCTTAATGATACGTCGGCTGTACAGAATGCTTTTTTAGGTTTTATTGCTAATCCTACTCAAGTTCTTCTGGCTTTTTTTGCTTTTATGCTTATGGTTGTTATGGTGGTGTATAAAGGTGTTGGTCAAGGTATTGAACGGGCCAGCAAAATTCTAATGCCAGGACTTTTCCTTATCATACTGATACTTGTTGTCAGGGCTTTGACGCTTCCAGGCGCATCAAAAGGTATTGCTTTTTATCTTAAGCCAGATTTTTCAAAAGTTACAGGAAGTACTATTATTGATGCTTTAGGACAAGCTTTTTATTCACTTTCTCTCGGTATGGGAATTCTCATAACTTTTGGCAGCTACATTGGTAAGAATGAAAATATTCCTAAATCAGTTGCTACAGTTACTCTTCTTGATACCCTTGTTGCTTTTCTTGCTGGATTGATCATTTTCCCTACTGTTTTTTCTTTTGGCATCGATGCAGGGGCTGGGGCGGGTCTCACTTTTATAACTTTGCCCGCAGTTTTTTCAAAAATGTGGGGCGGTATGGTCTGGTCAGCGCTCTTTTTTGCACTTCTCTTTATAGCTGCTCTTACCTCGTCAGTATCTCTTTTCGAGGTTGTTGTATCTTACTGTAAAGATGAGTTGAAATGGAGTAGAAGAAAAAGTTGCTTTCTTATGGGAACAGCTATCTTTCTTCTCGGAATTCCATCGGCTCTTTCTCAGGGAGCCTATCCTATTAATCTCTTTGGAAAGAGTTTTCTTGATGCCATGGACTGGGTATGCAATAACATCCTTTTGACTACAGGTGGTCTTTTGATCTCTTTATTTGTTGGATGGGTTGTAACAGATAGAATCAAAGATGATGTTTCCAACAATGGCCGACTTGACTTTGCTCTTATGTCTCCATGGCTTTTGATACTGCGCTTTTTTGCTCCTATAGCTATCATTATGATCATGTGGAATGGTTTACGTTAAAATCTTAGTTTTTTAACTGAACAGAAAAGAAGGATTTTACAAAAGAATTCTTCTTTTCTGTTTGCAATATAGTAGGATTGTTAGTGATAAGTGCCCTTCTTTCTTTGACGCAATAGTTCCAACATGTTAATTTATAGTGAGTGTTGTGCATATGAAGCATATTTTTACTAGAAGAAAATAAATGGCGTGACAAACTACTAAATTGCTGGTGATTTTTTTATTATGTAGTGTTGTGTTTTTTGTTAACTAATTATTGTTAATGGTTTATTCCCCGAAAGAAAATTGTATAGCTATGCTTCATATGTCTTCGCTTAGGAATAAAGGAGGTAGCTATATGAAAAAATGTTTTGTTTCGATAATACTTCTCATAAGTGGTTTGTCTCTAATAATTTCCCCTTTTTCCCAAAAAGCATTAGCCAGTCAAAAAGAGATTGTTATGATTGATCTAAGTTATGATTCTGTTCAAATACATAATAGAGTGGCTGGTTTTATTCTGGAACACGGATATGGCAAAAAAATAGACTATGTTTTTGCTGACTCAATGCCAGGTCTTTTGGGGCTTGAGCGAGGAAATTATGATGTAGTATTGGACCTTTGGGTTGATAACGTTCCTGAATGGTGGAAACGTAACAAAGAAGCAGGAAAGGTTCTTAGTCTTGGCAATACTTATCCTGACGCTCCTCAAGGTTGGTATGTCCCTACATACGTTATTAAAGGAGATCCCGAACGAGGGATTGATCCAATATTGCCGAATCTAAAGTCTGTGATGGATCTTCCAAAATATTGGGAATTTTTCAAAGATCCAGAGGAACCAAACAAAGGAAGATTTTATAATGCTCCTTCTGGATGGGTTTGTCATTCCATTAATAAAGATAAATTCGAAGCGTATGGATTAGATGAATATTTCATAGCGTTCGATCCAGGATCAGGAACAGCTTTGACGACAGTTATTATGCGTGCCTATCAAAGAGGAGAGCCGATTCTGGTTTATCATTGGGAACCGACCGCAATAATGGGTACTCTTGATATGACAATGCTTGAAGAACCATTGTTCGATCAGGAAAAATGGGAAGAAAATCATGGATGCGCCTATCCCAAATCAAAAGTTCTTAAACTTATTAATGCTGATTTTGCAAAAAAAAAATCCTGATATTGTCACTTTCTTGAAAAAGTATCAATCAACGTTAGATAAGTCTAATAGGGCGTTAGCTTATATGCAAAAAAATAAAGCAACTGCAGAAGAAACAGCTCTTTGGTATCTCAAGGAATACAAAGAGGATTGGATGAATTGGCTTGATGATGAGACAATTCGTAAGGTTGAACAAGCCCTATAAAAAGCTTGTGGTATAGTGTATTGTATATCATTTATGGGTGTCTATATTTGAGATAAAAATATTTTAGGAAAATTATATAAGGAGCGTGACAACGGATGAGAACGAACAGCGCCTCATATAAAGAGATGCTGAAAAAACGCCCTCTGAACGTTCAGGCTTTATGGGGAAATGAAGAAGTTGGATTGGTCAGTGGTCGAGACATTGTTAGAGCCTTCAGAGAAGCAAATGCTATTATTCTTGCAGCTAATGCACGGAACCCTTTGACAATAAAAGGTGTGTTCAGGGCTGCTAAAAAATTGAATGCGGCTGTTTTTATTGAGATAGCGAAGTCAGAAGCGACGTACTGTGCTGGAAATTTCCAAAATCTTCCGGAATATGCAGTAAAAACTTCTTCTGAATTGGGACATGGTGTGATCTTTGGTCTGCATGTCGACCATTATGCTATTAAGTCCGAAGCGGATCTTTTCAAGGCTGTAAGTCATATTCCTTCAATTATTCAAGAAGGATGGACTTCTGTTGCCATTGATGCCTCTCATTTGCCAGATTGGGAAAATCTTTGCAGCACTCGTGATGTAGCAATGCATATTCCTCCCTATCTTGGATTGGAAGTTGAAGTAGGTGAGATAAAAGGGCCAGGGGAATTAACCACAGTAGAGGAAGCAAAATTCTTTATTGGAGGGCTTAATTCGTGGGGAATCTTCCCAGATCTTCTTGCTATTTCTAATGGCAGTTTGCATGGAACTTATGATACAGGCCAGCAGGAAGGCATAGATCTTGAAAGAACCCTTGAAATAGCCAATGCTATTCGCCCTTATGGTGCGTCAATTGCGCAGCACGGTATTTCTGGTACTCCTATTGAAAAGGTGGCTAAATTTGCCCGTTTTGGCATTAATAAGGGAAATGTTGCGACTCTTTTCCAGAACATTATATTTGGAATCAAAATGGATCCAGATACGGGAAACGCCATTACAGAAAACGGTGCGTATGTCAAAGAGCCGAATCGTGGTGTAACTGAGCAAACATGGCAGAAAATTGTAGAGTGGTGTGACGCTCAAGGATACAGTAGAAAAGACGGAAATTATAAAAAAGCTAATTTGCCCATGGGAGATATAATTCAGAGCGAGTCCCCTGAAATTATAGGGCGAATTGTTGATGAAACAGAGGAATGGGCAACGCGTTTTATTAAGGCATTTAATGCAGTGGATTCTGCTGATAGAGTTCTTGAGTTTATTGCAAAACGCTCTGATCATAATGGTACTCCCGAACAAGCAATTTTAGGGAAAAGGTCCGATTTTACAGTTGATCGTGTACCAGGACATTCCTTAAAGGACGGTCAAGATTATACAGATTAGAAAAAATCTCTTCTTGACAGATATATAAACTAAGTATATAAGATTACCTCAAATGTAAAATTTGTTTGTGGTACGAGCGATGAAGAGGAAAGTAGTTTTGTATTTATCCGGAACAGAGAGAAAAGCCAGCGGCTGAGAGCTTTTTGCGGATTGTCTGAACGAAGACCACCTTGGAGCTTGTGTCGAAGCCTGTAGTATAGGGATAAGACACGGAAACCGCACCCTATTATCTGTTGCGGAAAGAGAGCCGGCTTATGCCGGAAATGGAGTGGAACCGCGAGTGTAGCCCACATCGTCTCCTATTTGGAGAGATGTGGGCTTTTTATTTTTTAAGGAGGGCGAAAAATGGCTAGGCAGGGAATACTATATAGATACGAGAAGGATCTACCTCTAACTCAGGCAACACCACGTATAACGTTGCTTGAAGGGGATACTCCTCTTATTCCTTTAAAAAACTTGAGTCGTGAGTTGGACGTCACTCTTTGGGCTAAGTTTGATGGCCTTAATCCAAGTGGTTCCTTTAAAGATAGAGGTATGGTTATGGCTGTGGCTAAAGCTCTTGAAGAAAAGTCGAATGCCGTTATATGTGCCTCTACTGGAAATACTTCTGCTTCTGCAGCTGCTTACGCAGCATCTGCGGGACTCTCATGTTTTGTCTTATTGCCAGAGGGAAAAGTAGCTTTAGGGAAGCTAACGCAAGCTCTGATTTACGGTGCAAAGGTTGTTGCTGTACGAGGAAATTTCGATGAAGCTCTACGTTTAGCGAGAGAACTTGCCTCATCTAAAAAAGTTACCCTTGTCAATTCTCTTAATCCTTATCGTCTTTGGGGGCAGCGTTCTGCCGCTTGGGAAATCTGCGACGAATTGTCGGAGACTCCCGATTGGATCGTTTTACCTGTTGGAAATGCTGGAAATATTAGTGCTTACGCTGCAGGGTTGGAATACTACAAAGAGATAGGAAAAATAAATACTATGTCTCGTTTGATGGGTGTGCAGGCAGAGGGAGCTGCACCTCTTGTTCGTGGATATACTGTGGAGAATCCAGAGACAGTTGCTACTGCTATTCGAATCGGTAACCCCGTAAATGCTGAAAAAGCTATTAAGGCCATTCAAATGAGTTGTGGCCAATTTGCTTCTGTTTCTGACGAAGAAATTCTTGAGGCTCAACGTGAACTTGCTTCCCATGATGGTGTCTTTGCAGAACCCGCTTCGTGTGCTCCCCTTGCGTTTCTTCTCAAATTGAAAAGGAGTGGAAAACTACCGCAGGGATTGCGCATTGTTCTTATCCTCACTGGAAATGGTTTAAAGGACCCCGATGCTCCTCTCAAGGGATTACCTGATCCTATTGCTGTCGATGGCACAATTGAAGCGTTGGGGGGAGTTTTAGGACTATGAGGCTTTTTAGAGTAAAAGTTCCGGCTTCAAGTGCTAATTTAGGATCTGGATTTGATACGTTAGGGTTGGCATTAACGCTATACAACTTTTTCGATGTTAAAGGTTTTTTAAAATCAGGCTCATATAACATTGAAGTAATAGGGGAAGGTAGCGGAGAGTTATGCCAAGATAACAATGCCCTTGTCCAGAGTTATGAGTATGCCTGTAAAAAATGGGGAATAGATCCACCTGGCCTTGACCTGTGTTCTTTAAATGCTATTCCTATGGCTAGAGGATTGGGAAGTTCTTCCACAGCGATTGTCGCTGGTATAGCTATTGCTAATGTGTTGAGAGAAGCTCCTCTTCCTAAAGAAGAATTATTGCCGTTAATGGTTCAGCTTGAAGGACATCCGGATAATGTCGTTCCTTGTTGTATGGGAGGTATGGTTGTGAGCGGCATTGATGAAGAAAATGTCAGGTTTGTTAAATTGCCCCCCTTACCTGAAAACATATTTGCTGTTGTCGCTGTTCCTGATGTGCGCGTAAGTACACAAAGTGCCAGAGATGCCCTTCCCGAAAAAGTATTTTTGAAAGATGCTGTTTATAATATAAGCCGAGCGGCCCTTCTTGCTGCTTCGTGGAGTACCGGCAATTGGAACAATTTACCTTGGGCTATGGGGGATCGGTTACATCAGCCTTTTCGAGCTCGCCTTTTTCCTGGTGGAGAAGATATACTTAACGAACTTTCTAATGCTCCCGGTTGTCTCGGAGTTGCCATTAGCGGATCTGGCCCAAGTATGATAGCCTTTACAGAAGAAGTTGCAGGAGACGTTGCCAGACATATGTGCTCCATCTTTTCACGATACGGTATTCGCTCCCGTTTTTTTGTTCTTAGTGAAGAGCGTGAAGGCTTAAGCGTGCTTTAAATCTACACTTTTGAGGGGAGGTTTTTAAAATAACTGCCAAAAAGAAAACTAACAGTCAGATTCAGAAAAGCTTAGATGTGGCCAAAGTTGCCCTGTTGGGGGTTCCAGATATTCCAGGTATAGCTGCTTCTTTGTTTTCTGCCCTTGCCGATGCTGAAATCAGAGTGGAAATGATTGTTCAGAGCGTTATGAGAGGACAAGTTAATGATATTGCTTTTCTAGTTCAAAAGAGTGGAATAGAGGGAGCAATACGTGTTTGCCGAGCTGTGTCTATGGAAATTGGAGCGCAGGGGGTAACCTTTGATTCTGAGATCGCGAAGGTATCTGTCTTGATTGATGGAACTGATATAAAACTTCCTTCAAAGGTTTTTTCTGCTCTCGCTCATAAAGGCATAAATATTGATATGATTTTAGCAACGGAAAGTGCTGTGACATGCGTTGTTTCATCTTCTACTGTTGACGATGCGATAGAGGCTTTAGAGTGGAAATTTCAAGAAAAGAAGAAGTCCTAATAGAGAGCTTCTTCCAATAGCAGATATAATGTAGAATAACTGCGGCGTTTTTACGTCGTATCTTTTACGGGGACGGTGTAAGGTATATGAAAAAAAGCCTCAGGCATGTAAAAATTTTAACTATTTTGGCCTTGCTTTGTATCTGTGCAGGTACTTTATGGGCGGTAGAGGCCCATGTAACGGCAGATAGCATGGTGTATCACTCTAGAACAGGTGATTTTACTGCTGATGGCAACGTTCGCATACAGAGAGTTGATTTGCTTATTATGGCTCCTACTGGAAAGGGAAATCTTGATAATCGCCACGTGACTCTATTAGGTGGAGTTCATATTACTGGAAAATGGGAACAAGAACCTGTAGATCTTAAGAGTACGACTTTGGAAGGCGACCTTTCTGAAAATGGTTGGTATTCCTTGTTAGGAGGCGTATCTGGGTATATTGGGCCGCGTTCTGTAGAGGCTCAGGAGCTGAAAGTGAGTAAAACTGCTTTTGAAGCAGAAAAAGTAAAAAAATTTGAGGACAGTCAGCAGAAAATGTTTCTTTCAGCTTCTTCAATAAAAGGAAAAATCAAGAATGGGGAAACATCGGATATTCAAGCTTCTGGAAATGTTGTAATTATCATAACTGGAACTGATGGACAAAAAACTCGTATTACAGGTTCTAACGCTGTTTATTCCCAAGCTCAGGATCTGGTAAAAGTGCGAGGCAATGCTCTCGCGGTACAGCCGGAACGTACGCTAAGAGCAGAAGAAATACTTTACTCTCCGAAGTCAGGAAAGATGTCTGCATCAGGAAAACCCCAAGTTACAATTCAGATGCAGGATAAGAAAGGAAACTCAGAAGATGAGCGCAAAGATTCTTAAGGCCCGTAATGTTTGTAAGGCCTATAAAGGGCGCACTGTAGTTTCATCTGTGAATATTGATGTTCATATGGGTGAAATTGTGGGGCTCCTTGGTCCTAATGGTGCAGGAAAGACGACCACTTTTTATATGATTGTAGGTCTTATTAAACCTGACTCAGGTCGAGTGATGATTGATTCAAGAGACATTACACCCTTCCCCATGTTCAGACGAGCACGTATAGGTGTGGGATATCTTCCTCAAGAGGCATCTGTTTTCAGAAATCTTACAGTAAAAGAAAATATAGAAGTTATTTTCCAAGAACAGGGAAAGAGTAAGAAAGAAATGGATATGATGGTTTCCCACATATTGGAAGAATTTGGCCTGACTAATTTAGCTAATATTCCTGGGTATGCTCTCAGTGGTGGAGAACGGCGTCGAGTCGAAATAGCCAGGTGCCTTTCCATAATGCCGGATTTTATATTGCTTGATGAGCCCTTTAGCGGCATAGATCCTATTGCTGTTTACGATATTCAGCAGATTATATTGAGTCTTCGAGCTAAAGGATACGGTATTTTGCTTACGGATCATAATGTTCGTGACACCTTGGCTATTACAGATCGAACCTATCTTATACATCAGGGAGAAATAGTAATAGAAGGCTCCCCCGATGAAGTTGCCCAGAGTGATGTTGCAAGAAAATTTTATTTGGGTGACAGGTTTTCATGGTGAAGTAGGGGTATACTTTCAAAATCTTCTTTTCCAAGTATTACGAGAAGCTCTTGAGCGGCCTTTTTTACTTTGTTTGATATAGGAGCCCCTAGATCTTGGTTTGATGGTTGTATTCCTATGTAGATGACAGAGATCTTTTGCACTAAATCTCCTAGAAGCATTCCTAACGGTAAGCCGTGAGTGCTGAAGCTGATATTTTCTACCATGTCAAAAGGAATGCGCCGAAGAGAACCAGGAGCAAGATTCATATCGGCAGCATCAATGATGAGAAGTGTGTTTGGACTTTTCCGTCTTAAATCAGCAACATAATTTTCAGGCATAGTTTCGCAATTAATAGCGGTTATCGAGCGTTGTAGTCCTTCTTTTCGTAGCGCGTCAGCAACAAATGGACCGACACCGTCGTCGCCAAAAAGGGGGTTGCCAATACCCCAAAGTATAATAGAACTCAAAGAAAGCACCTCATTTCTTGCTAATTTTTTCAGGAGGCGTATTTCATGTCCTCTCGTGTTTCCCGAATGGTTAAACACGCTCTAGTAATGATGGTTGGAACTTTTGCTAGCCGAATTTTAGGCTTAGCGCGAGAAATTGTAACAGCTGCTATTTTTGGGGCATCAAGTCAACTTGATGCCTTCTATATTGCATATACGTTAGCTAATCTATCTCGACAAATGCTGGCAGAGGGAGCTCTTTCGGCTGCGTTTGTGCCTGTTTTTTCCCAGACTCTTCTTCAAAAAGGAAAAGACAAGGCTAGGAACTTAGCGCGGCAATCTTTATGCATTCTCCTTCTGGCAGGTTCAGCTGTTGTGTTAGGGGGAGTCCTTTTGTCTCCCTATCTTGTCAAAATTATGGCCCCAGGTTTCGACCCTGTCAAAGCCTCTTTGGCAATTTCTATGACACGATGGATGTTCCCTTTTTTAATTTTTGTTTCGCTTGCTGCTTTAGCTATGGGGGTTCTTAATAGTCTTGATTCTTATTTTGTTCCAGCTATAGCACCTGCGCTGAGCAATATTGTCTATCTCATCATTCTTCTCGTAATGGCCTCTCGTTTTGGAATATGGACACTTATTATTGCCGTTTTGGCTGGAGGTTTTTGTCAAATGGCTCTCCAATGGGTTTGGAGTGGATTCAAAGGGATAATGCTTTTGCCGGAAAAGCCTCGATTCAAAGATCCTGAACTTCGAAAAGTAATGAAACTTTTCTTTCCTTATGCCGCTGGATTATCGTTGAATCAGGTCAATCCCGTTATAAGTCGTATGTTAGGATCCTTTCTTCAGGATGGGGCTATTTCTGTTTTGAATTATGCCAATAGAGTTATCCAATTGCCTTTAGGACTTTTTGTAATTGCCATATCTCAGGCAGTCTTGCCGGAACTTTCTCGTTGTGCGGTTGGCGATACAAAGGAGTTTCGAGAGACAATGCGAGATGCGGTACGGTTTGCTCTTTTTGTGGTTCTTCCTGTTACAGTGGGTCTTGTTCTCGTTGCTGATGAAGTGGTTAATATATTATTTTTTAGGGGAGCCTTTAACGCTTGGGCGTGGCATGCAACAGGAGTTGCTTTGGCTATGTATGCTTGGGGACTACCTGGAATGGCTTGTACAACTGTTCTTCTCAGGGGACTTTATGCACAGAGCACCCCCCGTTCAGCTTTACTTGTAACATTGTCGAGCGTGGTTTCCAATGTTATATTCTGTCTTATTCTTGTTAAGCCTATGGGATTTGCCGGTTTGGCTCTTGCTGCGTCTTTAGGATTCACCTTCTCTTCTTTTGTTGGTGGATATCTTTTAGCTCGGAGAATTAATCATCCATTAGAAATTTTGGGTATGAAGTGGACATTTCGGATGGGGACCATATTAGGAATTATGACAGCTGCGTTATTGAAATTTAAAGCTCTCTATCCTTTTCCCATTGAGGAGAGCCTTATTGTAAGATGCAGCTGGTTATTTGCTGTAATGATTCTGGGTGCGGCGATTTATGGTGTGGGAACATTGCTTTTTAAATTTCATGAATGGCAGTGGTTGCGAGGAGCATTTACAAAAAAGAAAGAGACAGACCAGAAGGGAGATTCTCATAATGATCAATAGAACAACGCGCTGCGGGAAAAAAATTGCTTTTCTATTGTGTTTAGCTATCTCTATTTTTTGTTCAAGCATGCCTGCAAGCGCAGCCGATACTCTGCAACAAAAAATTGATGAACGAACAACTGTAATTTGGATAGAGGGAGAAGCGTTGGGAGACATGGTCATTGGGGCGCGAGCTCAAGTTGCGTTTATTTATGTTGATGAATCTCTTTCTAAAGGGATTGTTTCTGATCCGCATGCTCCTGATTGGTTAAAATGGCACGCCAGCCATTTTTCAAATAAAGAATTGCGAAACAGAGCACTCTTTGTTATGCGCTATAAGACCATAAAAAGATGGGATTTTTCTCCAGAAAATATAAAAGTTGGCACTCATAACGTCGATCCAAAGGATATTTTGACGAATAAAGATTTTATGGCTATGGGTGATTTGCCTCCCGACACAATTGGAACGTTAGCTTTTTCGGTTCCATCTAAATATGTGATTAAAGGACGAAATGTAGAACTCTCATATGAGCAATACACCGGGGTTTTCAATGTACCAAAGAGGTGACAATAGGTGAAAAAAAGCTTTTTAACATTAGGAATAGAAAGTAGTTGTGATGATACTGCTGTTGCTATATTGGAAGGACAGCGGAACGTAAAGGCTGATTTAATATCGAGCCAGATTAAAGATCATGCCCCTTTTGGGGGGGTTGTGCCTGAATTTGCGTCGAGAAAGCACCTGGAGGCTATTTTGCCTCTTGTTCATAAAGCATTAGGCGATGCCGGCATAACTAAACCGGCTCAAGAGCTTTCTCTTGTTGCAGTCACAGCAGGTCCCGGCTTGATGGGGTCTTTGATGGTAGGGGTTATGACTGCAAAGGCTATGGCTCAGACATGGAAGTTGCCCCTTCTTGGCGTTAACCATCTTGAGGGACATCTTTTTGCAAACGTTGTAGCATCTCCTGACCTAGTTCCACCTTTTATCTGTCTTATTGTTTCAGGAGGACATACAGAGATAGTTTTGGTAGAAGATTTTGGCAGATACAGTCTTTTAGGTGCTACTCGTGATGATGCTGCGGGGGAAGCTTACGACAAGGTGGCCAAACTATTGGATTTGGGATATCCTGGGGGGCCAGTGATCGATTCACTCGCTCACGAAGGCGATCCTAAAGCCTTTTCTTTTCCTGTCCCGTTAAAATCCAGTAATGAAATTGCTTTTAGTTTTAGTGGTTTGAAAACAGCGGTGTTGTGGGCTGTGAATGATTTGAAAGAGAAGAAAGTCGAACTCCCAGTGGCAAATTTATGCGCTTCATTTCAAAAAGCTGCAGTGGAAGCCCTTATGACCAAGCTAGAAAGGGCGGTCGAAGTTACAGGTATTCGGAAAGTTGCTATCTCTGGTGGCGTTGCAGCTAATAGAGGATTGAGAGAGGCTCTGATGAAAAAAAAGGATTGGATGGTTTTTATTCCTCCAGCAATTCGTTGCACTGACAATGCTGTAATGATTGCAGCAGCTGCCTTCAATAGATATCAAAAAGGGGATATATCAGATCTTTTGTTAGCGCCTAACCCCTCATGGACACTGGTTTAGTATTTTAAAAGAATTTAAAAGTAAGAATATAGGAGAAATAACGAGGAAATGATGGATTATCAAGAATAAATTCAGCTAATTACATTTAACCATCCTTGAGATTCAAAAGCAGGACAATTAATATCTAAGCCGTTCGGTTAGCACTCGATGACATTGAGTGCTAATATGTTAAAAGAGATATTTATCTTTTAGGGAGGGATTCTCGAATGAATTTAAAGCCACTTGGTGATCGTCTTGTCGTTAAGGTCATCAATCAGGAAGAGAAAACAAAGGGAGGCATTGTTCTTCCAGACACTGCAAAAGAAAAACCCCAGGAGGGAGAAGTTATTGCAGTGGGAACCGGTAAGGTTCTTGAAAACGGACAGAAGCTTCCTCTTGAAGTTAAAGTCGGCGATCGCATTATTTTTAGTAAATATGCTGGAACTGAAGTAAAGCTTGACGGAGACGAATTTGTCATTTTCAGCGAGCGCGATGTACTCGCTATCGTTGAGAAGTAAGAGTCGAGAACGAGATCTCTATTAAGGGGGAAAATAAAAATGCCGAAGATCCTTACTTTTAGTGAAGAAGCACGCCATGCAATGCTGCGTGGTATTGATAAAGTAGCTGATACTGTTGGTGTAACACTTGGTCCTAAAGGACGTAATGTTGTTCTTGAGAAAAAATTTGGATCTCCCACAATTACCAACGACGGTGTTACCATTGCGAAAGAAATCGAATTGGAAGATCCTTTTGAAAATACAGGAGCTCAGCTTGTAAAAGAAGTTGCTTCCAAGACAAATGATGTAGCTGGAGATGGTACCACAACAGCTACAGTTTTGGCTCGCGCAATTATCCGTGAAGGTATGAAAAACGTTGCGGCTGGTGCTAACGGTATGCTTATGCGCCAGGGAATTGACAAAGCTATCGATTTCGTCGTGGATGAGCTGAAAAAGATGGCTATTCCCGTTAAAAATAAAGACAAAATAGCTCAGGTAGCTTCTATTTCCGCCAATGATTCTGCTATTGGTCAGCTTATCGCTGAAGCTATGGATAAAGTGGGGCAGGATGGAGTTATCACAGTAGAAGATAGCCAGACCGTAGGAACCACTCTCGAAATGGTCGAAGGACTTCAGTTTGATAAAGGATATATCAGCCCTTATATGGTAACTGATCCTGAGAGAATGGAAACAGCATTTGATGATGCCTATATTCTTATTCACGATGGCAAGATCAGCAATATCAAAGACCTTCTTCCTATTCTCGAAAAAGTTGTTCAGACAGGTAAACCTCTCTTGATCATTGCTGAGGACATCGAGGGAGAAGCTTTGGCAACTCTCGTAGTTAACAAACTGAGAGGCGTAATGCAGGTTGCAGCCGTTAAAGCCCCAGGATTTGGTGAGCGTCGTAAGGCAATGCTTAACGATATCGCCATTGTAACCGGCGGTCAGGTTGTTAGTGAAGATATCGGCATCAAACTTGATAGTGCAGATATCTCCATGCTCGGAAAAGCCAAAAAAGTTCGCATTACAAAAGAAGAGACAACTATCGTTGAGGGTGCAGGCAACCCAGACGAAATTCGTAAGAGAGCTGCTCAGATCAAACGAGAGCTTGAAGATTCTACTTCCGATTATGACAAAGAGAAACTTCAGGAGCGCCTTGCTAAGCTTGTTGGCGGCGTAGCTGTCATTCAGGTTGGTTCTGCTACTGAGACAGAGCAGAAAGAGCTCAAACATCGTATTGAAGATGCTCTTAACGCTACAAGAGCTGCTGTTGAGGAAGGAATCGTTGCAGGTGGCGGTGTTGCTATAATCAACTGCCTTGCTTCCCTTGAGACATATCTTGAGGATTTTGCCGGCGATGTGAAAACTGGCGGTACAATTGTGTTGAGTTCCCTTACAGCTCCGTTGCATCTTATTGCTCAGAATGCTGGATATCAGGGCGATGTCATTGTTGAGAAAGTTCGCGGCTTGAAGACTGGTAATGGTCTAAATGCTGCTACCGGCGAATATGTTGACATGATTGAGGCCGGAATTATTGATCCTGTAAAGGTTACACGCAGCGCATTGCAGAATGCTGGTTCCATTGCAGCTATGGTTCTGACCACTGAAGCTATTGTTGCTGACAAACCAGAACCTAAGAGTGCTACTCCAATGCCGGGTGGCCCGGGTGGCATGGGCGGAATGGAAGGCATGTATTAGGAATATCAGCAATCGACAAAATATAAATATGAAGAAAAGCCTCCACGAAAGTGGAGGCTTTTCTTTTCCCTCTTTTCTCTTTCTGGTAATATAATTGAAGTACGAATTTACCTTGAGAATTTTGCTCTTTTTCGGAGGAATGTAAATGGATAATATAGTGATTCTTGATTGTGGCTCTCAGTTCACACAGCTGATAGCTAGAAGAATAAGGGAACTGAAGGTGCATAGCGAAATATTGCCTTGGGATACCTCTGTTGACGATATTCGTCAACGTCAGCCTCGTGGCGTTATTATATCTGGTGGACCTCAGAGCGTTATGGAAGAAGGCAGCCCAACTGTTTCTGCAGATCTTTTTAATATTGGTGTTCCTATTTTGGGAGTATGTTACGGAATGCAGCTTTTGACAAAACTTCTAGGTGGGCATGTCGATTCCGGAGTAAGCCGGGAGTATGGGCGAACAGCCATTTCTCTGAAAGAGTTGAATTCTTTGCTTTTGAAGAGTGTGCCTGAGACATTTGAAGTATGGATGAGTCATGGTGATCATATTTCCAAACTTCCAGATGGGGCAAAGCTTTTGGCAGAAACAGATGGTGGGGTTCCTGCAGCCTTCGCAATGGAAGAAAAACATATTTGGGGATTGCAGTTTCATCCTGAAGTTGCTCATACGCAGAACGGAACGGCAATTCTTTCCAACTTCCTTTTCAATATTTGTTCATGTACTGGAGATTGGGATCTTGGAAACTGGATTGATACCATGGTTGAGGATATAAAAAAGACGACCCAGAATACTAGAGTTATTTGTGGTCTTTCTGGCGGAGTCGATTCAAGTGTCGCTGCTGTGTTGACTGCAAAGGCTATTGGTGATCGTCTCGAATGTATATTTGTTAATAATGGTTTATTAAGGTATCAGGAAGCTGAGCGAGTTTTGGAGCAATATAAGCAATTAGATCTTAATGTGCATTATGTGGACGCTAGTGATCGTTTCTTGGAAGCCCTAAAGGGTGTTACCGATCCTGAACGAAAACGAAAGATAATAGGGGAGACCTTTATACGCGTTTTTGAAGCGGAAGCAGCTAAAGTTGAGGATGCAGAATGGCTTCTTCAGGGAACTCTCTACCCAGACGTTATTGAGAGCGGTCAAAAAGGAAAAGGTGCTTCTGTCATTAAGAGCCATCATAATGTTGGCGGATTGCCTGATGATATGAAACTAAAGGTTCTTGAACCTCTGCGCGATCTTTTTAAAGACGAAGTGCGGACAATAGGCACATTATTGGGAATTCCAGACGATATCGTTAATAGGCAGCCTTTCCCTGGTCCTGGCCTGGCAGTGAGATGCTTGGGAGAACTTACAAAAGAACGTCTTGAGACATTAAGAGCTGCAGATGAAATCTTTAGAGAAGAGTTTTCAAAGAGTGACCTCTATCCTACAGTGTGGCAGTCTTTCTGTATTCTTTTGCCAGTTAAGACCGTAGGAGTTATGGGAGATTCAAGAACCTACGCTGAAGTGGTTGCTCTTCGTGCAGTTGAATCTGCAGATGGAATGACTGCTGATTGGGTGCGTGTTCCTTACGATGTATTAGATAGAACGTCTCGGAGAATTTGTAATGCTGTTAAGGGAATTAACAGGGTTGTCCTTGATGTTACCAGTAAGCCACCCTCCACTATAGAGTGGGAGTAAGCGCTTACAAATAATTCTATAAATATTCAGAGCGGCTTCTTTTGAAGCCGCTCTGCTTTTTCACAAAGAGTCAACTCCCTTGAAATAACACTGATTAACTAAAGCAAACATCTCTTGAGCCCATTGATCATTTTTGTAATGGCGTGCAATTTCCAGCAAACTTTCCGTAAAATTGGATGCTAGAATGTGAATAAGCATGTTGTCATAGTGTCTGATTGTTTTTGAATCTAGCGCTTTCCGAATATGAAGTTCAAGAATATGAACAAGCTCATCTTTTGCGTGTGCGTGCTTTGTCCCAGAGCCCTTGTCCACTAAAATTACAAGTTTTTTATGATTTGCAAAAAGGTTGTTCATATATATTACTCCAGCATCTTGAGAACTTTTCGAAGTAAATCCATGTAGAGACGATTCTTCTTCTTTAATTGCTTGATGAAAAGCAAAATATACAGGTTCAACTACATCATTGAACAGGTCTTCTTTGTTTTTATAATAGGAGTAGATAAGTCCTACCGGAATCCCTGCACGATTCGCAATGTCTTGCATTTTTGCACTTCGAAAGTCTTTTTCATAAAAAACTTCCTCTGCTGCGTAAAAAATTCGTTCACGAATTTCTTCTTTTAAAACTTGCGGCATAAACTTCCTCCCCCTTATTGTCAAAAGTGCAGTGTTTTATTTGCTCGAAGAACTAAAAATAACGTTTGGATAATCGTGCAAATATCAGCTATAGGTTGAGCCCAAAAAATACCTTTGATCCCAAAGTATTTAGATAAAAAATACATTGCTGGGAAGAAAAATATTCCTTGTCGAGATATATTCAGTATAAAACTTTCCTTACCTCTCCCTAGCGCCAGAAACGCCTGCGAATAGGTACATTGAAATCCGAAACCAATGAAGATAAGCCCATTTAATAAAAGTGCTTTTGAGGCGAGCTTTGAAACTTCTAAAGAGTCGTTTGAAAATGCCATAGCGATGGGATGACTGAAAAGAGCAATCGATATTCCAAAAATAGCGCAGAAACTAGTGAGCCAAAGAAGAGTAGTGCGGATAGCCAAGCGTACTCGATGATACTGTTTTGCTCCATAATTTGCTCCAACAACGGGTTGATAACCTTTAGTATAACCAAAAACCACAAAAGATCCCAATGCCATCAAGCGTAACATGACGCCCATTGCTGCCACCATGTCATCTCCGCCAAGCATTCTGGCTTGTTGATTGGTATACCCCATAGAAAGACTAGTAAGCAGTTGAACAAAAAAGCTAGGGAGACCAATCTTGAAAATTTCTTGCAACATAATTTTATCTGGTCGAAAGTTTTTGAGAGAATAATGAAGATAGCTCTTCTTCCGTAAAATAAACTGGAAATAAAATATATTAGCAATGAATTCTGCTAAGACAGTGGCAATGGCAGCACCAGAAACACCCATGGACAGAGTATATATAAAAATTGGATCAAGAATAATATTGAGAACAGCTCCTGTTGTCATTCCTATCATAGTAAGTTTTACGCGTCCTTCCGCTATCGTTAAATTGCCCATTATGATAGACAGAATATTGAATATTGATCCAGATAGGATAATAGTGGCGTATTTGTGGGCAAAACCATAGCTTTGTTCAGTAGCTCCCAACGTAAAGAGCAGAGGTTTGATAAACAGGAGAAAAAGGACTATGAAAAAAATACTTCCTATCAACCCGCCGAACAGGGTCGTAGATGCAGTGCGATTAGCACGCTCTTTTTCCCCAGCTCCCAGCAATCGAGCTATATAGGAAGAACCTCCTGTACCGAAAACGAGACCGATCCCAATAACAATCTGAACCAATGGAAATACTACAGAGACTGCGGCAAAAGCCGATGTACCAAGTCCAGTAACAAAATAGCCATCAACAACGATATACAGAGCATTGATAAGCATTCCAAACACGGTTGGAATACCCATTTTTAATAAGGTTTTCTTTAAATCTCCATGTAACATAAGTTGAACTCTTTCTTCTTTGTTCATTCGAGTATCTCCTTAAAAATGAATTTATATTCAATAATGAGAGTAAAAAATACACCGTCAACTTGCGGTATATATTGAATACGAATTCGATATTATAAATCAAGGTGATTTTATAATCAACAATAAATCTATATACTCTTTGTCTATGGAACTGGTATACTTTTACTGTTGGACAATATAAGTTGTATTTTGCTTGGAGGTTGCTATGAAAGACTTATCAAAATATTTAAAAGTTGCCTTGGTCCAGGCTTCCCCAGTTATGTTTGATAAGAATTCCACTATCGAAAAGGTTTGTGGACAAATTAGAGAAGCTGGCGCGAATGGAGCAGAATTGATTATATTTCCTGAGTCTATTATTCCTTGTTATCCATATGGATTGACATATGGATTTACCGTCGGTTCACGAACGGAAGCTTGTCGAGATGACTGGAAAATCTATTATGACAATGCACTCCTCTGCCCTAGTGGAGATACTGATAAGATAGGTGCTGCAGCAAAAGAGGCACGTGCCTATGTTAGCATAGGCTATACCGAGCGGGACTATAATAATGGTTCATTGTACTGTTCCAATATGATTTTCTCCCCGGAAGGAGACCTGCTGTGTAATCATCGGAAGTTGAAGCCTACAGGTACAGAACGAGTGATTTGGGCAGATGCCAACAAGGATTATTTTCCTGTAGTTGATACGCCATGGGGGAAAATGGGAGCTTTGATTTGCTGGGAAAACTATATGCCTCTCGCTCGTGTAGCACTTTATCAGAAGGGGGTTTCATTATATCTATGCCCCAATACTAACAATAATCCTGAATGGCATAGTACTATTAAGCACATTGCTATTGAGGGCAAATGTTATGTTTTTCATGTTAATCAGTATTTTACAAAAGAAATGTATCCTGTTGGATACCATGGCCCTGCTGCTGAAATTGAAAAGCTGCCTGATACACCCTGTAATGGAGGCTCTGCCATTATCGATCCTTACGGTCACTATGTTACTGAACCTGTTTGGGATAAAGAATGCATCATTTATGCCGACATTAATCCCGATGAGTCTGCAAGGGCTAGAATGGAATTTGATGTCTGTGGCCACTATTCGAGGCCAGATGTTACAGAATTAATAGTTCATGAAAAATAAATGTTTATAATTGAAGTGTGGGATGGGAGAGATTGTTTTGACATACCAGAGTCGGCGGCCTTATAAACGGATTCGAAATTTTTTCCTTCCGTTTACAATTGTTTTTTTAGCATTGGGTGCTCTTGCATATCTGGTGTCCTTTAATCTGCTTCGTCCGTTGGCATGGTCAGCCATATTGTCGTTTTTTGTTTATCCTTTTTATAAAATTATTCACGGAAAATTATTTAAGGGGAAATACCCTAACGTTGCAGCTGTCCTATCCACAGCGATTCTCATTCTTCTTATAGTTGTACCAGCCATCTTTGTAGGCGTTACACTGGCTAGGGAAGGAATACGAATATATGGACATCTCGCCTCGATTTTGTCAAAGGTGAACATTGAACAAGGCAAAGGACTGATGAATCTTTTCTTCCCTGAAATAATTGCCAATAGAATACGTCCTTTCTTAGAGGATTATCCCTTCTTAGTCAATGTCATAGAACAGATTGGGTCATGGATTGCCTCCACGTTAGCAGATACCTCCAGATCTTTTTTGGGAGATTCTATACGTATCCTTTATCAACTTATAGTTATTGTTGTGGCTTCTTTCTTCATGATTAGAGACGGACACGTTATTCTAGACTATGTAAATGATATTGTGCCTCTTCCTTTAAAAGAAAAAGAAGCTTTTTTCAATAGGGCAAAGCAAATTCTACAAGCGGTTATTTATGGCATCACCCTTACCGCCGGTATTCAGGGTGTTCTCGGAGCTCTGGGATGGTGGTATGTAGGACTCCCTAGCCCTGCACTTTTTGGCGCAATTATGGCATTGCTGGCAATGATACCCTTTATTGGTACACCACTTATTTGGGGGCCGGGAGCTATATATCTTTTTTACAATGGGCAGATAAAAGAAGCTCTTATTCTTTCAATCTGGGGACTTACCATTGTGAGTATGGTCGATAATTTTATTCGTCCCATATTTATTTCTGGCGGAGGAAAAGCTCACGTACTTATTATTTTTATAGGTGTTGTCGGGGGTTTAGCATCTTGGGGTTTTCTCGGATTGTTCTTGGGGCCTTTGATCATAAGCCTTTTTGTCTTTTTGCTTGATAGCTATAGAAATATCTGGAAGGGCTACATACGAGAATACAGCGTGAAAACAAGTCCGATTGAGACTCCTTCAGATCGGGCGAAAGAGTGACTTGATATGGCTTTTATTTTTACTGTCGCTGGGATAAAAAACAGTGGTAAAACAAGCCTTTGCCTTTTATTGCTTGAATATCTAAAGGAAGCTGATGCTAAAGTTGCTTATGTCAAACACTCTCATGAAAAAGTTTTATCATCATGCCATACAGATACGGGAAAAGCTTTATTATACGATATCCCGGTGCTTTATTGGGGTGTTGATGGTTATCGATATGAAAAAGCAGGAGACTTGCCCCTTGAAAAAATACAGTATAATATAGAGCCTGATCTTGACATTCTTCTAATTGAAGGGGGAAAATCTTTCTCCTACCCGAAGGTTTGGATAGGAGAACCTGAAGATTGTCCTTCAGATATTTTGGGAGTTGTTGCTTTTTACAGTTTGAATTCAAAGAGAGAAATAGAGACGAAATGTTCAAGACAAATATTTTATGTTGGAGAAGAAAAATTTTTGGCGGAATATATTCTTTCATTATCTCGTAAGGCAAATCCCAATAAACTTACTCTGACTGTAGAAGGGGAGTATATACATTTAAAACCTTTTGTAGCGGAGTTTATCGAGGGTGGCATAAAGGGCATGCTCTCTTCTTTGAAGAAAATAGGAAAATTAAATGGAAATATTGAAATATTTATAAAGAAAGACAAAAGGAAATAGGTTTTATCACTTGTCTTTACTATCTCTCCTTACTATAATTGACTGAGTTTTTGGCCGTAGTTGCCCGCCTATTGAGGCGGGCTGTCTTTTTCAAGTTTTTATGAATTAAAGGGAGGTTTCTTTGTATGGATTCTCAGGCGTTTTGGATCGTAGTAGGATCTGGAGTTCTGGCTCTCGTTTACGCTTTCTTTGCATATAGCAAAATTAAAGCGTTTGAAGTCAAAAACGAAAGAGTTAATGAACTTTCAGAAATCATTCATGGTGGGGCAATGGCTTTCCTTTCGAGGGAGTATCGTTGGTTGTTCCCTTTCGCAATACTTGTTGGAGCTCTTCTTGGCTTTAAAATCGGCATGGGGACAGCTGTTTCTTTCTTAGTAGGTGCTCTCTTCAGTGCTATCGCTGGATATATTGGCATGACAGTTGCCACACGCTCTAATGGAAGAACTTCTTACGCTGCCACTCATGGAATGAATGAGGCTCTTGGTGTCGCTTTCCGTGGCGGAAGCGTTATGGGGATGTCTGTTGTCGGTCTTGGTGTTCTTGGAATAATGCTTTGCTACGTTCTTTTCAAGGATCCCAACATCATAACAGGTTTTGGTTTCGGAGCAAGCTCCATTGCTCTTTTCGCTCGTGTTGGTGGAGGCATTTATACTAAAGCTGCCGATGTGGGAGCTGACTTGGTTGGTAAAGTTGAAGCCGGAATTCCTGAAGACGACCCACGTAATCCAGCTGTTATTGCCGATAACGTTGGTGATAACGTTGGAGATATTGCCGGAATGGGTGCCGACCTTTTTGAATCATATGTAAATTCGATTATTGCAGCTATGGCTATTGGTTTGACCGTTTTTGGAGGTCGTGGCATTTACTATCCCCTTCTTCTGGCTGGTTTAGGAATTGTTTCAGCCATTATCGGAACGATGTTTGTCCGTGTTAAAGAAGGCGGCAATGCACAGGTTGCTCTCAGAATAGGTACCTTTGTAACAGGCGGAGTTATGATTGCAGGCTCTTTCTTTGTAACCAAAGCTGTTTTGGGAGACTTAACTCTTTTCTGGGCTGTTCTTTCCGGAGTGGCTGTGGGAGTTCTCATTGGTTATGTGACTGAAATTTATACGTCTGGAGACTATAATTCTGTTAAGCAGATCGCCAAATCCTCAGAGACAGGACCAGCTACTGTTATTCTTTCCGGTATAGCTGTGGGAATGAAATCCACTGTTATACCTGTTATACTGATCTGTGTTGCTTCTCTTGTTGGTTATAAATTTGGAGGCCTCTTCGGTATTGCATGTGCAGCCGTTGGTATGCTTTCAATCACTGGAATGACACTGAGCGTTGATGCTTACGGACCTATCGCTGATAACGCTGGTGGAATCGCAGAAATGAGTCACCTTCCTCATGAAGTTCGCGAAATTACCGATAAACTTGACGCCGTAGGGAATACTACAGCTGCTATGGGTAAAGGTTTGGCCATTGGTTCCGCAGCTCTTACAGCGTTAGCTCTTTTTGCTGCATATGCGCATGCTGTTAATCTTGATGCCATTGACTTAAAAGATCCTCAGGTTATGGTGGGGTTGTTCATCGGAGGCATGTTACCTTTCCTTTTCAGCGCTTTGACAATTCAGGCTGTTGGACGAGCTGCTCAATCCATGATTGATGAAGTCCGAAGACAGTTCCGTGAGATTCCAGGCATTATGGAGGGAACAGGACGCCCAGAGTATGAGCGATGTGTTGATATTTCAACTGGCGCTGCTTTGAAAGAAATGGTTATTCCTGGTCTTTTGGCTGTCATTACCCCTATTCTTGTTGGATTGATTCTTGGTCCTGAAGCATTGGGTGGTCTTCTCGGAGGATCTATCGTTACCGGTGTTATGATGGCTATCTTCATGTCAAACTCGGGTGGTGCGTGGGATAACGCCAAAAAGTACATAGAAGAAGGAAACTTCGGCGGTAAGGGAACAAGTAATCACTCTGCTGCAGTTGTAGGAGACACAGTGGGAGATCCTTTCAAAGATACGTCTGGTCCAAGCTTGAATATTTTGATTAAGTTGATGTCAGTCGTAGCTTTGGTTTTAGCTCCTCTCTTCATGTAAGTTAGGTAAAGTTTATTGTAAAGATTGTATTTTCTGAGGGGAAGGATTGATATCCTTCCCCTTTTTTCTTATGCTGTATTAAGTGGAGGTGATCTCAGGTGGGTGAGGATGCAGTTCGTCTTATAAAAGAACGACTTGATATTGTTGATGTTGTAGGCGACTATGTTCGTCTTCATAAGACAGGCAAAAACTTTAAAGGCTTGTGTCCCTTCCATCAAGAAAAGACCCCTTCTTTTATAGTCTCTCCTGATCGGCAGACTTTTCACTGTTTTGGATGTGGAGAAGGCGGAGACATTTTTTCGTTTATTATGAAAATTGAAGGACTAGACTTTAGAGAAGCTCTAGAAATTCTTGCTCGCAAGGCTGGAGTGACTCTTTCTGTTCCTTCTGTGTCTGGGAAAAGTGAGGACAAACGTTCTTTATTTGATATTATGGAGCTCTCTTTACTATTTTATCGTACAGCTTTGAAAGAGCCTGGTGGACGTATAGCATTGCATTATCTCAATAAGAGAGATATAACGCCAGAGGATGCATCAATGTTTGAGTTAGGTTGGGCTCCATCTTCATGGGATTCATTATGGAGCCATTTGAAAAAAGAAAAAACCTCTCTAAAAGAAGCATTGGATTGTGGACTTGTCATAGAGGGAACAAAAGGAGTATATGATCGTTTTAGGGGTAGAATTATTTTCCCTATCCGCGACGTTTCAGGAAAACTTCTTGCTTTTGGCGGAAGAGTTACAGATGGAGATGGAGCAAAATATATTAATAGCCCAGAAGGACTTTTATACAGTAAGCGTCAAAATCTCTATTTATTACACGTAGCTAAACAAGAGATTCGAGAAAAGAAGCGAGCGATTCTTGTTGAAGGATATATGGATGCAATCCGATTGCATCTTTCAGGATATAAAGAAACTATTGCGTCCTTAGGTACAGCCTTGACAGAAGATCAGGCGCGCCTATTAAAACGCTTTACGGATCTTTGCTTTATTTGTTACGATTCAGATACAGCTGGACAAGAGGCTACAGTACGGAGTATGTATGTTTTGCAGCAATGTGGCTTGGATGTTCGCGTCGTTGGATTGCCTTCAGGAAAAGATCCAGATGATTTGCTTTCCCATGAAGATGGAAAGGCTCTGTTCAATAAATCGCTGAACAGAGCGTTGCCCTTAGTCCTTTTCCACCTTTCTTTGCGACAATCGCAACTTGAAAATCCTCAGACAAGAAGAACTGCCGTTGAAGATTTACTTCAAGGATTTGCTCAGCTGAATCCTATCGATATTGCGCCTTATGTTCCGAGAGTAAGTGCTGTTTTAGGAGTTCTTCCTCACGAATTGCAGCTTCAGCTTGACTCTCTGCGTGTGGCAAGAAACGTGTCAAAATCAAATGTGTCAGAGCACAGAGACGGAGATGCTCAAAAAGAGGAACATAATGCTTTAGATGAAACTATTGACCCTCTTGAGGCGGCACTCGTATATTGTCTTTGGAATAACCCCGTGCGGCGTCGAACAGTTGACCCTGATGAAGTTTTTCTGCTTATAGATAATGAAGGGCTTAAGGGTATGATAGCAGCTCTTTTCTCTGGGCAATCTCCAGAAAAGCTAGAAGAGCATTGGCGTAATTTGAGTGAAACACTCCCATTTAGAATTTTGGCTTCTGGAGGGGCTTTTTGTGACTCTTTCAGTGAAGAAGAAGAGTGTTGGAAAGCTGTTTCAGAAGCATTGCATAGAAGAAAGTCAGAAAATGTTTTTAAAAGAATTGAGAAAAGGATGTTGCAAGGTAAAGCAACGAGAGAAGAGCTAGAAGAGTATAGTAAAATTGCCAAAAATTTGAAAGCTCGCTAATACAAATTTTTGTTATACTTAATCTAGATTTGTGTATGGAGGAACAATGTGAGACTTGATAAATATTTGAAAGAGTCAAGGTTAGTAAAAAGGAGAGTCGTGGCTCAGGAGATGGTAGAAGTAGGAGCCGTGCGCCTCAATGGTCGCCAATGTCGTTCTTCCGCTCAGGTTCGGATGGGAGACACTGTAGAAATAGCCTACCCAACACGTGTTCTCACGATAAAAGTTTTAATTGACGACGAAAAAATGATAAGAAGAAAAGAGTCAATACCTTACGAGTTGCAAGAGGAACGTCGTGTTAAATCTGATGAAAAGCCGTGGTAAACGGAATTTTTTGAATTGGAGATGTTAGGGATGGGTATCATAGCGGGTGTTTATGGAAGAGAAATTCTTGATTCACGAGGAAATCCTACAGTAGAGGTAGAGGTTTGGCTTGATAACGGCATTATAGCAACAGCTGCGGTACCCTCCGGAGCTTCTACAGGTACTCATGAAGCTTTGGAATTGCGGGATGGTGGAAACCGCTATATGGGTAAGGGGGTATTGACGGCTGTCGGAAATATAAACGATAAAATTGGGCCGGAACTTGTGGGGAGTGATCCTTCAGAGCAGGCTTCCATTGATATGGCGTTATTAGAAATAGATGGAACAGATAACAAATCAAATTTGGGAGCCAATGCTATCCTTGGAGTTTCAATGGCTGTCGCACGAGCAGCAGCCGAAGATCATGGCCTTCCACTTTGGGCTTATTTGGGAGGAATTAGACCATATCTTTTGCCTACCCCAATGATGAACGTAATCAATGGCGGTGCTCATGCCGATAATAATCTTGATATACAGGAATTCATGATTGTTCCCCATGGAGCGAGTTCTTTTGCAGAAGCCCTTCGTATGGCAGCAGAGACCTACCATTCTTTGAAAAAGACGCTTAAGACTCGTGGATACAGTACGGCAATTGGTGATGAAGGTGGCTTTGCTCCCAACTTGCAAAGCAATAGAGAGGCCATCGATTTGATCCTTGAAGCTGTAGAAAAAGCTGGTTATACTCCTGGTGATCAGATAAGTTTAGCCCTTGATGTTGCTGCTTCTGAGATATACAAAGATGGTAAATATGAGTTTGCCGGTGAAGGAAGAACTCTGGATACAGGCGATATAATTTCGTATTATACTGATCTCTGCAAAGCATATCCAGTTGTTTCTATTGAAGATGGAATGGCTGAAGACGATTGGAAAGGGTGGGCGTCTCTGACTCATGCATTAGGAACGTCTGTGCAATTGGTTGGAGATGATATCTTTGTTACGAATCCAGAGCGGTTGCAAGAAGGGTTTAATCAGAAAGTTGCCAACTCTATACTGATTAAATTGAATCAAATAGGGACGGTAAGTGAAACAATGAATGTTATTGATATGGCTGTACGTCATGGATATAGCACCGTTATTTCCCACCGGTCTGGAGAGACGGATGACACGTTTATTAGTGATCTGGCCGTTGCTGTAGCAGCAGGTCAAATTAAGAGCGGAGCTCCAGCACGTATTGACAGAGTAGCAAAATATAACCAACTCCTTCGCATAGAGGAAGAAATAGAAGGATTTGGAACTGGCTATGCGGGGCTGTCTCGTTTCAAAATTTCATAGTCAGAGGGCCGCACATATTTTGAGAGAAGATTGAAGGACGTGAAAAAATGAAAATTGCTGAACCTACAGTTGAAAGGCTTGTTCAATATCATCGATTATTAGAGCAGCTTTATCATGAAGGTCAGAAGGTAGTTTCTTCCCAAGAAATAGGAGAGATGCTTGCTTTTAAAGCGAGTCAGGTAAGAAAAGATCTTTCTTATTTCGGTGAAATTGGAAAAAGGGGGGTGGGTTATCACGTAGAGAAACTGTATAGACATGTTGATGAAATACTTGCTTCTCCGCGAAAATGGCCTATAGCCCTTGTGGGGGTCGGACGTCTGGGCGAAGCCCTTCTCGGGCATAAAGCTTTCAAAAGCTCAAAATTTGATATTAAAGTGCTTTTTGACGTAGATCCTGAAAAAGTAGGGAAAAGAGTTGCTGGTATTCCTTGCTATCACATGGATGACATATATGATGTCATGAAGAAGAATGGTATTGAAGTTATTATTTTGACGGTACCATCATCCGTGGCTCAGGAATGTGTTGATAAAATAGTTTCTGTCGGCACTGTAAAAGGGATTCTTAACTTTTCTCCCTTGGCTATTGTTGCCCCTGATAGTATGCTTGTTTATAGTGTAGATATATCTGTAGAGCTCGAAAAATTACTTTTTTATCTCAAACATAGAGAAGAGTAATAATAAACCCTTTTATGGATTTGATATTCTGCTAGAATATCACTGTTGAACTCAAAGGGATGAATTTAGAAGAGGAGGCGTTTTATTTGAATCAGCAGTGTGGTCAGACAACAGGAGCTGGTGGAGCGCAAGGTGGTCTTTTGGGGATGCTTTTCCCTCTCGTAATATTTGTGCTTATTTTTTATTTCTTTATCATTAGGCCGCAAAAGAAACGTCAAAAGCAGCATGATGATCTTTTGGCAGCCCTGACTCGTGGCGATCAGGTTATAACTGCAGGTGGCTTTTTTGGTACAGTTCGCGAAGTGAAAGATGACAGCATAATTCTTGAAATAGCAGACGGTGTGAAGGTTCGTATTCTCAAATCTTCTATCATCAATAAGAGATCTGCAGCAGCTGAGCCAGCAGTAAGCAATGAAAAAGCTACTTCCGAGGCTCCTTCTGAAGAAGAGACAAAGGAAGATGAAGAGAAGTAGGTTAACTCTTATATTATAGTGTAAATGGAGTGGATACTCTGAGTGTCCGCTCCTTTTTCTATGATTTTGTTCAATGTTAAAGTTTTTGGAACTTAAGGTTTAGGGAGGTTAAAGTCATGTTGAAGAAAGACCGATGGCGGCTTGTCTTAGTTGCAGTGGTAATTGTTGCCGCCCTGCTCTCTGTCTTTCCTATAAAAGGAAAGATAAATTTAGGTCTTGACTTGAAAGGCGGAGCGCATATTGTTCTCCAGGCAAAGTCTGTGCCAGGTAGTGCCCTTACTGACGATAGTATAGAACGGCTATTGGCTGTTTTAAGAAATCGTATAGATCAGTATGGTGTTGCGGAACCGGTGATTCAGCGAGAGGGACGGGATCGTGTAATAGTCGATTTGCCAGGTGTGGAAGATCCTGAAGCAGCACTTGAGCTTATTGGAAAAACAGCCTTGCTTGAGTTCCGGAAGGTTATCGGTGCAACTCCGGCAGTCCCTCCTGGCCCTGAACGGCCTAATTATGATAACGACGAAGAATTCAAAACGGCCCAAGAAAGATGGAACGAAGCTAAGAGTGAAATTGAAACATACAAATCTGAACTGGAAAAACAGTCTCAAACTATTGAAGGTGCAATTGTCGCCCAAGATGATGAAGGCAGATATTTTTTGCTTGGTTCAGCTCTTGTAAGCGGGAAACATCTTGTTGATGCCAAGACTCAGTTTGATAATTTGGGGCGGGCAGTTGTTACTCTTGAGTTTAATTCTGAAGGTGCAAAGCTTTTTGAACAGGCGACGGCAGATAATGTAGGGAAACAGATAGCTATTATCCTTGACGGAAATGTAGTTTCTGCGCCTGTGGTTCAAGAGCGTATCAGTGGTGGTAATGCGCAGATTTCAGGACGTTTCTCTGCTACAGAAGCTCAGCGTTTGGCCATAATGCTTCGAGCAGGCGCCCTTCCTGTTCCTGTAGAAGTAATAGAAAACCGATCTGTTGGACCCAGCCTCGGAGCAGATTCTGTCAGATCTGGACTTAAAGCGGGACTTATTGGTACTTTGCTTGTTTTGGGCTTTATGTTGCTTTACTATAGAAGTCTTGGTTTAGCAGCCGATGTTGCGCTTGGTGTATGTATCCTTCTTGTCTTTGCTGGCCTTATCAGCTTGAAGGCAACTCTGACTTTGCCAGGAATAGCCGGTATTATTTTGACTATCGGAATGGCAGTAGATGGAAACATCTTGATTTATGAAAGAGTAAAAGAAGAGTCTGAAATGGGTAAAACGCCCAGTGCTGCAATTGATGCAGGATTTAAAAAAGCGTTAACAACCATTCTTGATGCCAACGTTACTACTCTTATAGCGACAGGAGTTCTCTATTATTTCGGAAGTGGTCCTGTTCGAGGGTTTGCTGTTACGTTAAGCATAGGGATTTTAGCGAGCGTTTTCAGCGCAGTTATTGTCACCCGTGTTTTACTCCAGGCTCTCATGAGTGGTTCTAAAGCTTCTTTTTCTAGTCACCGTTCATAGGCGAGGGGGGTTTGCACATGTTCAATAAAAAGTTTTCTTTTCAACTTATGAAGCATCGGCGACAAGCGATCCTTCTTAGCCTGGTACTTATTGTAGTGAGCCTTGGACTCCTTTTAGTGAAGGGACTCAATTTGGGTATAGACTTCACAGGAGGTAACGTCGTTCAAGTAGAGTTTAGTTCTCCTGTTCCAGTAGGGGATGTTCGTAATGTTTTGGCAGGAGTTGGCCAAAAACAGGCTGTTATTCAGGCTTATAGCGATCGCGGAGTTATTATTCGAGTTAATGCCGATACAGAGGAATCTCGCAAAGAAGTTATCCAGTCACTTAAAGATAAATATCAGGACATGGAAGTGCTTCGATTCGAGAAGGTAGGACCAGTTGTTGGCGAAAAATTGCGCCGCGAAGCGTTAATTGCTGTGGGACTTGCCCTTTTGGGAATTTTAGCGTACATAACAGTTCGCTTCCGGTTTAGATTTGCCGTCGTCAGCGTTGCTGCACTAATTCACGACTCTATTATTACATTGGGTGTCTTCAGTCTTACTGGTCGAGAGATTAGTTTGCCTTTCATCGCTGCTATTTTAACTATTGTCGGTTATTCTCTTAATGATACAATAGTCGTACTTGATAGAGTACGTGAAAATTGGAAGTATTTGAGACAAGAGGGAATTGCCAACTTGCTTGATATGTCTATCAATCAAACTCTGTCAAGAACGATCAATACATCTTTGACAACGTTCCTACCTGTACTTGCCCTTTTCATTTGGGGTGGACCGGTTATAGCTAATTTCTCTTTAGCTTTGCTTGTTGGTATCGTCGTAGGAACATATAGTTCGATTTATGTGGCAGGCTCTCTATTAACGGAATGGTATTTAAAAGATACTAACAAAAAATAATGTAATTTTCTCTTATTTGTAATAGAGGATCCCAGGGGGCGAAAGAACTTTCTTTCTTGCCCCCTGTTTTTTTAACATGTTTTATATTTGCTTTACTTAATGCAAATACTCTATTAAAATGAAAAAAATTCGCCTTTTCGAAAAAAAGTAAATGGTCAAGGTCAAAATCACTTAAAGGAGATGATGAAAGTGGCCATTTCAATGATCGATAAAGCTAAAGGGCATTTTTCCCAAAAAGCTATCGAAAAAGCTGCATTAATGCTTCGGAAAGGGGATGATAGACAACTAGCATCTCTTTTCAGAGCAATTGCAAGTATTGCTCCTGCGCGGTATCATCGAGAAACTTTTAAACAGCTTTCAGACATGGTTCTACAGAATGATCCCTTTGTGGGGGTTGTTCGTCGAATTGCCCTGGAACTCAATCCTCACTGCCTTTCCAAATTTATTCAAAATCTTGTTGTTAACTTTATGGTCCTTGGCAGAGGTATCCGTGACAAAAAAGAGAAAGAGTATAATGTCCATTTGCCTAATTTCATGGTTATTAGCCCTACAATGAAATGTAACCTTCATTGCAAGGGATGTTATGCTGCCGAATATGACACAAGTAATGAACTTACATTTGGAGAACTTGATAAGCTTCTTACCGATGCAAAAGAGCTGGGCATGTACTTTTTTACATTTTCTGGAGGAGAAGCTTTTTTCCGCAATGATTTGCTTGATTTGTGGGAAAAACATGACGATTGTTACTTCCAGGTCTATACAAATGGAACACTTCTCGATGATACAATGGTGCAACGACTTGTTGATTTGGGTAATGTTATGCCCATGATTTCTGTGGAAGGAAGTCGAGAACTCACTGATTTACGACGTGGTCAGGGAATATATGATAAGGTGATAGCTGCTTATCGTCGACTTAACGAAGCCGGAGTAATGTTCGGATTTAGTGCTACATATACGCGTAATACAGCGGATTATATGTCGAGCGATGAATTTATTAAGACGATGATAGACAGAGGTTGTAAAATAGGATGGTTTTTCCAATACGTTCCAATAGGGGAAAATCCCGACTTGACGTACATGTCGACACCTAAGCAGCGTTCAATGTTACATAAAAAGGTTGAAGAGTGGCGCCATAGTGGAGAATTTCCAATCTTCATAGGTGATTTTTGGAATGACGGGCCATATGTTGATGGGTGTATGGCTGCTGGAGAGCGTTATTGGCATGTGATTTCTGATGGAAGCGTTGAGCCATGTGTTTTTGCTCCCTTTGCAGTTGATAATATTAGGGAAAAATCTCTTGTGGAGATTGCAGGAAGTCCATTCTTCACGTATATTCGTAACCAACTTCCATACGATGGAGATGATAACCTTCTTCGTCCGTGTATGATTTTGGATCATCCAGAAGTGCTACGAGATGCTGTCAAAAAATTTGGAGCAAGGCCGTGTCACGAAGGGTTAGAAAAAATACTTTCTGGTAGCATTCCTCGCGCTCTTGATGAATATGCACGTGAAATGAAAGAGATTTATGATCCATTGTGGAAGCATGGAGAAAAAGAAAAGTATCTGAAGAGCCTCGAAAAAGAAGATAAAAAAGAGTGGCTCGAAAGGATGAATCTACCAGCCGGCTCTCGTCGTTAGTGGGTAGTCGGATCCTGAGGAGGGAGTCACATGAGGAGTTACGCTTTAGCTGTGGGACTTGCAATGATGTTATCTGCGGTTTTTGCTTTTCAGAATACAGGGGAGATTACTGTCAAGTTTTTAATATGGACTCGTCAGGTTCCTCAAGGTATTTGGGAGGTAGCTGTTTTTGCAGGAGGCTGCGTTCTCATGTGGCTTGTTTCCATGTCTGCAGCTCTCGAATCACGAGTAAAGTATAAGAAACAGATTCGTGAGTTAGAAGGCAAGGTAAAAAAGATGGAAGAGGAACGCATGTCGTTGCTTAATGCTATGAATGCTACGGCAGCGGTATCTTCTTCAACCGTAGAAAAAGTGCAAACGCATGCAGAAACTGAAATAGTAGAACCAGACTTTACGCAAAGAGAGGAAAATGACAAACAGTGACATCTTTTTGTTCAAGATCGAAACTTAAAGTGGCAGTGCCGGCAACAACAAGTTACAGCATTGCCAATGAATTAAATTGTTCGCCTCTCGTTGCTGCTCTTTTAGATATGCAAGGAAGATTTTCTCTTCACGATATAGACAAGGCTCGGGCCTGGCTTCGTCCGAGCCTTGATTTCTTAACGTCTTCCTGTTTTCTTGGTGAAGCGGCAAAAGTGGTGGCGGATAAATGGCGAAGTCTTTCTTCATTGGGCAATGTTGTTGTCTATGGTGATTATGATGTGGATGGAGTTTCATCCACAACTTTAGCAATGGAATTATGTCAAAGGCAAGCAACAGGAGTCAGATATTATATTCCTCACAGGCATTTTGAAGGGTATGGGCTTCATCAAGACGTTGTTCAACAACTTCTTGGAGCAGGGTGTGATACCCTTGTTATTGTTGATTGTGGTACAAAAGATAAAGATATCTTACAAGCGGCTCGTAAAGAGGGGATGAATGTTTTTGTTTTTGATCATCACCTACCAGACAGAGATGAAATTCCTGACTCTTTTGTCGTTAATCCACAAATAGATGGCGATAATGAGGCTCGTCGGCTTTGTGCAACAGCTGTATTATGGATGTGGGCCTATCAGTTTGAAATTATGCCGCGTAGGTGGCTGCTAGATCGTCTTGATTTAGTAGCTTTGGCTACCGTCGCTGATTGTATGCCTCTTGAAATTTTAAACAGAGCTTTGGTAAAGGAAGGCATTCAGAAAATTCGTTTTTCCAGCCGGATTGGATTGGAGCAGCTTATTAGAAAATTAGGGCTTTCCCAGCGTTTCATTAATGAAGAACATCTTGCCATGAAAGTTATACCTTGTCTTAATGCTGCTGGTCGCCTTTCTTATGCAGATCTCGCAGTAAAAGTTTTAATTGGTGAAGATAACATTGATAGTCGCGTGGAGGAACTTATTTCAATAAATAGAAAGAGACAAAACCTTTCAACACGAATAACCAAAGAGGCTGCGAAAGTTGTCGATGAAGATTCGAAACATGTTCTTTTTGAAGAATCTTGGCCAGTCGGTGTTTTGAGTGGTGTAGCGAGTCGCCTATGTTCTGAAAAGAATGCTCCTGTAGTCTTGGCGGCACCTGTACGAGACTGGATCCGAGGAACATTGCGTATGCCAGACGGCGGAAATGCTGTACATGTTCTTGATTGTCTTGCTGGGCAACTTGAGGCTTGGGGTGGGCATAAGCAAGCAGCAGGTTTTTCTGTGACCAAAGATAATTGGGAGAAGCTTAAAGTGGATTTAGAGCAAATACTTTCTAGTGTAAAATATGAAGAGCCTGAAATATCTGCATTAGCCTTACATCCTTCACGAATCACCTTTGAGGATTGGAATGCTGCGTTGCCTCTTGGTCCCTTTGGAATGGGGAATCCTTGTCCGTTGCTTTTTTGCGAAAGACAGGGAGATGAGCAAGTTATTCCATTGGGAAAAACAGGCATTCATGCAAAGATACAATGTGGTTCAGAGTCTCTCGTTGCTTTTAACAGTGTGGAAATGCTTCAGTCTATACCTTCGTCTAAAATTGAGGGCTGGGTCTACCATCCGAGTATTAATTATTGGCGTGGGCAAGCCCATCTTCAGTTTATGCTCGATTATATTGTTGTAGACTCTTGATTTGAAAGGTGACCGAGCCATGGTAGAGATACATACTGATTCTTTGGAATATGAAATAGATCCAATTGATCCTAGTGAGCAAGAACGTCATCTTAAGAGCTTGGGACTTGATAAGAAGACGTTGGGGAAGTTGCGTGATAGCTACATTGGCCGAATTCCAGAGACCGAAAGAACTATTTCTGTTAAATTTGCTTGGCACGAATTATGGTCGAAGGTCACTTATTATTTAACAAAGGAAGAGTTAAAAAAATTAGGCGAAGCTTTCGTTATTGCAGCGGAAGCTCATGGTGAGCAAAAACGTTCAAGTGGCGATCCATATGTGGTACATAGTATTAATGTGGCTTCAATACTGGCAGATATGCAGCTTGATGTTGTAACGCTTATTGCAGCTCTTCTCCATGATGTTCTTGAAGACACGGCTCTTTCTGCCGAAAAAGTGAAGTCAACCTTCGGGGAAGAAGTCGTTACCCTTGTTGATGGCGTTACTAAATTAGGAAAACTGCCTTTTAAATCTTTTGAAGATTATCAAGCTGAAAATCTTCGAAAAATGTTTGTTGTTATGGCCAAGGATATTCGTGTTGTTCTTATCAAATTGGCAGACAGGCTTCATAATATGCGAACGCTAGGGGCTCTTCGCAAAGATAAACAGTTACGAATAGCAAAGGAAACGCTGGAAATATATGCTCCTTTAGCTCACCGCTTGGGAATATATCAAGTTAAACGAGGCTTAGAAGATTTGGCCTTTAAATATTCCGATCCTGATATGTATTATGAAATACGTCGTCGAGTTCGAAAAAAATTACCTGAGCGAGAAGCTATTATTAAAAAAGCAATAGAAATCCTCCAGGAACGACTAAAACAAGAAAATATTCACTTCAGAGTTAAAGGCCGCGCTAAGCATTTTTATAGCATATATGAAAAAATGAACCGTAAAAAGCTTTCTGTTGAACAGCTATACGATCTTTTGGCTTTGAGAGTTGTCGTAGACGATGTAGCAACATGTTATTCTGTTTTAGGTATTGTTCATACAATATGGAAACCTATCCCCGGACAATTTGACGACTATATAGCTAATCCGAAAACAAATATGTATCAGTCTCTCCATACAACTGTTGTGGGGCCTATGGGAGAACCGTTAGAGGTTCAAATACGAACATCTGATATGAACAGACTTGCAGAATATGGTATTGCAGCTCACTGGCGATATAAAGAGGGAGGCAATGTCCTCGATGATTTAGATGCTCGTCTGACTTGGATTCGCCAAGCCCTGGAAGGAGATCATGAAGTTGGTCCCTCAGAGTTTTTAGAGCGTTTGAAAGAAGATGTCCTTACATCTGATGTTTTTGTTTTTACGCCCCAGGGAAAGGTCGTTTCACTGCCCAAGGGATCGACGCCTATAGACTTTGCATATGCGATCCATACACAGGTGGGTAACCGATGTGTAGGAGCTATGGTTAACAATAGAATTGTTTCGCTGACTTACGAGGTGAAGAATGGAGATATAGTAAAAATTATTACATCTCCCCAGGGAACACCTTCTCGTGATTGGCTAAAAATGGCTAGAAGTGGAAAAGCGAAGAGTAAAATACGTTCATATTTCCGACAGCAGGAAAAAGCGGAACGTCAAGAAAAAATTCAACGCGGATATGAACTTCTTGAACGCGAAATAAAGAGACGGAATGTTGAAGAAATAAATACAGAGTATGAGGAACTCATTCCCCTTCTCAATAAAATAGCCCGTGAAATAGGGCACTCCAATGGGGAAGATATCCTCGTCGCTGTTGGAAACAATACGTTAAATCCTTCAACGCTCATACAGAAACTGATAGGAAAGGCTCAGATTCCTGCATTACCAGAAATACCCGAAGAAGTACCAGTTTCCGGCATAAAGAAAACAGATTCCGATATTATAGTAGAGGGCGCAGAAGGTGTTCAGGTTGTTATAGCAAGCTGTTGTCTTCCGGTTCCAGGAGATGAAATTGTCGGTTATTCTACCCGCACTCGAGGTATTACTGTTCATCGGTTAGGTTGTCCTAACTTACAAGAGGCGGGAGAATCGAGACTTATAAACGTTTCGTGGGGTGCTGGAACGCGGGGGAATTATTACACGACACGATTGAAGCTTGAAGCTATGGACAGATCTGGCCTTTTTACTGATGTAGCTCAGGCTATAATGGCAAGTGATGGAAATATTGTTGGGATCAAGGCTCACGTTGTCGGTGGAACCCTTGCCCGAATGAAGATAGAGATCAGAGTTAGAGACATAGAGCATCTTTACACGGTTGTTGCTAGATTGAATGCGGTTAAGAATGTCATAGAAGTCATCCGGGGGTGAAGGTAAAATATGAGAGCTGTTGTTCAAAGAGTATCATCGGCATCAGTATCCGTGGATGCTGAAAGGGTAAGCAACATAAATAAAGGGCTTCTTGTTTTGTTAGGTGTTTCTGTAAAAGATACAGAGGCCGATGTAGATTGGCTTGTAGAAAAAGTAGTTAATTTAAGAATTTTTGAAGATGAAGATGAGAAGATGAACAGATCTCTTCTTGATGTAAACGGGGAATTGCTTGTTGTTTCTCAGTTTACTCTTTATGGTAACTGCAGAAAAGGAAGGCGCCCTTCTTTCGTTGAAGCGGCTTCCCCCGATGTGGCTGATAAGCTTTATACTATTTTTGTAGAGAAAGCTAGAGAACGAAATGTACCTGTTCAAACGGGAGTATTTCAAACTCATATGATGGTTGAACTTGTAAATGATGGTCCAGTTACGCTCATAATTGATACACCGGAGGTTCTCTAATGAATTATAAGCGCTTTCCCCTGGGAAGTTTATGGACAAATGGTTTCCTCTTTTGGGATAATCAAAAGACTGGTTTTTTTGTTGACCCAGGCGGAGATCCTGCAGATATAATTTCATTCATGCAAGAAAATGATATCCATCTTGAATGGATTCTTTTGACCCATGCTCATATCGATCACATTGGAGGACTTTCCTCTCTTGCCCCTTATGCTTCAAAAGGGGTTGCCGTTTCCCGAGATGACGAGAATCTTTTAAGTGATCCAGATTTGAATCTTTCTCAATGGTTAGGTCTGGATTTTGTTGGATGGAAAGCTTCTCGGTTACTGGAGGATGGCGACAAACTACAAATAGGTGAATTTTCGATATCTGTTATAGCTACTCCTGGGCATACTCCTGGAAGTCTTTGTTTTGCGGTTGATCATAACGGTGAACTGTTGCTCCTGTCTGGTGATACGCTTTTTGCCAGGAGCGTTGGGAGAACAGATCTTCCCGGAGGAGATGGAGAACTTCTTTCTCGTTCTCTTGAAAAATTAACAACTCTGCCAGATTCAATGCCAGTTCTTCCTGGACACGGGCCAGAAACGACTATTGGGAAGGAAAGAGAGTCAAATCCCTTCTGGCCAGAGAGAAAAAAGTAGTTTTTCGTGAAGTTAAAAGATTTGCCTCCCTCTGAACGCCCAAGAGAGAGGCTTTTTCGAGAGGGAGTTGCTGCACTTTCATTAACAGAACTTTTTGCAGTACTTCTTCGTACAGGCAGTGGAAACAGAGACGTTCTTGAAATGTCGGCAGAGTTATTACATGTGTTGGGTGGATTGAAAGGTATATCACAAGCCTCCATTTCCGAGTTTTACAAAATAAGAGGTATAGGGAAGGCTAAGGTTGCAGTTATTGCAGCTGCCATGGAGTTAGGCAGACGTTTGATGATATACGAAACAGAAACAGAAAGAGAAGGAGAATGCGAAAAATGGGAAAATAAGGTAATCTCTTTGTGTCACCTTCTTTCGCATGAAGATAGAGAAGTAATTGTTTCTTTGTTTCTTGATGATAAGGAAAATATAATATCGAGAGATAGGATATCATATGGAGGTATTGAAGGAGCGTACCTTGATGTAAAATATTTATTTCGAAGGGCTGTTCGCCTTGACGCAAAAGGAATGGTTTTAGTTCATAACCATCCAAATGGTATGTTAGCTCCTAGCAGGGAAGATATATTATTAACTGAGTTTGTAGAGCGGAATCTCAAAGTGCTCGATATAAAATTGATTGGGCATTTTATTGCTGCCGGAGGGGAAAAAATACGGGTTCCCTCGCGGTATACCACATGAAGGTGGGGAGTGTTCAAGTGTTCAGATTTCTTTCTGGTATGTTTGGAACAGACGTTGGTATTGATTTGGGAACGACCAATATCGTTGTATATGTGAAGGGGAAGGGAATTGTAATTAACGAGCCTTCTGCTGTGGCTATCCGTAAGAAAATAAAAGGCGGCGGAAATATAGAAGTTATTGCTGTTGGAAGAGAAGCCAAAGCAATGGCAGGTAAGACGCCAACAGGAGTTTATACGATATGGCCAATGCAGGATGGTGTTATAGCTAACTTTGATATGACAGAGGAATTGATTCGTTATTGTCTTAAAAAAGCAGCAGGCGGAAGTATGGTTTTATCTCATCCTAGAGTAGTCATATCAGTTCCTGCGGAAGTTACGGAAGTTGAGCGAAAGGCCGTTATTGATGCTACATTAGGGGCTGGTGCACGGGAAGCTTATGTTGTTGAAGAGCCTGTTGCTGCAGCAATAGGAGTTGGCCTTCCGATTAAAGAACCGCGAGGAAGCATGATTCTTGATATTGGTGGTGGAACGAGTGAAGTTGCCGTTCTTTCCCTTGGAGGTATAGTGGTTACAAATTCGCTTCGTACTGCAGGGCAGGATATGGACGAAGCCATTATAGCCATGTTACGACAAAAATATGCTCTTCTCATTGGTGAAACGACGGCTGAAGAAGTGAAAATACAGATTGGTTCGGCTCTCCCACTAGAAGAAGAATTGGAGATGGCAGTAAAGGGGCGAGACTTGGCTGATGGTCTTCCTAAAGCTGATGTTGTAACGTCCTCTGAGGTTAGAGAGGCTCTTGAACCTATTATTCGTCGAATTGAAGATATGGTAAAGGTAGCTTTGGAGCAGACACCACCTGAGCTTTCCAAAGATATTGTAGATCAAGGTATAATCCTTTCGGGAGGAGTTTCCCAACTTCGTGGCCTTCCCGAACGCCTTTCGAAATCGTTAAGTACACCCGTTATTGTTGCTGAAGATCCTCTTTTTTCAGTAGCTCAAGGAGTGGGGAAAATACTTGAGAATCTTGATGATATGAAAAAGGTTCTTCTCTCTGTTGAAAAAGGCTCACAGTAATGTATTGGAGATTGTAAGATGCGCAAGCCAGACTCTGGCGATTTCAGTAAAGAAGTTATACACGGGCTCGTGGCCCTTGCTACGAGCCTTTTGCTGTTGGCTCTTGCTCCTCAGCTTTCAGCGTTTCGTACACCAAGTGACTGGGTAGGAAAATTTTTATACTATCCTGAAATTCCAGCCGTTTTTTTAAGTGATACCCTTAGAAAAGTATCTTTTTGGTTTAAGGAAAGAGCTGACCTTATAGCGCAGATACAAGAGTTATCGCAAGAGAATTGGGTGCTCAAATTAGCTATTAATAAAGATGAAGTAGAGGAAATAAAGAAAAAAATCGAGCAGTCGGCAGAATATGTTCGAATAACACTTCGTTCTCCAGAAAATTGGTGGACAGAAATACGAATAAATCAAGGGAAGGAAAAGGGACTACAACCCGGATCCCCTGTTTTGCAAAACGGAAATCTTGTTGGCCGAATCACCCGTGTCGAAAAAGGGTATTCATGGGCGGAGCTAATAACTTCTGCGTCTCTTTTTATTCCTGTAGTTGTGGACCAGACACGTGATTTGGGTATTGTGACAGGAGATGGACAGGGAGACATATGGCTTCAATATATCCCTGAGGGGAGATCAATAGAAAAAAATATGACGGTGAGTACTGCTCTTGTTAGTGAAAGTTTACCTCCAGGCCTTCCTGTAGGAAAGGTCACAGGTGACTTGCGGCATTTTTCTGGAGGTTTTGTCGCATATAAAATCGAACCAGGGGCTGATTTTGTTCAATTGTACAGTGTTGAAGTACTCAAAGGAGATACTGAACAATGATTTCCTTTGTTATAGCTTGGTATATTCAAGATCTTCTTCGCGTTTTCTCTTCAGGCCATTTTCTAGTTCCTGAAATTTTCCTTCTCGTTCTTCTTTATTCAGCTTTAAAAAATCACGAAGAAGGAATATCTATTCTTTGGATAGGTTTTATCGGAGGGCTGTTATGGGATTTACGCTGGCCTGGTCTCATAGGTGTTTCTTCTGGACTTTATGTTGTATCTATATTTTTTGCCCGATGGATATGGTTTTCTTTGCCATCTTCAGCCCGAAGCATTACTGCTTTTGGTCTTTTAGTATGGAGTTCTCACCTACTTTTGACATTCATTCGATTACTTATGTGGGGATTCCGTGAGCAGACTATTTTAAAAGCCTTCCTTGTTCAGCAAGCTGTTCTTATCCCCATGGTTATGTTTGCATGTCTTCTTTATGCGTGGAGGACCGAACAAAACGATGTCTAATTCTCGAACTGATATAGATCGACGTCTCCGCATATGGAGAGTAGTCATCCTTGGCTCTATAGCTTTACTTGCCGTGGCCCTTTACTTTTTTCAGATTATCCATGCCGATAGCTATATTAAACTAGCGGCTAATAATCGTCTTCGATTTATTCGCCTTGCACCATCTCGTGGAAATATTTTTGACCGTAATGGTGCCCCTTTGGCAATTAATATCCGCACCTTCGATATTATGGGGTATCCTCTTGATCTCGAAAAAGATGAACTTGCAGTTAAAACATCAAGGATATTCCAAAAACATGGCATCCCATTAACGCCTGAAGAAATAAAAGCCACCGTGAAGCGGCAATATTGGGCGCCTTATCGGGTTGTACGCGTTGTTTCAAATCTTACATTGACCCAAATGGCAGAACTTATTGCTGACCCGGAATTCCCTTCTCAGCTTTTCCCTGTTCCAGTATGGCGTCGAACCTATCCTTCAGGGGCTTTGACTGCAAATGTTACAGGTTATGTTGCTGAAATAAGTGAAGATGAGTTGAAGTCGAAACGAGATGGGGATTATGTAGGCGGAGATATTATAGGCAAAGCTGGCGTAGAGTATTCATATGAATCTCTTTTACGAGGACTTCCCGGTGAAGAATCAATAGAAGTTGATGCCCGGGGAAGACGCGTTCAAGATCTGGATTTTAAGCCTCCAGTGAAGGGACAAGATCTCTACCTTACTCTTGATTTAGGGGCGCAGAGATTAGCGGCTGATCTTATAGAGGGCAATAGAGGAGCTGTTGTAGCGTTGGATGTTGAAACAGGAGCTGTTTTAGTGCTCTATACCTCCCCTTCTTATGATAATAACCCCTTGGCTTGGGGAGTGTCCGCTAAGGAATGGCGGTCATTGCTGAACGACCCGGAGCGGCCTATGCTTGATCGGAGTATTGCGGGAGTATATCCTCCTGCATCCACATTTAAGGCCTTAGTTTCCATAGCGGCTCTTGAAGAAAAGGCAGTTACGCCTAAAACAAGTTTTTTCTGTAGCGGAGCTTTTCAATTGGGTCGTAGAACTTTTAGGTGTTGGAAAAGAAGCGGACATGGTAGTATATCATTAAAAGAAGCTTTAAGCAGTTCATGTGATGTATACTTTTATCAAGTAGGAATAAAATTAGGAATTAACAGACTGGCGAATTGGGGACAGAAATTTGGAGTCGGAGAGTTGACAGGGATAGATATTCCTGGGGAGCTTTCTGGTAACAGGGCTGGTCGTGAATGGAAAGAAAGAGTTGTAAAGGAATCATGGTATCAGGGAGACACGGTCAATTATTCTATTGGACAAGGTTTTCTTTTGATGACTCCGATTCAATTAGCTCGGATGTATGGGGTATTTGCTAATGGAGGCGAATTAGTTACGCCTTATCTTTATAGAAGAAATGCAGTTCCCCCCAAACAATTGAATATTTCCAAGAAAAATATGCAGATTGTTCAAGAGGGATTAGAAAAAGTTGTAAAGGGAGGAACAGGTTGGAGAGCTGGAACTTTCGGGGTAACTGTTGCAGGAAAAACTGGAACGGCCCAAAATGCTCATGGTGCTGATCACGCACTTTTCGCAGGTTATGCACCGGTAGATAAGCCACGCTACGTTGCTGTGGCTGTTGTTGAAGCAGGAGAACATGGAAGTTCTATAGCGGCTCCTATTGTAGGTGAAATTTTGGCTTACCTCGTAGGGCATGATTTGACGAAATAGGTTTCTCGACCTGAAGAAGGAAGGAGTATGGAGTCTATGGAAACGTTTCAAACTCCAGTACAATTGAAGGGAACAGGTGAAGGTCTGCGTCTTATTGTTCCTGAGGAATTATCTGAAAAAGATGTTTTAACAGACCTTATTAGTCTTTCATCTCAGGCAAAAGCGTTGTTGGGGATGAAAGTTATTCTTGACTTTCAAGGTCGTTCTTTAGGCAAGGATTTTATAATACGTCTTCTTAATGAATTTATTTATGCCCAACATGTATGTATTTCATCGTGGGTTACGTATGATGCAGAGAGCCAGTATTTACTTCAATCCTGGGGGATGAAAACGGGTGAGCCTGCTCGTGAAGTTTCTCCGCGGAAGGGAAAAAGTTGTGATACTCTTTTCCTTATACGGTCACTTCGTTCCGGTCAGCGAATAGAGCATGGAGGCGACGTTGTTGTTATTGGACATATCAATGATGGAGCGGAAGTAATAGCTTCTGGCAATATTTGTATCTGGGGGCGTCTGAAAGGTCTCGCACATGCTGGCTCCGATGGTGATGAGGGGCAAAATATCGTAGTAGGAGATTTCCAGGCAAAACAAGTTAGGTTGGGTCATAAAGTAGGAAGTTACCTTGATAGTTCAATGGAATGGTGGGGACACCCTGTTATTATCACGCTTGAACAAGGTTCTCTCTTTGTTCGAGAACTAAAATTATAAGAACATAGGGAATGGAGGGATTTTCGTGGAGCCTCGAGTCATAGTTGTAACGTCTGGTAAGGGTGGTGTTGGTAAAACAACAACTACCGCTAACGTTTCTTTTGCATTGGCCAAAGCTGGATTTAAAGTAGTGGCCATTGATGCTGACATTGGTCTTAGAAATCTTGACGTTGTTATGGGGCTGGAGAATCGTGTAGTCTACAACTTTATAGATGTTATAGAGGGTGCATGCCGTCTTCCTCAAGCTTTAATACGAGATAAAAGGGTAGATAACCTTTTCTTGCTTCCGGCAGCTCAGACGCGAACGAAAGATGCAGTAAATCCCGAACAGATGGTAGATCTGTGCGAAATGCTCAAAAAAGAAGACTTTGATTTTATTCTTATAGATAGTCCTGCAGGAATAGAAGGGGGCTTTAAAAATGCTGCAATTGGGGCAACTGAAGCTCTCGTCGTAACTACTCCTGAAATTCCTTCAGTGCGCGATGCTGACCGTATCATAGGGCTTCTTGAATCTATGGAAAAAGCACCTATTCGCCTTGTTATCAACAGAGTCAAACCGAAAATGGTCAAAGAAGGAGAAATGCTTGATGTTCAGGACGTTCTTGATGTCTTGGCCATAGAACTTATCGGAATCGTACCTGATGATGAGAGCGTTGTTAAATCAGCGAATAGGGGAGAACCACTCACCAGTGGAGATACGTCTCTTGCTTCTCAGGCGTTTACGAATATTGCGGATCGTCTTCTTGGAAAAGAGGTACCCTTTTTGAATCTTAACAGTCACGAAGGGTCCGGATTTTTCTCTGGGATAAGACGGTTGTTCGGGTTATAGAGATCTAGGAGGAGAGAAGAGCATGATGGGAATAATTCAAAAACTTTTCGGACGTCAAGGAACGAAGAAAACAGCAAAAGAACGACTTCAAATCGTATTGATTCATGATCGTTCTGATATTTCTCCTGGTCTTATGGAAGAACTTCGTAAGGATATGATAGAAGTTCTCTCTAAATACATGGAGATTGATACGGGTAACATTGAAATGGATCTCGATAGAGCAGATAAATCGGTTGCCTTTGTTGCAAACATTCCAGTTGTGAGAATTAAAAGGACAAATAAGAGCGAATAGAGATTATGAAGCCGGATGGATGAAAAGAAGCTATCGTTAAAGGAACTTATAATATATGGAGATAAAGTACTCTTTTTTTCGGTACTTGCTCTCTTTGCTTTAGGCGTTATATCTATATACAGTGCAGGAGTAGGAGTTACTCATAGAACTGGTGGATTTGCTCTCCGTCAGCTTGTATGGGGCGGTATTTCTATTGTTGTTTTTCTGCTCGTATTGAAAATAGGCTATCGTCGCTTGCTTCGTTGGGCGTACCCTTTATATTGGGCATCTGTCATATTGCTTCTCATCGTTCTTATCATGGGGTTAACAATAAAAGGTGCTCAAAGTTGGCTGAACCTCGGTCCCTTTCATTTCCAACCTTCTGAGGCGGGGAAAATAGGTCTGGCACTTGTTTTGTCCAAACATTTATGTCGATATCCGCCAGACACGTTATCTCGTTTTATAGGAGGGCTGGCTCTTGCTTCCGTTTCTAGTTTACTTGTATTCATACAACCAGACTTGGGGAGTACTATAGTATATGGCCTTATGACTTTCGTTGCTTTAATTATTGCAGGGGCTCCGAAAAAATATACCTTGACGCTAACTAGTTTGGGTTTTATGTTGCTTCCTATAGGGTGGCAATTTTTGAAAGAGTATCAGAAAAAAAGGTTACTTGTCTTTTTGAACCCTGCTCTGGATCCTCTAGGAGCAGGATATAACGTTATTCAATCACGAATTGCTGTTGGTTCAGGTGGGCTGTTTGGAAAAGGCTTTCTTCAAGGGCTTCAGAGTAAGCTTCGTTTTCTGCCGGAACCACATACTGATTTTATCTTTAGCGTTTATGCTGAGGAATTTGGTTTTTTGGGAGCTATTTTGCTATTAGCTCTCTTTTCTATTTTATTTTGGAAAATAATCGAAGCTGGTCTTCGTTGTAAGGATACACGAGGAAAGGTGTTAGTCGCTTGTTTGGCAACATGGATTTGGTTCCAGGTTATAGAATCAATTGGCATGAGCATGGGACTTCTTCCTGTTACTGGATTGCCACTTCCTTTCTTAAGCTATGGTGGTAGTTCTCTCTTAGCTGTTTTTATTGCCATGGCTCTCATTATGAGCGTATATCTTTCGACAGTGAAAGATTATGAATAGATTTTTGTTGGGAGGAATTATATGAAATTCCCTGAGTTTGAGGATGCGCTGTGGCCTCTTTTGGCACAGGTTTCCCGTCCCTCGCGCTATGCTGGTTGCGAGTGGGGACCGGTAAAGCCTAAAGAGCCAGATCCATCTCTTGTGCGTTTTTGTTTGGCCTTTCCTGATGTGTATGAAATAGGAATGAGTTACGTTGGTTTCCAGATACTTTATAGCCTTCTTAAGCATCTTCCACGGGCTGATGTGGAGCGTGCCTATTGTCCGTGGATTGACATGGAAGATCTGTTGAGGAAAAACAATCTGTTGCTTGGCTCTATAGAGACAGATCGTCCTCTATCTACATTTGATGCCGTAGGATTTACCCTTCAATATGAATTAAGCTTTACTAATATATTAACAATGCTTGATTTAGGAGGAATCCCTCTCTATTCAGAAGAGAGAGGGGAAAGTGACCCTATTGTTTTTGCCGGGGGGCCTGGGGCTTTAACACCAGAACCAATAGCGCCTTTTATTGATGCTTTTTGTCTTGGGGCAGGAGAAATTACACTTCCCCAGATGGTTGATGTGTTAGCTGAAACAAAGGGGCTATCGAGAGATGAACGCTTATTGGCATTGTCAAGGATAGAGGGAGTTTATGTTCCTTCTCTTGTGGATGTTACCTATGGAGAAGAGGGAGTCTCTTTTTCTTCTGTTCATCAAGCATTGCCTATAAAGCGGCAAGTGATACAAGATTTTCGTGGTGCTTTTTACCCGGATAGTCTTATTGTTCCTGCCGCAGGAATTGTTCATGATAGAGTTCCTGTGGAAATTTTCAGAGGATGCACGCGAGGATGTCGCTTTTGTCAGGCAGGTATAATTTACCGCCCAGTGCGAGAACGTACCCCTGAAGAAATAAAAGAAATAATACAACGACTTGTTCTTGCCTCAGGTTGGGAGGAGGTTGGCCTGGTTTCGTTAGCCTCGTGTGATTTTTCTGGCCTCAACACATTGCTTAACGATGTTGCACCTTTCCTTGACGAGAAAGGTGTAAAACTGAGTTTGCCAAGTTTAAGAATGGATTCCTTTTCAGTCGATTTAGCTGCGAACCTTGAAATTATGCGTCGTGGCGGTTTGACTTTTGCTCCTGAAGCGGGTACGCAGAGACTTAGAGACGTTATTAATAAGGGAGTAACAGAAGAAAATATTGATAATTCATTGAATGCTGCCTTCAACCATGGTTGGAATAGAGTCAAATTGTATTTCATGATGGGGCTTCCTACCGAAACAGAGGAGGATTTAAAAGGAATTATTGATATTGCTCTTCACGCTTTGTCGATTGGTAAGGCATGTAAAAGAAATGTAAATATTGCTGTTTCAGTAGCTGGTTTTGTCCCGAAGGGGCATACGCCTTTCCAGTGGGAACGACAAAACTCTATTGATGAACTTCGAGAAAAAGGTCAGTTTTTAAAACATCAAATCTATAATCGCCGTGTGTCATTAAAGTATCATGAGCCAGAGCAGACTTTTCTTGAAGGTGTTTTTGCCAGAGGCGATCGTCGCTTGGCAAAAGTTATTGAAAGTGCATGGAGAAAGGGTGCTCGATTCGATGGGTGGAGTGAAACTTTTTCCCTTCAACGATGGTTTAGTGCTTTTGAAGAAAACGATATAGATCCTCTTTTTTATACAACACGTCAAAGATCTCATAGTGAGCATCTTCCCTGGGATCATATTGATACAGGGGTATCTCGTGCATTTTTATGGTCGGAGCATGAAAAAGCAGTAAAAAAGCAGCTTACCCCAGATTGTCGTTGGTCTCACTGCCATGGATGTGGTTGGCAAAATAATGGCTGCCAGTGGTCTAAAGGGGGATCGTTACTATGATTCGAGTAAGGCTTACCTATGCCAAAAGGGGACGGGGATGTTTTATCCCCCATATAGCTATGCCCCAGCTTTTGTATAGATCAGGACGAAGAGCAGGTTTAGTTTTTGCTTTGACAGAAGGGTTTACACCAAGACCTCGAATAAGTTTGGGTCCTGAACTTCCAGTAGGTGTTGTAGCGCTTGCAGAGCCTGCTGATATGTGGGTTGATTCTTGGAATGACGATTTTTTATATCAGTGGAATAGCTGTATTCCAGAGGCTTTTACAATAACAGGTGCACAGATTTATGAAGGACCTTCTTTAAGTAAAAGCTGCGATGCATCGGGGTATTTGCTGTCTTTTCGTTCTCCTTTGAATTTTGATAGATTTGTTGATGATGTGGAAGAAGGAATATTCTTGCCTCAGAAGATAATGCATAGTTCCAGAGATGGAGCTTTTTTAAAACTTGTTTTAGGCTCGCCTTTTGCTTTTGGCGCGGGTTCTTTGGTGAAAAGAATAGTTGAGGCTGACTATGTAAAAGGCTGGCCTGATGTGCATCTTGTCCGTACCGCTGTGGGGGTATGGAACGGAACAGATGTTGACCCTGTAGTTCCTCAGGGGGATGTTATATGATGACAGACAGAAAAATAATTGCTAACACTTTAGATCCTGAGGAAATGAGGGTTGCCATCCTTGAAAAGGGGCGGCTTGTTGATATTTTCGTAGAACGGATGTGGGAACGTCAGAAAACAGGTGAAATCTATAAGGCGAGAGTTGATAGTGTTTTACCTGGAATCCACGCTGCTTTTGTAAATTTGGGCGATGGACGTAACGCTTTCTTATATTTGAATGATGCCAAAGGTCTTGATTTAAAGCCTAATTTGGAAGTGGTTGTTCAGGTTGTTAAGGCAGCTCGAAAAAATAAAGGTGCACGAGTGACCTCCAGAATCTCTTTGCCTGGTCGTTATCTTGTTCTGGTTCCCGATGGACAGGAAACAGGTGTTTCTAAAAGAATATCGAATGAAGACGAACGAAAGCGTCTTCGCTCCATTGCCAAAAAGCTGAGAGAAGAAGGAGAAGGCTTTGGTGTAATTATCCGTACAGCTGCGGAAGGAGTAGAGGAAGAAGCTCTTTTTCACGACTTGCATGTTCTCTTGGATTTGTGGAATGAAATTAGCCACGAAGCGGAGGTCCAGACAGCTCCATGTCTTATCTATAGAGACATAGGTCTTGTTGGACGTGTGCTTCGAGACGAGTTGACTGGAGACGTTGGGGAAATAGTAATAGATAGTGAAGAAGAATTTCATAAAGTTAATGAATATTTGAAACGCATTATGAACGGTAAAGAGCCTGATGTTAATTTATATGAAGGAAATTCCCCTATTTTTGATTTTTATGGAATCGAGAGAGAGTTAGAAACGGCTCTTGATCGAAAAGTATGGCTTCGATCTGGTGCGTATCTTATTATTGATCATACAGAAGCTCTCACTGTCATTGATGTAAATACAGGAAAATATGTGGGAGATACTGACTTGCGCCATACAGTTCTTGATACTAATTTGGAGGCTGCTGATGAAATAGCTCGCCAACTTCGACTGCGAGCTATTGGCGGAATTGTGGTTATTGATTTTATAGATATGGAATATGAAGAAGACAGGCAGAAACTGCTTCATAGACTGGACGAAGTATTTCAGAACGATCGATATAGAGCAAGGATTTTTGGAGTATCTCAATTAGGTCTTGTTGAAATAACTCGAAAGAGAGCTCGCCCAGATGTGCGATCCGTTATGACCCGTGGATGTCCTTTCTGTGGAGGGTATGGCTGGGTCTTGAAAGAAGACACAGTAGCTATGCATGTCAAACGTTTTTTGAGAAAAGTAGCTCTTTCGAACAAGTCAGAGGCTATGCTTTTAGAAGCACACCCTGCTATTGCTCAATATATTGCAGAAACGTATCTCCCCTTATGGGAAGAAGAGTTGCAAAGACGTATCTTCATAGTAGCGGCTTCAGAATTTGCTTGGGAAAAGTTCAGGCTTGATGTTCAGGGGCCAATAGACATAGTAGAGCGTCGCGTAGAACAAATGGAGCAGTGGGAGGCTCAGATTCGTGTTTATCGAACGACTTCGTCTTAAGGGGTTTAAAAGTTTCGGTGGAACTCACGAACTAACCTTCTCTCCTGGTTTTACAGCTATTGTAGGTCCTAACGGTAGTGGTAAAAGCAATATACTAGATGGGCTGCGCTGGGTACTTGGAGAGGGGAGCCCTACGTGTCTTAGAATAACGAAACAAAGTGATCTTCTTTTTCAGGGAAGCATAAGTCTTCAGCCTGCTACATCAACGGAGGTAGCTCTTTCTCTTAGAGAAGATCCGAAGATTTGTACCATAAAAAGAGATTACGCCTCTGATACTGGATCGGTTATTGCAGTAGATGGAATGCGGATTCGCTTGCAAGATTTAGAGGATGTGAAACGTCAGTGGCATTTAGAAGGCGAACGTTTTTCTTTTATAGGCCAAGGTGAAGTGGCAGAAGCAATTCATCAGAGGCCGATGCAAAGGCGGGCTGTATTAGAGGCTCTTTTTGGCATTGATCAATATCGTAAAAAGAGAGAAGATGCGAGCCAAAAGTTAAAATCGGCGACAGAAGAATTGACGCGTTTAGAGACTTTAGTTTTTGAATTAACAACTCGTCGTGATGAAATTGCGCCTCTAGTTGTTATCGCTGCAAAGGCTCGGGAGCTTTTAGATGAGCTAGAAGAAAAACGTCGTTATTACTACTTTTCCCGACGTGCCTTTTTAGAGAGAAAGCTATCTTCATTTCAGTGTCATATTGATGCGTTGGAAAGACGTAAAAACAGGGCTTGGGAATGGCAAAACATTTGGGAAGATGGTTGGGCTCATTATCAAGGTCTAGTAGAAGCTTATGAACGTCAGCAACGAATGATGTCTGAAAGAATAGCTTCTTTAAGAGTGCAGAGAGAATCGCTGAAACGTCAGTGTTTTACAACGGCTCTTTCTGTAAAATCAGCTCGTGAACATCTTAGAACTCAAGATAAAGAAAGAAAAGGTGTTCAACAGGCTCTTAAAGGAGTTCAAAAAGAGGCATTCGATGCTAAAAAACAGTATGAAACAGTACTCTCTTCCTTGCAAGATAAGGAAAAAGCGGTCTTAACTCTATCAGGGGAACTTTCGGATCTCCGCTCTACTGTTCAGACAGAGCGAGAACTCCGGCAGAAAAGTATAGATGAACACTCTCAAATGGAGGAAACAGAAGTAAGACTTCGTTCCCGGTTACAGGCCAGACAAGAGCGACTTGAGAAGAACGCCAGTGAGATGTCAATAGCAAATGAAGCTTTGTTGCAGATAGAGAAGGATATTGAAGAGGGCAAGGAAAAGTTTGATTCTGTTCAAATAGCCCATAAGAAGGCGACAGAACGACATGGAGAAGCTTATAGTCAGTGTCAGCAGTTAGCTTCTTCACTATCACAACTTAAAAAGAATGTAGGAGCATTAGAAAATCAGCTTGATGCACTACTCGAAAATACAGAACAGCGACTTTATCCGGAACCTGTTCGAGTAGTGCTGGCTGCGCAGAAATTAGGGAAATTGCCTCTTAAAGTGAAAATGGCTGCGGAGTCTTTTTCATGTGAAGAGAGGCTCGCTTCGTGTTTAGAAGCCTATCTAGGTGGGCGTCAGTTTTGGCTGTTTGTCCAATCCTTTGAAGATGCAGCACAGGGAATAGAGCTGGTAAAAAAGAAAAAGGCAGGGCGTGTTACCTTTCTTCCTCTAGAACGTTGCCATCCGCGTTGCCCCGATTATACAGTCAGACTCCCCCAGAAGGGAATAGTAGGATGGGCTACAGAACTTATTTCGCCAGATCCTTTTTGGGAAATAGCCGTTAAACATCTTTTAGGTGATCTCCTTATTGTGGAAGAATACAGCGTAGGAATGGCTCTCTCACGAGAAGGAGCTTCTTTTCCCATGGTGACACTTGATGGTGATGTTTTTACTGTTGGAGGAAGCGTAAGCGGTGGAAAATTTCGTAAATCAGGAGGAGCCATTGAGAGGCGTCTTCAAATTGAAGAATTAGAGAAAAATCTTAATATTCACAGAGAAGAACTTAAAAAAATTGTTGCACTTTTGCAACAGGCTGAAGATGAAGAACGGCTGGCTGCTGAAGATAAAGAGCGGTGGAAAAAAGAGGAGCAAGAAATGGCAAAACAACTTTCCTCTATTTCCTTTAAGCTTGATCGTCAAAAAGAAGAAAAAGTGCGTTTGGAAAATGAATATTCCCTGTTAGTTAAAGAAGTTAAACAAATAAAAGAAGAACATGAAAATATTCAATATCAAATTAAAAGGCTAGAAGAAACAATAGCTTCTTTTGGCGATTTGCCAGACGAAACAGAACTTGAGCAGAAACTTGCCATAGAAAAGGGAGAGGAAGCAGTCTTTCGTGAAAAAGTAAAATCTATTAAAACTCTCATAAGTCGTATCGACTTAGAGATTGCTCAACGTAATGAAAAGCTACAATGGATTAATGATGATATCCAAAAAGCGGCCATTAACATAGAGAACAGTTTTTCTGCACTTCAGGTTCTGGGAAAGAACTCTTTTAAGCTATGGCAAGAAAAGCAACAAATAGTTTATAGCTGTGAAAAACTTCTGAAAGAAAATACTGATTTCACTCAACGAATAGCCCTTCTTTCGCAACGTAGTGTACAAGCACAAAAGAGAGTTCAAGTTGAAGAGGAAAAATTAAAAGATTGTCAACGACAAATAGATTCTGCACAAACTGAACTCAACCAGATCATTTCTTTATGGGAAGATACATACCATTATCCAGAAACTGATTATGTAATATCGGAATACGAAGAGGAAAGCTTTGCAAGTGTAAGACGTCTTGAAAAGAAAGTTCGAGAACTGGGAGAGTATGACCTAGGTGTTCTTTCAGAAAATGAATCGTTGCAAAACAGGTTAAAATTTCTTTCAGAACAGATAGAAGACGTTCATTTAGGCATAAAGGAGTTAAAAGCACTTATTCGAGATACGGATGAACGTGTAGGAATCTTGTTTGGAGAGGCCTTAAAAAGCACTGATGAACGCTTCAATTCCTTGTTCCAAAGACTTTTTGGCGGAGGGGAAGCTCACCTAGAATTAGAAGAAGGCCTTTCTTTGTGGGAAGCGGGTGTGGATATTTTTGCTCGTCCTCCCGGTAAACGTTTGCAAAATCTTACACAGTTATCAGGTGGAGAGCAGTCTTTGACCGCTATAGCCTTGCTTTTTGCAACGATGGAAGTAGCAGAAGTCCCTTTAGCTATTCTTGATGAGGTTGACGCTGCTCTGGATGAGTATAACCTCTTGCGTTTTGTAGATTTGGTTACTGATTATGCAGCAAACATGCAAATATTGGCAATGACTCATAGACGAAGTACCATGGAACGGGCGGATGTTCTATATGGAGTAACTATGGATGAGCCCGGACTTTCTAAAGTGATAGGAGTACATCTTGACGAATGGACGGAATAAAGATAACAAGAGACAATGTTCTTTACGGAGCTTTAAAGGCGTGGCAGCCAGTGGATGGGCCTCGCGTTACAGTTGATACTATTCTTCTAGCGTCCTTTGTAAAAGCTCGTAAAAAAGATAAGATCCTTGAGTTTGGTTGCGCAACAGGAGTGATTTCTCTTCTGTTGGCGCTTCGCTTACCTGAGGTGCCTTTTATAGAGGGAATAGATATACAACAAGATCTGATTAACCTAGCAAAGCGAAATGCCCAAGAAAATGAGTTAGATAAGCGTACGCTTTTTTCTGTTGGTGATTTGCGTGCAATTAGAGAGATGTATGCTCCCCAATCTTTTGATATAGTTGTGACGAATCCTCCTTACGACGAATCTGATAGAAGTCGGTGGAAGGATTCGTTTAGTGATGCAACAGCCCGACACGGTCTTTATTGCTCCTTATTGGACGTAGTGAAGGCAGCTCGTTTTATATTGAAAAATAGAGGTCATCTTTTTATGGTTTTTAGAGCGCAAAGAGCAGCCGAAGTTGTTTCTACTCTCGTTAATGAGAAGCTTGAACCTAAGCGTATACGAATGGTTCATCCTTACCCAGGGAAAAAAGCCACGGTTTTTTTAGTTGATGCAGTTCGTTCTGCCGGAAAAGGCGTGATAATAGAGCCACCTCTCTATATTTACGATGAAAAAGGAAACTTTACGCCTGAACTTCTTGCCGCTTATTCTTTAGAGAGGGAGTGACAATATGTCTCTTTATGTAGTTCCTACTCCTGTAGGAAATCTCGAAGATATAACATTGCGAGCCATAAAAGTGTTGAGAAATGCAGATATTATTGCTTGTGAAGATACTCGAAAAACAGCGATACTTTTGCAACGTTATAAAATCCATGTTCCGACAATTTCATACTATGCTCATAACGAACAAAAGCGAACAGATCAGCTTGTGGAAAGGCTTAAAAGAGGAGAAAATATTGCTCTTGTTTCTGATGCCGGAACGCCAGGAATATCGGATCCTGGAAGTGTCCTTATTCGGGCAGCTATTGCTTGTGATGTAGAAATCGATGTCCTTCCGGGAGCAACAGCCTTTGTACCAGCTATTATTCAGTCGGGATTTGAAACACATCCTTTTACTTTTTACGGGTTCCTCCCAGATAAACAGGGAGAGCGCAGAGCAGCTCTTGAAAGTTTAAAATCTCATGTGTACTCGCTTATTTTTTATCTGTCACCCCATAAAGCGAAAAAACATATAGCAGATATTCTTCAAATTTTCGGGAACCGACCAGCAGCTCTTGTGAGAGAAATAAGTAAAATTTATCAAGAAGCGCGTCGATCCACTCTTGAACTTCTTTTGCGGCAAATCGAAGAAGAAGGAATACGCGGAGAACTTGTTTTAGTAATAGATAAGCCATCGCTGAAAGAATTTGATGATGATCAGTGGAAAAAAGAAGCTGAAAATATGCTAGCAGATGGCATGACCCAGAAAGAAGTTGTAAATTTTATAATTCTGCATTATCCTGTAGCGAAAAACACGGTAAAAGAATGGATTATTCGCTTGCGACAGAAAATAGATTGATAAGGGAGGAACAACGATGTCAGAAAAAAGTTTTTATATCACCACGCCTATTTATTATGTCAATGACATCCCTCATATAGGACACGCTTACACAACAATTGCAGCAGACGTTATGGCTCGTTATCGACGTATGACGGGATATGATGTTTTCTTTTGCACAGGGACAGATGAGCATGGACAAAAGATTCAGCAGAGTGCTGAAAAAAAGGGAATGACGGCTAAAGAACTGGCTGATAAGACCATGGAGAATTTCCGTAGGCTATGGGAAGTTCTCAATATTTCCAATGACGATTTCATTCGTACAACAGAGGAACGTCATGAAAAAGTCGTTCAGGCTATTTTTAAAAAATTGATGGATCAAGGAGACATTTATAAAGGAACATATGAAGGATGGTATTGCGTTCCTTGCGAAACATATGTTCCCGAGAGCAGCATGGGAGAAAACAAAACCTGCCCTGACTGTAAACGTCCTCTTCAAAAAATGGAAGAGGAAAGCTACTTTTTCCGTGCCTCCAAGTATGCAGATCAGCTTCTTGAATATTATGAAAAGAATCTCAAGGCCGTAATGCCAAAAAGCCGCTATAACGAGATTGTCAGCTTTATCCGTAGTGGCGTTCGAGATCAGTCTGTTTCTCGAACAAGCATTAAATGGGGTATTCCTGTTCCTGGAGACGAAAAGCATGTTGTCTATGTGTGGTTTGACGCTCTCATCAACTATTTGACGGCATGTGGATATATGAAAGAAGATGAAAAAATTCGTAAATTTTGGCCAAATGTCCACCATTTAGTAGGCAAGGATATAATTCGTTTCCACTGTGTGATTTGGCCCATAATGCTTCTGGCTCTTGGCCTGAATCCTCCAGTGTCAGTTTTTGCTCATGGCTGGTGGACTGTGGAAGGCGAGAAGATGTCTAAATCTAAGGGAAATGTAGTTGATCCTTTTGAGATGGCCGATGTTTATGGTGTTGATCCCTTTAGATATTTTGTTTTGCGAGAAGTTCCCTTCGGACATGATGGAGATTTCTCTGAACAGGCAATGGTTCAGAGAATTAATTCAGATCTCGCCAACGACTTGGGGAATTTATTAAACAGAACCCTTCAGATGGTAAAGAATTTCAGAGATGGTGTTATTCCTGCACATAGAGATTTTGAGGAAGTTGATAAGGAGATTGAAACTCTCATTCAGACTACTTTCTCTGATGTTGAAGAACGCATGTCGAATTTTGCATTTGACGATGCATTAAAAGTCATCTGGGCTCTTATTCGAAGAGGAAACAAATATATAGATGAGACTATGCCTTGGAAACTTGGCAAAGAAGGTCCGCAGGAACGTCTTGACACGGTTTTCTTTGTTTTGGCCGAAATACTTCGTGCTACTGGCCTTCTCGTGGCTCCCTTTATGCCGTGGACAGCGGAAAAACTATGGAAACAGCTGGGGCTTGAAGGGACACCTGAAAAGCACAGAATTCCAGCCTTCTCTTTTGGGAGTTTTCCTGCAGGGACTCTTACTACAAAGGGAGACGTTTTGTTTCCTCGTATAGATATAGCTAAATGGAAAGAAGAAAAGGCAGAACGCGAAGCTAAAAAAGGGAATGCACCAGATCCGGGGAATCACGAAGAGCAAATTCCTATTGATGATTTTGCAAAAGTAGAGCTTCGGGTAGGGAAAATTGTTTCTGTTGAGGAAATTCCCAAAGCGAGAAAACTATATAAGTTGCTTGTGGATCTCGGATATGAAAAGCGTACTATTGTCTCTGGTTTAAAAGAGCATTTCACCCAGGAAGAGTTGTTGGGAAAAAGAATAATCGTTGTTGTAAATTTGAAACCTGCGAAACTTTGTGGAGTAGAGAGCCGAGGGATGCTTTTGGCGTGTGGTCCGGCAGATAAGTCTGTTTTGGCCCTTCTTACGCCTGATAAAGAAATCCCCTTGGGGTGTCGCATCAGTTAGTTTTTATGACAACAGGAGATATGTTTATCGGGTTTCTCCTGAGGAGAAACCCGATATTTTTAATGATGTAAGGTGTGGTTAAAGTGTCTTATTTAGTTGATACGCACTGTCACTTAAATTCAGAAGATTATAATAGCGATATGGAGCAAGTTATTCAGCGTGCATATGACCAAGGTTTGCGAAGAATGCTTGTTGTGGCGGGAGATATTCCTACGAGTCAATGGGCCATAGACCTTGCTGAGCAGTACCAGTCGTACGGTCTCTTTGCTGCCGTTGGTGTACATCCGCACGATTCGTCAACAATAAAGGAAGGAATTCCTCAAGAGCTTTTTTCGATGGCGCAACATCCCAAAGTATTGGCTATTGGCGAAAGTGGACTTGATTATTTTTATGATCTTTCCCCTCGCGAAATACAAAAACAATCCCTTCTTTGGCATATTGAGCTGGCAGAGAAAGTAAATAAACCATTGATTCTCCATGTTCGAGATGCCTTCGATGATCTCTTCGATGTTCTTGACGAAAGTGGAAGATCTCATTTTTATGGTGTGATACATTGTTTTTCAGGGGATACAGAAGAGGCGCAACGAGCACTTGAATTAGGCTTCTACCTTTCTTTTGCCGGACCTGTAACGTACAAAAAAAATCAAGAATTACGTGATATTGTTGCCGCTATTCCTATAGAGAGGCTCTTGTGCGAAACAGATTCCCCTTGGTTGGCTCCTCAGCATCATCGAGGAAAGCGTAACGAGCCTGCATATGTGTCAGAGGTGTACGACATGGTTGCAAAATGCAGAAAGATTGATGTAGAAGAGCTGAAAAGCATTCTATGGCGCAATTCCTGTGCGCTTTTGGGATGGGGGGAAATGTAATGTTCGAGTTTAAATTACAGGCACAATGTCCCGTTACAGGTGCCCGAGCTGGCGAGTTCATAACACCTCATGGCATTATTCGTACACCAGTCTTTATGCCAGTGGGAACCCAGGCAACGGTTAAGGCCATGGCCCCATTTGAATTGGAGGAAATAGGGGCACAAATTATTTTATCGAATACATACCATCTCTATCTTCGTCCTGGAGCGGATATAGTTGCAGAAGCTGGCGGACTTCATCCCTTTATGGATTGGCACCATCCCATTCTTACCGATAGTGGGGGGTTCCAGGTCTTTTCTTTGGCAACTTTGAATAAAGTAACAGATGAAGGTGTGGAGTGTCAGTCACATATAGATGGAAGTCGACATCTTATGAATCCTGAATGGTCTATGGATGTGCAGCAGAAGCTAGGCAGCGATATCGCAATGTGTTTTGATCAGTGTTTGCACTATCCGAGCACTAAAGAAGAGGCAGAAGCAGCTTTAATACGAACAACTGCGTGGGCTAAACGTTCTAAAGCTGCTCATAGTCGTGAAGATCAGGCATTATTTGGTATCGTTCAGGGCTCGGTATTTGAAGATCTCCGCAGACGTTCTGCTGAAGAAATTACATCTATTGACTTCCCTGGATACGGTATAGGAGGACTTTCTGTAGGAGAACCTCATCATATCATGTACGAAATGCTAGAGGCGCTTCAGCACGTTATGCCTTCCAATAAACCACGATATCTTATGGGCGTGGGGCATCCTTCCAATCTTGTGGAGGGTGTGGCTCGAGGTGTAGATATGTTTGATTGTGTTTTGCCTACTAGAAATGGTCGCACAGGTACAGTTTTTGTATCTACGGGGAAGATTAACATAAAAAATCAGATTTATGCACGAGATTTTACCCCTCTAGACCCTACATGTGATTGCTATGTATGCCGTCATTTTACAAAGGCATATTTGCGTCATCTATATAAAGCGGGAGAAATTTTGGCGGCAAGACTTTGCAGCTGGCATAATTTAAGGTTCTTAATCAGACTTATGGAAGAGGCCAGGGAGTCAATTTTGCAAGGAACATTTCCAGCTTTCAGAAAACGTTTTATTGATACTTTCCATGGAGAGGGTGACAACGTTGAAGACTCTCGTTTATAAGGTTGAGCGTTGGAATCCTGAACCCAATATTATAGATGAGGCAGCTCAGGCCATACGGTCTGGTAAATTAGTTGCTTTTCCCACCGAAACTGTATATGGGTTGGGAGCTAATGGTTTGGATGACGTTGCTGTGCGAAGTATTTTTGCAGCAAAGGGCAGGCCAGCAGATAATCCTCTTATATTGCATTTCGCATCACCAGACGCTGTAGACAACGTAGCGTATGTCAATGAAAGAGCTCGCTTATTAATGGATGTATTTTGGCCTGGTCCGCTTACTCTTGTACTTCCTGTCAAGCCTATTGTTCCTCACTCAGTTACAGCGGGATTAGAAACGGTAGCTGTTCGTATGCCATCTCATCCTGTTGCTATGGCGCTTATTAAAGCGGCTGGAGTTCCGATTGCAGCTCCCAGTGCCAATAAAAGTGGTCGCCCAAGTCCGACTGAAGCTGCATCTGTTTTATCAGATATTGGAGATGGGGTAGACATCATTTTGGATGGAGGCGCTACTGATGTAGGTCTCGAATCTACCGTCATTGATGTAACTGGGCCTTCTGTGGTGCTTCTTCGCGCAGGTGGAATGCCAGTGGAGCGCATAGAAGAAGTTGTTGGCGATGTCGTTCTTGTTCCCGGAGAAGCAAAGAAAAAGAGATCTCCAGGAACACGTTATCGTCATTATGCTCCATTAGTCCCCCTTCTTTTATGGAAGGACGATTCAATTTGGCAAAGTAAAGATGTATCCGGTAAAAAAATTGGATATATAGGTATAAAAGAGCCGCCAGTTACTGTCCCTGAAAAAATAATATTCAAGAGTCCCGAATATTATGCCCACGGTTTATTTGCGGCATTTCGAACTCTTGAGAAAAAAGATATCGATATTATCGTTGCAGAGTGGCCAGAAAGAGTAGGAATTGGTCTTGCTCTGAGAGACCGTTTGTGCAGGGCTGCTGGTCAAGAGTAGCAAAAAAAGCTTGCCAAAGCGGCTGGCCCTTGCTACAATTACCGTCGAGATAAGAGAAGCCGGGGTGGCGGAATTGGTAGACGCGCTAGATTCAGGTTCTAGTGGGCATTTAGCTTGTCGGGGTTCGAGTCCCCGCCTCGGCACCATATATATAGTTTAAGACTTGCAATATGTGCCTTATAGAGGATATAATAAGGGGCTGCGTTGTGTCGTTGACATAACGCGCCCTTTTTGTTATCTTTGTTCTTCGTCAACATTATTTCCCCCATATCTTTTACAGGGAGGTCATAACGCGCATGGCCGAGTTTGTTCCCGTGGGCAGAAGGCGGCAGAGGTTAACTTTCGGACGTGCCAGGGATCTTGTAGAGATTCCTGACATGATAGAAATCCAGCGTAATTCTTATGATTGGTTTTATCAGAAGAGTTGCGATGCGGATTCGAGGAAGTTGCAGGGATTGGAAGAACTTCTTCATGAAGTTTTTCCTATAGAAAGTTATGATGGGGCTTTTGCTCTTGAGTTTGTCCATTACTTTGTGGATGATCCTTCTGGAGATGAAGAAGAAGCCCGACAGAGAGACTTGACATGGTCTCAACCCATACGTGCTACTATCAGGCTTACCAATAGGAAGACCAAGGAGATCAAGGAAGAAGAGATTTTCCTCGGAGATTTTCCTATTATGACCGATAGGGGCACCTTTATTATTAATGGAACGGAACGAGTAGTTGTTAATCAGCTTGCTCGTTCTGCTGGCGTTTATTTTCATAAGGAAGAAGACATTCCTGGACAAGAGACTTACTCTGCGAAGATTATTCCAGATCGTGGAGCGTGGTTGGAGTTTAGTTTAAGTCCTGGAGACGTTCTTTCTGTGAACATAGACAATAGGAAAAAGCTTCCAGCAACAATTTTGTTGAAAGCTTTTGGCGTATCGAGTAACGAAGAGATACTCGAAATGTTTGGCGCAACAGTAATAGAGGTAGATTTAACGGAAGAAGATGTTAAGGGTCGACTCATTGCAGAGACGATAGTCGATGGGGAAGGCAATGAAATAGTAGTTAAGAATGACAGATTGACGAAAGAGCATCTTGAAGCATTGTGGAGTCAGGGAAGAACAAAAGTTCACGTCTGGAGCGTAGATCCAGCTATTGCTGCAACTTTGGAGCGTGACAATACTGTTGGCAGTGACGATGCTGTACTTGAGATGTTCCGTCGTCTTCGCCCCAATGAACCAGCACGGGTAGAGAATGCCAGAGAGTATGTGTATAGTCTGTTCTTTGATACACGAAGATATAATTTGGGCAGAGTTGGACGTTACAAAATAAATCGACGTTTAGGTCTTTCTATTCCTGAAGATAACAGGTTGCTCACTCTTGAAGACATTCGTCGCATTATTCTGGGTGTCATTGAGCTTCGCAACCCTGAATCGGAAGATGACGATATCGACCATCTTGGAAATCGAAGAGTTCGTTCTGTCGGAGAGCTTCTTCAAAACCAGATCCGTATAGGCTTGCTTCGTATGGAACGCATTGCTAAAGAACGAATGACGACTGTACCAGACTTGGAATCAGCAATGGCAAGAGATCTCATTAACGTTCGCCCCATTGCAGCGGCTATTCGAGAATTCTTTGGTTCAGGACAGCTTTCCCAGTTTATGGATCAGACGAACCCTCTCGCTGAGGTAACTCACCGTAGGCGTCTTTCGGCGTTGGGACCTGGTGGTTTGAGCAGAGAAAGAGCCGGATTTGAAGCTCGAGACGTTCATCATACTCACTATGGAAGAATATGCCCAATAGAGACGCCAGAAGGACCAAACATTGGCTTGGTTACATCTCTGGCTACCTATGCGAGGGTCAATGAATATGGCTTCTTGATGACTCCTCGGCGCAAAGTTGTAGAAGGAAAAGTTGCCAAAGAAATCGAATATCTTTCAGCCGATGAAGAAGACAATTTATATATTGCCAGAGCGAATACTCCAATAGATGAAGATGGTTATTTGGAAGAGGAATGCCATACGCGTTATCGTGGAGATATTGAACTTATCCCTAGAGACATGGTGGATTATCTCGACGTCTCGCCTAAACAGATTGTTTCTGTTTCAACGGCTCTTATTCCTTTCCTCGAGCACGACGACGCTAACCGTGCTCTTATGGGATCAAACATGCAACGCCAGGCTGTACCTCTTATTCAACCAGATGCACCGCGAGTTGGAACAGGAATTGAACATAGAATCGCGAAAGACTCAGGTTCTTGCGTTGTCGCATCTGAGAATGGAGAAGTAGCTTACGTTGATGCTGATCGTATAGAGGTAAGGTCAGAGCGTGGTATTCACGTATACCCCTTGGTGAAATTCCGAAGGTCTAACCAAGGAACGATTATTCATCAACGTCCCTCAGTATTGAAGGGAGAACAGGTTAAAAAAGGCGATATTATAGCAGATGGCCAATCTGTTGATAACGGAGAGCTCGCTTTGGGAAGAAATGTTCTTGTTGCGTTCCTTCCTTGGGAAGGATACAACTACGAAGATGCCATTCTCCTTAGTGAACGTCTTGTTAAAGAAGATTTCTATACATCTATACATATAGAAGAATATGAAATAGAGGCACGAGACACCAAACTTGGACCAGAAGAAATAACCCGCGACATTCCCAATGTGGGAGAAGATATGCTTAAAAATCTCGATGAAGATGGCATAGTGCGTGTCGGAGCCGAGGTTAATGCGGGTGATATTCTCGTTGGTAAAGTAACTCCTAAGGGAGAGTCTGATCAATCCCCGGAGGAAAAACTTCTCAGAGCAATATTCGGAGAAAAAGCGAGAGAGGTAAGAGATACGTCTCTTAAAGTTCCGCATGGTGCTCGTGGAAAGATTGTTGCTGTAAAGCGCATGACACGAGAGAATAACCCAGATGCATTGAGCCCTGGTGTCAATGAAGTCGTTAAGATTTATGTTGCCCAGCTTCGTAAAATAACAGTTGGTGACAAAATGGCAGGTCGACACGGAAACAAAGGTGTTGTTTCTCGTATTCTTCCAGTAGAAGATATGCCTTACTTGCCAGACGGAACTCCTTGTGACATTGTTTTGAACCCTCTGGGTGTTCCTAGCCGTATGAACCTGGGGCAGGTTCTTGAGACCATTATGGGATTTGTGGCAATGAACAATGGATGGCATGTGGCGACACCAGTTTTTGAAGGTGCTCAAGAAGGAGAAATTTTTGATCTTCTCGATAAATTGAGTAAAGAAAAATATCCTGACTTAACGTCAGACGGTATGATTACTCTCTATGACGGACGAACAGGAGAGCGTATGGAAAAGAAAGTCACAGTTGGATGTATGTATATGCTCAAGCTCATTCACCTTGTTGACGATAAAATCCACGCTCGTTCGATCGGTCCTTACAGTTTGATAACTCAGCAGCCTTTGGGTGGTAAAGCTCAGTTTGGTGGTCAGCGTTTTGGAGAAATGGAAGTTTGGGCCCTTGAAGGATATGGAGCGGCTCACATACTTCAGGAAATGTTGACTGTTAAATCTGACGATATACGAGGTCGTCTGAAGACATATGAGAAGATTGTAAAAGGACAAAACTTGGCGAAGCCCGGTGTTCCTGAAAGCTTCCGTGTTCTTGTTAAAGAATTACAGGGTTTAGTGCTAGATGTTGAAATTAAATACAGCGACGGAACCATTGGCGAATTGGTTATGGATGATGAGGATGAAGAAGGAGCACGTCGTTCCACTTCAGAGACTGTAGGCGTAAAAGAGAAGGAAGAAAAGCCACAAGAACCTCAGAAATCTGAAAAAGTAGAGGAAGAAATCGCCGATGAAATGGAAGTTGTCGTTGATGAGAAAGAAGTAATGTCCGAAAACATGCTTTTTGAAGATGTGTTTGAGGAAAGTAATGATGACCCGGAAGGGGCTGAATAATAGATGAGCCAAAGAGAAATAGTCGGGGTACGTATTAAGCTGGCCAGCCCAGAACGGATCAGAGAATTGTCCAGTGGTGAAGTTAAAAAGCCAGAAACTATTAACTATAGAACACTTCGCCCTGAAAAAGATGGACTTTTCTGTGAGCGTATCTTTGGCCCCACAAAAAGCTATGAATGTGCCTGTGGCAAATACAAGCGAAGCGGTCCAAAGTTTAAAGGTATCATTTGTGACCGTTGTGGTGTAGAAGTTACCGATAACCGTGTTCGCAGAGAGCGAATGGGCCATATCGAGTTGGCTGCGCCTGTTGTGCATATTTGGTATCTCAGAGGCATTCCGAGCCGCTTGAGCCTTCTTTTGGGTACAAGCACAAAGGATTTGGAAAAAGTTGTCTATTTTGCTCCGACGCGTAAACGAGAAGCGGCGTATAAGGTCGTCATGGAAGGACGACGTCCTGATTTAGCTCGACGGGGAGATGTTATTTCAGAGAGCGAAGTACGCATTCATTCGCACTACGATTCTAAAATCAAGGCTGAAGAGGCATATCGCATTATCAGCGTTGATGAAATTCCTGTGAATGAGGGCGATGTTCTTTCCGCTCAGCAGGTTTCAAGATATAAGACAGAGTATGGAGATAGTCTCTTCAAGGTGGAGCCTGCTTTTGAATTTGTATCTGTCCCTGAGAATCTTGATTTTGTTCCAGGAGATGTTATTTCTGCTTCAGAAATTGAACGTTTGCAGAAACTGGAACTTAATTTTGATGTTAAACGCGCAGTTGTCAATAATCAGGAAACTTTTGTAGTTACTGCGGCGGCGAAATTACCCTTTACAAAGGGTGATGTTGTTTCAGCTACGGAATTCCAAATGTTCCATGAAAAATATCCTGGACGCTTTATGGCTCAGGTAGAGACGGTAACAATAGAGGATCCTTGTTATATTGTTATCGAAAAGGGATCGTCTCCCTTTAACGCCTGCGATATTATTATGGAGCGGGAAGAATACTTATGTGCTGCCTACGATAAGAAATTCAGTGCTGGTATAGGTGCAGAGGGTGTTCGTACACTTTTACAGAAAACTGATTTAGATCTTCTTTGTGCAACTTTACGAGAAGATGTTTCTGAGAGTACAGGGCAGAAAAAGAGAAAGCTTATTAAAAGACTTCAGGTTTCTGAAGATTTTAGAAAAAGTAAGTCCCAGATAGATTCCATGGTTTTGGAAGTTCTGCCTATTATTCCACCAGATCTTCGTCCTATGGTGCAACTTGATGGGGGTCGTTTCGCCACGTCTGATTTGAATGATCTTTATAGACGTGTAATTAATAGAAACAATCGTCTTAGAAAGTTGCAGGAGTTGCGGGCTCCAGAAATTATTATTCGCAATGAGAAAAGAATGTTGCAGGAGTCAGTCGATGCTCTCATTGACAATGGTCGCATGGGGAAAGCTGTTTTAGGAGCTGGAAATCGTCCATTGAAAAGTTTGACAGACTTGTTAAGAGGTAAAAAAGGTCGTTTCCGTCAAAACTTGTTGGGTAAACGTGTCGACTATTCAGGGCGATCCGTTATTGTTATTGGTCCTCAACTGAAGATATATCAGTGTGGATTGCCAAAGCAGATGGCTCTTGAGCTTTTCAAGCCTTTCGTAATACGACAGCTTGTTGAGCGTGGATTGGCACCTAATGTTAAGAGTGCAAAACGTCTTATTGAACGAGGTCGAGAGGAGATTTGGGGGATTCTTGAAGATATTATTAAAGATCACCCTGTATTGTTGAATCGAGCTCCGACACTCCATAGATTGGGCATCCAGGCTTTTGAGCCAGTCTTGATGGAAGGAAAGGCAATACGTTTGCACCCATTAGTTTGTACGGCTTTCAACGCAGACTTCGATGGAGACCAGATGGCTGTTCACGTGCCTCTTTCTCTTGAAGCGCAGGCAGAAGCACGACTTCTTATGTTATCTGCCAATAACTTGCTTTCACCTGCTAGTGGCAGACCTATAGTAACTCCGACACAGGACATTATTCTTGGTATTTATTACCTGACTGATTTACGCGACGGATTAAAAGGTGAAGGCGCATATTTCTCAGATATTGAAGATGTACTCATTGCTTTGAACCATAAGGTGGTTCATTTAAATGCTCGCATTCGTTTGAAGAAACAGATGGAGTGGAATATCGACAACGATGACGAACATTGGTTTGAAACTTCTCCAGGGCGGGTTCTTTTCAATAGTATTCTTCCTGAGAAGTTGCGTTTTATTAATAAACAGCTTGGCAAGAAGGCTATAGGTAAGCTGATCGATGATGCATATGATGTCATTACTCGAAGTGAAATTGTAGGGATGCTCGATGGCATAAAGTCGTTAGGCTACCATTGGTCTACTGTTAGCGGCATTAGTTTTGGAGTTCAGTCTATCATCATTCCTCCTGAAAAGAAGGAAATAACAGAAAAAACTGTTGTTGAAGATGACGAATTAAAGTCAGAATTCGAAATGGGCATATTGACGCAGGAGGAGTACCTTTACCGAAAGGAAATACTGTGGTCTGATGCGTCACGTAGAATTTCCGATAATATTCTTGACCATATGGCCCATGAAAATCCGATTCGCATGATGGTTGATTCCGGTGCGCGAGGAAGTAAGAGTCAGATGGGACAGATGGCAGGTATTCGAGGCTTGATGTCTGACCCGTCAGGACGAATTATCGACTATCCTATTACTGCAAACTTCCGTGAGGGAATGAATATGTTGGAATACTTCATTTCTACCCACGGAGCGCGAAAAGGTTTGGCCGATACTGCCCTTCGTACTGCTAAGTCTGGTTATTTAACTCGTCGTCTTGTAGATGTTGCTCAAGATATCATTGTTACGCACCATGATTGTGGCACAAATAAGGGTGTAGAAATCAGGCCTATGCTTCAAGACGGTAAGGTTATGATCTCTCTTGCTGAACGTATCGCAGGCAGAACATCACTTTATGATCTCTACCATCCTGAAACGGGGGAAATTGTAGTCGAGGCTGGAGAGCTTATAACACCTAAACTAGCAGAGACTATAGATAAACTTGGTTTCTCCTCTATTTGGGTACGGAGTCCATTGACGTGTACCCTCAAACAGGGTGTGTGCCAGAAATGTTATGGTATGGACCTTGCTACGCGAAAAGAAGTTGCCATTGGAGAATCGGTTGGAGTAGTTGCAGCCCAGTCCATAGGCGAACCGGGAACACAGCTTACAATGCGGACCTTCCACACAGGAGGCGTTCGTATGACGGGTGAAGACATTACTCAGGGTCTTCCTCGAATAGAGCAGCTTTTCGAAGTCCGTCGTCCTAAAAAAGTTTCTTACCTTGCCGGAATTGATGGCCGGGTGCAAGAAATTCGTGAGATGGAAGGCAAAAGAAAAGTTATTATTACTTCAGATGAAACAGGCAAGGAAGAGAAGGTTACATACAGTATCCCTTCATCTCAGCATTTGCTTGTAGAAGAAGGTCAGACAGTTGGAAAGAGCGATCGTCTTACCGAAGGGAATGTTGATCCTCAACAACTTCTTGAAGTGGAAGGTATAGAAGAGGTTCAGCGCAGTCTTGTTGACGAAATACAGGGTGTTTACCGTTCTCAGGGTGTTTCTATAAACAACAAGCACATCGAAGTTATACTTCGGAAGGTTGCACCAGTTAACCGTATTAGAGTTGTTGAAGAAGGGGATACATCCTTTGTCGCAGGTGATTTAGTCTGGACAGATGAAATAGAAAATGAGAATGAAGCCATCCAGAAAGAAAACGAGAAAAATATTATGGAGGCTACACGTATTTTCTCAGGGCGTATAGTTAAAAATATAGTGGCAAATCGTTTAAATGATGCGATTCTTCAATATCAAAACAAGCCACTTACAGAAGATGCTATCCGTACCCTTCTTCGACCGGGTTATCTCATCTCCCAGATTGTTTTAGAGGGCGATAAAGGAAAAGATCTCATCCTTGTTATAGGGGAAGCCGCTTTTAGAAAAAGAATGGAAGGACTTGAACTTATAGAACCTTTCGAATCTCAGGATGGCAAAGAGATCGTAGCTGGAACGATTTTAAGTCCTGGACATTTGGGGATTATTACAGCTGGGGACCCCGTCTCAATCTGTGTTCGAGACAGTGAGGCCATAGAGAAGCTTGTCGATAGTGCCTATTTAGCAGAAGATATTTGTGTTGGCGGTGACGTTATGGCTGAAGGAGACCGTATCTTTACGCAGGAAGCTGCCAAAGTATGTCTTGAACACGATATCGAATCTCTGAAATTATGGCACTCTGTTGAACGTATTTCAGTACTTGATGCATTGCAAGAACGTCTCATGAATAAAATTTGGGGACGTCCTTTGACTCAGGCCATAGACGGAGAAGGCAATGCTTTGACTGATGTGTCTCAAATGGTTGATGCTCGAATTATACGTGGTCTCGTCGATGCTGAAATTGCAGCAGTAGATCTTGAAGGTGAGATCCTAACTAGGGATAAAGTTTTACTTGAGCTGTTAAATGATCTGGCGTACGGAAAAGTGATTTTAGAGCCTGTTTTTGATAAAAAGGGAGAAAAATTGGTAGATAGCGGACAAGAGATTAACCGTGCTATGATTGATCTTCTTATGAGATCCAATGCGGAAGAATTTGTTGTTCGACCAATTTCGGCTCGCTCAGATGAAAAACAGCTCATATGGAATGTCACTTTCGTGCGCAAACTGAGAGAAGGACCGAAATGCAAACCGTTCGTTCATGGAATTACCAAGGCTGCTTTAGCCACCGATAGTTTCTTGAGCGCCGCTTCCTTCCAGCAGACAGCTCAGGTTTTGGCAGGAGCTGCTGTAAAGGGAGACATAGATCCGCTGCAGGGATTGAAGGAAAATGTCATCATTGGACATTTAATTCCTGCCGGTACTGGAGTTGAATGGTTTAAAGATGTAGATGTCGTTCCCGCAGATCGAAGTGATAAAATAGATAAATCTTCAGTTTCATCAGAAAAAACATCTAATATAGATGAATAAAATATGGTATTTTTAGTACATTCTATGCTATTTGTGTAGTTCTATCTCAAGCAGATAAAGAGCCCTGCAATGTTCGTTCTTGACATAAGTCGGGGCTCTTTGTTATTATTCCTTGGTGCTTTCTGCACTGGAGGGTTTATTATGCCTTTAAACGAGTTAGCTACTCATTTACGGGTTGTAGGAGAGAGAGAGGTTCGTCGAACACTTCATTCCAAACGTCTAAAAAAACTTTTTATTGCTCGTGATGCCGATGTAGAAAGAGTAAAAGATATTTTACTAGAGGCAGAGAAACAGGGAGTATCGGTAGAGTGGGCAGACGATAAAGTAAAATTGGGACGCGCCTGTGCTATAAGCAGAAGTGCATCAGTAGCCGGAATTACCAACATTCTTTCTGAAGATAAGGGTGTCGGTTGAAAATAAAAATCTGGAAGGAGGGAGTTTCGTGCCAACAATAAATCAGCTTGTTCGTCAAGGGCGTAAAGATAAAAGACAGAATAGTGACTCTCCGGCATTGCAGGGGAATCCAGCGCGACGTGGAGTTTGCACCCGCGTATATACTGTTACGCCTAAGAAGCCGAACTCAGCTTTGAGGAAGGTTGCTCGTGTTCGTCTTACCAACGGGATAGAGGTTACATCATATATCCCTGGAATCGGGCATAACCTTCAGGAACACTCCGTAGTCCTTGTTCGCGGAGGTCGAGTAAAGGACTTGCCTGGTGTGCGTTATCACATCATACGAGGAACCCTCGACTGCGGTGGCGTTGAAAATCGAAAAAGAGGGCGTTCTAAGTACGGAGCAAGAAAGCCCAAGTAGGAAGTAGTACGTGAGGAGGGATTGTCACCATGCCGCGAAAGGGGCATGTTAAAAAGCGTCAGAGTTTATCTGACAGTCGTTTTGGAAGCGTTGCGGTATCAAAGTTTATTAGTAGTCTCATGAAAGGCGGAAAGCGAAGTGTTGCTGAAAAAGCCTTTTATGGTGCTCTTGATATTGCTGGGGAGCGTCTGAATGCAGAGCCCTATGAAGTATTCCAGAAGGCCATGGACAATGTAAAACCACTAGTTGAGGTTCGTCCTCGCCGTGTTGGTGGTGCTACATACCAGGTGCCAGTAGAGGTTCCTGCAGAACGCGCTGAAGTTCTGGCTATTAGATGGATCGTTTCATTTGCCAGATCGAAAAAAGGGATGCCGATAGCAGAGCGTCTTGCTAGAGAACTTATGGATGCCTATAAAGGTGAAGGCAGTTCTATTAAAAAAAGAGAAGACACTCATAAGATGGCAGAAGCTAACCGTGCCTTTGCTCACTATCGTTGGTAATGAGTTGCGTCCCTAAAATAATTAATTTATTCCATGCTTGGTGGTGAAATATATGCAACAAAACGTAGAAATGAGAAAAATAAGAAATATAGGTATTGCTGCTCATATTGACGCAGGCAAAACCACGACCACTGAGCGTATCCTGTTCTACACTGGACGTAACTATAAGATGGGTGAGACTCATGAGGGGTCTGCCACAATGGACTGGATGGAGCAGGAGCGCGAACGGGGTATAACAATTACCTCTGCTGCTACAACGTGTATGTGGCGCGATTGTTTTGTCAATATCATTGATACGCCCGGCCACGTGGACTTTACCGTAGAAGTGGAGCGCTCAATGCGTGTTCTTGATGGTGCAGTTGCTGTTTTCTGCGCTGTTGGGGGAGTAGAACCCCAGTCTGAAACAGTGTGGCGTCAAGCCGATAAGTATCACGTTCCACGTATCGCTTTTGTCAACAAAATGGACCGTGTAGGTGCTGATTTTAGCCAGGTCGTTACAGGAATACGCAAACGTCTTGGTGCAAAATCAGTGGCACTTCAGTTGCCTATAGGTGCGGAAGATCAGTTTTCTGGAATCATTGACATTGTGCGTATGAAAGCTTTTCTTTATCAGGATGAGCTTGGAACTACGCCTGTCATGGCTGATATTCCCGAAGAACTCTCAGAAGAAGCGCAGGCAGCTCATGATCAGATGATTGAGAGTTTGGCTGATTTTGACGAAGCAATTATGGAAGCCTACCTTGATGGACGGGATGTGCCGGAAGAAACTATTCGTAAAGCTATTCGAGAAAATACGATTGCTCTGCGAATCGTTCCAGTTTTATGTGGGAGTGCTTTTAAAAATAAGGGAGTACAGCTTTTACTTGATGCTGTAGTAGATTATTTGCCGAGTCCCTTGGATTTACCTCCAATTAAAGGAACTGATCCCAGAACTGAAGAAGTAGTAGAGCGTCATAGTGATATGAATGAGCCTCTTACTGCTCTTGGCTTCAAGATTATGGTCGATCCTTTTGTTGGTCGTCTAGTCTTTACAAGAATCTACTCCGGTAAGCTTGTTAAAGGAGAAACAGTTTACAATCCTTCAACAAAGGCCAGAGAAAGAATCGGCAGAATTTTACGAATGCATGCTAATAAGAGAGAAGAGTTGGATGAAGCAGGCGCAGGAATGATTGTCGCTTTACCTGGATTGAAAGCTACGAGAACAGGCGATACTCTGTGTGATGAATCCAAACCTGTAGTTCTTGAATCTCTTCAGTTCCCAGAACCAGTTATTTCGCTTGCAGTTGAGCCTGCAACGAAGAACGATAAAATCAAGCTGACAAAGGGCCTTGTTGCTCTTGCAGAAGAAGACCCCACATTCAGAGTCAGAACAGATGAAGAGACGGGGCAGACTATCATTTCTGGTATGGGAGAACTTCATCTTGAAATTATAGTAGATCGTCTTAAGAGAGAATTTGGTGTGGATGTTAAAGTTGGACGTCCACAGGTCTCTTACAGAGAAGCAATACGCAAGCCATCACGTGCCGAGGGACGTTTTGTCAGACAGTCTGGTGGCCGTGGCCAGTATGGACATGTTGTTTTTGAAATGGAGCCTTTGGAAGAAGGAAAGGGCTTTGTTTTTGAAGACAAAATTGTTGGTGGTGCTGTCCCTAAAGACTATATTCCAGCCGTTCAAAAGGGACTTGATGAGGCCATCAATAATGGTATACTTGGCGGGTTCCCTGTGATAGGTGTCAAGGTCTCTCTTGTTGACGGAAGTTATCACGAAGTTGATAGCTCGGAAATGGCCTTTAAAATCGCGGCATCCATGGGATTCAAGGAAGCTATGAGAAAAGCGAGTCCCGTTCTTATGGAGCCGATAGTGTCCGTTGAAGTTGTAACTCCGGAAGATTATGTCGGAGATGTCATAGGGGATATTTCATCTCGTCGCGGACGAATTGAAGGTATGGAAACAAAGGCAAACGCAAGAATAGTGCGCTCCTTTGTGCCATTAGCTGAGATGTTTGGATATGCAACAGATTTGCGGAGTAAAACTTCTGGACGTGCTACATATTCCATGCAGTTTGATCACTACGAGCAGGTTCCCGCAGAAGTTGCTGAAAAAGTTTTGAAGGGTTAATAACTAGCCTTTTCAGGGAGGGAGACTAAAATGGCAAAAGAGAAGTTTGAAAGAGCGAAGCCCCATCTTAACGTGGGAACGATAGGACACATAGACCACGGAAAGACGACGCTGACAGCAGCGATCACAAAATGTTTGTCGACGAAGGGCT
>Ga0172378_10000051_pt1 | contig 79842 bp, 81 predicted proteins | sample GrowelOW332metaG_FD_119755 | JGI IMG/M metagenome (GOLD analysis project Ga0172378, IMG submission 119755) | Groundwater microbial communities from an aquifer near a municipal landfill in Southern Ontario, Canada - Pumphouse #3_1 metaG | ecosystem: Environmental > Aquatic > Deep subsurface >... | reverse complement strand
TAGCATTCCACCTTATTATGACTCAATGATTGCTAAAATCATTGCACATGGTAAGGATCGTGACACAGCGATTGCCCGTATGAAGCAAGCGCTAGACGAAACTATTTTAAGTGGCATTAAAACCAATATTCCACTACATCGTGAGTTGATTTTAGAAGATGAAAACTTCTGTAAACAAGCGATGGATATTCACTATCTTGAAAAACATTTACTCAAAAAACTTGAAGCTTATGCTGAAAAAGTGGTTTAAGTGCTAAAAAAAGCCGCTCATTTGAGCGGCTTTTTTTATGGCAAAATGCGTTTTAAATTTGCAAAACATTGTTTGGATTGGTCTTCTGCACAAAAGGAGATTTGATTGGAGTTTTTCCATGTCACGGCAAAACGTGAGATCTCACCACTTTGATCTTCTTGTATACCTGAACAATCTATTTGGTTGTTATCATATAAGATATGTAACATCATTAAATCAGGTACAGCATCCTGATCAAAGCTCGGTTGATAAGTATAATGACCAAAAGACCACTCCTTCGCGCTTTGAATCAAGACTGACTGATTGCTTTTAAAATTATAGTATTCATGACATTTTTGATTCTCAGGAATTTGCATTGCCCATAGTCCCACCAAAGCATTACGATTTTTAATCTGAACGGTATTTTCGCTTATAGGTGCTGTGTGAGCTAGATTTAAGCTAAACAAACTTAAAATAGTGATAAGGACTTTGATTTTCATAAATTTTTAAGCTTTATTTCTCTTATACAACATCATACTCACAATTATTTGGCTAAACTAGTCTTTCTTTATTGTGCGGTTAGGTAGTTAGGTAAGCGACGGACCCATAATAAACCTAAAAGTGTAGCAAATCCTGCCATTATAAAAATGATCTCACCACCGAGTAGTTGCCAATATTGGCCTGCCAAGATGCTGCCTACAGCCACACCAATGCCCCACATGGTACTATATAGCGCTTGTGCTCTGCCCTGTTGTTGTTGTGAGAAATAATGAAAAATAATCCGCATGGCAATTAAATGAAATAAACCAAAACTAAAGGCATGAATACATTGTGCCAATGCTTGTGCAAGCAAAGACTCAGCAAGCAAACCAACCACAATCCAACGCGCCGCCGTGAGGATTAAGCAGCAACTGACTAAGGTATGCATTCCCCAACGCCCAAAGAAAAATTGTGCCCAAGCAAACATCATAATCTCAGCAATTACGCCAATTGACCATAAACCACCAATAATCGTGGTGCTAAAACCATGTATTTGCAAATAATTGCTATAAAAGCTATAAAAAGGTGCATGTGAGAATAATAAAATTAATTCGATAAAGAAAAATGCACTGACGACAGGCTGCTTTAAGATCGGCCAAATCGATTCAAGTTTTTTTTGTGCACTCGGTGCATGTGCAGGTTCTTGAATACTAAAAGACCAAAGAAATGCCAATAAGGCAATACACAGTAATAAAATAGGTAAATGTTGAATGTGAATAAAATCTAACAAGGCTCCAATACCAAATACAGCCACAATAAAGCCAATGGACCCCCACTGACGTACCTTACCATATAACTCAGCACGTTGATCGCCTAACCAAAATAAAGTCACACCCTCAAACTGGGCAAGAATTGCATTTTGGAAAAAGCTAAAAATCAGCATTAACAAGGCAATAGATTGAAAATGATTGGGGATAATAAAAATAATTAACCAAATAAAGGCTTCGACCCACGTAGCAATACGTACCAACAGCATACGTTTACCTGATTTATCAGCAATCCAACCCCAAATAAAAGGCGCAAAGAAACGAGTAATAATCGCTAAGGAAGCTAGATAGCCAATTTCAGCATAACTAAAACCTTGATCCTCTAAATACAAACTCCAATATGGCATAAACGTGCCAACTATCGCATAGTAAAAGAAGTAAAAACCAGCTAAACGATTTTGGATTTGCATCGTGTCATCACAACTTACAAATGCAACTATAATATGTCGAAAATAAGTATCTTGCTGTAGAAAAACAACTTTTTTTTAAATTTACACTTATTTTGGATTAATGATATAAAAATAAACAACCAAAAAAACTAAACAAACTATAGATAAAAATAAGTAACTAGATAAGTTGTTAAAACTTAATAAAAACTTCTTAATTTCCATAAAATGTCTCACCCGCTAGAATTTTAATCTGTGTAGTTATTATAAATAAATAATTTTAAAAAAATTAAATTACTCAACATAAATCAAAAAAACAATAACTTATATCACATTTTTCTTTAATATCGTTACACATGAAATACATTATATAACTTAACTAATCAATGTGTCATCATTTAGTAAATAAAAAAGGGCATTGTCTGTAATCACAATACCCTTTTTCTGAATCTATTTTTTACTGCAATGGTAAATGTTGTAGCTCATTCAACTCTTTACGGCTATAGCCACGAGATGCTAAAACTTTCTTAATGCCAAGAATCACATCTTCATCAGTTGCCTGAGTTAATGCTTGGATGAGTTGCTCATTTGATTTACATGCGCAATCATTTTCCACACAAGCAGTCTGATTTTTATGTACGTTCAGCTGTTGATCAGCGAACAGTTTTTGCCAAAAACTCATAGAGCCTTCATTGATAACCTAACATAGTTCGAAATATAGCCAATATTTAAAATAAAGCAAGGGGTTGTGAGTGATAAAAGCAGCACTTGTGATCGCCTTTTTTCGATGAAAATAGCAGAGGTGAACGATATAATTAAGATAATAGCACTTGCTTTTTTATAACTATTTATTTTACTTATAAATATAAAAGGAGCTCTTAATAGAGCTCCTTTTTAAGCCTGTATAGCGCCGTGCTTATTTTTGCTCCAACAACACACCAGACTCGACATGATGGGTATATGGGAATTGGTCAAACAACGCAAATTGAGTCACTTGATGAGTTTGTCCTAATGTTTGTAAATTTTCATATAAGGTATCTGGATTACATGAAATATAAATAATGCGTTTAAAGCGTTGTAGTAGTTTTAAGGTTTCATCGTCAATACCAGCGCGTGGTGGATCAACAAATACTGTATCAAAGTCGTAGCTTGTAATATCAATATTGGCTTCTTGCAAACGACGGAATTCACGCTCGCCATTATATGCTTGGGTAAACCCTTCAGCGGATAAACGTGCCACTTGAATATTATTAATGTGGTTTTGTTCAATATTCCACTGTGCTGCATATACCGATGATTTGGCTAATTCTGTGGCTAACACACGACGAAAACGGGTTGAAAGTGGTAAGGTAAAGTTACCATTACCGCAATATAGTTCCAGTAAGTCTTTTTCAGACTCACCTGCTACATCACATGCCCACTGCAACATTTTTTGGCACACTTGAGCATTGGGCTGAGTAAAACTACTTTCAATTTGTTTGTAAATATATTCACGTTCAAACACATTGAGTTTTTCAACCACAAATTCATTGTCTAAAACAAATTTCTGTCCGCGGCAACGCCCAACCAATTGCACATTTAACTTTTGAGCTAAAGCTTGTGCTGCAGTTAGCCAGTCTTGTTCTAATTTACGATGGTAGATTAAAGACACCAACACTTCACCACTGAGCGTGGCCAAGAAATGCACTTCAAATAAACGCTGCGACAAAATAGGATCAGCTTTCATTTCTGCCAAAAGTTTTGGCATCAGTTGATTAATACTTTGATCGGCTACTTCAAATTGGTCAATGCGAATGACTTTTTTCTGCCCTTCTCTATCACGTTCAAACATGGCATAGAACATGTCATCTTCAGTATGCCAAACACGAAATTCAGCACGCATACGATAATGTTGTTCTGGTGAGGCGAACACCGTTAAGGCAGGCGGATTAAATTGTGCAAATTGCGCCGTGATACGAGCAACTTTGGCATCGAGTTGTTGTTGATAAGATGAAGTCATATGCAAACATGTAAACAGCTATGAAAGGTGCTTCATAGTAACAAAATTTGTAGTTGTTACCTAAAAAACTTGAATATAAAGCCTAAAATTTAAGAAGATCCACGTTTTGGTAGTCTTCTTAAATTTGATTTAATACTTAGGCTATTTTATTCAACAGAAATATCTTCAAAAAGTACTGAAGATAAATAACGTTCGCCTGCATCTGGTAAAATCACGACAATGTTTTTACCGGCATTTTCAGGGCGTGCTGCTAATTGCGCTGCGGCTGCCATCGCTGCACCACTTGAGATTCCAACTAAAATCCCCTCATGCGTTGCTGTTTTACGCGCCCAGTCAATCGCATCTTGGCTTGTAATGGTGATTACTTCATCGACTAAATCTAAATCCAAGTTTTTCGGGATAAAGTTAGCGCCAATCCCTTGAATTTTGTGTGGTGCTGGAGTTAAGTCTTCACCACGTTTAGCTTGGCTGATAATTGGTGATTCTGCAGGTTCTACCGCAACTGAATAAATAGGCTGTTTTTGGACTTGTTCAAAATAGCGTGAAATACCTGAGATCGTGCCGCCTGTGCCCACCCCTGCAACCAAGATATCGACTTGACCGCCTGTGGCTTGCCAAATTTCAGGACCTGTTGTGGTTGCATGAATTTTAGGATTGGCTGGGTTTTCAAACTGTTGTGGTAAATAGTACAGTTCAGGTTGTTCTTGGCTTAAACGTAGTGCTTCATCCACGGCGCCTTTCATGCCCTTAGCAGGTTCAGTGAGGACTAAATGTGCACCCAAAGCTTTTAATACTTTACGACGCTCGATACTCATACTTGCAGGCATGGTGAGAGTAATTGGATAACCTTTTGCCGCTGCTACAAAAGCCAAGGCAATACCGGTATTACCACTGGTAGGTTCTACAATATGCATGCCTGACTTGAGCACACCACGCTGTTCTGCATCTTTAATCAGTGCTGCGCCTACACGACATTTTACCGAAAATGCAGGGTTACGTGCTTCCACTTTAGCCAATACAGTGGCTTGGGATTGAATTGCACGGTTAATACGTACCAGTGGTGTGTTGCCAATTGCCTCAGCGTTATTTTCATAAACTGCAATGCCTAAATTATTTGGCGTTGGAAAAGCAGCATCTGTCATGTGTCGATCCTTCATGCTATTAAAATTTTCGTATTTATCATACGTTAATTCTCAACAATTTTGCCTCTAAACAACCAACAAAGCTGTATTTATTTAAGCAAACTTTATTAATCTATATTTACGATTAAAGTGTCTATAAATTCACCAAAAATGGCGTATTTGGATTGATTTAAAATCTAATTTACCAATTAAATTTTGATTTTTATTCGGATAATTAAAAATATATACGTGTATATATTCAATCATCTGAACACTGATAGGCTCTTTATATTCGTTTTTTCCGATGATTGATTTTTATATTTTAATCCAAGCTCAATCTGAGTTTGACTTACAATCATCAAAAAAATTCATAACACTACGGGGGCATAGAGTTTAATTTTTATAAAAGATGATTTAGGCATCTATTGGGCTTATGATCTTGTTAAATATTAAAAATAGCACTTTATCTGTATAGATTTCATGCAAACACTTTGTAGCAAAATTAGAGTGAATAGACTAAATAGTTAAAATAACTGCATGAAATCTCAACAATCCGATTTGTAATCGCTTAAATTATTAACGACAATAGCGCGATATGACACGTCTACTCAGGGAATGTAATGTCTAACGCTCGCTCTAGCCGCTGGTATCGCAATTTTACCCAATCGATTTTAACCAAGATGGTCTCGCCACAGTTGTTAGGCTCTACCGCAGAACTCAGCCAACGTCTACAAGCTGAGCCGCATGTTCCTGTGTGTTACGTGGTTGAAGATGAATATGTCAGCAACAATGTGTTAATCGATCAACAAGCACAACAACAAAATTTACCGTCGGCACTCAAGCCTATTTACATTGGTCAGCATCAAGAACGTGATGCCCTACTCATTTTAAATGAAAAAAATCCACAAGATGTGCCTTATCACTATGCCTCAAAATTAATTCGTTTCATTGAAGTATTGGAAGACGATCCCGAAGCAGATGTACAATTGGTACCTGTTACCGTGTTATGGGGACGTGCGCCCGATTATGAAGATTCATGGGTAAAAGCCTTATTTTCTGATGCATGGGCTAAACCTTCGCACTTAAAACAAATGTTAAATGTGTCTTTATATGGCAAAGATAACTATATTGAGTTTCATAAGCCATTATCATTACGCGCTTTACTCAATGAAGCCAAGGTGCAACAACCTAATTATTCACCGGCACATTTTATTGCCTCGTACTTGGTGAATGATTTAAATAAATCTAAAGAAGCCATTTTGGGGCCTGATTTATCGGATCGTCGTAATTTGATTCAGCAATTGCTACACAGTGAAGCCATTCAAAAGGCAGTTACGCAAGAAAGTATTCATAAAAAAATCAGCATGTTTGAAGCTGAAAATCGTGCCAAAAGCTATTTAAATGAAATCACCTCTGATTTTTCCTATTCAACCTTACGTTTTGCCGCGTTAAGTTTAGAAAAATTATGGACGCAGCTTTACGATGGCATTGAAGTGCATAATTTCGATACCGTACGTGAACTGGCTAAAGACTATGAAATTGTCTATACCCCATGTCACCGCAGCCACATTGATTATTTACTGTTGTCTTATGTAATTTTTAATCGCGGTTTAATGGTGCCACATATTGCTGCCGGTATTAATTTAAATTTGCCGGTCGTGGGTAATATTTTACGAGGTGCGGGCGCTTATTTTATTCGTCGTAGTTTTAATGGCAATATGCTCTACACGGCGGTGTTTAAAGAGTATGTACATAGTCTATTGTCACGTAATAGCCCGATTGAATACTTTATTGAAGGTGGTCGTTCTCGTACGGGTCTATTGCTGCCTCCGAAAAAAGGCATGCTGTCTATGACAGTACATAGCTACTTACGTGGTTCAAGCAAACCAATTGCTTTTATTCCAACCTATTTTGGCTATGAAAAACTGTTTGAAGGCAGCTCATACATCCATGAGTTGAATGGTAAGCCCAAAGAGGCTGAATCGGTTTGGGGGTTACTGAGCTCAGTACGTAAAATTGAAAAAGTCTTTGGCTTAGTGCATGTCAATTTTGGTGATCCCATTTATCTAAATGATATTTTAAGCCAAAACGAGGTACAAGACTTACAGTTAAGTATTGATGATGACTTACCAAAATCAGTCATCACCAGCGTCAATCAAACTGCTCAAGCCATTTTAGAAAACATTAATAAAGCTGCAGTGCTTAATCCGATTGCATTGTTGTCTTTACTTTTGTTAAAAGCCCCTGAACATCGTATTGAACAAGATACTTTGATTCAACAACTCGATGATTATCGTCAGATCTTAAAATTAAGCCCTTATGATGCACGTATGATGATGACCGAATTATCAGGCAGTGCCATTATTGATTATGCTTTAAAACTTAAACAAATTGATCAGCATCAAGTTGATGGTATTGGCTTTATTCAAGTCAGTGATAAACAAAAAGGCTTACTCAATTACTTTAGCAACAACATTTTACATAGCTTTGTTTTACCGGCTTTGGTTGCCACGGCGTTAATCAATGGTCAACAAAATAGCAATGATATTCAAAATTATGTGGCTAAGCTATATCCATTTTTTAAAGAAGAGTTGTTCTTAAAATGGCAAGCAGATGAGCTAGAACACGTCGTTGAACAATTGCTGCACGCTTTTGCCCAATTAGATTGGATTGGATTAGAGCATACAAGCATTAATGTTCAACAACCGCTTGCTGTTCAAGCATTGGCTGACATTATTGCATCTAGCCTCACTAACTTCCGCTTAATGGCAGAGATCTTATCACAATTTGCACACAGCAATAGTTTAGGTTTAAGTAAACTAGAAAAGCTCACCAAAATTGCACTGAAAAACCTCTTGGCGTCCGGTCATTTGGCCAATAGTTTCTATTTTGATAAATCTACAGTCAAAACCTTTAGCCAAGGCTTAAAGCTCACCCAATTGGCACAAGTACAAGGTGGTAGCATACAGCTCGCCCAAAGTAATGCCTTGGATTTTTTCCAAGCGCGGCAGCCCATCATGCAACAAGCTTTAACCGAAGCCACACATTTTAGTGATAAAGTCTTAAAAGACTTTGAATTACAACAAGCATAAGCGAGTTATCAGGCACTCTCATACGAGTGCCTGATATTTATCAGAATAACTAATAACAATCTTCATTAAAAACCATTGTCTTTAAATAATTCTCATTCTCTAACTGCTTTATAATAAGCGTCTTTTTTATATGTACTCAATGAGACCTGCTCCATGAACAATGCGCTTGAGATTAAAGCCATGCGTGATGCCTCTGAACACGTGGTCACGGTTTTAAAATCCCTTGCCAATACTGACCGCCTCATGATTTTGTGCCATTTGGCTCAACATGAATTAAATGTTTCGCAAATTGAGCAGATCACCCAAATTCACCAACCCACCTTATCGCAACAACTGATGATGTTGCGTAAAAGTAATGTGGTGAGTACACGTCGTGAGGGCAAACAAATCTTTTACTCGATTAAAGATGAAAAATTAGTCACTGTTTTGCAAACCTTACATGCTTTATATTGCCCCAACTAATCTCAGCACCGTGACTCTTTAGCACAAATTATGCATAATATATCTAAAATTATGATTTAGATGATTGGTATGTTTTCGCTTCCTGCATGGCAATGGTTAAAGCACTATAACCACACTCAGTTTCGCGCAGATCTGTTGGCCGCTTTGATTGTGGTTGCCATGTTGGTGCCGCAAGGTATGGCATATGCGATGCTCGCAGGACTCCCTCCGATCATGGGTCTATATGCCAGTATTATCCCCATGATACTGTATGCCATGCTTGGCAGCAGCCCCACACTGTCGATTGGTCCGGTGGCGATCATCTCCATGATGACCTTTGCCACTTTAAATCCATTGTTTGCCATAGGTTCAGTAGCCTATATTGAAGCAGCCTGTTTATTGGCGCTGATGGTGGGTTTAATTTCGCTATTTTTAGGAATATTGCGCTTTGGCTTTTTAATTCAACTGATTAGCCATCCGGTAATCCAAAGCTTTATTATTGCCTCAGCCTTGTTAATTGCTTTAGGACAAGTGAAGTTTTTATTCGCTCTGCCCTTAAAAGCCAATAATATTGTTGAGTTTTTAAGTAGCCTTTGGCATAACTTTCCACAACTGCATTGGCCAAGTCTAAGCTTAGGCATCACGGCGATATTGGCACTCATTTATTTGCCTAGTTTGCTAAAGCGTTTGGCATTTAATCCATTTTATATTCGTGCAGTGCCTCTTTTGGTTGTAGCACTGTCAATTGTTTTGGTTTTTGCTTTAGATTTAAACCAGTTTGGTATTCAAACAGTGGGGGAAATTCCCTCGGGTTTTCCACCACTTCAATTGCCTAATTGGAATATGTCCTTGGTGTTAAGCCTGTTACCCGGGGCCGCCATGATTGCCATGGTCAGTTTTGTGGAATCTTTATCTATTGCACAAGCCACAGCCTTACAGCAACGTAGCCAACTCAATAGCAATCAAGAGTTAATTGCGCTCGGTATAGCCAATATCAGCGCGGGTTTAAGCTCCGCTTTTCCGGTGACAGGCAGTTTATCACGTACCGTTGTCAATGCTGATGCTGGCGCTAAAACCCCAATGGCAGGCGTAATTTCCTCTATATTTATTGTGGTGGTCAGTTTATATTTCACGGGATTTTTTCGGGATTTACCACTGGCGATTTTAGCGGCCACCATTATGGTCTCCATTTGGAGATTAGTTGACTTTAAACCTTTTTTACAGACATGGCGTTATTCTAAAGCCGACGGCTTGGCCATGTGGATTACTTTTTTTGCCGTGATTTGTATTGATATCAGCCGCGGTTTAATGATTGGGATTATGTCGACTTTTGTGCTGATGCTGTGGCGAATTAGCCGACCACATATTGCTCAAATTGGTTTGGTGGCAGGCACACAGCATTTTCGCAATGTTCAGCGGCATGATGTGATGACCTTTAAGCATCTGTTGTCGATACGGATTGACGAAAATTTAAGTTTTTTAAATGCACATAGCTTCAAAGGCTTTATGGTCAATGCCATCAGTGAACAGCCTGAACTTAAACATGTGATTATAAATTGCTCAAGCATCAGTAGCATTGATTATAGTGCGCTTGAGATGCTAGAAGATTTAAATCGTGAATTGGCTAAACTCAATATTCAATTGCATTTTTCAGAAGTTAAAGGGCCGGTGATGGATAATCTTTGCCACTCAGACTTTATGCAACACTTAACTGGTCAAATTTATCTAACTCACTACCAAGCGATAGATGATTTACGCGAGTAATCGGCTGATATAATTAACCTTTTTAAAAAGTATTACACTAAACAGCCTTAAAAAGCTCAATTTTCTACAAGTATCTTTTATTTTTTAATGTGGAAAAACATAGGCTTAAGTTTTATATCAAAATATCTTTTAAGCCTCAATGCTTTTCAGTATAAAATAAGCAACAATTTGATATTTTTCTCCCCGTAATTTCTGACAAGGCCTTTTGCTATGTTTTCAGCTTTTACGCGTTTGAGTTTGGTCACACGTATTGTGATCGCCATTATTTTAGGTGTGCTTGTAGCGGTTATAGCACCGCAATATACGCCTTATTTAACAATTCTTGGTGATCTCTTTATTAAGGCCCTCAAATCCGTTGCCCCTATTCTTGTGTTTGTGTTGGTTTTGTCATCTATTGCGAATTTTAAAGTTGGCAGTAGTAATGCTGCGATTAAACCGATTATGTTGATGTATGCTGCCGGTATGTTCTTAGCTGCACTCAGTGCGGTGACGGCAAGCATGCTGTTTCCAAGCACCCTGTTTTTAGATTTACCTGCCGATGGTACCTTAACACCACCGGGCAGCCTATCCGAAATTTTTAAAAACTTAGTTTTAAGTTTTATTGCCAATCCTGTAAGTGCCATTTCTGAAGCTAACTTTATTGGCATTTTGGCATGGTCGGTGGCATTGGGGCTTGCGTTCCGTCATGCATCAGAGACCACAAAAAATGTTCTCAATGACGCAGCCAATGCAGTTAATTCGGTGATTCGCTTAGTCATCAGCTTTGCACCTTTTGGTATTTTTGGTTTGGTGGCTGTGACATTTGCCGATGCCGGACTCAGCACCCTGATGAGCTATGCACAATTACTTGCAGTATTGCTTGGCACAATGGTTTTTGTGGCTTTGGTGATTAACCCGATTATGGTGGCCTTTGTTACCCATAAAAATCCATACCCATTGGTGTTGCAATGCTTACGCGAAAGTGGCATCACGGCGTTCTTTACCCGTAGTTCTGCTGCCAACATTCCAGTCAACTTAGATTTAGCCAAGCGTTTAGGCATTCCTGAATCTACTGCCAGCGTGGCTATTCCTTTAGGTGCTGCGATTAATATGGCCGGTGCTTCGGTGACCATTACCGTCTTGTCTTTAGCAGCAGTCAATACCCTTGATATTCCAGTGAGCTTTACCACGATGCTGATTTTATCAGTGGTGGCAACGGTATCCGCCTGTGGTGCTTCTGGCGTGGCGGGTGGTTCATTGCTTCTTATTCCTGTGGCATGTGGTTTATTTGGTATTTCATCTGATATCGCAATGCAAGTGGTTGCCATTGGCATGGTCATTAGCGTGCTACAAGATTCAACCGAAACTGCTTTAAACTCATCTACAGATGTGTTATTTACCGCAGCAGTTGATCGCGGAATGCGCTAATATACGCCTGATTTGTATATCGATTCTTACATTATGCCTTTTCAAAATTTACCCACTTGGGTGCAACTAGGCGCATTCTTTCTTGCAGTGAATGCGGGGATGATAAATGTACTTGGCTTGATGACGGTATTGCATCAAGCCATTTCACATATGACTGGCAATGTCAGCCTCTTGGCTATTCATTTGCTGCATGGCAATCTTGACAGTTTGCTGTATGCCTTGTGTATTGTGGTCAGTTATGTTTTAGGGTCAATGTATAGTGGGCTAATTTTAGCCAATAGTCACTTTCGCTTAGGACGCCGTTATGGTATTCCTTTGAGTTTAGTGGCTTTTTTTATTGTGCTGTGTTGGATATTTTTACCCTATTGGCCGCGTTATGCGCTGTTATGGGCGGCGGTTGCTATGGGCTTACAAAATGCCATGGTCAGTCATTACCAAGGGGCAATTATTAGAACCACGCATTTATCTGGGGTACTGACGGATTTGGGTTTAGCGTTAGGCTATTTTTTACGCGGCTTAACTGCTGGTCGGCGCCGTGTAATCTTACATCTGTTGATTTTATTTGGCTTCTTGGTCGGTGGAATCATTGCCACATGGATTTATCCTTTATTACAATTAAACGCATTCTTAGTCCCTGCCAGCTTAAGCCTGCTCATGAGCGTAATCTATTGGGTGGTCTACTGGTCTTATCGACACGATTAATTTTGGAAACGTTATGAAAAATGCATTACAAGCCCAGTTGCTTAAAGCCGGTTTAGTCGATAATAAAAAAGCGAAAAAACTCTCTAAACAAGCTGTACATGAACAACGCACTGGTCAAAGCGATGAAGCTGCCATCAAAGCTAAAATTGCCCAAGACCAACAAGCCAAGTTGGAAAAAGACTTGGCTTTAGCTGCCACGCAAAAAGCCGCTTTGCAAGAAAAAGAGCTTAAAGCCGCAATTATTCAAATGATTAAGCAGCACAAAATTGGGCACACTGATGGTGATCTAAGCTACCAATTTATTGATGGCACCATTAAGAAAATCTATATCAATCAACAAATTTATAATGCACTTGTGGCAGGTTCTTTGGTGATTGCCAAAGATGTAGAAGGTTATGCGGTGTTGCCTAAAGCCTTGGCGGATCGTATTGATGCTAAAATGGAAGGCTTTATTTTAGTCAACAATTCGCATCAAGATGCCGATACCACGGATGAAGAAGATCCTTATGCAGCCTATGTGATTCCTGATGACTTGATGTGGTAAGTTGTTAAAAAACCGCCTTGTGCGGTTTTTTTATGTCAAGTATGTTCATAACTTCACATTAAATTGCAGCCAATCACAGTATAATTGCAGTTTTTAAGCTAAGTGGTTGGTCTATGTTAAAGTGGTTTGAAAAGCGCGTAAATCCTTATCCGAGCGAGGATTTAAACCAACCACTACCCACCACCTTTTTTGCCTTTGTTTGGCAAGCCTCTCAAGGCGTGCGTCAGTATTTATTGTTTTTAGTGCTGTTCACTGCAGGGGCAGCCAGCTTTGAGGCATTGCTCTATTCTAAAATTGGGGATTTGGTCACATGGCTCAGCCAAAGCCAACCCGATACATTTTTGGTACAACATCAAACCAATCTCACCCTGTTAAGCTGCATTTTATTGGCCAATGTGTTGTTTGCTAGCATGCAATCCATCATTAAACACCAAATTTTATACAGCACGTTTCCCATGCGTTTACGCTGGCGCTTTCATAATTTACTGTTGCAACAAAGTTTAGAGTTTTTCCACAACGATTTTGCCGGACGTTTATCAGCAAAAGTGATGCAAACTGCGCTTGCGGTGCGTGAATTTTGGGTGATTTTGGGTGACATGTTGGCTTATGTCACCATCTACTTTATGACTGTGAGTTTGGTGCTTGGGGCAATCTCACCGTTATTGCTGTTGCCGCTTTTAGTATGGCTTGTGTTGTTTATTTTGGCAGCTTGCTATTTTATCCCTCGTCTAAGCCGGATTTCCAATGAACAAGCTGACGCTCGCGCCGTAATGACTGGACGTGTCACCGATGCCTATACCAACATTCAAACTGTAAAACTATTTGCCCATGCCGGACGTGAAAGCCAATACGCCAAAGCCTCAATGCAGACCTTTATGGTGACGGTATATAAACAAATGCGCTTAGGCACCGGCTATGAGGTGAGTATTAAAGCCTTAAGCTTAGTACTGTATGTGGGCGTTTTAGGTACTGCTATTTGGTTATGGGTCAATGGTCGTGCAGAATTGGGGATTATTGCAGCCACCACAGCCATGATTTTAAAGCTCAATAGTATTGCTGAATTTATGATGTGGCAAACGTCCGCTTTATTTGAAAATGTCGGCACCATTCAAGATGGTATGAAAACCTTAGGCAAACCCATCCACATTCAAGACCAACCGCATGCTCAAGCCTTAAATTTAAGTCACGGCGAAATTGAGTTTAAAAACTTAGGCTTTGCTTACAACGAACGCCCTGTACTTGATGGGTTAAACTTAAAAATTCGTGCTGGTGAAAAAATTGGTATTGTTGGACGCTCAGGTGCGGGTAAATCCACTTTAATTCAATTATTACTGCGCTTTTACCAACCACAACAGGGTCAAATTTGTATTGATGGACAAGATATTCAACATATCACCCAAGACAGCTTAAGAAAAAACATTGCCCTTGTGACTCAAGATACCTCATTGCTGCATCGCTCTGTGGCAGAAAACATTAAATATGGTCGCCCCGATGCTACCGATGCCGAAATGTATGCTGCTGTGGCAAAAGCCAAGGCAGAAGATTTTATTCCTGAACTCACCGATCTGTATGGTCAAACAGGATATGAGGCTTATGTCGGTGAACGTGGCGTGAAACTCTCAGGTGGACAACGCCAACGTATTGCCATTGCACGGGTATTTTTAAAAGATGCACCGATTTTAATTTTAGATGAAGCCACCTCTGCTTTAGATTCAGAAGTTGAAGCTGCCATTCAAAGCAGTTTAGATGAGCTGATGCACGGTAAAACTGTGATTGCGATTGCCCATCGTTTATCCACCATTGCCCAAATGGATCGCTTAATTGTGCTTGATCAAGGTCGAATTGCTGAACAAGGCAGTCATGCTGATTTACTGGCTTTCAATGGAATTTATGCTAAGTTATGGCAGCGACAAACTGGCGGATTTATCGCCGACCAAGAACAAGCATGATAAGGAAAACTATGTTGTATTTAGATGATTTAAGTGTGGGACAGCGTTTTATCAGTCAAAGCTATCCCATGCAATTAGAAGAAATTTTACAATTTGCCGCTCAATTTGACCCACAAAGTTTCCATACCGACGCAAAAGCCGCCGAACAGCATCCCATTTTTCAAGGCTTAGCTGCAAGTGGTTGGCATACGTCAGCGGTGTGTATGCGTCTTTGGGCTGAATGTATGCCCATTGCCAATGGTTTAGTCGGTACAGATTCGCATGTACGTTGGCTCAAACCCACTCGGGCGGGTGATGAATTGCATGTTGAAGTTGAAATTACCCATATTCGTCGTTCAAAATCTAAACCCAATCAAGCGATTGTGAGTTATCACACCCAAGCCTTAAATCAGCATGGGGATGTGCTGATGACTTCAGATACCAATATTGTGGTATTTGCCCGACCTGACGAGGCTGCATAATCTTGTGAGTTTAGACTTTTGTTTTACTGCAAAAGCATGTATAACACAGCATAAAAGCACGTTGTAAGTTGTAAGGAGTTATCCATGAATCACCCTTCAGAATTAAAATATGCACGTACGCATGAATGGGTTAAAGTTGAAGGTGATCTTGTTGTTACCGGTATTTCTGACCATGCACAAGATGCATTAGGCGATTTAGTCTATGTTGAAGCACCGGAAGTAGGACAACGTGTCACAGCAGGCGAACAAGCAGGTGTAGTCGAGTCGGTCAAAACTGCCTCAGATATTCATGCCCCTGTGTCAGGTGTAGTGGTTGAAGTGAATCCTGATCTTGAAGATGACCCTGATTTTGTCAATGATGCACCTTATAGCAAAGGTTGGATTTATAAAATCAAGCCTGATCATTTAAGCGATGTAGATCATTTACTTTCAAGTACCGATTACGAAGCTGGTTTATAAGTTTCAAGCATTCTTTAAAACATAGGGAGCTGTATGCTCCCTTGCTTTAATGCGTTTAATTAACTCATTTCTGCCATACTGCTGCTTTGTTCAGGCTCGTCGTCTTGAATTAGGCCTAGACCTTGTAAGCCATTTTCTACAGGACGATTTTGATCCACACGGCTACTTTTGAGCTTAATTTGTAAACGCAATTCGTTCATCGAGTCGGCATTACGAATCGCTTCGTCATAACCAATTGATCCATCATCATATAAGTCAAATAAAGCTTGGTCAAAGGTTTGCATACCCAATTCACGTGATTTAGTCATAATTTCTTTTAAAACATGGAAATTGCCTTTTAAGATATTTTCACTAATCAAAGGTGTATTGAGTAAAATCTCCACCGCAGCACGGCGCCCTGTACCATCTTGTGTGCGAATTAAGCGCTGCGACACAATCGCCTTCATATTGGAAGATAAATCCATTAAAACTTGATTGCGACGTTCTTCAGGGAAAAAGTTAATAATCCGATCTAAGGCTTGGTTGGCATTGTTAGCATGCAGTGTACCCAAGCACAAATGCCCTGTTTCAGCAAAGGCTAAGGCATGCTCCATTGTTTCGGTATCGCGGATCTCACCAATTAAAATCACATCAGGTGCCTGACGTAAGGTGTTTTTTAAGGCATTGTGCCAAGAGTGACTGTCTACACCCACTTCACGATGGGTAATCATCGATTGCTTATGTTTATGTACATACTCAACCGGATCTTCAACGGTAATAATATGCCCTGCTGAGTTTTCATTGCGATGATCAATCATGGCCGCCAGAGAGGTTGATTTACCCGAACCTGTAGCCCCAACCACCAAAATTAAGCCGCGTTTTTCCATCATCACGTCTTTAAGCTTGAGTGGTAATTTTAACTTATCAAAATTCGGGATATCTGCGGTGATGGTACGAATCACCATACCCACTTGGTGCTGCTGCTGAAAAATATTCACGCGAAAGCGTGACACATTGGGCACAGAGATTGCAAAGTTACATTCTAGATTTTCTTCAAACTCAGCGCGTTGTTTGTCATTCATTAAACTATAGGCAAATAGCTTGGTTTTTTCTGCCGACAGTTCTTGCTGCGAGAGTTTTTTCATCATGCCTTGATGCTTCATACTCGGCGGAAAATCGGCAGTGATGAATAAATCTGAACCACCAAATTCAAATACTTTCCCCAACATATGAAACATAAAACGTTGTGCTTCATCTAATAGTTCTGCGTTATACATGCTATTGTGCCTGTTTTTTAAATCCTGAGTAATTTAATAAGAATTTCTTATTAAACATAAACTTAAAATCATTAAGCTTATGCTCATCATGACAAAGACGCCTTTAAAAAACAAATCTTCACTTTGCCAAGTAATCGCCATTTTTTTTCATTTTTTTTAGCTAAGGCATAAAAAAAGACGCTTTATATCGCGTCTTTTTTCAAGTGTCTAAGTTTTAGGCAGTTTTTGCTAGGTGCTGTGCTGCAAGTGCATCTGCAACTTGTAAAAATAAGCGTTCGGTTTTCTCCCAACCTAAACAACCATCGGTAATGGATTGACCATATTGCATGGCACTGGAAATTTTTTGTGCGCCATCTTGTAAATGACTCTCTAGCATGACACCACGCACCGCCGTGTGGGGACGCTCAGCCACAATGGTCATTAACACATCAGGTTGTAACAATGGATTCTTTGCACTGTTACCATGACTACAATCAATCACTAAAGCAGGTAAATAAGTAGATTTGAGCTTAATTTTCTCAATTTCGGCTAAGCTGTAATTGGGGCCAGTATTGCTGCCACGTAAAATTAAATGTGCTTTAGGATTGCCTTGAGAACTGAGTAAACACGGTAAACCATTTTGCCCTAAACCTAAAAATTGATGTGGCTGAGTCGCAGATTGAATCGCATCTAAAGCAATTTGAATCGAGCCATCTGTTCCATTTTTAAAGCCTACTGCAAAGGGCATGTGACTTGAAATTTCACGGTGAATTTGCGATTCACTGGTACGTGCTCCAATGGCACCCCATGCCAACAGATCATCAAAGTATGCCGTTGCGATTGGACTTAAAATCTCAGATGCGATCGGTAAACCCATTTCAATAATTTTTAAATACAAAGCACGCGATTTTTCTAAACCCAATTGCATATTGTTAGAACCATCTAACTGTGGATCATATAAAAATCCTTTCCAACCGACTGTAGTTCTTGGCTTTTCAATATAAGCACGCATCACAAATACAATGTGCTGATCAACCTGTTGTTGTAGTTTTTGTAATTTTTCAGCGTATTCAAGCACTGCAGTTTCGTCATGGATTGAACAAGGACCTGTCACAATCATCAAACGTGAATCTTGACCATTTAATATCTGTTGGATGGTTTGACGCTGCTGTGCCACTTGACGTGCTAAAGCGTCATTCAGCGGTAATTTTTGTTTAAGTTGTTGTGGCAGTAGCAAAGTTGTTTCTTGAGTCGATTGTTGCAAAGCCGTATTTAAAGCATTCATGATGGGTGTTCCTATGGACCAGACGTCCTATCTTTTTATTTGAGCGTTATGGGTCTAAGCGTATGATTGCGTACTAACATTAAGTAAAACCAATACACATTGCTAAAATATGACTTGTTGAATGTACGCATGAAATTTCTCCAAAAATGACTGACATAAAAAAACCTGAGCGGGTTGCCGCTCAGGTATAAACTGGTGGGCAACCTTTTTGTGCCCGAACGCCTTCAGGCAACTATCTAAATTGCCAAAAATAAAAATAAGCGTGAACGGATACAGATTGCCAAAGCATAATGACTGTCTAATAAAATATTGACCTGAGCTTTAACATACGCATTGTTTTTCACTTTGACAATAGTTTTTTTAAAAATATTTTTTGTTCATAGACTTATTTTTATTGCGATGAGATTTTAATGGGTGAATAAATCTTATAATTTTTGCTGCAAATGGTAATTGTAAAATGGCATAAAAAAACGGGCACCATGCCCGTTTTTTTAAATATTATCTTAATCTTGGAAATTGACCACAGAACGGATCGATTTTCCTTCATGCATTAAATCAAAAGCGTCATTGATTTTATCTAAGCCCATGGTATGGGTTACAAATGGTTCAAGTTGAATCTCACCTTTCATGGCTTCTTCAACCATGCCTGGTAATTCCGAACGACCTTTTACACCACCAAAGGCTGTACCTTTCCAAGTACGACCGGTCACCAATTGGAATGGGCGTGTTGAAATTTCTTGACCTGAACCTGCTACACCAATAATCACAGATTGGCCCCAACCACGATGCGCACATTCTAAAGCCGAACGCATTACGTTGACATTACCAATACATTCAAACGAATGGTCCACGCCCCAACCTGTCATTTCTACAATGACTTCTTGTACAGGTTTGTCATAGTCTTTTGGATTGACAAAGTCTGTTGCACCAAATTCTTCAGCCAACTTAAATTTTTCAGGATTGGTGTCTACAGCAATAATACGACCTGCTTGGGCTTTTTTAGCGCCCTGTACCACTGCCAAACCAATACCGCCTAAGCCAAACACAGCTACGGTATCGCCTTGTTGTACTTTGGCGGTGTTTTTGACTGCACCTAAACCTGTGGTCACACCACAACCTAATAAGCAAACATGTTCAGGATTGGCATCTGGATTAACTTTTGCCAAAGATACTTCAGCCACCACGGTATATTCAGAAAAGGTTGAGCAGCCCATATAATGATAAATTGGTTCGCCATTATATGAAAAACGCGTGGTGCCATCTGGCATTAAACCTTTACCTTGTGTGGCACGCACTGCAGTACACAGGTTAGTTTTGCCTGATTGACAAAATAAGCATTCACCACACTCGGCAGTATAAAGCGGAATCACATGATCACCGGGCTGTACAGAGGTGACGCCTTCACCCACTTCAACCACAATCCCTGCACCTTCATGCCCGAGCACCGCGGGGAATACCCCTTCAGGATCATCACCCGATAACGTAAAAGCATCGGTATGACAAACGCCAGTATGGGTAATTTTAACTAAAACTTCACCTTTTTGAGGTGGTGCCACGTCAATTTCTACAATCTGTAAAGGTTGACCTGGCGCAAACGCAACCGCAGCACGAGATTTCATCAAAGAGATTCCTTAAATATTGCGATGATTTAACAGTTTACTAACAGTAACCGCTTTTTATTCTGAGTTTCAAGCGCTAACATCATTTGATTATCTGAATAACATCTAACAGTAGCCTAGCAGCATGAAAGATATGCAAATAACAAAAATAAGCGCCTTAATCCTCACAGCCAGTGTACTGATGGGCTGTGATCTTGCGCCCAATTTGGCCAAAGCTGATCCAGCGCTACAAGCACCTACGCAACATTGGCTAAACGATCAACATAGCGCTCAACAGCTTGAAAAGGGTTTAACAGCTTATCTTGCTTTGGATGATGCATTTTTAAGTCTTGCTTCACGTTTGTATTTAATCCGCCAAGCCAAACATCATCTGGATTTACAGTATTACATATGGAATGATGACGAAATTGGACGCATGATGTTGGCGGAACTGTTAAAAGCAGCAGATCGTGGGGTGAAAGTTCGTCTTTTACTTGATGATCAAAATGGTACGCAACTCGACCCTCAATTACAGGCTTTAAGCCAACATCCCAACTTTGCCATTAAACTGTTCAACCCGTATAAATTTCGCAACTTTCGCGTTTTAGATTACACCTTGCGCCTACAACAGGTGAATCATCGCATGCACAATAAATTAATTATTGCCGATGGCAGTATTGCCGTAACCGGTGGGCGCAATATTAGTCGAGAGTACTTTGATGCCAGTGATGATTTTCAGTTTACCGATTTAGACATTTTGTTTTATGGCACGGCGCTAAAAGCGGCTAACCCATTATTTTTAGATTTTTGGAATGATGACTTAAGTTATAGCAGCAAACAGATTTTGCCTCATCCTGATCCAGATGCGTTAAATCAGTTACGTCGTACTTATCAAAGTGAGATTTTTGCTCAAGCCAATACGCAACCAAGAATACAAGCTGCCGAAGTTGATATTCAACTGCAACTTAAACAACGTTCGATTCAATGGGCGAAAGCACATTTTGTTGGCGATCACCCTGATAAAATTCGTGGTCAAGACAAAAATCATCAACTAATTTCAAAACAAATGACAGATTTGATGGGACAACCCAAGCAACAACTTGAATTGGTTTCGGCTTATTTTGTACCTACGTCAAGGGGCACGCATTATTTAAGCCAGTTGCGCAAACAAAATATCAAGGTTAGAGTGCTGACCAATTCATTGGTGGCCAACGACGTGGCACTAGTACATGCCTTTTATCAAAAATACCGCTATCCACTGCTCAAAAGTGGTGTAGAACTGTATGAATTTAAACCCTACATTAAACGCTTAGATCGAACTTGGTATGAGCGTCTTACCGGCAATTTAATTCCTGCTAAGGGTAAAAGTCATTCGAGTTTACATGCTAAGTTTTTTGATATGGATGGAAAAGTCTTTATTGGTTCGTTTAACTTTGACCCACGCTCAGCACATTTAAATAGCGAAGTCGGCTTAGTGGTAGAATCTGCTGTATTACAGCAGCAGATTAAGCAAAGTTTAGAACTCTACTTACCACGTATTGCCTATCAACTTAAGCTTAATCAACATGATCAAATTATATGGTATGAACAACAAGCAGATGGCACAGTCATTCAACATACACATGATCCTGAAACCACAGCGTTTCAGCGGATGGCAATTTATGCCGTGTCATTTCTACCGATTGAATGGTTAATGTAAGCACATAAGATAAAAAATATCTGAGCTGAGTGTTGTTTTGGCTTAAAGTAGCCAACAAATTTACTCACCTACTGATTTGTTTTAAGATGCGGTTTTTTCTTATCCCATCTCCTTGTATGCAATTTTTCGATCTTCAGCGTCAATTTAATTTTAATGATCTGCTTACACCTCACATGACACTTGCTCAACTTGGCGGTCAAGATTGGGTATTAACTAAAGTACGTGTTGAACATGATTGTCTGCATGAAAGCGCACATTTAAATGGTCAAGTGGTACTACAGTCAGATCAAGCCATTCATATTGAACTCGATTGGGTGATTTTTGATACTGGTCATGAACTGCAAGTGTTATTTAAAGGTATTGAAACCCAAGATTTTGGTGCCAGTCGTTTAGTGGTCAGCGGTGCTCAAGTGGTAGATGCCGAGCAACAAGTGATTTCAGCTGAAGCACTTGGCTTATGGCTAGACGGTACTTTGCTACCTATGCTGCCGACTTTACGCCGTGATATTAAAGCGCGTTTAAATTTATGGGATTATGTTGAATATGATGTCTAATTAACTTAGGCTATTTTAGTAAACCTATATTTTTAAAGACTTCGGCATATGCAGCAGCTTTTTTCTCAAGGGCTAAGGGATAAGCTCTTGAGGAAGATGGCAAACGGTAGAGCTTTAATTCACGTTGTGCAAAATACGCTTCACTCATTTCACCTATTTTAGGCTTTATGGTGCCTATGGACATGGCCTCCAGCAAAGTATCTGTGGCTTTGTCGCCTGTGGTGATTATATGCTGACACTGTGGAATTTTAGCCAGTAATACATTTAAATCTGTTGGTGTATAAATTTGTAAAAACTTATCTGCAGCATTGTTGTTTAAGCGAATCACTTGATAAGCCGTATCATAAATCGCGATGCCAATTTGAGTTAAAAAATCACGTATTTTTTGTTCATGAAAGCATTTATTTGCCACATCTAAAAAATAATAAGCGTCTTTAAAAAAGATCAGCCCAAAGATTTTCCACATGTCATTTTGATAATTAGGGTAATAAAACTGCATTTTCCAACGATGTTGTTGCGGAGGAAATGAACCTAACATCAACAATTTAGCATGATTGGGTAAAAAAGGCGGTAAAGGATGGGTTTCGATGCGCATAGTCATTGCCTTTAATCTTCAAATAACTGTTGAGACGGGTGCTTCATTAATCTGCGTTTAATTTTCTTGGCCATTTTATCTGCCCAAAACGCATAAATTTCAGCACTTGGATGAAAACCATCACTGGCCATCTGCAGATTCATGGCTTGATACTCTGCTAAATCATACGCTAAGCCTAGCATGTTAGGCTGTGATGCCATATAACGCTGTAAAGATTGGTTCATTTCTTTGGCATATTGCCCAAGTAGCCATGCCATGGGCTGTGGCAAAGCAGGAAAAAGCTGCATTGGGGGAACACTTGCCACCACAATCAATTTTGGATTAAATTTATGCTGGATTATGCAATATAAACGTTGTTGCTGTGCCAACCATGCTTGAGGTGAAATTAAGCAAGTCACATCATTCACGCCAATTGAAGTCACCACCACATCAAAATGTTGGATGGGTAATTTTTGAATGGCTTGTATTAATTGTGCGGTGGTACGCCCACTTTTGGCTTCTAAGTGATAGTTAACCTGATAATCATGTTGTAAGCGCTGTAACAATTGCCCAAGCAAAGCCTGACTTTGTTGCTCAACCCCCACCCCTGCTGCGGCAGAATCCCCAACAATCAGAATTGACAGGGATGTTCCTTGCCCACATTGTCCTTGACGAGCGCCACTGGGCTCACTTAAACGTGGGGTATTTTTCTTCACATATTTGGCTTGCATAGCAAGGATAGGCAATAACCCCAAAGTGGCAATTTTTAATTTCATAAATTATTTCGCTTTTATGGTCACTTTAGCTTAAAAACAAAGCCTGTTGCAGGCAAGTATTTGGGCATAAAAAAAGCCAGACCTCAGTCTAGCTTTTGATGATCCAATTGAATATTAAGCTTTATTCCAACGATTGACACGCTTAAAGGTACCATAATCATTAAAGCGCACACCCACCTCACGCATAACCTTATGTGCAGTTTTTGAGGTCATTTGACGAATATAGAACGGTTCTTTTACCACAAAGTGATGAATAGCATGGGTTGAACCAAAATTACAGCAGAAAATTTGGAACGGTAACAACCACCACGGCGTCAACACTTGGGTTTGCTTAATCACATCACGTGGGTCAATGTCACCATAATAATGCATATTTGAGCTAATAAACTGTAAGCTAAACGAGCGAATAAAGTTTGGAATCACCCAGACCACAGCCAAGAAGTTCACTACTTTCATAGCAGCTAAAGTATTGCTTGACCATTCTACTGCTGAACCAAACCAAACGGCCATATGATCGACCACATGGAAAATCACAAAACAGTACCATAAACCGTAGTACATTAAACCCAACGGAATAAAGCCCAGAATTTGTGAAATCACGGTACGACGACGCTCATTTTCAGGCTGTTTTGACACAAACAGTTTCAGCATCTTCAACATTTGTATAGGACGTAAATATACCGTCATCAACTGATCGCTAGTGATTAAAATACGGCGTAGACCCCATGGCATGCCATTTCCAATACCACGTTCTTCTAGGTCGTGTTCTGTACCTGAAAACTTATGGTGATGCAAATGCATACGTCGACGTGTCCATGGGCTAATGGTGTTCGGACGCGCTAACCACACCAAGCTCATCATGATATGATGCGCGACTTTGTTCTTTTTAAAATACATATAATGAATCAGATCGTGCTCTAATTCATGGGTCAAAGATGCAAAGATCGCAATTAACGGAATACATGCCCACGCAGGCAAAACTCCATATGCATACAATGCAGCACAGCCAAGCATACCTGATAACGCAAACACCAAAATGCTCGCACCAATAAAGTCTTGATGCTTTAAAATGGGATGACGTTCACGTAGCTCCTCTCCTGCTTGAGTAACCACAGTTCGGACCTTTTGAATCCGTTGTTGGTCTGTCATCTCTGAGGAAATTGACATATGCAAAACCTTTAATTTATGGACAGTTGTACATTAAATCAAATTTGCAAAAAAAGAATCGGCTAATGTGCTTTTTTAAGTGGGTTTGATTAAAATTTGATCAATTTTTACTTTTTTAATGCCATTTTCTGTACATTTTCGCGCATTTTACACAAATAGTTAAAAATAAGAATCATTCTATTTATGTAGATTTTCATGTGAATTCCGCTGTTTCATCATTAAAGCCAAGTGAGTAAATCAGGCTGTTGCTCAAGCAAATAATGATGTTCATTTAAACTACATAAATGAAGCTGACCATCTACATAAGTTAATGTTGTAAAACTTGCATTGCTGATTTGCCAATTGAGTGCAAAAGTTTGTTGTGCAGATAAATCCAGCACTTGAGCCACGGCCACTGAAATCACCCCACCGGAGCTAAACACCACAGCGACAGGTGGCGCATGGATTGCTATCTCATGGCAGAGTGCATCTAAGGCTTGTTTGACCCGATGCTGAAAATCTAGCCATGTTTCTTGATACTGATGCTCAGCATTTGCCTCACTCCACCGCTGCATGGCAGGATAAAACAGTTGGGCTAAATAATCGCGCGGCTGTTTTAGGTCTTTTAATTGTTGTTGTAACCACTGCGGCTCGGCAAAGCGTGGATCATATTGCGCCAATACATGTTGGTGGTCAAACTCATTCCACAGTGTAGAGGTATGAATATTGGCCTGCGCAAATGAGGCAGCTAAGGCCAATTGCGCAGTGTGCTGATGACGCTGTAAAGCACCTGCTACGACATAAGGTTGCTGTTGAAGCACGCGTTTAAAGTATCGCCCCAAAGCTTTGGCCTGCATCTGACCACGTTCAGATAGCTGATCATAGTTGGCTGCACCAAAAGACGCTTGTCCGTGGCGCACCAAATAAATTTTTGTCATCGTCAACGACCTTGTTATTGTTTATAGCGAATCTGCAAAGTTTAGGCGATTTAAATACACAGGTATAGCATCTTTGATAAGCGTTAGATTTTGAATAAAAAAAGCAGCCGAAGCTGCTGATGTTAGGTTTAGGCACTCATTTTGTGCAGTATTTCCTGCTGATGCTTATATACCGTGTCACTAAACTCACCCAGTACCGAAACTTTTTCAAATACATGTTCGCCATACATCAAATCATCAATAAAGCGCTCTGCATCCATACGGGATAAATCGCATAATTTGGCAATCAAAGGCGAATTGTCATAGGCAATCTGTTGACTGACCTGTGCCAAAGTTTCATCTTTACGTTTCCAAAATAGTTTTTTGGTTTGTGTTTCAGTTAATTCAATCGTACTAAAGCTTGAATAGATCTCAAGAATTTCTACGGCGTAATATGCCATCAATTGCTGTTTAAGCTCAGCAATTAATTGTTGCTGACCTAAAGTCACAATTTTTTTGGCATTTGGATCCAGTAAGGCTTGTAACAGACTGGCCACATAAAAATCAGTTGGACTAAGCTGAGTTTCGCTGAGCGCCAAACAAAGCTGCATATTCTTTAACGATTGTGCTTTGGCTGAAGCTAAGGCATCAATACGGAAATAATGCTGATAAAAGTCAGTTAACCAAGCTTCAGCTTGCGCCACATAATGTGTGCTGTGATCTAAAACACTGCACAACAGTGGCGCAATGGCGTAGCTAATGGAAGGAGTTTGTTCACTTTGTTGCAGTACATACAACTGAGTTACAGATTGTAAGGCACGCTTTTCAGCAGCTTGGTTTAAACCTCGTTGCAATGTCTCTACATCTTTACAGTCCAAATACAGCAAAATATGTTTAAGCTGTTGTTCACTCAGCGCGAAGGCATGAAAGAGGTTTTGCAATTCTAAGGACATAGCACTCAACTGATCGCCAATAAAGCGCAACATTTTAGCAAAAAATCTGCTGATTTTCTGTACTTTTTATCATAAAAATGGCTCGTTTAACGAGCCATTTTAGAACACATTTCACTTAATAAGCCAATTGCACCAACATCCGAAATGCCCCTGCAATCAACGCCAATGCAATAAAACCAGCCAGCCACAGCACAATAAACCACTGTGTTTGCGATAGTTTCATAGTTACCTCCTAGTGATAACCGTCATCGCCTATACGTACTTTGTCACGAAATACCCAATACGACGCGATGGTATACATTAAGATGATTGGAATCAGGACTAAAGCACCAATTAAGGCAAACAACTGACTACTCTCAGGTGCTGCTGCCTGCCAAATGCTAAGCGATGGCGGAATGATGTAAGGCCATAAACTAATAATAAAACCTGTATAGGCTAAAAACATCAGGGCCAAAGTATAGATAAATGGACGTAACTCATAGCCATGATGACAAGCACGAATCGCCAAGAAGGTAAATAACACCACCAACAGCGGTACAGGACTTAAATACATGACTAAATCAGGATTAAACCAACGTGCAGCAATATCAGGATGTGCCATTGGCGTGTAAATACTGACCGCTGCAAAAATGACAAACAACGCCATGAGTAATTTTGGCATTAAGGCATACATGTCTTTTTGCAAACGATCTACAGTTTTAAAAATTAACCAACCACAACCCAATGCGGCATACAGTACCACGACCCCTACACCCGTGAATAACGAAAATGGCGTCAACCAGTCCCAACCATTACCTGTGTAGACCCCTAAAGCATTGGTTGGAATACCTTGAATATATGCTCCTAAAATCACCCCTTGACAGAAACTTGCAAAAACAGAGCCCCAAATAAAGGCGCGATCCCACCAATGTTGTGAACGCTGTGATTTAAAGCGAAATTCAAAAGCCACCCCACGAAAGATCAGTGCAATCACCATAAAAGTAATAGGTAAATATAAAGCTGACAGCACTGTGGCATACACCACTGGAAACGCGGCAAACAAGGCTGCACCGCCCAACACCATCCATGTTTCATTACCATCCCAAACAGGCGCGACGGTATTCATCATCACATCGCGTTCTTGTTTGTCTTTAATAAAGGGAAATAAAATCCCAATCCCTAAATCAAAACCATCTAGCATCACATAAATAAAGACCCCAATGGCGATGATGACCACCCAAATCAAAGATAAATCAATCATTGTTTGTGCTCCTCGTCAGCTAAGTCTTCTTTAACGCTGCTCAATGGACGTTTAGATGCCAGGATAACGTCTTGTTCGTTGGCGGGTTGTGAATGGATAAATTCAGGCCCCTTATGCAGCAGACGCAACATATAATAAATCCCAATTCCAAACACCACACAGTACACCAGTACAAATAAAATTAAGGTAAAGCCGACTTGCTCAGCGGATACCGCAGATAAGGCATCTTTAGTACGCATAACCCCATAAATTACCCAAGGCTGACGGCCCACTTCTGTGGTAAACCAACCGGCAAGCACAGCAATAAAACCCGATGGACCCATGATTAAAGCAAAGCGTTGCAAGTGCTTATTTTCGTATAAAGCATCTTTACGGCGTGACCATAAACCCCACAGTGCCAATATAATCATCAAGACACCTAAGCCCACCATAATACGGAAACTCCAAAACACCACCAGTGAATTTGGACGATCTTCAGGTGCAAACTCTTTTAAGCCTGTCACTTTACCGTCTAAGGTGTGGGTCATAATCAAGCTACCCAAGTTTGGAATACCAATGGCATATTTGGTTTCTTCCGCTTGCATATCTGGCATACCAAATAAATACAGTGGCATACCATGATCATGGTTGGTTTCCCAATGTCCCTCAATGGCTGCTAATTTAGCAGGTTGATGTTTTAGGGTATTTAAACCATGAAAGTCACCAATCACTGCTTGCAACGGTGCAAGTATTAAAATTAACCAAAGTGCCATCGAAAAAGAGGTTTTAACTAAACGGTCACGGCGACCTTTTAATAAATGCCAAGCAGCGGTGGCTGCAACCAATAATGCAGACACTAAAAATGCAGCGGCTGCCATATGTAAAAAGCGATACGGAAACGATGGATTAAATACAATCGCAAACCAATCCTCAGGCACAATCAAACCATTTTGAATACTAAAGCCTTGCGGTGTTTGCATCCAACTGTTGGATGATAAAATCCAAAACATAGAAATACATGTACCAATGGCAACCATCAGTGTGGCAAAAAAATGTGCCCGTGGTCCAACACGTCCCCAACCAAACAACATAATGCCTAAAAAGCCAGCCTCTAAGAAGAAAGCACTTAACACTTCATAGGTCAGTAAAGGACCAGTGACGCTGCCTGCCACACGGGAAAATTCACTCCAGTTGGTGCCAAACTGGTAACTCATCACCACGCCGGATACCACGCCCATCCCAAAAGCCACAGCAAAGATTTTGACCCAGAATTTAAATAAATCTTGATAAACCGGATCTTTGGTTTTCAGCCAACGGTATTCCAATACGGCCAAAAAACTGGCTAAACCAATCGAAATCGCTGGAAAAATAATATGGAACGACACAGTAAATGCAAACTGAATACGCGCCAACTCTAATGCAGTTAGACCTAAATTCATGCTGCTACCTCACCCATTGGCTGATTTTTGGCAATGCTTTGCCCATCCCACAACATGCAGGACAATTGAAAAAATGACATGTAAATTACTCAGTAAAAACTTAAAAGAAAAAATTCAAGTTACAGAGCAAGTGGGGGCGCACGACCTTGTGGCATGAGGAAAAGACGTTGCAGCGCAAAATAGATCTGCTTGTTATTTTGAATAAATGCCAAATAACGAACTTGAATCCGATCAATTACTTCATCGACATTTAAGTCTAACGGCAATACTGTATCTGCGTGCACCGTACAATATTGGCAATGATGATTATTGAGATCATGAACATGTTCATGGTGATAAGCCAGAAGCTGCTGAAAATCAAACTCATCAGATTGATCAGTATGAGGATACGTGTTGATTGGGGTAAGCAGACGATGTGTCAAAGCATGGCATGCCGGAGCAACACGATACTGCTCTGGCAATAGCGGTTGTAAATGTACCGCTAACTGTAATAACACTGCGGCAAACGCCACGAGTAAACCACCACATCTTAGCATTTCTGCATCCCACCACAAACGGATAAGAAGATTGCTAAACTCTTGATATATCGAATATACAAAAGTTTACATAACCCTAATATAGATTATAAAAACATATTTTAAAAGCTTTTTTTGCTTTTTTATTCACCAATAAACCTACAAATTGATTGTCTTATTTTTAATCTTATTTTATTTCTTTAACTTAAATGCCTGTTTATACAATGATTGTACTAGTTATATTTCAACCAAATCGCTATGGCTTTTAACTCATTAAAAAAGCCTCGCGATCGCGAGGCTTTTTAGCTTAAGCACCAAATACTTTAAAGCGCTCAGCGTCGTCCATATAGGTTTTATCTTTAGGCTCGCCTTCAACAGAACCAAAGACCAATTGAGCACGCAGTGTCCATGTGGCAGGGATATTCCACTGTGCATGAACTTGTTGGTCGACAATCGGATTATAATGCTGTAAAGATGCACCTAGACCTTCAATCGATAGTGCTGTCCATGTGGCAAATTGCGCAATTGCCGTAGAGTGCTCTGACCAAATAGGAAAATTATCTGCATAAGATGGGAAATTGGCTTGTAAACCTGCCACCACCTCTTGATCTTCAAAAAATAAAACCGTGCCCAGACCTGCTGCAAAACTATCTATTTTGGCATCAGTTTTTGCTGCACTTTCAGCATCTTTGGCATAAGCTTTTAACTGCGCTTTCACCAAATCCCAAAATTTTTCATGTTCTGCGTTAAATAAAATCACCGCACGTGAAGATTGCGAGTTAAATGATGATGGACTTTGTTTAATGGCATTTTGAATCAAATCAGTTAAATAAGTTGGCGTTTGCTCAACATTTTTACCAATGGCATAAATACTACGACGTTTTTCAATAAGTTGTAAAAACTGATTTGACATCTAAATTTCCTCACATAGATGGGCATAAAGTATTTTAAGGCTCAATTGTAACAAAATCGTTAAGCTCAACCGTTAAAGTTTTGTGGTTTTAAATGACAAACAATGCAATTTTTATGCTAAAAAATCCTCCACTTGGGAGGATCTTTTTTGATTTAAAATTGGGCATTCAGTACTGGTTGGGGCAGATAATTCTTCCAAAGATCACGTAAAGTAGGTAAATAGAATTTTTCACCCAATTCAACCAACTCTGCATCAATCAAAGTATGAATATGATGCAGCAATAAATAATCAAGTTGCATGTTCGAAAGCTTCTGATTTTTGTGTGACCATTGTTTACGTTGTTGTTGCGCGTTTTTTACCAATTGATCAGCAAAATTTTTATTTTTAAACTGTGCAATAGCACTTAAACGTAATTCAACCACACCCCACCCCGTCAGTAATAACTTAAAGATTTCAAAGTCTTGCGTTGTAGATTCCCAAGTCATTTCTTCTAAGTCTTCACTCTCTGGCAATACAGGCAAAATCAATTCCATGACGCTTGGAAATATTTTTTTAAAATTAAGAATAAATTTAACAGGATGTTCACCCGGATAATCCTTAAATTGCACCTGTTTTCGAACATCTGTTAAATAAATAGAAAGCATTGAGAGAACCTGTAAGTAAGATGCTGTTTTTCATAAACTTAATATAGATATTGAAGTTGAAAGTTCACAGCCATAAAAATCAACAGGTATTTTAGCAAGTATCAGAGCTTATTCAATCGTTTTAACTCAGGCAGTTTCAATTGGTTTAAAAAATCACAATTTAATACTCTGTTTTTGGTTTAAGTGCAATTTTCTTAACCTTGTTTAGCACATCTAAACCCAACCCCAAGATTCAATAAAAAAAGCCTACATGTTTACAGGCTTTTTTTTAAACTTACTTCATTATTTAACCTTAGGTGCAATCATCTGTTCAGGTTTAACCACTGCATCAAACTGTGCTTCTGTCACCAAGTTTAGCTCAACTGCGACTTGTTTTAAGGTTTTCCCCTCTTTATAAGCCGTTTTTGCCACTTTTGCAGCATTTTCATAACCAATGACTGGATTTAATGCAGTGACCAACATTAATGAATTATGCAAGAAATAATCAATTTTTTCACGATTGGGTTCAATCCCCACGGCGCAATGCTGATTAAAACTATTACAGGCATCACCTAATAACTGAATGGATTGTAAAAGGTTATAAGCAATGACCGGCATAAACACATTGAGTTCAAAATTACCCGATGCACCTGCCACGTTAATCGTGGTGTCATTACCCAGTACCTGTGCCACCACCATAGTCATGGCTTCACTTTGCGTAGGATTCACTTTACCCGGCATAATACTTGAACCCGGCTCATTTTCAGGAATCGAAATTTCCCCAAAACCACAGCGCGGCCCACTTGCTAACCAACGAATATCATTGGCAATTTTATTTAAACTTACCGCTAGCGTTTTTAAAGCACCTGAGGCAAACACCGCAGCATCACGCGCAGCTAAAGCTTCAAATTTGTTTGCAGCAGTCACAAATGGCAAACCAGTTAACTGTGCCAATTGCGTTGCTGCTTGATGGGCATAATCAGGATGGGCATTTAAGCCTGTCCCTACAGCAGTTCCACCCAATGGCAATTCATATAGACCTTCTAAAGCATGATCCAAACGTTTTAAAGCATGATCAAGTTGCGATACATAACCACTAAATTCTTGCCCCAAAGTTAATGGGGTGGCATCTTGCAAATGGGTACGACCAATTTTCACAATCTGATTAAACTGTTGCGCTTTGCTATGTAAAGTTGTACGTAGTGCGTTAACGGCAGGAATCAAAAGTTCATGTATTTGTAGACTGGCTGCTACATGAATTGCTGTTGGAAAAGAATCATTGGTAGATTGAGCACGATTCACATGGTCATTCGGATGCACCGGCTGTTGAGCACCTAAAGCATGCCCGAGTTTTTGGTTGGCAATATTGGCAATCACTTCATTACAATTCATATTGCTTTGTGTACCAGAACCTGTTTGCCACACCACCAAAGGAAATTGACTGTCCCATTGCCCCTCAATCACTTCATCAGCTGCTTCGACAATGTAATTTGCCAAATGCTGAGGAAGTTGTTGCAAATTGGCATTGGTTGTTGCTGCTGCCTTTTTAACCAAGCCCATGGCACGAATCATGGCACGAGGTAAGCGTTCATGACCGATTTTAAAGTTTTGTAGACTGCGTTGGGTCTGTGCACCCCACAATGCTTCACCTGGTACTGCCACTTCACCCATTGTGTCATGTTCAATACGTGTTGACATGTCTCACCTCTATTTTTATACAGTTATTGGCTTTAGCACACATCGACATGCTATGGCTGGAGCTCAGTAGCTTAATTCACTCGTAGCAATAAGTAAATGATAACTATTTACATTATTGTCCCTGTAGGACATTTTGATAAAACAACCATTGGTCTAAAATCATTTTGTCTAGATCATGCTGTGGCTGCCAATGTAACATTTGTTGGGCTTTATTGGATTGACTGCCCAATTGAGCAGGCTCTAGCGTATCCATGGCGATGGCAGCTTGCGTTGCAATGGGTTTTTCGGTGACCTGTGCAATTTTTGCCACCAATTGCTGCATAGAAATCACCTCACCTGCAATATCAAAAGCCTCACATACATTCTGCTGTTGAAACAACCACGTTAAACTGGCAATCACGGCACGAGATGCATCCATCACATGTAAAAAACTACGCTGTGCGGTATGATCTGGCGTTGCTGCATCTTGGCGCAACTCCACTACATCACGCTGTTGTGCTGCGACCTGTAAAGCAAGCGGCAAAATATTTTTTGGCAGTGGTGCTATCATCTCACCTAAAATCCCATTACCAAATGCACCGCCAATGTTGGCAAGCCGCAAGATCGCGATCTTCCATTCGTTATCGGTCGCAAAGGTGTCCTGAATGATCTGTTCCATCATTTGCTGTGATTTAATATACGGGTTTGGATAGTTATACTGTATGGCTTGTTGTTCATTAAGTTCTAAACTTGACAGACCATATACAGCAAGACTCGACAGATGCACCAAATGACGCACACCTGTGCGTTGCATAGAACGTAATAAACTCATAATGCCACTAATATTGTCGTTGTAATATTCTAGTGGTTTGAGCGCCGATTCGTGAATAGATTTAAACCCTGCACAATGCACAACAGCATCAATCGAGTACTGTTCAAAAACTTTATTTAAGGCCGGCGTATTTCGAATATCTAACTTTACAAAAGGCACAAACATGCCTGAGCTATACTCAAGGCGTTGTAAAATTTGTACATTGGCGTTGGAAAGATTATCCACAATGACCACTTCTTGGCCTTGTGCCATGAGGCTTAACGCAATGTGAGAGCCAATAAAGCCTAAACCACCCGTGACGAGAATCATTGTATACTACCCTTATCATTATGAAGTCTAAGGTCCTGTTGAGGACCATGAAATACCATGTCTACTCTATTACTGATTACCTCCGCACCAAGCAGCATTCATGCTTGGCACGCTTTGGGTCTTGCCGAAGCGTTACAGGCGAAAAAACAGCCATTTCGCGTCTTTTTTTATCAAGATGGTGTCTATGTGGCCAATCGCCTACAATGGCAACCGGATGATCAACGCAATTTAAGCCATGCATGGCAAAGGCTTGGCATTCGTTTGCCGGTATGTGTCAGTGCAGCTTTAGCGCGTGGCATTACTGATGCTGAAAATGCCAAGCGTCATCAACTTGATCATCACAATCTTGCAGCACAATTTGAGCTGGTGGGCTTAGGTGAGCTTGCCGATGCTGTTCAAGAAGCTGTACGTATTATTCAATTCTAAGTGGTTATATTTGCAACATTGTTGCGTTTAAAAAGGTAAATTGTGTGAAATCTGTATTGGTTATTTTAAGCCATGCCAATTTAAGCAGCTTGCAAGTCCATGAAAGCTTATCGGCCACCATGGTATTGGCCACCTTTGGTTGTGAAGTAAAGGTTTTATTGCAAGATGCGGCGTTAAGTTTATTACAAAGTGATGTAGCGTTTGATACGCTCAAACATGCTTTTAAAGTGGCATCAAATATGGTCGATAGCTTTGAATTTTATGATCTCACCCCGATTTTGATTGAACGCAAGCATGCTCATCATGCTTTTGTAGAAAAGAGCAATCAAGATATTGAAATGATTGATTTTAATTCTGATTTTTTATCTAAATTTAATCATGTCTTATATTGGTAAGGGAAAGGGATAGGAAATGTCAAATTGTCTTTATTTAGTACAATCTTCTTATCACGCAACCCCTCACATGATGCAATACATTAATCAAGTGTATCAACATGGTGATTGTGTCGTGTTGATGGGAGATGCGGTGCTGCATGCAGATTTATACTGTCAGGATTATCGCTGTGCGATCTTAGACGCAGATACAGGCATGTTAGTCAGTGTTCCAAGCCACATACAGGTGTTGTCTTATGCAGATTTTGCCGATTTAACTTTAAGCTATTCACGTTGTATGCGGTTGCAATAAAGAGGATATTATGAGTTTAGCGTTAGATCAAGATGGTCATTTAGTCGACTATACCCTTTGGAATGAAGAGGTGGCCCAACAATTGGCGCAAAGCCTTGAGCTTGAGTTAACCGAATGGCACTTTGCAGTATTACATGCAGTACGTGCTTTTTACCAGCAATTTGGGCACTCCCCTGCAACGCGACCTTTAATCAAATTTTTGATGAAAACAGTCAGTGCAGATATTGATAACGCTGTGTTACAAGCACGTTTTAATACAGGTTTGGTTGCACGTCATTTAAGTCGTTTAGCCGGTGTGCCAAAACCTGCCAATTGTTTGTAATTAACATCAGCCAAGCACAGGTTTGGCTGATTTCACAATATTTACAATTTGTGTCGTTTAATTCTAAGCATTGGCTTAAACTTAATGGGTTATTTGGCTTTTTCTTTAGTTGAGCATGCAGCAACGCGTTAAAACTCGTTTTCCTCTAGGTGCACATTTAGTGGTCAAACACTTAGGCTATTCGCACCATGGTATTTATGCTGGTCGCGGTCGCGTCATTCATTATTCAGGTTTTGCGCATCTTTTCAAAAAGCATCCGATTGAAGTTACCAGCTTGCAAAAATTTAGCCGTGGTAAAACCATTGATGTACACACGTACTTACAGCCTAAATACCAAGGTCGTAAAGTGGTACGTCGTATGCGCTCGCGTATGCACGAAAATAACTACCATTTAATTGTTAATAATTGCGAGCATTTATGTACTTGGGCCATTACTGGAGTTGAAAGTAGTCCGCAAGTCTTTGCCATGATGCATCGTTTAACCACGATTGGTTATATCAGCTCTATTTTAAGTTATATGAATGGGATGCTGCTGACCATTACCACCACTTGTTTTGCTTTGGTGTTTTATATTAAGAAGAAATTACGTGATAAAGCCAAGCAATTACACCATCTAAAATAAAAAAAAGCCCCACCGTGGTGGGGTTACGAGAAACTTACAATAATATTTCATCTAAAATATGCGTGATTTTTAACCTCAAGTCAATTGTATTGCTCATTTAGCGACCAAAGTCGTACATGTTTGATTTAATAACCTTGGTCAGCAAGCCAATTGATAAATAGGACGTAGATAAAGTGATTGGATTCAAGCTCCATCAAGACTCATAAGCTGTAAAAAGATACCAATTGCCCTCACCTACTCATGGTTAAAGATAAACACTAGCCTTAAAAAAAAGCCCAACCAAAGTTGAGCTTTTAAACTGATTGCTCAAGTGACATTTGAGCAATTGCATTGGGACAAAACTATGCTTGGTTTTATCCTCACTTTGGTTTAAAGCTGTCTTTTAAATCTAAGATACGGTTAAACACGGGCTTTTCAGCAGTGTAATCATGTTGATCTGCAACGAAATAACCTTCACGTTCAAATTGGAAACGATCTTCTGGTTGAGCTTGTGCTAATGCAGGCTCTACAATCGCTTGAAGTACTTGCAATGAATCTGGATTTAAGTTCGCTAAGAAATCATCTCCGACCTCTGGATCGGCTTCATTAAATAAACGATCATAAATACGCACTTCAGCAGGTACACCTTTGCTTGCAGATACCCAATGAATCACGCCTTTTACCTTACGACCTTCAGGGTTTTTACCTAAAGTTGCAGGGTCAATTGAACATTTTAGCTCAACCACTTCGCCATTTTCATCTTTAATCACGTCATCGCATTTAATCACGTAAGCATGACGTAAACGCACTTCACCACCCGGAATTAAACGTTTAAAGCCTTTGGGTGCAATTTCTTCAAAGTCTTTACGATCAATAAAGATGTCTTGTGTCAATGGAATGATACGTTCACCCATATCCACGTTAGGATGACGTGCATGCACCAAATCAAGCGCTTCTGGCAAGTTGGTTAAAGTGACTTTAAGAGGATTTAATACCGCCATACCACGACTTGCCGTATTTTCTAAAGATTGACGAATACAGAATTCAAGCATGGCGACGTCAACAATACTGCCATCGACTTTGGTCACACCTACACGCTTACAGAAATCACGTAAACCTTCAGGGGTAAAGCCACGGCGACGCATACCCACAACAGTTGGCATACGTGGGTCATCCCAACCATTCACAAAGCCACCTTCAACCAATTTACGTAGTTTACGTTTCGAGGTAATAGTGTAATCGACGTTTAGACGGCTCGATTCGTATTGACGCGGTACGCTTTTTGATTGAACTTTTGCAATCACCCAGTCATAAAATGGACGATGATCAACAAATTCTAAAGTACATAATGAATGGGTAATGCCTTCAATGGCATCAGACAATGGATGCGCATAGTCATACATTGGGTAGATTTTCCAAGTATCACCAGTTTGGTGATGACTTGAGTGTAAAATGCGATACAAAATTGGGTCACGCATATGCACATTTGGCGATATCATATCAATTTTAGCACGCAGTACCGCTTGACCTTCTGCATATTCACCACTGCGCATTTTTTCAAAGCGCTCAAGGTTTTCTTCAACCGTCGCATCGCGTTGTGGTGAGTTTTTACCCGGCTCAATAAAGTTACCGCGGTTTAATTTAATTTCTTCTGGGCTTTGTAAATCAACGTAAGCATCGCCTTGTTGAATAAGCTGTACAGCCCATGTGTACAATTGGTCAAAGTAGCTTGATGCATAACGCGGCGCGCCATCCCAATTAAAGCCTAACCATTTTACATCGTTGGCAATACCATCTACATATTCTTGTTCTTCAGCATCTGGGTTGGTGTCATCAAAACGTAAGTTACATGCACCATTAAATTCTTCGGCAATTCCAAAGTTTAAACAAATTGCTTTTACATGTCCGATATGTAAATAGCCGTTTGGCTCTGGTGGAAAACGCGTCAATACCTTTTGGGTACGACCCTCGGCTAAATCGTCAGTAATGATTTGACGAACAAAGTCTAAGCCCGGCTGTTGTTCTTGCTGCGCAGCATCGACTGAGGCAGTGGTATTCGGCAAAGACGCAACAACATCATTTGGCTTCATCACAGTAAAATCACTTCTAAAATAAAAAATTAGGATAATTAAAACGCGTTTTTCAGTTTTTCACAAAGAAATTCACGTTTTTTGCTTGCTATGTAGTTTACAGTTTGCTTATGCTTCTCTCAACCAAAAAACCCATGGCTTTAGTGTCCATGTTTAGGAGATTACCCAATGAGTTTTCCTCAAGTTGAATTAAACACCAATAAAGGCCGTGTTGTTCTCGAACTTAACACTGAAAAAGCACCAAAAACTGCTGAAAACTTCTTACAATATGTACGTGATGGTTTTTATGATGGCGTTATCTTCCACCGTGTGATTGATGGTTTCATGGTTCAAGGCGGCGGCATGGACGAAAACTTCAAAGAAAAAGCAACACGTGATGCGATTGAAAATGAAGCAGACAACGGCTTAAGCAACGATGTAGGTACGATTGCGATGGCACGTACACAAGCGCCACACTCTGCATCTGCACAGTTTTTCATCAACGTATCAAATAACACCTTCTTAAACCACACCGGCAAAACTGCACAAGGTTGGGGTTATGCTGTATTTGGTAAAGTGGTTGAAGGCATGGACGTTGTCAACGAAATTAAAGGCGTTCGTACAGGCAACCGTGGCTACCACGCTGATGTTCCACTAGAAAACGTGGTGATCGAATCTGCAAAAATCATTGCTGAGTAATTGATTTGGATTAAATCCCTCTGTCTTTACAGGGGGATTTTGTTTTTTAAGCTGCCAAATGCTCCATATTAGATACAGGAAAAGATTGTGACTTATTTGTTTATCGCTGATTTACATTTGTCACCGCAATATCCTCGCTTAACTCGAGGGTTTTTGGCTTTATTACAGCAGTATCAACATTGCAACACCCAACTGTATATCTTGGGGGATTGGTTCAACGCATGGATTGGCGATGATCAAAACAGCGCTTGGCTCGATGAGATGATCAAGGTATTAAACGCATTTCGTGCTCAGGGCAACGAGATCTTTTTTTTAGTGGGTAATCGTGATTTTGCTTTAGGGCAGAAATTTCTGGATCGTTTTGGTGGAAAATTATTAGCTGATATCAGTTACTTAAATTTAGGTAGGTTGACTATTCGCCTAGAACATGGCGATGGTTTATGTACCGATGATGTCTCCTATCAGCGCTTTAAGAAAATTATTCGCAACCCTATATTACTTAGGCTATTAAAAGCCACCCCTTTAGGTTTTCGGCAAGCACTTGCCGATGGTTTTCGCAAAAAAAGTCAGCAAACCAATCAAATCAAAAGCTATAGCGTCATGGATGTAAACCAACAGGCTGTAGAACAGGCCTTAGAACATGTTGATGTTCTGATTCATGGACATACCCATCGTCCAAACATTCATGTTGTACAGGGTAAGCCACGCATTGTATTGGGGGATTGGCGTGAAGATGAAGCACAAATTTTAGTAATCCATAATCAAAAAGACTTTCAAAAAATAGAACTTACAACATGGATCTATGATTAAGTTGCTTAAGGAGTTTTAAATGCAAATCACATTAAAAAAAGCAAACCACATTTTTTTGATTTTCTTAATTCTATTTATCTTTGTAGGATTTTTAAATATTGATGCCGCTTTAACAACTTTTATTGATGCTTATTTTTCGCTGCTTTTAATTATCCTGCTGCTAAGTCTATCTTTTTTAATTTATGAAATCATACTTTCCATTCGTGAAAAAAGAAAAATCATGCTGGATTTAAAGCAAGATCATCAAGTTTTAATTCACAAATTGACCCAATTATCTTATGAAGAAAAAAATATTTTAGCTTTATTTGTGAATGACAAAGTGCAAGAGAAAAGCCTGAATCCACATGATCAAGCCGTCGCTTGGTTACAAAATATCAAATTTATTCATTTCACAGGCAAGCTTGATCGTCATAAACACGTATTTAGAATTGAACCCAGTCTTGCTAAATATTTAAGCCAAAATCCCAACTCTTTGTATTAACATGACAGGTAAATCAACATAGCATCAACTCTATTGATTTGCTAAGATCGCCTCCAGACTTTCTAGCCCTTTAAACAAACTAAATATGTCTAAATAAACAGCTATTTTTCTGCACTTTATAATAGATGTTGCAAGGTCTAGCTCTTTTTAAGGGGTCAGCACGCAAATGCGGTAGGTAGATAAAATAATACTGTCAACTTGACGGCTTTATTTTAAAATAGCCACAAAATGATGTTGGACCTTAAAATGGATCTGTTAAAAGTTTTACAAAGCCGTTATACCACCAAAGCTTACGATGCCAATAAAACCATCCCTGCAGAAAAGTTTGAACAACTGTTGGCTATGTTACGTTTAGCCCCATCGTCTATTAATATTCAGCCGTGGCATTTTATCATTGCTGATCATGTGGCAGCCAAACAGCGCATTACCAAAGCTTTAGTGGGCAAATATGCATACAATGCCCCAAAAGTTTTAGACTCCTCACATACCATTTTATTTTGTACTAAAGCGGATATTGATGCTCAGCATTTAGAGCAATTATTGGCGCAAGATGAAATCAGTGGTCGTTTTAAAGATGAACAAGCCAAGCAAGGACAAAAAGACACACGCACGGGGTACATTGAGTATTATCGCAATGAAAAAGGTGATATTCAGCGTTGGGCTGAAAATCAAACTTTCATTGCCTTAGGACAAATGCTACTTGCAGCAGGTATTGAAAATATTGATGCCACACCGATTGGTGGTTTTAATGAAGAAATTTTAGATCAAGAGCTACAGTTAACTGCTCAAGGCTTGGTTCCATCGGTCATTTTAACTTTAGGGTATCGTAGCGAACAGGATTTTAACGCTAAATTACCTAAATCACGCTTAGCAGAAGATCTGATCTTTACGCGCTTATAACTGCTAACACTTTGGGCAAGTTCGCTTGCCCAAATTTAAAAAAAGAGCTTGCTGATTGACCTAAAAAGCCGATATTTTATACAAAAATAAAAAGCGATCCTTGCTCATGTTTAAAATTACCCCATTACCAATTAAATTTGAATGTACAAGCTGCCATCATCTTTATATGCATGTTGGACAACAGGCCTGTGCGCAGCATTATCCGAGTTGCCCAGCTTGCGGTGCACATGGGCGTTTATTGGGCAATGCCGAAGCAGTTGATGCAGTCAAGCACCCACGTACTTTCATGCAAAGTTATATTAAGATGACATTGCAAATGCTAGGCAAAATACGCTAATTAAAGCCAAGCTTAAGCCTAAGACTGAACTTGGTTTCAACTGCTCTTTAAAGATCGCAACACCGGCGATGACACCTAAAACCACCACCAAAATATTCATACCTGCAAATACCACAGCAGGACTGTCTTTAAGCAGCTTATGTGCTTGCAGATATAAGGCGATATTGGCGAAATTAAGCACACCTAAACCTAAACCCGCCCAAATATTTTTAGCACTGCCCCAAGTAGCATAACGACAACGAATAAAGCCCAGTGACACGACAAAGGCAAAAACAAAGATGAGGTTTAAGGTCAGTGCAAACTGTAGCCCAAGACCAGTACTATATTTTAGCAGCACATCAATTAAGGCATATCCCCCCCAGACCAAAGCCAAATACAATAAGCCTTGGTTTTTTGAGGCTTGATCTTTTTGGTGTGAATATAAAATCAGCCCAATAGCCACCACGCCTAAACCAATCCCTAACAATTTAAGCGCATTAAAACTTTCATTGAAAATAAAATATGCCGCAGTTAAAGACAATACCACCGACAAACGCTGCGCGATTTCAGTCTTTAAAATACCGGCCTGATTAAGCGCATGTGCCAAGCACAAAAAAATGCTCGGTAATAAAAACCCTAAGCTCACGATGAGCCACCACGGCGTTGCCCAAGACAATTGACTAAACTGTGGCTCAAACCACAGACCACACAACACACTGGCCGAGAGATAATTCCAAGTGATCATCTCAAGGGACTGATAGCCTTTTTGCTTGGCTATTTTAATTAAAATCGAAACGCATACGCTGCATAAGGCAGCTGCCAAAATAAAGCTCATATCTGGTTAAGTCATCCTTGTTGACAAAAAAAAGCCCACATCAGTGTGGGCTTTTTTTTATAGATAATCTATGGCAAATTATTTACCGTAGAAACCAACCATTTTTTCTAACGAAATTGGACGGATCTTATCGGCATTACCAGCTGTACCAAATGCTTCATAGCGATCTACACAGATTTGTTTCATTGCATCAACAGTTGCTGCAAAGAATTTACGTGGATCGAATTCAGATGGTTTTTCAGCCATCATACGACGCATTGCGCCTGTAGATGCTAAACGTAAGTCTGTGTCGATGTTGATTTTACGTACACCGTGTTTAATTGCATCAACCAATTGTTCAACTGGTACACCGTAAGTTTCGCCGATGTTACCGCCATATTGATTGATCACTGCCAACCATTCTTGTGGTACAGAGCTTGAACCATGCATCACAAGATGGGTGTTTGGAAGTGCCGCGTGAATTTCTTTAATGCGATCAATCGCTAAGATATCACCTGTAGGTGGACGCGTGAATTTGTAAGCACCATGTGAAGTACCGACTGCAATCGCTAAAGCATCAACATTGGTGTCTTTTACAAACTGAGTTGCTTCTTCAACAGAAGTTAACAATTGAGAATGGTCAAGAACGCCTTCAGCGCCTACGCCATCTTCTTCGCCTGCCATACCCGTTTCTAAGCTACCTAAGCAACCAATTTCACCTTCTACCGATACGCCACAGGCATGTGCCATTGCTACGGTTTGACGTGTAACATCCACGTTATATTCATACGACGTTGGTGTTTTGCCATCTGCTGCCAATGAACCATCCATCATTACAGATGAAAAGCCCAATTGGATTGAACGTTGGCACACATCCGGGCTGGTCCCATGATCTTGGTGCATTACCACAGGAATATGTGGCCATTCTTCAATTGCCGCTAAAATTAAGTGACGTAAGAATGGAGCGCCTGCATATTTACGCGCACCTGCAGATGCCTGTACGATGACAGGCGAATTGGTTTGATCTGCAGCGAGCATAATGGCACGCATTTGTTCTAAATTGTTTACGTTAAATGCTGGTACGCCGTAAGCATGTTCGCCGGCGTGATCCAAGAGCTGGCGCAATGAAATAAGAGCCATAATGTCCTCCCAGGTAATGCAGCATATTCTACATGTTCAAACTATCTAATTCAGCAATAAAAAACACTATTTCATAAAAAATCCCCGCTATAACGGGGACTTTTATAACAACATCAAATTTATGGTGCGCTTGCAGCTGACGCTTCTGCTGTGCTTGGTGCAGCATTTGCAACTTCTGCAGCTACATCTGTATTATTTTCATCCATAATCGGTTGATCAATTGCATCAATCGCGGCTTGTTGTTCAGGCGTAATGCTGGCCGCTTCAGTGGTTGCAACTTCTGCTGCAGTTGTCTCAGCAGGGGCTTCTTTTTTACCACAACCAGTTAACAGTAATGGACCAAGGATAAGTGCTGCAAGCGTGATTTTCAATTTCATCTATTTTTCCTAGCAACAAAGATGCTTTAAGTTGAGCAGATTCTAAAAGCTCAATATGACACTTTGATGAAGGGGCATAAAAAAAGGCTGACTTAAGTCAACCTTTTTGATCTTGCCGCGATTTATGGCTTAAGCACGCTCAAGCAATGCTGCCACTGCAGGTAATGTTTTGCCTTCTACAAATTCTAAGAATGCACCACCACCGGTTGAGATATAACCAATTTGATCTGCAACTTGATATTTATCAATCGCAGCTAAAGTGTCACCACCGCCTGCAATTGAAAAACCTGCCGATTCAGCAATCGCTAAAGATAAAGCTTTGGTACCTTCGCCAAACTGATCCACTTCAAACACGCCAACTGGACCATTCCAAAGGATAGTCTTAGAGGTTTTTAAGATCTCAGCAAAGGCTTGTGCCGTTTCAGGCCCCACATCTAAAATCATGTCGTTGTCAGATACATCGGCTACTTTTTTCACCACCGCTTTTGCAGCAGCGAGTGAACCTAAGAAGTCATCAAAATTAATTTCTGCTGCATCAGCCACCACAACGTCAGTTGGTAATGGTACAGACACTTTGGCCGCAATGGCTTTTGCTGTATCAATTAAATCGTGTTCACACAGTGATTTACCGACGTTGTAACCGGCAGCCGCCAAGAATGTATTGGCAATACCACCACCGACAATCAATTGATCGCAAATATCAGACAATGAGGTTAATACATCAAGTTTCGTTGATACTTTAGAACCCGCAACAATGGCAACCATTGGCTTTTCAGGAGTTTGTAGCGCACGACCTAAAGCATCAAGCTCTGCTGCAAGTAAAGGACCAGCTGCAGCCACTTGAGCAAAACGTGCTACGCCTTCTGTTGAAGCTTCAGCACGGTGCGCAGTACCAAATGCATCCATTACAAATACATCGCACAGCGCTGCATATTTTTGTGCAAGTTCTGGATTATTTTTCTTTTCACCATGGTTAAAGCGCACGTTTTCAAGTAGTACTACTTGACCTGCTGCAACCTCAACACCTTCTAAATAGTCAGTGAGTAATTGTACCTCTTGCCCCAAAGCTTGCGTTAAATAAGCAGCCACAGGTTGCAATGACTGTTCAGGTTTTGCTTCACCCTCAACAGGGCGACCTAAATGTGAGCACACCATCACCGCAGCGCCTTTTGCAACAGCTGCCTGAATGGTAGGTAATGCCGCACGTAAACGTGCATCACTGGTAATTACGCCATTTTTCACAGGTACGTTTAAATCTTCACGAATTAAAACACGCTTCCCTGCTAAATCGAGGTCAGTCATACGCTGAAAGTTCATGTATAGCTCACTTTATAAATATAAAAACGCGATGATTTTAAATGATTATTCAAAAAAAGGTTAGCTTCTTTTGTACAAAAGCTACCGAAATGCAAAGATTTGCTATGATAGCGTTAAGCCCTTGATGAGCCTTGAGCATTTATGTCGATTCACCCAAATCCTGAACTTAATCGTTTTAATGTCTTTGGTGAGCCTTTAGCCAGTTGCTGCTTTGATCCGATTACTGGATATTTTCGTAATGGTTTTTGCCATACAGCCAGCAGCGACTTAGGTCAGCACACCATGTGTGCGCAAATGACAGAAGCGTTTTTAAATTTTTCTAAAAACAGAGGCAATGATCTGAGCACACCTGTGCCTGAGGTGGGTTTTGTCGGTTTAAAACCGGGAGATTTTTGGTGCATGTGCGTGACACGTTGGGTTGAGGCCTATCAAGCTGGTGCTGCACCTTTAGTGAAATTACAGGCTTGTCATCAAGCCGTGTTGTCTTATGTGCCTTTACATATTTTAATGGAGTATGCAATTTAATGCAGCCTTCGATCATTTTGGCCTCTTCTAGCCAAACCCGTAAAGATTTGATGGATCGTTTATTACTTGATTATCAAGCTATTGCACCTGAGATTGACGAGCGACCGCAAGGTGAAACCCATGCCGATGATTTAGCACGGCGTTTAGCCTTTGAAAAAGCACAGGCCGTGAGCCAATTACACCCCAATGCGATTGTGATTGGTTCTGATCAAGTGGCATGGCGTGAACATGCACCGCATGTATTTATTGGCAAGCCTTTAACAACTGAAAACGCTATTCGTCAGCTACAAGCCAATTCAAATAAAATTGTGTATTTTAGTACTGCCTTAAGTGTACAACAGCAATCGAGCGGCTTTGAACGGACTTTAGTTGAGCATTATCAAGTCAAGTTTCGTGATTTATCCCATGCTGAAATTGAGCGTTATGTGGTACTTGAACAGCCTTTATATTGTGCGGGAAGTTTTAAATGTGAAGGGCTTGGCATCAGTTTATTTGAGCACATGATGGGGCAAGACCAAACCACACTCATGGGAATGCCCATGATTCAACTATGTCATATTTTACGTGAGCTTAAGGTTTTAGTTCCTTAAGGCTGTAATGGGTACAAGTTGATTGAACTCAGTCCAATAGTAGCAATTTATCTGCTTTAACAGCTCTATACCATATCATAGTTTGCCATACAGCACTGATTGCAGCCTGTGATGAGCGTAAATATGCAGAATAAACTTGCCCGTTTAAGTCTATGTGGCGACAATAGTACAAATTTTTTGGATTAAAACTTATGTCTTCTCCTTTAGAGGTTTTAGGCGGCATTACTGCCGAGCAATTTTTAGCAGAATATTGGCAAAAAAAACCACTTTTAGTGCGTAATGCCATGCCTGAGATTGTGAATTTACTAGAGCCTAACGATGTCATGGAATTGGCACTTGATGAAAACGTCAACGCGCGTTTAATTAAGCAAAAAGACCGTGACCCAAATCAGTGGTCGGTCAAATCATCACCACTCATTAAAGCTGATTTCCAAAAAATGCCCAAACTGTGGAGCATCTTGGTACAAGCGGTCGATCATTATTCATTTGATTTGGCTGCACTGTGGAAAAAATTTGCGTTTATTCCGCAATGGCGCCGTGATGACATCATGGTGTCTTATGCACCTCAAGGCGGTTCTGTAGGAAAGCACTTTGATTTTTATGATGTATTTTTAGTCCAAGGTCATGGCCATCGCCGTTGGCAGTTAGGTCAAATGTGTGATGCCGATAGCGAACTGGTTGCAGGTCAACCTTTAAAACTGTTAGCCGAAATGGACGTACATTTTGATGAAGTGTTAGCACCGGGCGATTTACTGTATGTACCACCGGGCCTATCGCATTATGGCGTGGCAGAAGATGAATGTTTAACCTTCTCTTTTGGTTTTCGGATGCCCAACGTCAGCGATATGATGGATCGTGTAAGCGATAAATTTTCAGCCAATGAAGTTTTACGCCAACCTTTAACCGATATTATTCGTGATGAACTCAGTTGTGCCGGTGAAATCACCGCCAATGAATTGGCTTATTTAAAAGATAAACTGATGGCACAACTGCAAAATTCAAATGTGTTAGAAGATGCCATTATGAGTTTGATGTCTGAAGCGAAGTACCCTGAGAATATTCCTGAAGTGGAAGAAATTGGAACTGCCGATTTAGAACAAGTCCTAGACTTAGGCTATTCACTTATGCTGGAGCCGGCTTCACGTTTACTGTATAGCCAAGAAGATGAACAAACCCTGTTTTGGGCCAATGGCGAAGGCTTATGTTTAAGCGATGCTGCAACACCAATTGTTAAGCAACTTGCTGATGGTGAAATTGTGGTCATGGATGAGCGTTTTTATGATGCTGATTTATTAGAAGACATTGCCACTTTATTGAATGAATCAATCATTATGCTGCTGCCTGCCGAAGACGCTGAATAATCAAATGATGCCCAAGTTTACTTGGGCATTTTTAATTGAATCATAAAAACCTATTGCCCATTACTCTCAGCAGTAAGCAACACGCATGTCACAATTTATGACTTGAGCTTGTCTTAAAATCTTGGCACATTAGCCACAACAAGAACAATAGGAATACTGCCATGGCAGGACCGGCACAATTAGTCAGACATAAACTGCTCAACACTTTTTTTTCACGCCATTCAATTTGGTTTGCATGTATCTTTATTGCCTTGTTTTTAACTGGGCTACGCTTATTTTATGCCCCACATTATCTGTATTATTTTATGTCAGATAGTGTGATTAATCTTATTTGGTTGCTGACCACCTTACTGAGTTTTGTGGGTTTATATGATGTACTACAAAATAAACATTCAATTTTAAAGAATTACCCAATTATGGGGCATTTTCGTTATCTATTTGAAGAATTTCGCCCTGAAATTCGCCAATATTTTATTGAGTCCGATCAAGATGCGCTGCCGTTTTCCCGCATGCAACGTAGTTTAGTGTATCAGCGTGCCAAAAATGAAAATGCAGACAAACCTTTTGGTTCAATTATTGATGTCTATCAAGCTGACTATCGCTTTATGACCCATGCTGTAAATCCCTGCACACCTGCTGACCCTGAAACATTTCGCATTCAAATTGGTAGCTTGGCCTGTCGCCAGCCGTATTCAGCTTCAATTTTTAATATTTCAGCCATGAGTTTTGGTAGTTTAAGTGCCAATGCCATTCGTGCTTTAAATCAAGGGGCAAAGCTGGGTAATTTTTATCACGACACGGGTGAAGGTAGTATTAGCCCTTATCATCTTGAGCATGGCGGTGATTTGGTGTGGGAATTGGGCAGTGGTTATTTTGGCTGTCGGACTTTAGATGGTCAATTTGATCCGGAGAAATTTGCCCAACAAGCCGCGCTTCCTCAAGTCAAAATGATTGAAATTAAACTTTCACAAGGTGCAAAACCTGGTCACGGCGGTATTTTACCCAAAGATAAAATTAGTGAAGAAATTGCCATGATTCGTGGCGTGCGTCGTGATGTTGATTGTGTGTCCCCTGCAAGCCATTCTGCATTTAGCAACCCGATTGAATTGATGCATTTTATTCAGCAATTACGTGATTTATCTCAGGGTAAACCGGTGGGTTTTAAACTTTGTATTGGCCAACCATGGCAATTTATGAGTATTGTCAAAGCCATGTTACACACCCAAATTGTGCCAGATTTCATTGTAGTAGATGGCTCAGAAGGAGGTACCGGAGCGGCCCCCGTTGAATTAATTAATCATATGGGCACCCCACTACGCGAAGGTTTGCTGTTTGTACATAACACCTTAATTGGTGCCGGCTTACGTGATCAAATTAAAATTGGTGCCAGTGGTAAAATCATTAGTGCTTTTGATATTGCCAGCATGTTGGCGATGGGAGCGGATTGGTGTAATTCTGCCCGAGGCTTTATGTTTGCTTTAGGGTGTATTCAAGCGCAAAGCTGTCATACCAACCAATGTCCGGTTGGCATTGCCACCCAAGACCATGATCGTCAAAAAGCTTTGCATGTAGCCACTAAAGCTGAGCGCGTGTTCCATTTTCATCAAAACACATTGCACGCTTTAGCCGAAATGTTAGCTTCAGCAGGCTTATGTCATCCCAATGAAGTGAAATCACATCATTTGGCACAACGCGTCAATGACCGTGAAATTAAAAACTATGCCCAATTGCATTTTTGGTTAAAACCCAATGAGTTACTCAATCTACAATTACAAGATGATGATAATTTTTATTATCGGATGTGGAATCTTGCCAAAGTCGATCGCTTTTAAATAAGAGGCGTATGACGCCTCTTATTTAGTAATAATCACCACTGTTTTGAGCATGTAAAAATGCTGGAATTAAACCGGTCAGTGCCGCTCGAATATCCGCACGTTCATTAATGAGCTGATGTGAGCCTTCTTCTAACATCAGCAAGGTTTGTAACCGGAATTTGCGCCGAATAAATTCGATGTTATAGCGCCAATCGACTGTTTGATCTTGTGCACCTTGCGCCAACCATACCGGAATACGACAGGCCGGTCGCATCTCCATGTCTTGCATCCATTTAGACATGGCTAAAATCCAATCCATGCCCATCATGCGCGGCTGCAATGGGTCTTTAAGACGAATAAAGCGTAAAAATTCTGGATTATGATTGTTGCGTCTAAAATGGCGTGGCACTTGACGTTTAATACGACGAATAATGCCAAGCCCGACTGGGTTATGCCACCATGCCGATTTAGCCGGACGAATCAGGGGCGATAACAACAAAACTCTTTGTACAAAAGGATTTTTACGTTTTTGGGCAAAATCGAGTAGATGATGCATCCAAATTGCCCCACCTGTGCTTTGCCCAATGCCTAACCATGGACCGCTCAGTTGGGGAGCGCCTTTAACTGCGGCATACACCGCATGTAATACCTGTTGATAGTGGTCAAAGTTTTGAATATTGGCCGGTGATCCATTACTTAAACCATGCCCTGGCAAATCATAAGTTAAAACACTAAAACCTTGTGCCAACAATTCATGAAAAATTGGCTGATAAATGCCGCTGTGTTCTAAATAACCATGTAAGATCCACACTGTGCCTTTGATGGGTGTAACTTTTGGAGCAAACACCTGCACATGCAATTTAAACAAGGGCATGTCAATAAAACCTTGCCAATGTTCACACTCTAACTGATCTAAACCGTATAAACGTCGATAAGCTTGTACTTCAAGCGATGGCGTATAAGGCTGGCTTAAATCTAAAGGACTTAAATAGTGTGGTGTGGTGTCCCGACTGGGTACTGGTAATTCAAGTTGCTTTAAAATACTGGGATTTAAAAATGGGATATTGGGCATTTAAGGCACCTCACGACAATCGCTTGAACCTAACACCACATCACGTAAGGTTGCGAGCATTTCATAGTTAGCACGGCGACTATGATCATAATTTTTGACACTCGGTTGCCACTTGGTTAAAGGTGTGGGCATCGGGGCTTCTACAGGTACTGTGGCAATTCCATTGAGGGCAAATAAACGTCGTGTACGCGGCATGTGATAAGCATCGGTAATTAACAATACCCGAGGTGCCCCGCCTTTTTTTTGTAATAACAAGGCACTAAAACGGCTATTTTCACAAGTGTTCATACTACGGTTTTCAAGCAGTTGTGCATCGACGCCATATTGTTTTAACCAATCTTGCATATAGGGTGCTTCTACACCACTAAGTACAATCGGTAATGTTGGATATTTGGCAGCAGTGGCTAAAGCAGTTTCTAAACGCAAGCGCGTATAATGATTGACCACAATATCCTGCCCATTTTCAGCCAAAGTTAAGCCTCCTCCAAGCACAACAATGGCATAAGGCAAATCATGGTTCTGTGTAGATTGTGCATTTTGTTGTTGGATAAACGCAATATCTTGAAAAATATCGTCATCGACTGCTGTGGCTTCAACATCGATCGGATATGCGCTTAAAAACTCAAGATACTGCTGCATGAGGGCTTGGCTATGTGATTCATCACGCACAAAGACATACGGCATCTCTACTGTGGATGCCGCGGGTTCATCAAGCATTAAGGGGAGCTGAATTTCTGCTTCGCTTTCACTGTCTTGCTGAGTTTTGATTTGTTGTTGCAACAATTGATAACGGGCATGCACCAGACTGAGTGTATCTGCTTGTTGACTCTGCATTTGCTGTTGCATAACTTTTAAATAGGCTTGGCGGGCAATCCAAAGCTCAGAACCCGGCTCTAAAGTATTAATTGCATTTAAGCCGCCAGCCTTTTGGCTATTGGCTGCCACAGGATTTACATTCACCGGCACAAACTGATGTAGTGCTTTTAACACGGTTTGTGAATAAAAAGGCGAGTATAAAAACAGCACACAGAGCACTAAAATTGTAAAACTCACTGCCACCAAGCGTACAAGCTGCAACATTAACCACTAATCCGTATGTGCCAATAAAAGACCATGCTTGCTCCATAACACTGGTTCTGGCTCTAACATCAGATGAAATTTACCATACACATCCTGCTGTACTGCACGATACGTGGCTTGTACATCTGCTAATGTGGCCTCGGCATAGTTCACTAACACCAAAGCTTGCTTATGGAACATCCCGACTGAACCCAACTGCTTACCTTTCCAACCGGCTTGTTCAATTAACCAACCTGCAGCAAGCTTAACACTCCCATCATTTTGTGGATAATGCGGCAGTTGCGGATATTCATGCGCAATGCGTGCAAACACTTGAGACGTGACCACAGGATTTTTAAAAAAGCTGCCAACATTAGGATAATCTTGAGGATCCGGCAATTTACTTTGACGAATGTGAATCACTTGGCGTTGCAGGTTTTCAGCCGTTAAATCATCTCCAACTGCTGCTTTTAAATCACCATAACCAAGTTTGAGTGCTGCATGTTTTGGCAGTTTAAAGGTCACATGGGTAATAATATAACGTTGCGGCTGCTCTTTAAAAATGCTGTGTCGATAGGCAAAGTGACAATCTTGCGCTGCAATTGAACGTAATTTTTGCAGCTGTTGATCATACACTTGCACCGATTGAATAAACTCACCCACCTCAACCCCGTAAGCGCCAATATTTTGCACGGGTGAAGCGCCCACTAAGCCGGGAATCAAAGCTAAATTTTGTAGACCAATCAGTTGCTGCGTAGTGCTCCACAGGACAAACTCATGCCAATTTTGCCCAGCACCAACACGTAGAACCTGACTCTGTGGATTGTCTTCCAGTACTTCAATGCCTTGAATGTCCATATGTAGCACTAAGCTATGCACATGCTCAGGCAATAACATATTGCTACCACCAGACAGCACCAATACATTAAGATCAGCAAGGTGCGCATAGGCCACAGCATCTAACACATCCGCTACGCTTTGAGTTTTGACATAGTGTGAGCAAATAGAATTTAAACTTAAGGTATTAAAAGGTTTAAGTTGCACGTTGTTTTGAATATTCATGGCCATCTTAAACCTGTGAATGTTGTTGAAAATAATGAACCCAAGCACGACTACTTGATTCACATTGATCAAGCACATGCTCAAACCCAGCCTCACCCCCATAATAAGGATCCGGCACAGCTTGCTGTGCATATACAGGATCATGCTCGCTCATTAAGGCAAGTGTTGCCCGTACATGACCAAACTGCTGACAAGCTTGCTGACTTAAATCCTCTAAATCACGTAAATTGTCATGATCCATTGCCAAGATTAAATCAAATTCAATAAAATCATGCAGCTGTACTTGACGCGCACGCAGTTGAGATAAGTCGTAACCACGTAATTTAGCATGCTTTTGACTGCGTAGATCTGGAGCTTTACCGGGGTGATAATTACTGGTTCCTGCAGAATCGATCACGATATTGAGATTTTCTGCCTCACAATGTTGTCTAAGCACCACTTCTGCCGTAGGAGAGCGACAAATATTACCTAAACACACACATAACACCTGATAGGGCGCTTGAGATGACATAGAAAACCTCACAATACATAGAGCAGTCTATGTTACGAGATTTGCAGCTAAAATCCTATTGCTTGGCTGGGTATAAAACTGCATTTTGCAATAATTTGCATTTGTTTTTTATTGTAAAAATCATATGAGCCTCAGCATAACTAGCGCAATGCGCCAAACCTGCATCGATCATCTTCTAAGGTCAGTCAATCTAGTGTGGCGAAGTGCTATTGCCCTCTTGAGGTAGAATATCCACTTCGCTGATGACTTCATCTTCAAGGTGTAGACGTACCACGCCTTGAGCATTAATTAAGGTTTGTTGAGTTTGAATACGCTGAATGATTTTTTCTAATACTGCAATGAGTTGAGGGTATTCAAAATTTTGTACTTCATCTAAATTAAGTAATAAATGAAAGCCTTTATATTCATAGTCAAACCAGCGTTGGTATTCAGTTTGACGCGCATTAGTTTTTTCCATGACCTGCCAAGTTTTCACCGGCTGCTGAATCCCTTTTAATTCCATAGGCTGTTTTGGCGCACACAAAAAATCATCTTTAATGAATTGATAGGTGTCATCAGAAATTAAAATTTCATCTACATCTGCGGCACTTTGTAAACGTGCCGCTAAATTAGCATCGCGCCCAACAATGGTGTATGCCATACGATGTGCAGCGCCATAATTGCCTACATGACAATAACCTGTACTAATCCCCATACGAATATGCAAAGCCGGATAGCCCATTTTCACCCAACGTTCACGCAGGATTTTCATTTGCTGTCGCATGGCCATGGCCATCTCAACACAAGTTTTGGCATCTTGCTCAACGCCTTGTGTAGTGGGATCACCAAAAAAGATTAAAATTGCATCGCCCATGAATTTATCAACTGTCGCCTCATATTGTTTGGCAACTTCAGTCATATGACTTAAATAGTCATTTAAAACAAAGGCAAGATCATCTGGAATTAAGCTTTCAGACAGCTCAGTGAAACCTTCAATGTCTGAAAAAAAGATGGTCATTTTTTTACGTTTATATTCAATTTTTGCTTCAGTTTCGCCTTTCATAATAGACTGCCACAATTGCTGTGGGGCATAACGACTCAGCTGATTGGCAAATTCCATATAGCGATTCATTTGTGAGTAATAATGTTCACGTTTTTGTGAGGCAACATAGACACGGCGCGCTTGGTAAACTGATCCTGCGGCAAAATAAGCAATCAAGCACATGAAGGCTAAGACTGTGAGCTCAGTCGAAGTGGGAGCAAAATAATGCCCAAAACCAAATACTAAAATATTGGCCAAGTAAAAGATGGTCACGCCCCATAAACCCGCCAACGACATCATAAAAAATGAGACACGGCTATTGATGGTGCTATAAATTAATGCTGCAAAAGTGCATAAGGTCAGCACTAAATTAAGGTGTACGGCAGACAAAGCTGCGGCGACCATCGCGATATCAATTAAAAATAAGACATTACGCTGCACTTGTACATTGTAGCGATATTTTAACCACTGCTCTAGACGTGGACTCACAAACAAAACCACCGCAAAAATCAGCGGTAAGTACAATTGAATATGTGTGGTTTGAGTGGTGAAAGTGTAGACCAACAAACCCAAAGACAACATGCTATAGCCCATCAAACGATGGAAATAGCTAAACTGTTTGGGTTCTCGGTCCAACCAATACTCTAAAGGCAGCACAGCTGTCGCCTATGGATACAAGTTAATCCATACGCCAATCAAATGGCATGTCGCCTTGACCACGTAACGCCAACATTAAAGTTTGGCGCATATGTGCTAATACTTCATTACTATAAGGGACGGCCGGCGTACCCCATACTGGTTTTGGCCATGCCACATCATTTTGATAACGCACCACATGATGAAAATGTAATTGCGGTACCATGTTACCTAGGGCCGCAACGTTCATTTTATCGGCACGAAAAACGCGAGATAATTGACTTGATAGCCAGCTCGATTCACGTAAAAATTGTTCTTGGTCGGCTTGGCTGAGTTCGTATAATTCAGTTACCCCTGGTACACGTGGAATTAGAATTAACCAAGGGAACTGCATATCATTCATTAAACGACATGTAGAAAGCGGGAAATCGCCGACAAAAAATGTATCTTGAGCAAGTTGTGGATGCAAACTAAACATATTCTTTATTTATGACGCAAAATGAAAATGATGGCTAATACTATCACATCAATTTCGCTCTGAGTACGCCCCATCAAGGCTTTCATTATAATTATCAAAATACAACAGGCAAAGCTTAAGTTTTACCCGTTGTATATCTATACCAGTTAAGTGCCTGCAACATCTTTGAGTAGATGATCTAAGACATCGTTGACAAAAGTTAAACGCTTGTCTGGCTCCTCTTTTAACAGCATGACTCTTAAGCGCTGCCCGCCTTGCATCCTAAAATAGGTAGGGTGTTGCTGCATCATGTGGATAATACTGCCTGCCTGTACTGGGGTATCTGGTGAAAACTCTAAATGTCCGCCATGCGCGCTTAAATCAATTTTGGTAATCCCTAACGTTTCGGCTTTTAAACGAATTTGATGCACAGCAAACAAATGTTTGACCGCAAGTGGCGCCACCCCAAAACGATCAATCAATTCCATACGGATATGATCCAGCTTCTCTTGGGTATTAGCATGACTAATGCGCTTATAGAACAATAAACGCTGATGCACATCGCCTAAATATTCATCGGGAATTAAGGCCGGCAGGTGCAAACTAATTTCTGAGGTCAGTGCAAGTGGTGCATCAAAGTTTGGCGTTTTTCCATTTTGAATGGCTTTGGTGGCTTTTTCTAGCATCTCCATATACAAGCTATAGCCAATGGCATGCATCGAACCACTTTGTTGTTCACCAAGTAATTCACCCGCACCGCGAATTTCTAAATCCTCCGTAGCAAGCATAAAGCCTGCACCTAAAGTCGAGGCACGTTGAATGGCATCTAGACGTTTTTCAGCATCGCCTTTTAAAGCTTTAATAGATGGCACAAGTAAATATGCATACGCTTGATGATGCGAACGTCCCACACGACCCCGTAATTGATGCAATTGTGCTAAGCCTAATTTGTCGGCACGTTCAATAATAATGGTATTGGCATTCGGGACATCAATCCCAGTTTCAATAATGGTTGAACAGACCAAGACATTGTATTCTTTATGATAAAACTGCTGCATCACTTGTTCAAGTTCACGTTCACGCATTTGCCCGTGTGCCACGGCAACTCGGGCTTCAGGCACAAGCTGACGGATGTTCTCTGCCATGCGTTCGATGCTGTCGACTTCGTTATGTAAGAAATAGACCTGACCGCCACGCAACAACTCACGTAAAATCGCTTCTTTGACAGATTCATCGGTGTGTTCTTGCACAAAGGTTTTAACCGCCAAACGACGTGCAGGTGGCGTGGCAATAATGGATAAATCACGCATGCCGCCAAAGGCCATATTCAAAGTCCGTGGAATTGGGGTTGCCGTGAGGGTCAGCATATCCACATCAGCACGCATAGCTTTAATGCGCTCTTTATCGCGCACCCCAAAGCGATGCTCTTCATCAACAATCATTAAACCTAAATCAGAAAATTCTACATTTTCTTGTAAGATTTTATGCGTACCGACCACAATATCGACTTTGCCATCTTTAAGATCCTCTAAGGTTTTTAAATGGCTTTTACTTGAGCCAAAACGTGACAGCACCTCAATGCGTACCGGCCAATCCGCAAAACGATCTTTAAACGATTCATAATGCTGCTGCGCCAATAAAGTTGTGGGTACAAGAACAGCCACTTGTTTATTGTTTTGTACAGCTAAAAATGCGGCTCGCATTGCCACTTCAGTTTTACCAAAGCCTACATCACCACAGACTAAACGATCCATCGGTTTGGCTTGCTGCATGTCATATAGAGTCGCTTCAATGGCGTTGGCTTGATCTAAGGTTTCTTCATAAGCAAAGCCTGCGGCAAATTGCATATACAGCTTTTCATCGAGCTCAAAAGCAAAGCCCGGTTTGGCATGGCGACGTGCTTGAATATGTAATAACTCTGCGGCGACATCATGAATTTGCTCTAAGGCTTTACGTTTGGCTTTATTCCATGCTTCTGAGCCAATTTTATGTAAGGGTGCAGCATCAGGATCACCACCACTATAACGGCTAATCAAGTGTAAATTGGTCACCGGCACATAGACTTTGGCGCCATCGGCATAATCGAGTTGTAAAAACTCATGCTCTTGGTGATCAATCTCTAAGGTGACTAAACCGGCGTAACGCCCCACCCCATGATCAATGTGTACCACAGGCGCACCAATCGAGAGTTCGGTTAAACTCTTAATTAAATATTCTTCAGAAATCTCTTGCTGACGTTTACGACGACGTTGCACCACGCGATGCTCATAGAGCTGATTTTCTGAAATCACGCTCAATTGATCATGAATGACCAAACCACGATCTAAAGGGGCATGGGTAATTGCAATGGCAAATAAAGAGGCTTGAAAGGCTTCAAAGCTCTCCACCACCGGAATTTCACCTAAACTTGCCCGCAGGGCATCTTTTAAGGTTTCACGGCGCCCTGCGCTTTCAGCCACCAATAACACCGGATGATTAGCAGCATCAATATAGGCTTTGACTTCACTAAACGGTTGCTCACGTTTTGGATCGACCGCTAGGCGTGGCGGGGTGTGCGTGCTTAGGTCAAAATGGCCGGCTTTGTCTGTCTCAAAAGCATCAGGCGATGCAATCACTCGTGGAAAGCGGTTAATGTGCTCTAACACGCGATGGGGTGCTAAGAACAAATCCTCAGGTGGCAAGATCGGTTGATCAACGTTATAACGACGATCTTCATAGCGACGCAACACCTCTTGATAAAATTGATTCCAACCAGTTTCGGCATCTTTATCGGTAATAATCACCGCCGTTTTTGGCAAATAATCAAACAAGGTACTGTGATTTTGCATGGCTTGGCTGTCAAAAAACAGCGGCAAATAAAACTCAATCCCTGGCGATGCAATCCCATCTAATACATCTTGATAAATTTGATTTTTCTTTGGATTGGCATTGGGAAAGCTTTCAGCATAACGATCACGGAATAAAGTACGTGCTTCTTTAAGCGGAAATTCTTTGGCAGGCAACACGGTAAAACGGCTTAGGGTTTGCGTGGTACGCTGTGTTTCTGGATCAAAGAATTTTAAGGTGTCAATTTCATCGTCAAATAAGTCAATACGAATGGGGGCGGCTTGACCTGAGGCATAAATATCCATGATGCTGCCGCGCACCGCGAACTCACCATGATCATAGACGGTATCCACCAACTGATAGCCGGCTTGCACCAAACGCATTTTTTGTTGTTCTAAGACAAATTTTTGCCCTAACTGAATATCAAAGTGTTCTCCCAATACCCAAGAAGTCGGGGCAACACGTTGTGCCAGCGTAGACGCCGAGAGCAACAAAATGCCTTGGCTTGGCATGTTAGATAAAATCGCCAAACGTTCAGAGACAATATCTTGATGTGGCGATAAACGATCATAAGGCAAAATTTCCCAATCAGGGAAAATGGTCGGTGTGATGCCGTAAAACTCAAATTCGCTTTCAAGCTGCGCCAAATGTTGATTATTACGCGCCACAATCACCAACAATTGTTGGCTTTGCTTGGCAATTTCTTTAAATAAAAGCGCTGCGGCTGAACCTTGTAAATTACCGATCCAGCGTTTTTCGCCGACTTTAAGTTGTTTAAATTGAAGCTGTGCGATGGAATCTTGAAACATGGCCATTCTAAGCATGAAAGACAGAGCATCATCTTAACATGATGTTTTTCAAGCTTTATGTAATTTTTATGTGCACAGCGTCGAATGATGTCGTTTAACGTTTTTCACGTAAAAAATGACGATAATATTCGCCCAATAAGCCAACAATGGCTTTAAATTCTTGTAAGTTGTGCTGATTATTACCTAACCGTGCCACATACTGTCCTGTGGCAATTTCTAAATCAATTTTTTCATTGATCAGCATGGCGGCAAAATAAAGGGCTTTTAGGTCATCAAATTGATTTAAACGGCGATTGGAAAAATATTCTAAGCGCTCAGACAAGCTTTCATTTAATACCACACCTTGCACAATATAACCTTGCGCTTCATTCCACTCTATCCCATGCTCACGCATAAATTGCAGACGTGGGTCTTCTTTGGTTTTAAACAACTGACGAACTTTATCAAACATCTTCAAGGTCCTAAACACTTCACTTGGCGTAGTTTAACCATGTTTTGCTTAGAAAAAACCTAACTTAGGCTATTTTGATACCTTTAGACAAAATCAGCAAAACAACACCCATGTAAAACATGAGTGTAAAGTCTTTACAGTTTAACCAATGCTTGACGTGACAGTACAATGCCATTGTTATCAGCATACAAATAATCGCCTGAACGAATGGTAACACCACCAAAACTTAAAGTCAGATCCACTTCACCTACGCCCTTACGGGTGCTTTTTTGTGGAATGGCCGCTAAAGCATGTACACCTAAATCCAGTTGTGCAATGGCGTCGACATCACGTACACAGCCATAAATTACCACACCATTCCAGTGATTTTTCACGGCTGATTCGGCAATTAGATCGCCCATCAAGGCACAACGCATGGATGCACCACCATCCACCACCAATACTTTACCAGTACCGTCTGTGGCAAGTAGCTCTTTGACACGCGAATTGTCTTCATAACATTTTACAGTGACCACTTGCCCACCAAAGGTGTGGCGTGCACCATAACTCTTAAAAGATTTGCCATCTATACAAGGTGACATAACCTGTAAATCTAGTTGGGGATAGTTATCAAGTAAGTCGCAAGTTACAAATGCTGTCACGGGGTTGCCCTCTGTTTTATCTTGGATATTGTTGTATCTTTAAATTAGCATACATTTCACACGATTGAGTCTGATTTCGCGCAGCATCGACCATAGTATGAGCCACCTGATTGGCAGTCACCGGTAAATATTTAAACTGCTTTGGCAAAACCTTGCTGCATGTTTGATAAATTTTTTGCCCCAAATCTTCAAGAAAACGCCCATGTTCACGCTGCCCAATCAACAAAGATGGTCGAATAATCGACAAACGGTATAAATTCAGGTTTTGTAAGGTATTTTCTAATTTACCTTTCACACGATTGTAAAAAAATGGCGATGCAGCGTTGGCCCCCATACTGCTAACGATCAACAGATGTGTGGTGGTATTTTGCAGTAAATGCGCTATGTGCACATTCATTTCATAGTCGACGTGGTAAAAGGCAGATTTCGAACCGGCTTGCTTTAATGTGCTACCTAAACAGCTAAATACATGACTATAGCCAGCTAAATCTTGTGAGTTGAGCAATAAAAAGTCATCTAGTACAATTTGTTGAATTTTTTTTTGATTTAAAAATAGATCATTTTTACGACGCACAACCACGTCAATCTGCTCCCAGTCTGAGGCTTGATTTAGCAACAAAACCAAGGTCTTGCCCACCAATCCTGTTGCCCCCACAACCAATACTTTTTTTAACGAATGCATCATTTTTTGTACAATCTCCAAGAAATTTGACTAATCTTAGGTTTTCTTTCAGTTTTTTATACGGCTAAAATGGCATCACGGCGTGTCAAGGCTTGACTTAACAGCAATGTTAACTCAAAATATGGCACTTGTTTACGGGCTGGGTATAGTTCTTCTGATGTTGGTTTTCAGTTGAGTTGCAGCCCGCCCAGACTAATCTATTTCAAGGAGTGCACGAGTGGCAAACTCTGCTCAAGCTAAAAAACGTGCTCGTCAAAACGTTAAAGCACGCAAACACAACGCAAGCTTACGTTCTATGGTTCGTACTTATCTTAAACGTACAGTAGCTGCTATTGCTGCTGGCGATTATGCTGTTGCTTCAGAAGCTTACAAAACTGCGGTTCCAGTAATCGACCGTATGGCTGACAAAGGCATCATCCATAAGAACAAAGCTGCTCGTCATAAGAGCCGTTTAAATGCACAAATTAAAGCGTTAGCTAACTAATTTATGCATAAAAAAAAGCCCTTTTATAGGGCTTTTTTTTATTGTTCGGCATTAAATTTAGCAATATCTAAACAATGTAATTTGCCACGCCAAATCCACTTAAGTTGACACTCTAAAAATTCATCCCCTTCAAACCATACAAACAAACCTTCCATCATCTGTGGCCAATCTTCAGATGTGACTTCATTGCGCTGTGAGATGATCGCCAAAATAGCCGCAATAATGGTGTCATGGCTGACCGCCAAACTTAAACCATGGCTATGTCTTGGATGTGTGTTGTAAATTAACTCTAACACATCCACCACGCCACCAATGGGATGTTTCATACCAGGTAGTGCATTATTCACAAAGCTATTGATAAAGCCTAATGCACCCTGACGCTTAAAGTAAGGCCCAGCTTGCTGAATGTCGAGTACAAAACTGCCTGGTTCAACCAATAAACCTTGTTCCACGATCTCGATATTATGTGTATTGATCGGGCTTACATCATCTGCCCCTTGTATCATCAAAGCTGCTGTATCAATACAGCGTTGAATTGGACTAGAGATACAGTGTTGAATACGACGCTCACTGTTGGCAATGAGGTATTCCCCCCATGCTTGCGCCAATTCGCGGCCTTGGTGGGTCAATTGCAAGTCATAGCCCGCTAAGCCCTGTCCTTTTACCTCTTCACGTAGTGAGTGACGGGTAAATAATGTTACAGGAGTCTTTGGATCTGGCAGCAAATCCATTGCATGCAACATACTGGTCGGAAGCAAATCAAGTGCCATAATACTGTCACAATTGAAAGGTTAAAGCTCACTATACCACGTTGCCCCAAGAGCTCAATGCATGTTCGACATTCGTCCAAGTGCTTGTAAGGCAAGTCGTTTCATTTGATCATTGCGGTAGGCTAAAAATCCACCATTCAATAAAGTTGCGCGCTGATTATAAACAAAGGCACGTCCGGAAAAATCAATTAAGCCCCCCCCAATGCGCTCTAACAGACATTGCCCAGCACTGGTATCCCACTCTGAGGTTGGATGAAAACGTGGATAAATATCAATTTTATCTTCAAGCATCATACAAAATTTATAAGCGCTGCCAGCCTGAAAAGTTGTATAAGGCGTGAGATGTTCAAGCACTGCCAAAAATTCTTGATACTGCGCTTTTTGCTGACGACTATGACTTAATCCAATCTGAACATCAGTATGCTTATCTGGAGCTAGGTAGCCAAACCAAGTCTTAAGTTGAGCGTCATATTTGAGTGGCATGCCCACCTTGGGACAAATATATAGCGTATGTTCTTCTGGCACTGCTAAAATGGCAAAAACCGTATGCGCACCCTCAATTAAGCTTAAATTAATGGTAAATTGCGCACGCTGATGCAAAAACTCTTTGGTGCCGTCTAAAGGATCAAGCAACCAAAACGTTGACCATGCGCTGCGCTCGGTTTGCTCCCCTTCTTCAGATAAAAGCGGTAACTCAGATATCCGCTGTAATTGTTCACTCAGATAATGGTTAACCCGAAAGTCTGCTTGGGTCACCGGCGAATCATCGCTTTTGCGCTCCACATCAAAGGCCTGACCAGAACAATAGGCTTGGTATTCTTCACGTAAAATTACACAAGCCTGTGTCATGATGGGCAGCAATTGTTGAATTAGAGCATCTTGTGGTGCTTGGGTTTCAATAAACATGCAACACCTGTTTTTATTCACAATAATAAAGATTGTAACGCGCTTTGGCTGCAATCGCACAACAGCTTTGCTGTTCGGCTGCCTGCGTACTTAGTTTTAGCCTCAAATCGGGTATACTCGCATGTTTATTTTTCTAGTCTAAGCTAGATCATGCTATGAGGCTTTCTGTGATGCAAAAACCCACCATCATTTTCGACATGGACGGTACTTTATTGGACTTGGCCTATGACGATTTTATTTGGAATGAGCTTCTGCCACAGCGCCATGCAAGCCATCACCATTGTTCACTGGAACACAGTCAAACCGAATTGACCTCGTTTTATCATGACTATAAACATACTTTGAATTGGTATTCATCGCGTTTTTGGAGCAATAAGGTCGGTATAGACGTACTTGCCATGCAAATTGAATTTCAGCACAAAGTTGCCAAGCGTAGCGGATGTATTGAATTACTTGAGTTTTTAAAATCAGAAGGTTACCCATGTTGGCTAGCCACCAATGCCGATTGCAAAGGCTTGGAATTTAAGCTTAAAGCCATGCAAATGAGCCATTATTTTGAGGTGATTGTCAGCTCAGAGAGCATTGGCTATGAAAAAGAACGGATTGAATTTTGGCAACATTTACAAAATCTGCATCCATTTGACGTCAAAAATTGCTATTTTATTGATGATACCGAAAAAGTTTTAGACATCGCAAAACTCTTTGGAATTGAAAATTTAATTACCATTGCACAACCTTCATCTGGTAAAACCCCTCGACGTGAGGCGCGTTATCCAATGTTGGTGCAACTGACAGATTTGATCACAATGTTACAACAGGTTGAGGAACACAACATATATGCGTAAATCTTCTTTAGCCGAAGATGCCGTGGGCATGCGTATTGATAAATGGCTTTGGGCAGCGCGTTTTTTTAAAACGCGCTCAATTGCCAAACATGCCATTGAAGGCGGTAAGGTGCATCAAAATGGCGAGCGCGTTAAAGTATCGCGTGAAGTACGTGTGGGCATGGAACTCACCATTGCTCAAGGCATTGAAAAGAAAACCGTAGTGATTAAAGCACTCTCTGATGTACGTGGTCCTGCACCCGTAGCACAATTACTGTATGAAGAAACAGCCGCAAGCCTTGCCAAACGTGAATTGTTTGCAGCACAGCGCAAAATGCACAATTTGGCGCGCCCCGATCATCGTCCAAGCAAAAAAGATCGACGTGACATTCAGCGCTTTCGGCAGGATAATGATAGCCAATTTGACCAACAATGGTCCTATTCAGATGACTAACACAGTGCGTCATTCAATGTCGCATCAAGCCCAAATACACTAGAACATTAAAATAAAATCTGTCACTATTCATGCCATAGACATCCACTTGGGTGAATCGTGAATCTACAGTTTTGAGGTTGTAAGATGGATGAGAACAAAAGCAAAGCCCTTAATGCGGCTTTAAGCCAAATTGAAAAACAGTTTGGTAAAAATACAGTGATGCGCTTGGGTGAAAACACCGTACAAGCGGTAGAAGCCATTTCAACCGGCTCGTTGACATTGGATATCGCCCTTGGGATTGGCGGTTTGCCTAAAGGTCGTATTATCGAGATTTACGGTCCTGAATCTTCTGGTAAAACCACCATGACTTTGCAAGCCATTGCCGAGTGTCAAAAAGGAGGTGGTACCTGTGCCTTTATTGATGCCGAACATGCACTTGATCCACAATATGCGCGTAAATTAGGCGTTGATATTGACAATTTGTTAGTGTCACAGCCTGACCACGGTGAGCAAGCACTAGAAATTGCCGATATGTTAGTACGCTCAGGCGCAGTTGACATGATCGTGGTGGATTCCGTGGCTGCACTAACCCCACGTGCGGAGATTGAAGGCGAAATGGGCGACTCGCATATGGGTCTACAAGCACGTCTTATGAGCCAAGCTTTACGTAAAATCACAGGTAATGCCAAACGCTCAAACTGTATGGTGATCTTCATTAACCAAATTCGTATGAAGATTGGTGTGATGTTTGGTAGCCCAGAAACCACCACAGGTGGTAATGCATTAAAATTCTATGCTTCGGTACGTTTAGATATCCGTCGTATTGGTCAAGTCAAAGAAGGCGATGAAATCATTGGCTCGGAAACCAAAGTCAAAGTGGTGAAAAACAAAATGGCACCGCCATTTCGTGAAGCGCTGTTCCAAATCTTATATGGCAAGGGTGTTAACCACTTAGGTGAATTGGTTGATTTAGCAGTACAGCAAGACATCGTACAAAAAGCCGGTGCGTGGTACTCTTACCAAGGCAGCAAAATTGGTCAAGGTAAAAATAACGTGATTCGTATGTTAGAAGAAAACAAGCCAATGGCAGAAGAAATTGAGCGCCTGATTCGCGAACAACTTTTAACCACCAATCAAGTACCCGCCGATGATGATCAAGACCCTGAATTAGCACCGGCTAAATAAATAACACCACTACCAAGACGCCCTTCGGGGCGTTTTTGTTATGCTGAGGATCTCAAATGAGCGATGCTAAATTCAACAAAATCATTGACTATGATGCCTTAAAACAAGCCTATGGTGACACAGAGGCAGCAACTGCTTCAGGCTATGATGCCTTAAGCTTCTCAGATACTCAAAAACCCAAAACTGAACGCAGTTTACTCAAAGGCTCACGTTTACGCTCTTATGCCTTTGCCGTCTTAACGCGTAAAGAATATTCCAAAGTAGAGCTGATTGAAAAATTAGCCCTATATGCTGAAAGTCGTGATGAAGTGATTGAATTGGTCGAAGAACTTGCCACGCAACATTATCAAAGTGATCAACGGGTTGCTGAAACCGTGTTATCCAGTCAAAAGCGTAAAGGCAAAGGCCCTGCACGGATTAAATTGGCTTTAAAAAATAAGAAAATTGACAGTGATTTAATTTTAGAGGAAATGCAAGAAATTGATTGGGCAGAACAAGCTTACCAATTAAAACTGAAAAAATACGGTCTAGAGGTGACTAAAGATCCAAAGCTTAAAGCCAAGCAAATTCGGTTTTTACAATATCGAGGTTTTGATTTAGATACAATTTTTAAAGCGATCAGTCGGCGTGAGGATGACGAATAAAATATTGAGAGAATGTAATAATTATAAGAATATGGTGGCAACCCTACCAGCAAGACTCCGGCACATCATATTTCTATTACCGTTGCTACCTTCCGGTCCTGGCGGGGTTCATAGAGTACAATTGCGAAGTAACCGGCAGGGCTACCATTGCAAGACCGATTATAAAGATTTTCACACCACATGCAAGCTCTCACATGCCAAAAACCTAAAAAAGCTATCTAATTGATTAAATTAAAAACAATCTAGGGTTTGTAGGCTTTCGCCACCAACATTTTTCTACACAATACTTGATAATCCACACCGCATGCACTTGCTTTTCTTATATCATGTGTTTTTAATGAGCTAAGCTCTTTTTAACCTGATATGGATATACAACGTCATGCTCTATAAGCATTTCTTATTCACCACTGCCCTGCTCATGAGTGGTGCAAGTTTGGCCAATATTCCCATTGAGTCACATGGTCTGAGCCAACAAAATACTCAGATCATGACACCACTTGCCACCCATACAGGTGTAGACACCGTGGCAACTAATATGAATTGGCAATTGATTCAAAAAAACCAGCAACTCGAAACTGAGTTACGTACCCTACGTGGCAAGATTGAAGAACTAGAAAATGCCAATGACAAGCTCAATCATGAACTCAATAACCGTTACACGGATCTTGATCAACGTTTAGAGCTGCTACAACAAAAACTAGATGCCAATGAAAACCAAGACACACCACAAGATGCCACCCCAGACAATACGGAGGATAACCAACAGGATACACCACCCAGTCTAATCACCCCTATAGCACCCGAACCACTCAATCCTGCACCTGTCATTACGCAAAATAATTATGATAACGAGCTTGATCGTGCAGCGTATACCATTGCTTTAGAAGCCTATAAGCAAGGTGGTGCCAAAAAAGCCATTGATCCCATGCGTAATTTTATTAAAAACCACCCCAATAGTATTTATGTAAGTAATGCTTATTTTTGGATGGGTGAATTTTATTTAGCGCTTGAGCCTGTGAATTATAAACGTGCTCAAGCCAATTATGCTGAGGTGGTCAATCGCTTTCCACAATCCGCTAAAGCGGCAACCGCTATATATCGCTTATATAGCATGGCAAAAAATGTAGATCAAAATATACAACTGGCTACCCAATACGCAGATATGCTTAAAAATAACTATCCAAAATCTGAAGAAGCTGGTTTTTTAAAATAAAAAAGACACCCTCAGGTGTCTTTTTTATTTTAAGTATCTTTAGCGTACAATACCACGCTCAGACTGTTCAATTGAATCAACGAACAAAGCCACTTCAGCATGCTGAGGTAATAAATCTGCTCGAATTTTTTCCAAAGCCTGCTCTTTGGTAAGACCCGCTTTGTAGACCAATTTAAATGCTTCACGCAAGGCTTGAATCACATCTTTTGACCAACCTTTACGACGCATCCCTTCAAAATTCATCGCAAATGCATGGGCAGGATTACCTGAAGCCATAACATAAGCCGGCACATCTTTCACGATTAAAGATGCAGCCCCCACCATACTATAAGAACCAATCTTACAGAATTGATGAATCCCAGAGTTGCCACCCAAGATCACATAATCACCGACATGTACATGACCTGCCACGCCCACGTTGTTGGCCATAATATTATGACTACCGACTACACAGTCATGTGCAATATGAGTATTGACCATCAGTAGGTTATGACTGCCAATCTTCGTTAAGCTTTGATCTTGTACCGTACCACGATGCAAACTGCAATGTTCACGAATGGTATTATGATCCCCGATTTCCAACCAAGTTTCTTCGCCATTATATTTCAAATCTTGACAAACTTCGCCCACGCTTGCGAACTGAAAAATTTCATTATGCTCGCCAATACGGGTGTATCCTCCCACCACAACGTGGGAGTGCAATTTGGTGCCGGCACCAATAGTGACCTGCGGACCAATAATACAGTAAGGACCGATTTGCGCATCAGCTGCAATAACAGCCGATGCATCAATAATAGCGGTTGGATGGATTAAATCGGGATTACTCATGCCTGCTCTGTTTTCTGATGCGAAATCATAATTTCCGCTGTGGTTGCAACGACGCCGTCAACCATGGCTGTACAATTGTACTTGTAAATGCCACGTTTTTGCATCACCAACTCTGATTTTAATACAAGTTGGTCGCCGGCTACGACTTGTTTTTTGAAACGAACGCGCTCAGCACCCGCAAATAAGAACAAAGAACCTGCAGTTGGCTTCTGATCGTTCATAATAAAACCAAGAATACCTGAAACTTGTGCCAGCGCCTCAACAATTAAGACACCCGGCATAATTGGATATTCAGGAAAATGGCCTTGCAAAAATTCTTCGTTAATCGATACATTTTTATAACCGACGATACTATTGTCTGTTACTTCAACCACACGATCAACCAATAAGAATGGGTAACGATGTGGTAAGTATTCACGAATGGTTTGAATCGTCATTGGCAATTCAACTTTCGAGAATGCTGGAGCATTTGACTCTGTCATCATATTCATATTTATTTACGCAATTTTAAAGTTGATTCAAGGGACTCAATTTGAGTCTGCATATGATCAAGTTTTTTCATAACTTGGGTCAATGGCACATCTGCTAATTGTCTGAGGCGAACAACTGTACGTTTCCATTGTTGATTCGGTAAGATGCCTGTACCTGACGAATAACTGCCTGACTCAGAAATATTATTTGTGACCATTGACATTGCAGTTAAAGTCACGTTGTCAGCAATATTTATATGGCCTACAACCCCAACAGCCCCAGCCAACACACAGTTTTTGCCAATTGTGGTGCTACCAGCAATAGCACTTTTGGCGGCAATGGCGGTTCCTGCACCAATTTTCACGTTATGTGCGATTTGCACAAGGTTATCAATAATCACCCCATCTTCAATTACAGTATGATCAAGCGCGCCACGATCTACACTGGTATTTGAACCAATACGTACGTCATTGCCAATACGCACCGAGCCCAATTGCGCAATACGATGCCATTTACCTTGATAAGGTGCAAAACCAAAGCCTTCACTGCCAATGACCGTATTGGCATGAATACGCACTCGATCGCCTAAATGGCTTTCACCGGTAATGGTCACATGAGCATCAATAAAACAGTCTTTGCCAATTTCGACAAAATCGTCAATTTTGACATGCGATTGAATAATGGTGTTGTCACCAACCACACAATGCTCACCAATCACCACATAATGCCCAATATAGGCACTATCTGAAATGATGGCTGAAGGATCAATCTGTGCCGTGCTTTCTATACCACGTTTGCTGTGTTTACGTTCAAACACATGCGTTAAGATCGCAAAAGCTAGGTAAGGATTCGCCACTACAATATAATTTCCCTCGGGTGGCAATTGCTCACGTAAGGCTGCAGTGACAATTAATGCACCTGCTTGAGAAGTTTTAGCTTGTGCTAAGTATTTATCACCGTTGACAAAACCAAGCTGCTGAGCTTGTGCTTGATCGAGGCTTGCCAAACCCACTAGGGTCAGATCAGCTTGCCCGATCCACTCGCCATGTACACGGCGAGCTAAATCTTGCAGGGTAAAGACTGAATGATTCATATATTATTTAATTGCATTAACCTTTTGAATCATTTTATCAGTTAAATCAGCTTTTACCTCATAAGCAAGTACAGCATTTTTATTTAATACCAGATCCAGTTTATTTTCTAAACGTAATTGCTCAGCAGTCGCTTTCAAACGTGCATCGAAGGTTTTATTGACGTTTTGCATACTGCTTTGTACGGTATTTTGCACTTGCTGTTGCAATGTTGCTAACTGTTCAGCCTTAGCATCAAAATCCTTGGCGAGTTTTTCACGCTCGACTGCAGTTTTTGCAGCTTGACCCTTTTGCTGAATTACGTTGAGGTCCTTTTGCAATTGCTCAATTTGCATGGTTTGCGGCTTAATGGTGTTTTGCAAGGTCACATTTTGCTGTTTCAGGTAAGTACTACTTTGTACCACCTTTTGTAAATCTACAACAGCATAGTCATCAGCATGGGCGATATTTAGACTGAAGGTCGCTAAAGCCACGATCAATATTTTTTTCATTGTTATGTCCTAAATTTGAGGTCGTCCTTAGAAGGTACGACCGATCTCAAATTGAATATTCTTGGTTTCGTCGCCATCTTTTTCATTGAGTGGGAACGCGTAGCTCAGTGATAACGGACCAATCATGGTAATCCAAGTAAAGCCAACACCCACCGAATAACGCATATTTTCTAAGTCAAACTCATAGTTGTCTGTACAGAGTTTTTGATCACGCGGATCATTCGGTACATCACAAGAGGTGTCAAAGACTTGTGCACCTTCAGCAAACACGACAGGACGCATTTGACTGGTCCAATCTCCCTTAAATGGCAATGGAACAACTAATTCTGTACCAAATTGAACTAAGGCATTACCCCCAACTTCTTCATAGTACGGGTTTGAATTTGGCTCGCCAGCAGCTTGTTGATTTGAATCAAATTGAGTAATGTATTTGGGACCGAGTGTACTGTTTTCATAGCCACGTACTGAACCATAACCGCCGGCAAAGAAGTTCTTATAAAATGGCAGATCATTACCATAGCCAAGCTTACCATAGCCACGTAACACAAAATCTCGACCTAAAGGCAAGAAGGTTTGAGCTTCATAAGTAATTTTTTGGTATTCAGCATCACCACCGGGTAAAGCCACTTCTGCATTCACACGATGCAATGAACCTTGGGTTGGGAACATTGGACGATTCAATGTGTTATATGACCAACCTAAGTTGATATTGTAGGTCAAAAAGCTATCTGTGCCTTGATCTTCTAGATAATCATACACATAGGTCGAAGCATATGGACCTGTAGAGATATCCGTTTGATCCAGATTTAAACCAAAACTAATACTTTGATTTTCATCAATTGGATAACCTAAAGTTAAGCCACCACCAATACTGTCTGTTACATAATTATTGACGTTATAGTCATCATCAAGCTTGGTTTTACGGTAATACATGTTGTAACCGCGACGTACCCCATCAATGGTAAAGTAAGGGTCGGTTACGCTTAAGTTGTAATAGTCTTGTGTTTCAGAGCGAGATAAATCAATTGCAACACTATTACCTGTCCCTAAGAAGTTGGTTTGACTTAAACCTGCTTGGAATGTGACACCACCAGTTTGCGAAAAACCCACCGCTAAAGTACTTGTGCCGGAATGCTGTTCTTCAACATTGACATTAATATCAACTTGATCTGGAACATTGGGCACACGTGCCAATTTCATGTCTACAGTTTTAAAGAAACCGGTACGCTCTAAACGGACTTTAGATAAATCAATTTTTTCGCTGCTGGCGAGTGCACCTTCCATCTGACGCATTTCACGGCGCAGAACTTCATCACCGGTTTTAATATTGCCGCTAAAGTTAATACGACGAACAGTAACTTGCTGCCCTGGATTAACGTAATAATTTAAGCCAACTGTTTGGTTTTCGTTGTCAATTTGCGGAACCACATTCACTTCAGCAAAGTAGTAACCTGCGTTGCTGTACTTGCGCTGCAGCAATTGCTTAACAGAATTGACTTTTTCTTGAGAGTAAGTCTGCCCCTCTTTATACAGCTGTAAAGCTTTAAGTTCTTCGGTACTATACAGTGCATCACCTAAGAACTTGGTTTCACCAAATTGAAACTTCTCGCCTTCAGTTACAGCCACTTCAATAAAGACATTTTTCTTATCTTCACTTAAGTTTAAGCTTGAATGGCTAATATCAAAATTAATGTAACCTTTGTTGAGATACAAAGCGCGCAATGCTTCTAAACTTGCCGCCATTTTCTCACGTGCATAGCGATCATTTTTAGATAAAATCGAATTCCAGCCACTTTCTTTAACTGCAAAAACACGTTTGATTTCATCATCATTAAATACGCTATTGCCAATTAAATTGATGTCAAAAACTTTAGCGGCTTTACCTTCAATAAACTCTAAGGTCACCGCGACACGATTATTTGGTTGCGGTGTACTGATCACTTTTACATCAGCATCATAACGACCTTGCTGCATGTACTGCTGTTCAAGTTCGGCTTCTACGGTTTGTAATAACGATTTTTTTAAGACCTGACCTTCAGCCAAGCCCATTTTAGATAAACCTTCAGTTAAGGCTTCTTTTGGAATCAGCTTATTGCCTTTAAGTTCAACACTTGAAATTAAAGGACGTTCGACCACTTGAAAACCAAGCACATCGTCTAAATGTGCCGTTTTAATATCGTCAAAATTTTCTGTGGCGTATAAAACACGAATTGCTTCTGCAATTGCAGCATCGTCAACACGCTGTCCCACTTGAATTGGCAGTGCGCTATAAACTTGCGCGGGGGTTAAACGTACCAGACCATCGACTTTAATGTCACGTACGACAAACTCTTGTGCTGCATATACTTGTGGTACTGCTGCCATTGCACTAATCAGTGCCAAAGGCATAAATAAATCTCTGTGCTGCATGCCAGTCTTTTCCGCTGTTAGTTTATTCCATTACGTTTTTATAAACGCATAAAGTCATTAAATAATGCCAGAAGCATCATACTTCCGAGCAGTACCATACCAATTTTTAAGCCAACTAATTGTATTTGTTCCGAAACAGGTTTACCCCGAAGCAGTTCAATAAAATAATAGACTAAATGTCCACCATCGAGCATAGGAATCGGTAATAAATTTAAAATACCCAAACTTACACTCATCAAAGCCATAAAGCCAATAAAGGTCTGCCATCCCATTTCAGCACTTTGACCTGCGACTTTAGCAATGGTAATTGGCCCTGATAAATTATCTAAGCCAATCAGTCCTTTCACCATTTTGACCATAGAGTTTAAGATCATACTGGAGATATGCACAGTTTTATCTGCAGCCATACCAAGTGCTTCGATTGGACTATATTGGATGGTTTGCTGATATTCATTTGGGATATGAATTTTACCCGGATCACTTTGAACACCAAGCATTCCAGTGACACGTCCCATGTTATCTCGTTTACCTTGCGGCATGACCTCAAGCATTACGGTTTTATTATCGCGTAATACTTCAATCTTTAATAGCTTTTCAGGGGAAGCTTGTACTTTTTCAACCACTGCGTACCAATCAGGCATAATTACCCCATCAATGGCAATGATCTGATCACCCACTTGCATCCCTTGACGAATGGCTGCGCCATCTTCGGTCAGCTTAGACACTACAGCAGGAATTGAGGGTCTATAAGGTAAAAAGCCCAGTTCATCAAGCGGCGATTGGCTTTGATCTTTTAAAAAATTCTCAATCGGCAATTGAACATTTTGTGATTGTCCTGCACGATCAACATTTAAAGTAATATGTCCAGTCTCACCGGCACGATCAACCAAAGCAAAACTCAATTTTTCCCAATTTGGAGTTTGGGTTCCATCGACCGCTTGAATTTTATCTCCCACTTGTAACACATTGGCAGCCGGTGTGTTGTCTAAGACTTTACCTACTCGAGTGTTAAGTTGGGTTTGCTCTGGTAAAAATAACACCCAAAACAACAATACCGCAAAAACCAAATTGACCAATGGACCTGCTGCTACAATGGCAATTCTTTTCCAAGGATGTTGACGGTTGAAGGCTTTGGGTAAATCTTCGGCCGCTACGTTACCTTCACGCTCATCGAGCATTTTGACATAGCCACCCAAAGGCAAAGCCGAGAGTTGGTATTGAATCCCTGATTTTTTTGAGGTCCATTTCAGCAGTGTTGGCCCAAAACCAATCGAATACACTAAAACTTTGACACCAAGTTTTCGTGCCACAAAATAGTGTCCAAATTCATGAATCGCAATTAACGGCCCAAGCAACAAAATTGCCGCCACAATCATAAATAAGGCACTCATGTTTTAGCTTCCTATTTCAATATAATCAAACGCAACACGGCGCGCGTGTTGATCGGCGGCCAAAATTGCCTCAAGGGTATCTGCTTGAGCATAAGCAATTTGGTTTAAGGTATGCTCAACTACTTGTGGAATTTGTGTAAATTTAATTTGTTGTTGTAAAAATGCTGCCACTGCAATTTCATTTGCTGCATTGAGCAAAGTAGGTGCTGTACCACCGGCCTGCATTGCACAACGTGCCAGTTTTAAAGCAGGAAAACGTATCACATCTGGCGCTTGAAAATTCAGTTGTTGATGAATAAATAAATCCAAAGGTGGTACATGCGTGGTCAGACGCTCAGGCCATGCTAAAGCATGCGCAATGGGCGTACACATATCGGGATTACCCATTTGTGCTAAGGTTGAGCCATCTACATATTGCACCATCGAGTGAATAATACTCTCTGGATGCACGACCACAGTAATATAATCTTCTGAAACAGCAAATAAATGACACGCTTCAATCAATTCCAGACCTTTATTCATTAAGGTGGCTGAATCAACGGAAATTTTTTGCCCCATTGACCAATTTGGATGTTTGCAGGCTTGTGCCGGGGTTACATGGTGTAATTGTTCTAAACTGTGGTTTAAAAATGGACCACCTGAGGCGGTGAGTAGAATTTGTTTCACGCCAAGTTGTGGCTGTCCATTGCGTTTAGCATTGATGTAATCACTCGGTAAGCACTGAAAAATTGCATTATGTTCAGAATCTACCGGCAACAACAATGCGCCATACTCACGCGCCGCATTCATCATAAGATCGCCTGACATCACTAAGGCTTCTTTATTGGCAAGTAATACACGTTTGCCGGCTTTTACCGCAGCAAGGGTTGGCAATAAACCTGCAGCACCCACAATAGCAGCCATCACCACATCAACCGATGGATGTTCAGCTACGCTTATTAGACCTGCTTCACCACTTAAGATTTCAATATGATTCAGCTTTGCGTCACGGAGTTTTTGAGCCAATTCATCGACTTTATCTTGAGGGACAACGGCAATTTTTGGCTGATACTGTTTGCAAATCTCTACCAAGGCATCCATTCGGCTGTGTGCCGTGACTGCAAAGATAGAATATTGTTCAGGATGTTGTTGCAAAATTTTTAAGGTACTTTGACCAATTGAACCTGTAACACCTAAAATACAAACAGTTTGTGACATTTATAAATCTACGCCAGTAAGTTTTAAAATATAAAGCCCTGCTGCAAAAATCGGTGCAGCGGACAATAATGAGTCAATTCGATCTAAAACGCCACCATGCCCAGGTAAAATACGCCCTGAATCTTTAATGCCAGCACGGCGTTTAATCATCGATTCAAATAAATCCCCTAACACTGAGCTAAACACGGTAATTACAGACAAACCTAAGAACAGTGCATGTTCGAGTAAACTTAATTCTAAATACAACAATTCTACTGCAATCACAATCAGCATGGCGGTGACGACACCACCATATAACCCTTCAATCGACTTATTAGGACTCACCGATGGCGCAAGTTTTTTCTTACCCAGTTTACGCCCTACAAAGTAAGCCCCACTGTCAGCACCCCACACCAATAAAAACAGATACATCAACCACCAAGGTGAACTGCTCCATAGGCTATAGATCGCGGTAATCGCAGCCGCCACCAAAATCAAACCGATAATTTTTAAACTTGGATTGTACCAACCGTCATAGCTTGGATAAGATTTTACCCAATAAAGACTTAAACACCATGACATGATCGAGGCTGACCACAGTAAAATAATAATATCATTAAAATAAAGTGCTAAAGCAGATAAACCTGCTGTTAAAATTCCGTATCCATAAGCCAGTGGCTTATTGATCAGACGTTCTGCTTTTTGCGGCATGAGTTTATACCACTCATAGCCTGCAACCCCCGCAGCTGTCGTCATTAACACTAACATTGGATAAGGTGAAGTTGTCGCAAACATACTACACAATACAATTGCGACCAATACCAATGCGGTGATGATCCGCTCTAACATCGATTAATTCTCATTTTTCTCTAGTTGGATTTGCTCAGAAGTTTTACCAAAACGGCGTTCACGTCCAGCGAACACGTTAAAGGCATCTTGCAGCTCATCCACCGTAAACTCAGGCCAAAGTGTCTGAGTAAAATATAGTTCTGCATAAGCGGCTTGCCACAGCAAGAAATTGGACAGTCTAAAATCCCCACCGGTGCGAATTAATAAATCCACAGGCGGCAAATCAGACATACTGATATATTGAGCAAAGCTTTCAGTATTAACGTCATCTAAGCTCAGTTTATTATTTACAACATCTGCTGCCAATTGCTTTGCAGCTTCTGCCATGTCCCACATCCCACCATAGCTTACTGCAATGCACAACGTCATTTCAGTAAATTGTGCCGTACGTTGCTCTGCATAAGCCATCAAATCACGCAATTGTGGCGAAAGACGCGCGCGATCCCCAATAAAACGTAAGGAAATTTCAAATTTTTCCATACGTGGGATTTGTTCGTGAATGGTGTCTTCAAGCAGTTTCATCAGCAAATCAACTTCAAATTGCGGACGATTCCAATTTTCACTTGAAAAAGCAAAAACCGTCAGCGCACGAATTTTCTCTTGACGGCAATATTCAACAATCGGATCAAGGACGGTTTTCCCTTCTCGATGGCCATCGCCTTTTTGCATCTGATTTTTTTTGGCAAAACGATTGTTGCCATCCATAATGATGGCAACATGTTTCGGAAGAGGTGTGATGTCTTCAGCGGTCATTGATTAGACCTTCATCAATTCAGCTTCTTTCGCAGCTAAACGTTTGTCTACTTCTGCTACATATTTATCTGTGATTTTTTGAACATCATCACTTGCACGACGCTCATCATCTTCTGAGATTTCTTTGTCTTTTAATAAAGCCTTGAAATCACCCAATACATCACGACGAATGTTACGAATCGCAACTTTGGCATTTTCTGCTTCAGTACGCGCCACTTTTTGCATATCTTTACGGGTTTCTTCAGTTAACGCTGCCAGTGGAACACGAATTGCGTCTGCTGTGATTGGGTTTAAACCTAAATCTGATTCACGAATAGCTTTATCAATGGCAGCCACCATATTACGCTCAAACGGTTGTACCAATAGGGTACGTGAGTCTTCAACACCTACGTTTGCCACTTGGTTTAAGGGTACATCAGAGCCGTAATATGGCACCATCACACCATTTAAGATTGACGGATGCGCACGTCCCGTACGAACCTTGTTAAAACCTTGTTCTAAAGATTCTAAAGACTTCTGCATGCGAACTTCAGCGTCTTTTTTCAGATCGTTAATCATATGATCTTCCTGAGTAAATTCTAAAATAAAAACTAGTATAAAGTGCTTTAGCGCACACGTCATTAATTGGTGACGTGTGTGCCTTCTTTCTCGCCCATGACCACAGACAATAAAGCGCCTGATTTGTTCATATCAAACACTTGTAATGGCACATTGTGATCACGACATAAACAAATTGCCGTTAAATCCATCACCCCTAATTTTTCATCTAACACTTGGTCAAATGTTAAGGTATCATATTTAACTGCATCGTCATGTTTGCTTGGATCTTTATTGTAAACGCCATCAACTTTAGTGGCTTTTAAAATCAAGTTGGCTTCAATTTCAATACCGCGTAAGCATGCTGCTGTATCGGTGGTAAAGAATGGATTACCTGTACCTGCCACAAATACACAGACTTCACCATTGTTTAAATGACGAATTGCATCACGGCTGGCATAAGACTCCACCACAGTACCAATCGGCAATGCTGACATTAAACGGGTTTTAATGTTACGACGTACCAAAGCATCACGTAGTGCTAAACCATTCATCACTGTTGCAAGCATGCCCATTTGGTCGCCTGTTACACGACCTACCAAGCCATCTTTTTGCAATTGGCTACCACGGTATAAGTTACCACCACCGACAACAATACCCACTTGCACGCCTAAGCCCACAAGGTGTGCAATCGCCAAAGACATTTGGTCTAAGACTTGTGCATCAATCCCCATGTCTTTGTTACCGGCTAATGCTTCACCCGAAAGTTTCAGCAAAATACGGCCATAACGTGGATTTTTAGAATCAGTTAGCATGTGAATAAACTCCAAAGTTAATCTTGTTATCGGTATGGGTTAAGCTTTAATACGAATCAGCTTGGCGTACAGGTCGTATTCATCTGCATCGGTAATTTCAACTTCAAGTAAATCACCCGATTTAATTAAGCTCTTATCGATGTCTTCAACAAAAACGTTGCCATCAATTTCTGGGGCATCTGCATATGAGCGCGCCACAGCCACTGGGAATTCGTCTTCTAAATCATCCACAAGTACTGTCATGGTTTGACCAATACGTTTTTGCAATTTCGCCGCAGAAATTTCTTGCTGCACTTGCATAAAACGCTCATAGCGCTCTTGTTTGATCTCTTCTGGCACATGATCTGGTAAATCATTTGCCGTCGCACCTTCAACAGGTGAATAAGTAAAACAACCCACGCGATCAAGATCTGCTTCTTTGAGCCAATCGAGCAACATTTGGAAGTCTTCTTCAGTTTCGCCTGGGAAGCCCACCACAAAGGTTGAACGAATTACAAGATCAGGACATTTTTCACGCCATACTTTTAAACGCTCTAAAGTATTTTCACTGTGCGCAGGACGCTTCATCAGTTTTAAAATCTTAGGGCTAGCATGTTGGAATGGAATATCCAAATACGGCAAGATTTTGCCTTGTGCCATTAAGTCAATGACCGCGTCCACATGTGGGTATGGATAAACATAATGTAAACGTACCCAAATACCGAGTTGACCTAAAGCTTCACACATGTCGAAGAATTTAGTTTTGACCGGTTGACCATTCCAAAAGTCTAATTTGTATTTGGTATCAACGCCGTATGCAGAAGTGTCTTGGGAGATCACGAGCACTTCTTTTACACCGGCTTTTTTCAGTGCTTGTGCTTCAGACAGCACAGAACCTACAGGACGAGAGACTAAATCGCCACGCATGCTCGGGATAATACAGAAAGTACAACGGTGGTTACAGCCTTCTGATATTTTTAAATAAGCATAATGTTTTGGCGTTAAGCGAATACCTTGCTCAGGCACTAAGTCAATAAATGGATTATGTTTTGGCGGTTCAGGTACATATTGATGAACCGCATCCATGACTTCTTCATAAGCAGCAGCGCCAGTGACTTTTAAGACATTGGGGTGCATTTGACGAATTTTATCTTCATCTTTACCCAAACAACCTGTTACGATCACACGACCATTCGCGCTCATGGCTTCGCCAATTGCGTCTAAAGACTCTTGTACTGCAGATTCAATAAAACCACAGGTATTAACAACGACTAAATCAGCACCGTCATAATCTGATGCTACATCATAACCTTCAGTCTTTAACTGAGTTAGAATTCGTTCAGAATCGACCAATGCCTTAGGACAACCTAAAGAAACAAAACCGACTTTGGGGGATTTCATGAATCTGCGCTCCACTAGAATGGGCGTATTGTATGTCTTTTCTGTCTATAAAAATAGTTGCTTCAAGCACTCTTTGCATAATGCACCAAAATACAACCATTATTTCAACAATATAAACCCCTATGCACCATTTTGGTTCAAAAACACTTTACCAGCTGCTTTGAATTGGGTATATCTTTTTGACTTCAGAACAATTTAAGCGCAGCCGTTTGTCTTGAACTACCCAATGTGTCGCACTTTTTAAAAAGTTGGCGCGTATCTTGCTTAAACTGCCTCAATTCAGCACTTTTATTTCGAAAATAAGGGTTTTAGACCACTATTGCTGCGCTATTTTTATACAGGACTGTACCTCACATGGATCAACCCAACCAAATTGATTACCGCCTTTTAGTGGACAATATGACCACGGCAATTTTATTGGCTGATCGTCATCTGAATATTTTTTATTTAAATTCAGCTTGTGAAGCCTTGTTTGATGTCAGCTTATTACGTGCCTCCGGTCAACCCGTGCTGAATTTACTCCATCGTCCTAATGATGAATTCCATACCGAAGATGCACTGAAAAACACTTTAACCACTGGCCAACCCTAT
>Ga0172378_10000050_pt1 | contig 79930 bp, 71 predicted proteins | sample GrowelOW332metaG_FD_119755 | JGI IMG/M metagenome (GOLD analysis project Ga0172378, IMG submission 119755) | Groundwater microbial communities from an aquifer near a municipal landfill in Southern Ontario, Canada - Pumphouse #3_1 metaG | ecosystem: Environmental > Aquatic > Deep subsurface >... | reverse complement strand
TTACTTAAAAAGGAGAAAGAATGAAAGAACTATTGTATGAAGGAAAAGCAAAACAAGTATACAAATCTGATAATGATGATTGCTATCCTAACCGAACCTAAATTGCTTAACAAAACCGCTAACATAATTGCTCAAGCAAAAGCAAGAGGAGCGGAAATAATTTATGCAAGCAACCTTACAAGTAAAGAATGGACTATTGATGCAAATAAACTTCTAGAATTGCCTCAATGCGATGATAGATATTCTCCACTTTTCTCAATTATTCCTATGCAAATGCTATCTTATTATGTTTGTATTAACAAGGGTTATAACCCGGATAGACCTCGTAATTTAGCTAAATCTGTTACTGTAGAATAAAATTATTTTAAGGTTCAATAATAGTATTAATTGTTTGACACCAAAATTTATAAATGCTACAATAAAACTATGAGAAAACACTGCGCTTATTATTTTTTTTTTAGCATAAAAAAATAATGGGCGTTTTTTAATTATCTATCTATATAAAAATATAAAAGCATTTACTTAAAAAGGAGAAAGAATGAAAGAACTATTGTATGAAGGAAAAGCAAAACAAGTATACAAATCTGATAATGATGATTGCCTAATTATCAAATATAAGAATACAGCTACCGCATTTAACGGTGTTAAAAAAGTTGACTTTGAAGGCAAAGGCAAATTAAATTGTACAATAAGCAATATGATTTTTAGAAGCCTTGAAAAAAAAGGTATTCCTACACATCTAGTAGAATCTATTGATGATATTACTATTTTAGTAAAGAAAGTTGATATTGTACCACTTGAAGTAATTGTTCGTAATATAGCTGCAGGTAGTTTTGTTGCTCGTTATGGTGCTGAAGAAGGTATGGTTTTTGATGAACCTATAGTAGAATTTTCATATAAACAAGATTCACTTAATGACCCTCTTATAAACAATTTCCATATTGTAGCACTAAAATTAGCTACTAAAGAAGATTTGCAAATAATAACAGATTATGCTTTACAAATAAATGAGTATCTAAAAGAAATTTTCTTAAAAGGTAATATGAAATTAGTTGATTTCAAAATTGAATTTGGAAAAACTAAAGATGGCACAATTATCTTAGCTGATGAAATTTCTCCTGATAGTTGTCGTTTGTGGGACGTAAATACCAATCAAAAATTGGATAAAGATGTATTCAGAAAAGGCATTGGTGACCTAATTACTACTTACGAGGAAGTATTAGGGAGAATGATAAATGACTAATAATAGTATATATGTTAATCCATTATGTGATAGATATGCAAGTAAGGAAATGCAAGAAATTTTTTCTAATGACAACAAATTTATAACTTGGAGAAAACTTTGGATAGCTCTTGCTGAAAGCGAAAAAGAATTAGGTCTTGACATAACAGATAAACAAATTGCTCAATTAAAAGCAAAAGCTACCAATATAAATTATGATGTTGCAAAACAAAGAGAATTAGAAGTAAGACACGATGTTATGAGCCACGTATATGCATACGGGGTACAATGTCCAGATGCGGCAGGTATTATTCATCTTGGTGCAACTTCTGCTTATGTAGGCGACAATACTGATATTATTGTTATGCGTCAAGGACTATTACAAGTTAAAAAATTACTACTTAACACAATTTATGCTTTATATAAATTTAGTGACAGTTATAAAAGTATCACTACTTTAGCTTATACTCATTTTCAATCAGCCCAACCTACTACTGTAGGCAAAAGAGCTACACTTTGGTTAAACGAATTACTTATGGATTTAGAAAGTATTGATAATACTATTGATAATTTACATTTATTAGGCTGTAAAGGTACTACTGGTACTGGAGCTAGCTTTTATGAATTATTTAACGGCGACTATGAAAAAGTAAAAACTCTAGAAAAATTAATAGCACGCAAGGTAGATTTTGTAAAAGTAGCTAGTGTTAGCGGTCAAACTTACTCTCGTAAACTTGACTATATGGTACTTTCTACACTTTCCAAAATAGCACAAAGTGCACATAAATTCGCTGGAGATATAAGACTACTTAGTCATCTTAAAGAAGTTGAAGAACCGTTCGAAAGCAAACAAATTGGCTCGTCAGCTATGGCATACAAACGCAACCCTATGAGAAGTGAACGCATTTGCTCACTATCAAGATTTGTTATTGTAAACGCAGAAAATCCTGCTATTACTTCAGCAAGTCAATGGTTTGAGCGTACTTTAGATGATTCAGCTAATCGTAGAATATCAATTCCACAATCTTTCTTAGCTATTGATGGTATACTTTCACTTTATATTAATATTATCAGCGGATTAAAAATTTATCCAAAAATAATTGAAAAACATCTAAATGAAGAACTTCCATTTATGCTAACAGAAAATATCCTTATGGACGCAGTCAAAAAAGGCGGCGACAGACAGGAGTTACACGAAGTTATTAGAAAACATTCTATAGATACTATTCGAAGCATTAAGGAAGAAGGCAAAGACAATGATTTGCTAGAAAGACTAGCAAATGATAGTAGTTTTAATCTTACACAAGAAGAAATGAAAACTATTATTAAGAATCCAAATATTTCTGGTTGTGCAATAATTCAAACCACAGAATATTTAGAAAACGAAATCAAACCTATTTTAGAAAAATATAAAGATTTATTAGGTTGTGATATAAAAATTACTGTTTAGAAAATAATAAACATACATAAATTTTAGGAGGACAAAATGATTACTGCAATTGTAGGTGCAAACTGGGGCGATGAGGGCAAAGGTAGAATGGTTGACTTATTAAGCCAAGACTATGAAATTGTTATGAGATATCAAGGCGGTAACAACGCTGGTCATACTGTTATCAATGACAAAGGTAAGTTTATTCTTAACCTACTTCCATCAGGTATATTGAGAGAAGAAGTTGTTAACGTTATGGGTGGTGGAATGGTTATTGATATCAAACATCTTACAGGTGAACTTAACAATTTAAGAAAAGCTGGTATCGTTATTACACCAAACAACTTAAAAATTAGTTCTACTGCAACAATTTGTATGCCTTACAACGTTATGCAAGACATATTGGAAGAAGAAAGACTTAAAGATAAAAAATTCGGTTCAACAAGAAGAGGAATTGCTCCTATCTATGCCGATAAATATATGAAAAAAACTATCCGTATGGGTGACCTTTTTAACTTAGCTACGCTTGAAGAAAAAGTTGCTGGTATAGTTGAATGGAAAAATCTTACTATAGAAAAAGGTTATGGTTCAAAACCATTTACAACTAAAGAAATAATGGAATATTTAACAACATTTGGTCTTCCACTACTTCCTTATATTTGTAATGTAACAGAATTTTTGTCAAAAGCAATTGATGATAAAAAAGATATTATGATGGAGGCACAATTAGGTGCTTTGCGTGATATCGATTTTGGTATATATCCTTATACTTCTTCATCATCAACTATTGCTAGTTATGCCCCAATCGGTGCCGGTATTCCTTTTGCAAAAATTGAAAAGAGTATTGCTATCGTAAAAGCTTATTCTAGTTGTGTCGGCGAAGGTCCATTTACCGTAGAAATGTTTGGTCAAGAAGCTGAAGATTTAAGAAAAGCCGGTGGCGAATATGGCGCAGCAACAGGAAGACCTAGAAGAGTAGGTGCTTTCGACGTTGTCGCTACTAAATACGGCGTAAAAATGCAAGGTGGTACTGAAGTTGCACTAACAAAACTTGATGTTATGTCTTATATGAAAAAAATCCCTATATGCGTTGCTTACGATGTAAACGGCACACGCACGGATGTTTTCCCTACTGGTGATGACTTAGTTGTTGCTAAACCTATAATCGAATATATGGACGGATTTGAGACTGACATTTCAGGCTGTAAAAAGTTTAAACAATTGCCAATTCAAGCTCAAAACTATATTAAATATGTAGAAAAGGCAATCGGTTGTAGAATAAGTTATGTATCAGTTGGTGCAGATAGAGATGCTTTTATAAAAATGTAATTCTCAATTTACAAACTAAAAATAGAAACACCTAGAATTTATTTTAGGTGTTTTTTTATTGCAATTTTTTTATTATTTTCTTTTTTTGACATATTTTTTTATGAGCGTACATATAAATGTAGTTGAGGTACCTTATGAAAAAGTCTGAAATAGTAACAATATTATTGGTTATTGGCTTAATCCTATCCGCAATAATATTTCTAATTATTGCTGGTTTATCCGAACCATCTTTTCCTCCACCAAATACTCCTACTAATGAAGAAATCCAAGATACTCAAGATACTGCAAATGAAAATGAAAAATTAGGTACTAATATAGCTAGTATTCAAGCATACCCTTGGGAATATACAATTTGTGATATCGTTCAAACAGGTAATATAGTAAGTTGGAAAGCAATCAATATTAATACATTTATCTGTTATGAAATAATATATTTTCAAAATGGAAAAAAAGTGATTATAAATATAAATCAACCTTTTATTGATATTGGTAATTTAGATATTGATTACTTACTAATACGACCACTTTTTGAAAATTGTCTAACTGAAAGCGTAAAATTTATTATAACTTCTCCATAACCAAAAAAAACACCTAAAATTATATTTTAGGTGTCTTTTATTATTAAGATTTTTTTGTTTTTTTTATAAATCCACTGAATGAATTTGATTCGTTATTGGCTTATTTGGACTAACCATAGGTAGTACAAAAGCATCTTTATCAATATGTACATCAATAACTGACGGTTTACCCGAATTTATGCTTTCTAATAATGCTTTATCAAATTCTTCCTTTGTATCTACTTCATATCCCGCAATCTCATAAGCCTCGGCTAATTTCTTAAAATTAGGACCTCTATCCAAATCGGTTTGCGAATATCTTTTATTATAAAGTAAGGTTTGCCATTGTCGAACCATTCCCAAAGTTTTATTGTTCAATATAACTATAATTACTGGTATATTATAATATTGCAAAGTGGAAAGTTCGTTACAATTCATTCTAAAACAGCCATCGCCCGATATATTAAAGACTAAACTATCTTTTTTCCCAACACAAGCTCCCATACTAGCACCTAAGCCAAAACCCATTGTGCCTAGTCCGCCACTTGATAAGAAAGTACGAGGTTTGGTATAAGTAAAAAATTGTGCTGCCCACATTTGATTTTGACCTACTTCAGTAGTAATAATAGGCTTTCTTTCTTTAGTTTCTTCACAAATTTTTTCCATAACATATTGCGCATTAACCTTATCTGAATTTTCGCTATTAATATTTGGAAAAGCTTTTTTAAGCTCAATTATTTTTTTATTCCACTCATCGTGCTTACCATTTTTTAATCTATTATTTAGTTCGGTCAAAATTATTTTTGCATCGCCGACTAAATCAAATTTTGCTCTCACATTTTTATTTATTTCTGCCGCATCAATATCAATATGTAATATTTCAGCACCCTCAGCAAAATGTGATGCCTTACTAATTACCCTATCACTAAACCGAGCTCCTATTGCAATAAGCAAATCACATTCACTAATTGCTACATTTGTAGCCTTAGTACCGTGCATTCCCGGCATACCTACATATAAATCGTTATCTTGAGGATATGCACCCGTACCCATAAGAGTAGTCGAAATTGGACAATTAATTTTGTTAACAAACTCAACTAATTCATTACTTGCATCTGCCGAAATTATTCCGCCACCTGCCATAATAAATGGTTTTTTTGATTTCTCTATTAATTTTACCGCACTAATATACTTATCTTCGCTAATTTTTACAACTGGTACATATTCTTTAGTTTTTTCATAAACATACTCGCCCATTTCTGCGGTAATATCCTTTGGAATATCTATAAGCACAGGTCCTTGTCTACCACTTTTTGCTATATAAAAAGCCTCTCTTACTATACTTGCTAGTTCATCAATGCTTTCTACTATATAATTATGTTTTGTAATTGGCATTGTAATACCAGTTATATCAACCTCTTGAAAACTATCTCTACCAAGTAAACTCTTAGCTACATTGCAAGTTATTGCAACCATTGGGATAGAATCCATATAGGCAGTAGCAAGTCCAGTTACTAAATTAGTAGCTCCAGGTCCACTAGTTGCAAAACATACACCTACCTTGCCTGTTGCTCTAGCATAACCATCAGCTGCGTGTGATGCGCCTTGCTCGTGACTTGTTAGATAATGCTTTATCTCCTTACAATCATAAAGTGCATCGTAAATGTTTAGGATAGTTCCACCTGGATAACCAAATATAGTATCTACCCCTTGTTCTACCAAACATTTGATAATTATTTCTGCTCCTGTCATTTTTTCCTCTCTATACTTTTCTTCTTTAATAATTTTTTATATATTATATTTTGAATATAGCGCCTTCATCTGCACTAGAAACCATCATTGCATATCTTGCGTGATAACCACTTAGTTTGCGGTCTATCGGCTTCCAATTTGATCTTCTTCTAGCTAATTCTTCATCGCTAACTTCCAAATTTATAGTATATTTTATCATATCAATAGAAATTACATCACCATCTTCTACTAAAGCAATTGTGCCACCGGCTTGTGCTTCAGGTGATACGTGACCAATACACGCCCCTCTTGTTGCTCCGGAGAATCTGCCATCAGTAATTAGTGCAACTTCTTTATCAAGTCCCATACCTGCAATTGTAGCAGTAGGCATAAGCATTTCTCTCATACCCGGTCCACCTTTTGGACCTTCGTATCTAATAACTACGATATCGCCTGCCTTAATTTTGTTATCCATAATAGCTTTAATGCTTTCTTCTTCCGAATTAAAACATTTTGCTTTGGATTTATTTACAAGCATTTCTGGTGCTACTGCACTACGCTTAACGACACAACCTTGAGGTGCTAAATTACCCTTAAGAATAGCCAATCCACCTGTTATTGAATATGGATTTTCGATAGGTCTAATAACTTTTGTATCAAAGGTTTTGCAATTTGCTATTTCTTCGCCAATTGTTTTTCCGCTAACTGTAGGCAAATCAGTATTAAGTAAATTCTTCTTAGTAAGTTGGTTCATTACAGCAAACACACCACCCGCATAGAAAAGGTCAACAATAAAATGTTCACCAGCAGGAGATAATTTACATAAATTGGGTGTTCTTTCACTAATTTGATTTACTACATCTAAATCTATTTTGATACCCACTTCACTAGCTATTGCAGGAATATGCAAAATAGAATTTGTACTACACCCTAAAGCCATATCTACAGTTATTGCATTTTCAAATGCTTTTTCAGTAAGGATATCACTAGGTCTAATATTTTGTTTTAGCACTTCCATAATTTGCATACCTGATTTTTTAGCAAGTCTAATTCTTTCACTAAAAACTGCGGGTATTGTACCATTGCCTTTAAGTGCCATACCAATAGCTTCCATTACACAAGACATACTATTAGCGGTAAACATACCCGAACAAGAACCACAAGTAGGACAAGCATTATTTTCATAATCGCATAATTCCTCACTAGTCATTTTGCCTGCTTGCATAGCACCTGCTGCTTCAAACATATTAGATAAACTTATTTTCTTTCCATTTACTAATCCGTTAAGCATCGCACCGCCACAACAAACAATTGTTGGGATATTTACTCTAGCCGCACCCATAATCATACCTGGGATTATTTTATCACAACTAGGAACAAGTACTAAAGCATCAAAAGCGTGAGCTTTTGCCATACATTCTACACTATCAGCTATAAGTTCTCTAGTAACAAGAGAATATTTCATACCTTCGTGTCCCATAGCTATTCCATCGCAAACACCTATTGCAGGTATAACAACCGGCATACCACCAGCCATCAAAACGCCTTCTTTCACTGCGTTTGCTATACTTTCCAAATGGATATGACCAGGTACTATTTCACTTTGTGCACTAACAATACCTATCATTGGTCTTGCTATTTGTTCATCTATCCAACCTAATGATTTGAATAAAGAACGATGTGCAGCTTTATCTGCTCCTACCTTTACTTTGTCACTATTCATAATACTTTGCTCCTCTTGTTCTCTTATTGAATTTTAGTTCCACATTCTTCCGTTTTTGCATAAGCACGGAAAGCCTCTAGAATTTTAGCAGTAATAGGTCCACATTTACCTGTACCTATAGTTCTTCCATCAACGCTTGTTACAGCAATAGCTTCAGCAGCTGTTCCTGACAAGAAACATTCATCAGCATTGTAAACATTAAATAATGTAAATTGTCTTTCACAAATTTTGATTCCTAATTTCTCGCAACATTCAATTATTACTTTACGGGTAATTCCATCTAAACAACCTACATAAATAGGTGGTGTGTAAACTACATTATCCTTAACAATATAAACATTGTCGCCCGTAGCTTCACAAACAATTCCATCGTGATTTAGCATTAATGCTTCTGGTGCGCCCAATCTATTTGCTTCTATTTTAGCTAAAATATTATTTAGATAATTAAGTGACTTAATTTGTGGGTCAATAGTAGATGGTTTATTCCTTCTTTGCATAGCAGTAATTACAGCAATACCATTTTCATACATTTCTGTCGTATAAAGTGCTATTGATGTAGCTATACAAAAAGTTGTTGGCTTTGGACATTTTGTAGGACTAATTCCTAAATCGCCTTTACCTCTTGTTATTACTAACCTTACATAACAATCACTAAGGTTATTAATTTTACAGGTATTGACAATTATTTCTGCCATTTCTTTTTTTGTATAAGGAATAACCAAACAAATAGCTGTAGCTGCCATAAATAATCTGTCTATATGCTCATCTAAACGAAATACTCTTCCGTTATAAGCTCTGATACCTTCAAATATTCCATCACCATATAAAACACCGTGATCAAACACCGAAATAGTTGCTTGTGCTTCATCTACATATTTTCCATCTAAAAATATTTTCATTTTTTACCTTCTTTTATATTATTTAATTGCGTTAACTATTAAATTGCCCATTTCCTTAGTTCCTACTATTTTAGAACCTTCACTTTTTATATCTCCGGTACGATAGTTTTCATCAAGAATTTTTGTAACTGCATTTTCAACTGCTAATGCCTCTTTTTCCAAACCAAAAGAAAATCTAAGCATCATAGCAATAGATAATATAGTTGCTATTGGATTAGCTATATCTTTTCCTGCTATATCAGGTGCACTACCGTGAATTGGTTCGTACATACCTAAAGTAGTTTCTCCTAATGATGCACTTGCAAGCATTCCTATAGAACCTGTTAGCATACTAGCTTCATCACTTAAGATATCTCCAAACATATTTGTAGTAATAATTACATCAAATTGGTGTGGATTACGAATAAGTTGCATACTGCAATTATCTACATATAAGAAGTCAAACTCTACATCTGGGTACTCTTTTGCTACCCTATAGGTAACTTCTCTCCATAGTCTTGATGTTTCTAATATATTAGCTTTATCAACAATAGTTGCGTGTTTATTTCTCTTTTGTGCTGATTCAAAACCAATTCTTAATACTCTTTCTATTTCTTCTACGCTATAATAAAGGGTATCAAAAGCTGAATTATCTTCTGCGTTTCTACCTCTTTTACCAAAATAAATTCCACTTGTTAATTCTCTAACTATAAGAATATCAAGGCTATCGCCTATTATTTCAGGTTTTAATGGACAAGCTGATTTTAGTTGTTTGTGTAAAAGTACCGGTCTTAAATTAGCAAACAATTTTAATTCGCCTCTAAGTCCTAACAATGCTTTTTCCGGTCTATCGTTTCCGCCAAGATGGTCCCATTTTGGACCGCCTACAGCACCCAATAAAACTGAATCGGATTTTTTACAAGCTTCAATAGTGTCTTGAGGTAATGGGCAGCCTACAGTATCTATTGCAATACCGCCTGCCATTTTTTCGGTAAAATTAAATGTATGACCATAAACTTCGCCTACCCTATTTAGAGCCTTAACAGCTTCATTTACTATATCTGGTCCAATACCATCTCCTGGTACAGTTACTATATTAAAATTCATTTTTTATTGCCTCCAAATTAAATTTATGCGTTTTTAATTTTGTTAATAAGTCCACCCTTAGCAATTATGTTTTGCATAAATTCTGGGTATGGCTCGCCTTGATAAGTTTTACCAGTAGTGACATTAATAATAACACCTGTATCAAAATCGATACTAACTATATCACCACTACTAATTCCTGCTACTGCTTCAGGGCATTCTACTATTGGTAAACCAATATTTATTGCGTTGCGGTAAAAAATTCTAGCGAATGTACTTGCTATTACACAACTTATTCCGCTTGCCTTAATAGCAATTGGTGCGTGTTCTCTTGAAGAACCACAACCAAAGTTTTTGTTGGCTACAATAATATCACCTTGCTTTACATTTTTTACAAAATCTTTATCTATATCTTCCATACAATGTTGTGCAAGCTCAGAATGAACTGATGTGTTAAGATATCTTGCTGGAATTATAACATCGGTATCAACATTGTTTTCATATCTAAATACTTTTCCTTGTGCTTTCATATTCTATTTCTCCTAATATTATAAATCTTCGGGGTTAGCAATTTTACCTTTTATTGCACTTGCCGCAGCTACTGCTGGACTTGCCAAATATACTTCACTTTCTGGATGTCCCATTCTTCCTACAAAATTACGATTAGTAGTACTTACCGCTCTTTCACCCTTAGCTAGGATACCCATATGCCCACCTAAACAAGGTCCGCAAGTTGGTGTTGAAAAAATTGCACCTGCCTCAATAAATATATCTACTAAACCTTCGTGCATAGCTTGAAGATAGATTTTTTGAGTACCAGGAATTATAATTGTACGGATTCCTTTAGCTACTTTTCTACCCTTAAAAATTTCTGCAGCGACTCTAAGGTCTTCCATTCTACCGTTTGTACAACTACCAATAACTACTTGGTCAATAGTAATATCGCCAACTTCATCAATTGTACGAGTATTATCTGGTAAATGTGGAAAAGCTACTGTTGGTCTGATTTTACTTAAATCAATATCATATACCTTATCATATTCTGCATCTGCATCTGCACTATAAATTTTATATTCTTTTTTAGAATGTTCTTTTATATAAGCTATGGTTTTATCATCAACTTCAAAAATACCATTTTTTCCGCCTGCTTCTATAGCCATATTAGCCATACACAAACGAGAATCTACCGAAAGACCATGCATACCTTCTCCGCCAAATTCCATACTCTTATATAAAGCTCCATCAACGCCTATCATACCAATAATATGCAAAATAACATCTTTACCCGATGCAAAACCCGTTAATTTGTTATGCAAATTAAATTTTATTGCACTAGGTACTTTGAACCAAGCTTTACCTGTAGCCATACCTGCTGCCATATCTGTACTACCCACACCAGTACTAAACGCACCTAATGCACCATAAGTACAAGTATGTGAATCAGCTCCAATTACTAAATCACCTGCTACTACTAATCCCTTTTCTGGTAGTAGTGCGTGTTCTATACCCATTTGGCCTACTTCAAAATAATTAGTAATGTCCATTTTATAGGCAAACTCACGAATATATTTACATTGTTCAGCTGCCTTTATATCTTTGTTAGGGGTAAAATGGTCAGGAACTATAGCAATTTTGTCTTTATCAAAGACTTTATCTAAATTTAGTTTAGCAAATTCAGTAACTGCTACCGGGGTAGTAATGTCATTGCCTAATACCAAATCTAAATTTGCCTCAATTAGTTGTCCTGGCTTTACGCTATCCAATCCTGCGTGACTAGCAAGAATTTTTTGAGTCATTGTCATTCCCATATTATGTTGTTGCCTCCTATTTATTTAGCTTTTCTTGTGTTAATTTATATTCTATAGCATCTACCATCGCTTGTAAGCTCGCTTGAATAATATCTTTACTTACGCCTACAGTGCTCCATTGTTGTTTGCCATCTGTATTATCTATTAATACTCTTACAGTTGCACTTGTACCATCTTTGCCATCGATAATTCTTACTTTATAGTCCGCTAAGTGCATTTCGGATAGAGATGGATAGAATTTTTCTAAACAAGTACGCAATGCTAAATTAAGTGCATCTACCGGTCCATCACCTTCTGCCGCTGTCAATTCGGACTTGTCTTTTACTCTTACCTTAACTAAAGCCGATGCCGGTTGGAACGCTGCTCCAACTAATTGTTCGCCTATAGTTTTGTATTTTTCCAAAGTAAAAAACGGTTTATATGTATTTAGTTGTTTTCTAATTAATAAATCCAAACTTGCTTCTGCTCCTTCAAATTGGAAGCCTTCAAATTCTAATCTTTTAATTTCGGCAACTATTTTAAGTAAAACTTCATTATTTTTAGTAATAGTCGGGTCAATTTTGTTTACCATCTTTAATACGGTACTTCTTCCCGAAACTTCACTCATTAAAAATCTACGATTATTGCCTACACTATTAGGCTCTACATGTTCAAAAGATTTACTTATTTTATTTACGCCATCAATATGCATTCCTGCTTTATGTGTAAAGGCACTTTCGCCCACATAAGGCATATTTTTTACAAGTTTTTTATTACTTATTTCCGCCACCATACGACAAAGCGAAGTAATATTATTTATTCCTTCATTTGGAATACATTCATAACCTAATTTTATTTGTAAATTACAAATAACCGTACTTAAGTTTGCATTACCGCATCTTTCTCCAAAGCCTAACATAGTGCCTTGAATATGCGTTGCACCTGCCTTAACTGCCATTATTGTATTTGCATCGCCCATACCTGTATCATTATGTACGTGAATTCCAATTTCAGTATCCATCAAAGAAACTACATTTTTTGTAATTTCAAATACTTCATCAGGAAAACATCCACCGTTTGTATCACAAAGTACAATAGTATCAGCTCCGCCTTCTTGTGCGGACATTATTGACTTTATTGCGTAGTCGCTATTGTTTTTATATCCATCAAAAAAATGTTCTGCATCATAAACAACCGTTTTGCCCTTAGCTTTAAGATACTTTACTGTTTCTTTTATCATAGCAAGGTTTTCTTCTAAAGTAGTATTAAGAATTTTCTTTACGTGTAAATCCCAAGATTTACCGAAAATTACTACTACCGGCGTTTCTGCCGATAAAAGAGAGGCTACCATTGCATCATCTTCTACTTTACTGTTAATTTTGCGTGTGCTTCCAAAAGCTGCTATCTTAGAATGAGATAGTTTGATTTTTTTAATTTCCTTAAAAAATTCCATATCTTTTGGATTTGAAGTGGGATTCCCTGCTTCAATTATGTCAATGCCAAAATCATCTAATGCCTTAACTATTCTTAGTTTGTCATTAACTGAAAAAGAAATTCCTTCCGCTTGTGCTCCATCTCTTAGTGTGGAATCTAATACACATATTTTATTTGCCATTATTCACCAAATATTTATCGTAAATCATATTGTTTATAGCTGAAATATAAGCCTTTATAGCAGATTCCACTATATCTACACTTATACTATGGCCGTTATAAACTTTACCATCAGACAATAATTTTACAGTAACACTACCTTGTGCATCAGTACCACCCGTTAGGGCGTCTATGCCAAAGTCAACAAGTTCATATATTTCATTTGATACCAAAGTATTTATTGCTTTAAAACTAGCATCAATAGGTCCAAATTTGGAACTAGTTACTGTTTCTATTTCTTTTTGTTTACCATTTTCATCATTAACAATAAGTTGTATAGCACTAGTTGTCCTTATTGTATTACCTACATTTATTACGAACCTTTCCAATATGTATTTTTCAGGTATAGATATTGTATTAGTTTGCAATAAACCTTCGATATCTCTATCGCTAACATTTTTTTGTCTATCCGCAAGCATTTTGAACTCATCAAAAATCTTTTCCAACTGTTCTGAAGTAACTGTATGTCCTAAAACTCGCAATTTATCATCAAGTGCGTGTTTGCCCGAATGTTTACCAAGAACCATTTTATTAGTTGTAAGCCCAACGGATTCTGGGGTCATTATTTCGTAAGTGTTTTTGTTAGCAAGCATTCCGTGTTGATGAATACCCGATTCGTGAGCAAAAGCATTTTCGCCGATTATTGCCTTATTAGGCTGTGGTTTTACACCTGTTATACTTGTCAATAAATTACTTGTGCGTTGTATTTGCTTAGTATCTACATTACACTCAGCATCATAATAATTTTTACGAGTATATAGTCCCATAACTATTTCTTCAAGTGCCGCATTACCTGCTCTTTCGCCAATACCATTTATCGTACACTCCACTTGCCCTGCACCAGCTTTTATAGCTGAAAGAGTATTTGACGTGGCTAAACCTAAGTCATTATGACAATGCACACTAATTACTGCTTTATCACTATTAGGTACTCTTTTGATTATTGTTCTTATCAAATCAGCATATTCTTCAGGTATTGCATAACCAACTGTATCAGGAATATTAATTGTTGATGCACCTGCATTTATAGCAGTTTCCACAACTTCACATAAAAAATCGACATTGCTTCTTGACGCATCTTCAGCGGAAAACTCAATATCTTCACAAAGAGAATGTGCATACTCTACCATTTCTTTAGTTCTTGCAAGCACTTGCTCTTTAGTCATTTTAAGTTTGTATTCCATATGGATATCACTAGTAGCCAAAAAAACGTGTATTCTAGGCTTTTTAGCGACCTTTACTGCTTCCCAAGCTACATCAATATCTTTTTTCAATGACCTAGCAAGGCTAGCTACTGTAGCATTTTTTATTATTTCTGCAATACTTTTTACACTTGCAAAATCACCAGGGGAAGCAATGGCAAAACCCGCCTCAATTATGTCAACACCGAGGATATCCAGTTGCTCAGCGAGTCTTAATTTCTCACTGATATTCATACTGCAACCTGGTGATTGCTCACCATCTCTAAGTGTTGTATCAAAAACTTTAATTTGTCTTACCATTTGCTTTAATTTCCCTTAATTATTTTTATTATTTTTCTGTGATTTCACTTTGCCAATTCATCATACTACGCAAATTTTTGCCTACTACTTCTAATTGTTGATTAGCTTCAATTCTTCTCTTAGAATTAAAATATGGACGGTTTGCTTGATTTTCCAAAATAAAGTTACGAGCAAATGTACCATCTTGAATATCATTAAGTACGCCTTTCATAGCTTTCTTAGTTTCACTAGTAATAATTTTTGGTCCAGTAACATAATCGCCATATTCAGCGGTATCACTAATTGAATATCTCATACCAGCAAAACCTGCTTTATTGATAAGGTCAACTATTAGTTTCATTTCGTGTACACATTCAAAATATGCACTTTCAGGTTGGTAACCAGCTTCAACTAAAGTTTCAAAACCAGCTTGCATTAAGGCAGTTACACCACCACAAAGTACAGCTTGTTCGCCGAATAAATCGGTTTCTGTTTCTTCCTTAAATGTTGTTTCTAATACTCCGGCTCTAGCACCACCAATTCCCATTGCATAAGCAAGTCCGATTTCGTGAGCATCTCCAGTAGCATCTTGTTCAACAGCGATTAGGCAAGGTACACCTTTTCCTTCTTGGAATTGACTTCTAACTGTATGACCTGGTCCTTTAGGAGCAATCATAATTACATTTACATCTTTAGGAGCAACAATTTGTCCATAATGAATGTTAAATCCGTGAGCAAAAGCTAAAGTATCACCTTTCTTAAGATTAGCAGCTATACTATCTTTATATAGTTTTGCTTGCTTTTCATCATTGATAAGTATCATAATAATATCTGCTGCCTTAGCTGCATCTTCAGCTGTCATAACTTTAAGACCTGAAGCTTCTGCTTTAGCCCAAGATTTGCTACCATTGTATAATCCAACGATTACATTTGCACCTGATTCTTTAAGGTTAAGTGCGTGAGCGTGTCCTTGACTACCATAACCAATTATTGCTATTGTCTTATTTGACAATTTTGTAAAATCACAATCTTTTTCATAAAACATTTGTGCCATTTTTAATTTCTCCTTTTTTTAGAAAATTATTTTTTTTATTTATTTATTCTTCGTTAGCGAATTCATTTTCGCCACGTTTCATAGCTGTAAGTCCCGTTCTAACAAGTTCTAATATTGTAAAAGAATCCATAGCTTTTATAAAAGCATTTACTTTCCCACTATCGCCAGTTATTTCGACAATCATAGATTTTTCGGCAATATCTACTACTCTGCCTCTAAATATATTGATAATTTCAATAATTTCACTACGGTTTTCATTTGTAGTGCTAATTCTTAAAAGTGACAATTCTCTATAAACTGCTTCTGATGAATGTAGTCTTTCCACTTTCATTACTTCAATAAGTTTAGATACTTGTTTTACTATTTGTTCTATAATGTACTCGTCACCTTGCACAACAACAGTAATTCGGCTAACTCCTACATCTTGAGTTTCACCAACTGATAAACTTTCTATATTGTAACCACGCCTACTGAAAAGTCCTGCAACTCTTCTAAGTACACCTGAGTGATTACGTACTAAAATAGATACAATATAATTTCTCATAATACTTTAAACTCCATATTTATTTATCTTTATATAGTAAAAAAGCCTTGCGTCCCCCATACTACATGGGACGAAGACATTATATCCACGCGATACCACCCAAATTGACAATCCAAAAATAAGGACTATCCACCTCAAGCGAGCAAGCTCGTTTTTTCCGACAATAACGGTGCCACAATCCGTATTTACTTAAAGATATGTAATCATTTCAGCAAATAAGCTCCAGAGTGAGTTGTATTTATCAGTTATATCAATTTACAGCAACCATTGACTCTCTAATATTATCCATACAATAAATACGTTATTCTATCATCGCTTTTTATTAAGTTAATATTATTATAGCAACAACACAAATTCTATGCAACTAAAAAACCAATAAAATCGAAAAAAAAATTAATTTGTTGAAATTATTTATATAGAATATATAGAATTCAAAAAAATTATATTGTATAAATATAAAATATTTACAATTATTGCCTATCTATGTTATTATCTAAATTATGAAACAAATAGAAGCAATGCTTTTTGAAAAGCAAGATTTAGTTTATAGAGATTTTCACGCTAAATTAGTTCCTAATATAGATAAGGACACAATTATAGGCGTACAAGTGCCTGTTTTGCGTAAATTGGCAAATCAAATTGCGTGTAGCGAATATGTAGACGAATTTCTAAATGATTTGCCACACAAATATTTTGAAGAAAACCATTTACATTCTTTTATAGTCACTAAAAAGTATCAAAATATTGATGAGTTACTTGAAAAGGTAGAAGAATTTCTTCCCTTTATAAATAATTGGGCTATTTGCGATAGTTTTATTAACAAAGTTTTTATAAAATACCCTGAAATTATTTTGCCTAAAATAAAACTGTGGCTAGCTTCTGACCATACTTATGTTGTAAGATATGGAGTAGTTACTTTACTTAATAGCTTTCTCAATGATAATTTTGAAAAAGCAATGCTTGATTGGGTAACTAGTGCAATAAGTGACGAGTATTACATAAATATGGCTATTGCGTGGTACTTTAGCATGGCTTTAATAAAACAATATGACATTACTCTTCCACTAATACAAAGCAAAACCTTGCCAAAATGGATACAAAATAAATCTATACAAAAAGCAAGAGAAAGTTTTCGCATAGATAAAGAAACTAAGAATTATCTAAATACACTAAAAATTTAATTTTCTTTATCTAGATTTTTCAATATTTTTTTGTAGGGCATAAGTACTCCAGTTACCATTATATTGCCCATTTTTTTCTTTATTTTCTTGTTTTCAACTAATTTTCCTACTAAACACATTGCTAACATTTTTTTCTTTTGTTTATTTGGCAAATCATCATAAATCCCTTTTTGTTTATAATATTTATGGTCGGCTTTCATAAGCCCTCGCATAACATATACTAAATCACGGAAAATTTTGCTTCCACCTACACCCAAGAAATTTTGTGGTAAAACTAATTTTCTATCAAGTGCATAAAGTAAAGTTGCACACATTGCTTTTATTTCAGCTAAGTTGGTAGCAACTCCCGCTAAAAAATTATTGCCTATTTCCGCCCTGCCTTCAACCACATTTCGTAAATTATGCTCATAATTATACTCACCGTTAATAAGATAAGCAATTGGCATACCTGCCGTAACTGACCTGTGACCATTACAAAATTGCCTATCATCATATCTTTTTAGATAAGAACTAAACATATGATTACTTACACTAAAAGCATAGACTATCGCATCAGCACATTGTACCTTATTACGCAAAAACTCATCAAAACCGTCATTGTATACACATTTACCACTTGAAGCACACTTTAAACAACCCAAACAACCGCCCTTAAACGGGAATTCTGTGACATTTACAATCCTTATCGTATTGCCTATAGTATTTTCAAAATCCGCTATCATATCTTGCAAGCTTTTATCATTTACCTTGCAATCTGTAAGTACCACGATATCGTATTTGCTACTTTTCGCACACATTTCTACTTGCTTACTATATTCTTTATGCTTTGACAATGAAGTAACCATTGGCAATTTATAAATATCGTTTTTAACGCAAAACATAAAATAATCAAAAAATTCTGTACAATCTTTTTGACCCTCTTTATTTAGTAAATCTTCCATATCAGCAGACAAACCCTTTACATATTTAAGCCCCGCATCTAAACAAAAATCTTCAATAAATTGATGTGCTGTAAAATCATAAAAATGCTTAGAAGTGGTTATTTGAGTAGCAAACTTTCCTTTTAATTCTACTTTATTTTCTTGCAAAATTTCCAAAAATCGATGCAATTGACTAGGAACCAAACAAGTATAAACAGGATAACTGAAAATAATTATATCTGCTTTTTTTACTTTTTCTATTGCTTCTGTCGGGTCTTTCCCTATTGGTTTTATCAATTGTCCAACATTAATAATATCAAAATCGTGTGCTTTATTTAATTTTTGTAAATATAAAATACTTTGTAATGTTATACTATTATCACCTTTTGGACTACCATTAAGAACTGCTATTTTCATAACCATTTACTCCTACTAAAAATTAATTATTACTATTATAACATATTTTATGTTATTCTAAAAAAAAAGTTTGGACAAAAAATTGTCCAAACTTTTATTTTTTTATTAAATAATACTATTTATCTATGGATACACCATAAGGTGATTGTGCTATTTCTACATTTCCACTATCATTAAGTACAGTAATAACAGTACCACCTCTTTGTTCGGTTTTGTGTTGTATACCCGCATAAGCTAAATAATCGATACTCATACCATAGGTTAATTTAATACCTTTGTATGTAATTGAGAAATTGTTTAGATGGTCATGTCCGCAGAATACGCCAACAGTACTACCCATTTCTATTATACTGTCAAACATTTCATCTTCTTTTACTCCGCAATATACTACTTTCCCTTCTTCCCCTGCTACACCAAAATTATATTTTACATCATCAGTATCTTGAAAATCATTGTCTACATATTCTGTCCACGCTTCCAAATATTCTTGTAGCGGAATATGGAAATACATAGTTGATTTAACACTTTCAAAACCATTGTCTATATTAATTTTATTAATCCTAGCAACTTCATTTTTATACCAATCCACTTGATTTTGATGAATATTATCATATTTCCAAGCAGCACCAAAATAATCGCCATCTGTGTAAGAATGACTATCTAAAAGATAAAATGAATGAATAATTCTATTGGTGTCATTTTCTTCTACATTAATTACATAGTTGCCAAAGCCATCTACATCTTTATCGCCTTCTTCAAATAAACAATATTTCCATTGTGCATCTGTATAGAATTCTGCGATACTTTCTCTATCATAACTACTGTACATCTCTGTATCGTGGTTACCAAAAACCGGAGCCCAATAAACCTCTAGTTGTTCCATTAGTGTTGCAAATACTCTTGCTTCTCTTCTATTATTAAATGTACCCGATTGGAAAGGAACAGGATAAGCAATATCTCCAGTAACGATTACTAAATCTGGTTTGTTTTCTTCAACTAAAGTCTTTACTGCATCAATTGCCCAACTATCTTTTTGCAAGCTAAATGCACCACCGCCTAAATGTATATCGGTAAGTTGCAAAACTTTAAAGTCTTCTGCATTATCAACATAGAAAGTAGTGTTACCCGTATCTACATCAGTAGCAGGCACTAACGAAGCACCAACTTTTTCCATTGCATTAATTTTCTTAATATTAGCACCTGTACCGGCTACACCAATAATAGCAATAATAGCAATTATTAATACAATACTACCCATTATACTGCCAAAAGTTAACCAACTTTTTTTTCTGCGATGTTTTCTATATTCCGGAGTCCAATCTTTTCTTTTAACTCTTTTTTTCTTTACTTCTGTTTCGTTATTTTCTTCAATAACTTGATTATCTAATTTTTGCTTATCCATTTTATTTACACTTCCTTTATAAGAATATTATTTATTATTTGACAATTTTACCTTCAAAATAAACGATATAATTGGTTTTTTCCTTTATTTCACTTTTTAGATTTTCTACTTCTTCCATACTTTCAAATTGTGCTTCTATCTTAGCTACTATACTACTAGACTTACCATTATCAAAAACAACAATTTTTTCTATTTTTGTAATTTCGGGTACAACTTGTAACATCTTAAAAACACTATTTCTTATTCCTTGGTTGTCTTCTCCAATTAATTTAGATACTGCGCCTTTAAGTAGTTTAAATCCGTTTATTGCAACGATCACACCAATTACTATACCTACGATTGCATCAAGTGGAAAACCAGTAAATTGTGAAACCGTATATCCTATTAAAGCAACAGATGTTATACCTACATCAAGATAACTATCAATTTTTACACAATCAAGTATTGTAGAATTAACTTTTTTGTTAGCTAATTTATATCCGATTCCCATAGCTACCTTTACTACCATTGTACCGATTACAAGTCCAAAATATAACCAACTAAAATAAACTGGGCGCCTATAAACTAATCTATCAGCTGAATTATAAACAAATATTATGCCAACAATAAATAAAATACTAGCCACAAATAAGGTAGCAATATCTTCAGATTTTTCAAAACCGTGCGGATGCTTTTTGGTAGGAGCTGTACTTGATACGCCTATTCCGACTGCTCCGCCAATATTAGATAAAAAATCACCTAGATTATTTATTCCATCGGTAAGAATACTAACACTATTTGTTGCTAGCCCAATAAAAAACTTTAGTCCTCCTAGTAAAGCGTTTATTACCGCTCCAATAATTGAGGCTCCTACTCCAATTTTATTGCGCTTATTCATCAATTTCTCCAAAATTCTTTTTATATCTTTATTTATCGTGCAAATATAAAGAAATTGTATCATTTTGTACATAATATGTCAATAGTTATAAATTTTTGAAATTTCTAACTTTTAATTGCTAAACTAGATTTTTTGTGTTATATTATTAATCAATTATGAGAAATATAAATAAAAGCAAAAAAATTGCTTTACTAAGCTTATTATTTGCACTAATTATAGTGCTTCAATTACTCGCAGAATTATTGCGAATATTAGGTATGCCTATGAGCTTTGCTCTTGGCTTAATACCTGTTTTGGTAGTCGCCCAAACTCACGGTTATAAATACGGTTTAGTCGCAGGTCTTATGTTTGGTATTGTAAGTATGCTAATTGCCCTAATTGGAGCGTCTGCTAATCCTATGTTTATGATTGTTGTAAACCCCCTAATATCCGTATTCCCTCGTATAATGGTAGGTTTGGTTTGTGGGTTCGTTTTTTATCTTACAAACAAAAATAATACCTCCAAAAAAAAGAGATATTTATATTCTTCAATAGCCACAATTTGTGGTGTTCTTACTAATACAATACTATTTTTAGGAATGTTTTTTGTATTCGCACGCGGTCGTACCTTTGATACACTTACCATTAATTTCAAATGGATAATGACTACCGTAGTTGCACTAAATACAATAGTAGAATTAGTCGTATTTACGATTGTTGTTCCTGTAATTGTAAATGCTTTATTTTCTTCAGAAAAATTAAATTTAACAAATCCTAATAAAGATTAATAATAATCAAAAGTTGTCCTTTTCTTACGCTTATTTGGGATATATTACCAGTAAATTCGTTGCTTATTCCAATTGGATAGCTATCGGTAATATCAAACTTATCAAGTGGATATTTTAATCCTTTTAATGTAACGCCTAAAGCTATATCGCCTAAGGCAAATATTGAAATTAATCCTTTCTTATCTTCAGCAAAATCTAATGAATTACTGTCAAGTAAAGTTATTATTTCTTGATTTCCTATTATTGTGCCTTTAGCACCTTTGCTTGCTAGAAATTTTAAGCATTGAATATTGGCAATAGTATGTGATAATCTACCACCACATCCTCCCATTATTACAAAGTCTTTATAACCTTTTTCTAAACCTAATTTTAATGCTTTAAGCATATCTGTGTCATTTTTTTCTTTTGGCAAAATAATAACATTCTCTTCTTTGGGAACAAATCCTAATGAATCGAAATCACCAACAATTAAATTAATAGGTATATTGTGTTCTTTGGCAATTTTGTAACCGCCATCGGCAACAATAACATAGTCATTTGTTAATATTGGTGTAGTAAAATCAAATCCTTCACCAGCTCCAATAACATAACAAATGCCTATTTCCATTATTGCTCCTTTTTATAAACTAATCATTTCTGCTTGGTTTACTTCTATTACTATTAAATGACTTTCTGTTGCTGTCGCCTCTTGGTGTGAATTGACGAGCTCCTCTGTCTGTATCCTTGTCACGAGAAAAAGTGCTTTTTTCACTACTTTCGCCATTCGGACTAAAAGTTTTTTCACCTCTGTAGCTATTACTATCACTTCTATCACTTCTAAAGTTTCTTTCGCCACTTTCGCTTCTTGGTCTAAAACTTCTTTCTCCACTATCACTTCTTGGTCTAGAACTTCTTTCACCGCTGTCACTTCTTGGGCTAAAACTTCTTTCCCCGCTGTCGCTTCTTGGTCTAGAACTTCTTTCACCACTGTCACTTCTTGGGCTATAGCTTCTTTCGCTTCTATCACTTCTAAAATTTCTATCGCCACTTTCGCTTCTTGGTCTAGAACTTCTTTCTTCTCTTGGAGCAAAACTTCTTTCTTCTCTTGGAGCAAAACTTCTTTCTTCTCTTGGAGCAAAGCTTCTTTCTTCTCTTGGAGCAAAGCTTCTTTCGCCACTTTCGCTTCTTGGTCTAGAACTTCTTTCGCCTCTATCGCTTCTTGGAGCAAAACTCCTTTCTTCTCTTGGCTTAAAACTTCTTTCGCCTCTTGAATCATTTCGGTCGCTTCTATAACCACCACTTTCGCTTCTAAAGCCGTTTCTTTCAGTTCTTTGTCCGCCTCTGTTAGAACCATACCCAGAACTACTTCTTGGTCCGCCTCTTTTAGCAGATTTGCCAGCATCTTCTATATTAAGTTTACGGCTGCAAAATTCTAATCCGCATAGCGTTTTAATTTTGTCTATTACATCATTATCAGCTTCTACAAAAGAAAACATTTCTAAAAGTTTGATTTCTTTTACTTGGCTTTCCATAATATTACATCTAGTTGCAAATAAATCAAGTATTTTAGTTCTAGTAGTATTATCTTTTGTTCCTACATTGAAAAATAATCTAGTAGTCGTTCCATCATTTGATGAAGCACCTAAATGTGAATCAGTAATATTTTCTATAACTAATTCTTCCATCTTAACACCAGCTTCTCTTTCTATATCTCTAATACTTAAAATATCACGGCCTGACACAAAAGTATAAGCAACACCAGATCTTTTAGCTCTAGCAGTTCTTCCTATTCTGTGAACATAATATTCAGCTTGTTGTGGAATATCATAATTAATAATGGCCTCAATATTATCTACATCTATACCTCTTGCAGCTACATCTGTAGCTACTAAAATGTTGATTTCTTTATTTCTAAAGCTAGCCATTACACGAGTACGATGTCTTTGTAGCATATCTCCGTGCAAACCTAATGCATTATAACCATCATTTTTAAGTCTATCTTGCAAATTGTCTACCATAAGTTTGGTATTACAAAAAATCAACACATAAGTATACTTGTTTTCTTCCAATATATATTTTAGTGCATCAACTTTCTTTTTGCCGCCTACTTTAAGTGAATACTGTTTGATATTAGGCATATCGTTACCACTTATAGTTGCTTTAATATTTACTGGGTCTTTTTGATAATTTTCAGATAATTTCGCGATTTCGCGAGGCATTGTAGCCGAGAAAAAAGCTTTTTGAGTTGTTTCAGGCATTTTTTCTACTATCTTATTGATTTCATCACGAAATCCCATTTTTAACATTTCATCTGCTTCGTCTAAAACAAGCAAATTAGCATTTTTGATTCTCAAGGCTTTTCTTTCCATCAAATCCAACATACGTCCTGGTGTACCAACCACGATTTGTGGTTTTCTTTTTAAAGAAGTAAGTTGTTTGTCAAAGGATTGTCCCCCAACTACACAAGTTATTCTTAGATTTTCAATAAATCTAGATAAATTTTTAAGTGCTTGTGTTGTTTGCATTGCAAGCTCTCTAGTAGGACTTACTATTACAGCTTGAATTTCTCTTTCTTCTAAATCAATTTTTTCCAATATTGGAATTCCAAAAGCAAATGTTTTTCCGGTTCCTGTTGGTGATTGTACCAAACAGTCCTTTCCTGCTAGCATTTCGGGCAAGACTAGTGCTTGCACCTCGGTCGGTGTAGAAATGTCCATTTCTACAAGTGCGCGTTTTGTCTCTTCGCGCATATTTATTTCATCAAATGTTTTAATTAGATAACTCCTTTTTGTTGCCATCTACAAACTCTTCGATGACAATTGTTTATTTTATGCCTATTATATACCTTTATTTAGCAAAAGTCAAACTTTTAGCACTCTATTGGCACCTATTTTCGCATTTTTTAGTATGGCAAATTTTAGTGACTTTATTCCATTTTTATTCAATAATTATTGATTTTATAGAGAGATTTTACCCTGAAAATCACACTTGACTTTTAACATTTTTTTTGTTAGTCTTGTAACATAAATATTTATTGTATGGTGGAGAAATTATGAAAAGAAAAAATGTTGTTTTACTTGGTGATTCTTTACTTCGCGGAGTAATTTTAGATGATGATAAAAAATATTCATTTACTAAATTTGTTGATTGGGAAGAAATACAAAATGAATTAAATGTCAATTTAACCAATATCTCAAAAATGGGCTGTTGTAGCGATAAAGGAATTAAGATTTTCCAAAACTACCTTAATAAAAATGAGGATGTTGATACTGTTATTATTGAATATGGCGGTAATGATTGCGACAAAAAATGGAGTAAAATAAGTGAAAATTGCGAAATTATTCATAATGCCAAAGTAAATCCTGAAGATTTTGTAAATAATGTTGGGGAAATAATAGAATTAGCTATTTCTAAAAATATCCGCCCAATACTTATGACTCTCCCACCTATTTGTGCATTGTCTTATGTAAAATGGGTAAGTTATGGACTTAATTATAATAATATTTTGAAATATTTGCACAATGACCCCCAAACCGTTTATCGTGAACAAGAAAAATATTCTCTACTTCTTGGCGAAATTGCTCAGAAATATGATGTTGAAATAGTAAAAATAAGAGAAAAATTCCTTGAATCATTAAATATCAATTCGTTATTGTGTTTAGATGGGATTCACCCTAATCAATATGGACAAAAAATAATAGTAGATGCTTTTGTAAAACATTTCCAAATTCAATAATTGATAAAAATTAACTTCTAAACATATTATTTTAGAGGTTTTTTATGCTTTTCCCTCTTAATTTTGGCTAACAAAAAAGCCATCAGTTACCCCCTAAATGGCTTTTTTGTTAAACCTAACATTTTTCATAAAAGAAACTTTAAATATTAAATTTTTTGGCAAATTCCTTTACATTAACAGGTTTGCCTGATTCAATTGATTGTTGGGCAGCGAGTCCTATCAATACTGATTGTAACCCGTCTTCTACACCAACTGTAGGTTTGGTATTGTTTCTAACGCACTCAACAAATTTATTGATTTCGTTAACGTAAGCTTGCATATAGCGTTCTAAGAAAAATAATAATGGTTTTTCAGCACTAACACCATCTTCATTTGAAACTACTGCATTGCTTTGAGTATCATTGCTTATAGCAACTTGACCCTTACTTCCGAATACTTCTACCCTCTGATCATAACCATAGCACGATTTCCTACAATTGTCAATAACCGCCAAGCATTTATTTTCTAATTTCATAGTTATTATTGCTGTATCAATGTCTCCTGCCTCGCCAATTTTTTCATCTACCAAAACGGCGCCATAAGCGAAAACTTCTTCAACTTCAGAATTCGATAAAAACCTTACCATATCAAAATCGTGAATTGTCATATCCAAGAACATTCCGCCAGAAACTTTTACATATTCAATAGGTGGGGCTTCTGGGTCACGAGAACAAACCTTCAAAATTTCCAAATCCCCTACTTTCCCAGACTCTATTGCATTCTTTACAGCTTTAAAATTGTGGTCATATCTTCTATTAAAACCTACTTGATATTTTACATTACTATTTTCTAATGCTTTTTTTACTTCCAAAATTCTGTTTATATTGTGGTCTATTGGTTTTTCACAAAATACATTTTTGCCACAAGCAATTGCTTCTAAGCTTATTTTTGCGTGAGTATCTGTAGAAGAACAAATTAAAACTGCATCAATATTGCTATCTTCAAGTATTTTCTTATAATCCTTATAAGTTGTGTTAATCCCCATTTCTTTTGCCCATTTTATTGTTGTATCACTCAAAAATGGGTCAGCTATTGCCACAACTTGTGCATTTTTTACAAACCTTGTAATTGACTCAGTATGTACTTTCCCTATTCTACCAGCACCAATTATTCCTATATTTAACATTATTTCATCTCCTTAAATTATATATCTAATTTTTTATTTATAAATTTTCTTGCCTTTACTGCATAATCAAAAGGGTTTGCTTTAGCCGGGTCTTGTTCTGCTTCAACTATTAGCCAACCTTGATAATTGCTACCAATGATAATTTCAAAAATTTTGTCAAAATCGCTATCGCCATCTCCTGGCACAGTAAATGTACCATTCCTAACTCCTTGTAAAAATGAAAGTTTTTCTTTTTCTACTCTGTCTATTTCTTTAATTCTTACATCTTTAAGATGAATATGTCTTATTCTATCAATATATTTAGTTAGCACACCAATATAATCTTCTTTACAATAAGCCAAATGTCCACAATCATATAATAAATATACCGAATTGCTATCACAAAGGTTCATAAATTTGTCAATTTCTTTTTCAGTTTGCACTACAGTACCCATATGATGATGGTATGTTAGCGTAATTCCATATTCTTTAGCTATGTATCCAAGCTTACTCATACCTACACATAAAATATTCCATTCTTCATCATTTAGAACATATTTATTACCAAATATAGGTGTATTTAATTGCCCTTGCACGCTATAACTTTGTTCGGACACACCTATTATTTTAGCACCTACCGCTTTTAGAAATTCACAACTAACTCGAAAATCTTTTTCTACTTCATTAAAAGGCTTAGTAAGAATAAAAGAACTAAACCACCTATTAGCAATTTGTAAGTTTAATAATTTTAATTTTTCTAATAGCACACTTGGATTTGTCGGATATTTATTGCCTACCTCACAACCTACATATCCCGCTTCTGACATTTCAGTAATGCATCTGTCAAAACTAATTTCACTGCCTAAATCGGGCATATCATCATTGGTCCAACCGATTGGCGCAATTCCTAATTTTATTTTGTTTTTTTCCATAAAAAATCCTCAACATCATTTTATTTTTATTAGTTTGTACTTATGTTACTAACCACTATAAGTCTATAACTATATAATAAAAAAATCTTGCTTTATCTTGCGATGTTTTATGCTAATTATTGTTTACAATAAAAGTTAAAAATTAAACACCTATATGCTGCTTTTGCATTAATAAATATTCTTTGGGTGTGAGATTATAAAGTTTACGGAAAGCGGTATAAAAAGCCCTAGTACTATTAAAGCCTACCGCTAGTGCGTTTTCACTTATATTTGATGTATTATTTGATTGTAAATGAATAAATGCTTCAATCCGCTTCAAATTTATATAATCATTAATATTGCAATTAACCATTTTATTAAATGTTTTTGATATGTAGTATTTGCTATAACAACAATATTTTGCAATATCATCTAAAGTTATGTTATCGGCATAATGGTCATTAATATAGTCCACAACAACCGCATTTATTCCACTATTTTGCTCTTTTTGCATTTTTTGCAAACCCACATTCTCTACCATATATGATAATAACAATAAAGTTTTGGCGTAAACTATTAGGTCATTACTTCCACAAACATCCATAAGTTCAGTCATTATTGAATAAATTTGTTTAGTTACTGGCGATTTTTTTACATAATTCGTATTAAAATACATACCTCCCGAATAATTTTCAAAAAATTCTAAAAATCTTGACGGTATGCACAAAACAAAACTTACTACTCCATTTTGTTTGTATTCGTGAAGTTCATATGGATTAACAATAATCAAATCGCCTTCTGCCAATTCAAATGAATCATTGTTTATATTCACTTTTTGATTACCTTTAAGTATATACAAAAGTTCCAACTGTTTATGATAATGTTTTTTGCAAAAATTAGTTAGTCCAATTTTCAAATAAATGCTGTTACTCAAATCACGAGCTACCTCATAACCTTCTTTTTCAGAACTATCCATTTTGCTTATATCAATTATTTTTGTTTTTGCAGTTATATTCATATTTTTTTCCATAATATTATAAAACTCCCATATATTTTTATAATATGATGATAGCATAATATTTCACAAATGGCAATAAGTAGCATAGACTATGCAAAATAATGTTATTTATACCATAATAAATGCTGAATGTAGCCATTAAAGAAATTTTTACTGCTGAAATTTATTAATTAATATCATTAATATAATCACCCATATTTGTTAATTCCGTTTGATTATAATTAAATGTTTTACCTGTTTCTCCATTATTATTAATAATATAATTATACACTTTTATAATTGAATCAATTGAATTTTCCAAACTGTAGTTTAGTGCTGAACGAGCATAATCATTACGAAGTAATTTTAATCTTTTTGGATTTGATATATAATTATCAATTTTATCTGCTAAATTATTATAATCGTCTTTTTCAAATATTGCACTACTATCAAGGGCAAATTGTCTTGTTGCACACATTTTTGAATTGCTAATTATAGGAACTACCCCGCAAGCTATAGCCTCCAAACACGATATGGATTCGGTTTCTACATCACTCGCTTGCACAAAAATATCCGCATAATTTAATGTCTTTATAAGTTCATCTTGATTTATAAACATAAATTCTATATTTACATTACATTGTTCCGCTAGTTGCTGATAACTATCTTTAAGCCCTCCTTTACCCGCCAAAATAAGTACTATACTAGCTTTATAAAGAGAATTACCTATTGCCTTTATTATCAAATCTTGCCTTTTTTCTTTAGTTAGTCTACCCACACTTATTATTACAAATTTATCTTTATATTTATCTGGTTTCTCTATACTTTTTATTTGTTTGAAATTTGGATTATAACCGTTACTTATAATATAAATATTTTGTGTGTAACCGTTTTCTCTTATTATATCTGCTATAGATTGGCTTGGACAATATATATTATTTATTGAATTATAATGAAAATTTTTGAACGATTTATAAACTATAGTATCTACTAGAGGCACATTTTGCAACCCTAAATTATAGGTAATATTTTCTGCTGCAATATGAAAACAACCTAAAACAGGCTTCCCTAATTCTTTAGCAATTTTAGAGCTATGTGTACCTAGCCAAAATGGCAAATATATGTGTACCACATCGACATCAAGTAATGCTTCTCTTATCAATTGGTCATCAGGATGAGCCAAAATAGCGTGTTGTTTTTCGCATATTTCTTGAATTTTATAAGGGACTTTAATAGCATTAAAATAATAAACATTCCCTTCTTTCCCTTTTTTATCACCTTGACAAAGAATAGTGATTTGATGTCCTCTTTCTTCTAATTTTTCGACGAAATGCCTTGCCGACATACTCGTTCCATTCCCATCATCATTATAAATATCTATTACCATTGCTATTTTCATTTTAATTTTCTCCTCATTATAGAGTTCCCCTTGTCCGCTTATAATTTGCTATACTTCAATTGCCATTATTGCACACATAAAATACTTTTATTACAATAAATTTAAATAGCATTAACGTATTTTATTTATTAAATGGTCTATTTCTTCCCAACCAACCTTTACTTTCCCAATACTCTTGGTCAATTTTACTAAAACCTTTTTTTTGTAAACCTCGAAAAATGTAAAAATACATTTTCGAAATAAACATTGGTTTTACTTTATCACTATCTAACTCGATTTTTTTTGCTAATTTTGTAACATCTTTATCTATTTTTTCTTTTATTTCTTTTTTTACACTTTTCCAAGATGCCGCTTTTACATTTATGCCATAAGTATGGATTCTAGCTACGCCCCAAAAACGCAAACTATCTACTATATCTTTATTTGCTGACTTAGTGCCACCACCTGCTGCGGTAGATATTACTACTGCTTGTTTTACAAACATTTGTGCGCTAGGGCGATGGATAAGCCACATATATCCATAATGGTCAAGTAAGGTTTTCATTTGTCCTGTTGTATGAAACACATAAACAGGGTTAGCAAAAACTAATAAATCTGCATTTAACATCTTTTCTAAAATAGCTTTTGAAAATTCGTAGTGAGGACAATTCTTTTCACTTACCATAAAACAATTGCCACAACCTAAACAAAATTTGGGCATTGCATCGGGTAAGAATATTTCTTCTACTTCTGTTTCACAATTTAACTTACTAATAAAACTTTTTGCTATATTATAAGTAGTCTGTTTTCTCATAGTTGCATTAATTATTAAAACCTTCATTTGCCACCTCTACGCTATAAATTTTACCACAAATTTGTTAAATTGCAAGTATATTACATAAAGTGCATTGTTCGTGTTTGACTTTATCATACATTTATTGTTATTATTTACATAGACTAAATATATACAGGAGGCACATATATGATGACTAATTTTATTAGTAAAGATATAGCTACACTTAATATAAATCCCTTTGATATGATAGGGAAAAAATGGATGCTTATTACTGCCGGCGACCAAACTGCGTGCAATACTATGACTGCATCTTGGGGCGGTATGGGTGTAATGTGGTTTATGAATGTTGTTAATATAGTAATAAGACCACAAAGATATACAAAAAACTTTGTCGATAGCAATGATACTTTTTCGCTTTCGTTTTTTGATGAAAAATATAGGAAATCTTTGCAATATTGTGGCAAAGTATCTGGTAACGATAGGAAAGATAAAATGGAAAATACTGACCTTACCTTATGCTATGATAATGATAATAATACACCTTATTTTATAGAAGCATCTACTATTATTATTTGTAAAAAATTATATTCCACACCCTTTAGAAAAGAAGATTTTATACAAAAAGAAATTATTCCTCGTGCCTATTCGGGCGGTGATTTTCATACACTCTATTATGGCGAAATCTTAAAAACACTTATAAAAGAATAATATTTTATAATTTAATTAACAATAAAAAAACATTAACTGATGTAAAGCCCAAAAATTTAATTTACTAAGGACTGATTCCAATATTAAATCGGAATCAGTCCTTTTATTTTTTAACAAATTCACTTTAATTAAGTGACTATTTATTTATAATAGAAAATATTTTTTAAATGCTTCAAGATAACCAAACATTTACCCTGCATATATTTAACAGTTACTTTTACTTTTGTACTATACATTTTGTTTGTGTTTTTTTTGTTATTTTTTTCTTTTGTTATTCCAAAAGAAATGCACCTCCAATAGTGTTCAACTTTTGGGGTGCATATCTCTTGATTACCTTTTTGTTTTAAAAACTTTTTCTTTTTTGCTATCTTTATTAATACATACTAGCTGCTGCACTTACCATTGATACTATAATTATTATATAGCCAACTACCCATGCACAAAATAGACCTATTCCGATTTTACAATTTTTCCTATTTTTGGCTATTTTATACTTTGTCAATCCAATAATTCCTAGTACCAATCCTAGCCAACCACCTAGTGCCCCAAAAACTATAGATAATATTCCCATAGTTGATGATTCCTCTACCTGCATTTCAGCTACTTGACACCCACAAAATGGACATACTACTGCCTCATTTTCTATTTCCTTTCCACATTTATTACAATATTTCATTACTTCTCCCTTTTTATTTTTTTTTATTTCAATTAATTTTTTTATAAACTAATTGATTTTTTCATTTTAACATTTATTCGCAATAATATCTATATGTTCTACAAAAGATGTCATATTTCGACATATTTCGACATTACCCAAAATATATTACCGCTGTTACCATAAAATATCCTTAACGTTGTTGCTATAAAAATACCACAAATTATTATCGAGATAACAAACCAAACGCAAAATAGACCTATTCCAATTTTACAATTTCTTCTATTACTATCTATTTTATAATTAATCAAACCAATAACACCCAATACTAATCCAACAAAACCGCCCATTGCACCAAAAATTATAGACAATATACCCAGAGTCGAAGTTTCAGGAACACTGACATCCCCTACTTGACAGCCACAAAATGGACATACTATTGCCTCTTCTGCTATCATTTTCCCACATTTAGAACAAAATTTCATAAAATCTCCTTTCTAATCCATTTTATGCTTACATGAACAATTGCACAGTGTCATTATATCACAAATACTCCATAATTTTTACCGATACGACTAAACCTATTATATTTCGACATATTTTGCAACATACTTAACTTATCAATATTTTTTATTATATTTTACAAGACTGCACCATATTACAAAATTTATTTATTATTTATTTGTTTTTTCGTTTTTTTATATTTATATATTAATTTTCGGGTGCTCCTTCTTCATTAAAAATAAAGGCGGACTCTATTGCTATATCTACACCGAAAGCTAAAGATTTTCTGTCCATATTATCGGCAGTATCTTTCATGTTATGATAATAATTGGCTGGTTTTGGGTCCATACCTGCCACACAGCAAGCACGCAAGCCTTCTTTTGTCACTGCTGCCCCATCTGATGCACCAAATGGCACCAATGCGGTCTTTAGAGGTCTACCCGCTTTTGTGGTAGCTTTCTTTAATAGGTTAATTACTCCTTTATCGTGACCTACAGTCATTGTCATATCACGAGAATATATACAAAAATGGTCCCAATCACGAAATGTTTCTAAACTTATAAATACAGTATCAATACTGCTAGTTTTTATTTCATCTTTATATTTTTTTGCCCACGCTCTAGCACCTCGTAAACCCGCTTCTTCACTTCCCGTTAGCAATACAGCTACTTCCGTATTTTCAAATCTTATATCTGTTTCTTTAAGACATTTAAGAACTGACATTGATGCTAGTACACCTGTTAGATTATCATTAGCACCGGGTACAACTTTTTTGAAATTACACATATAGTAAAGTCCAAAATAAAATGGTGCAAAAATAATATTAATAGCAACACTCCACATAGGAATTTTGCCGATTACAAGTGAAACAATTATTAATGCAACAAAAAGTAATGCCCCTATTAAAGACCCTATTAGTACGGCTATCATTAGAGTAGGGCTTACTTTCATAAGCGTCCATTCATAAGCAGAATCACAATGTCCTGAAAAAATTATTCTTTTTTTAGTTTCGCCGCTACTATGATATTTTGCATAAACATTAGAAGAAGTACTCTTCGGCAAAAACAAATCTACAAACGGTTTATATAATACGAATTCAAATAAAAACATAGCAAGGGATAATATTATAAATAGCAAAGCTATAATTTGCAAAACGACATAAGCTGACACTACAAAATATCCTACCATACTTGCAAGTACAGCAATAAGCAAAAATGTAGCTACTATCTTCGAAAAACCAACTAATCCGTGCCTAGAAACTTGAAATTCATCGATTACTGCTTCATCAGCCCACTTATTATTTAATAATTCTTCCTTAAGCCAATCTTGTGCTTTTCTTTCATTCGGCGTACCCGATTCTCGAGGTCCAATATCGTCGCAAATATGCTTTATTGCATCTAAACTGTAATCAACAGCTTCTTCTCTTTTTTCTTTTGAAATTGTTTGCATTTTATCCCCCTTTTGTTATATTCGTATAAAAATATTATAACATTATGCAAAAATGGTTTCAATAGGTAATTTATTATTATTGCATAAAATATCCCTATCATTATATTTTATTAGAAAAATCGATTAATAATTCCGCATTATAAAAAAATAGCTAGGATAATAATAAATTACCCTAGCTACAATTTTTAACTATTTTTTTTCTATTCGTCTATATCAATATCACAATAATAGGTATAGCTACCACTTTGATATTCAATATAATAGCTTGTTTTATTACTTTGATTAATAAATGATTTTACCATATCCGCTGTTAAATCAATAAGTTCGGTAGTATTATCCATTTTACTAACTTTAATTTTTAATCCTGTCAAATCCAAACTGTCATCTTCATTTTTTGGGACTATTACACTATTTCCACTACTATTAAGTGCACCGCTTATTTTAAAAATTGTATCCTTAACGGCAACATCATATATATAATAACTTACTTTTTCTGAATTTACTCCATCATATGTTACATACACATCTCCAAAGCCACCTACTGTTTCGCTATTATAATCTACTACTGCAACATCACTTAATTCAATATCTGTACTTACACCATTACTAGAAACATAACTAATATTTGCCTTTAGTTCTGCATTCATAGAAACAAAATAAATATCATTACTAGTTTTAGCTATATTCATTAAACTGTTAGCTATATCAAAATTCACTTTAGTAGTGGTAATATTTGATGGGTCATATACAACCATTTTATAATTATAGGTAGAATCTGTTGATTTCTTTGCAATAAATTCAACATCACCAACTGTAGTTGTAATAAAACCTGTAGGTTGTTGTTGATTAGCTTCAAAATAGGTGCTATTAGTTTGGATAAAATCTTCCCAACTTGTATCTTTTGAAACATAAAATGTTTTCCAATAATCACTTATATCTACTTTATTAGTTACATTTATACGTGCCTCATAAATTTCACCTGGTTTATATTCTACATTCACAGAAATAGGCCCTTCTGCAGAAGTATTTATATCTCCTATCATTTCTTCGGTAACTTTAATATTTTCTTGTTTTTCATCACTATAAAATACATACAAAGAGTATAAGTTTTGAGCAATTGCTGCTTTATCGGCATTAATAGGAACTACTGCATCATAACCAGTATATTTAGCACCAAGAATATGTCCTAACTCCACAATTTTACGCAAAGAAAATTGTGAAACATTATTATGAATTGATACATTCGCATCACCATCTTTACCTATTATCTCGTCACCATGTAAATCATAATATAATTCATTTTCTACAATGGTAAGCGGGAATATGTTGTTTTTAATATATTCTATACCGTTTGTTTCAGTTTCCCCAGATGCTTCCATTAACACATTAATATCATCAGTGTTTACAACTTCTTCACCCATAAGTAAAATTTTATAAGAAAAACTATCAATTGTTTCCAAACCATCTTTGTTCACCATTTTTAAAGACAACTCATCTTTTTCAATTCCGTTTTCTATAAATATTTCATACAAATAATTACTACCATCAATAATAAAATTGTAATCAATTTTACCCTCAGTACTTTCTTTTTCATAACTAAATATTTTAGCATTTGCTGTATACTTTAGTCCAGTTTCTGTAGTTTCTGTTTCTGCTATTGTTTCATCATCTGTCCCTGCATTATTTGTTGTACAGGCACATAGGGATACCGCTAAAACGGCTATCACCATTATTGATAAAATCAAATATGTAATTCTCTTTTTCATATTAAAAACCTCCTTAATATTAATCTTAATATTATTTTGCTTTAATTATTATAACACTATTCTTATTATATAATAAATATTGCTTAAATGTCAAATTTGATAAAAATTATTTAGAAATTTCAAAATAATTAACATTTTTATTATTTTCATAAATATTATGTTTATAACAAATAACTGTTATCATAGTTACTATAGTCATACAAGGCAAAGGTATTACTGTGCCTGTATTTATCATTGAATATAATGCAAACCCTAATAGCGAAAATAAAGCTACTCTATTAAAAGTATGATTTTGTAATGCTTGTTGCCACTTAAAAAATGCTACTGTACTATAGCTAATTAGTCCAAACAAACCTAAAGATGCTATAAGTTGGAAAAATGTAGAATGGAATAAACAAACTGTCATATTCCCACCTAAACTACTTATGTCATAAATCTTTAGATAATAAAATCCAATACCAAATATTGGGCTTTCTTTGAACAAATTAAATCCTAATTTATAAATATCAAACCGCCCTGAAGATTTATCTGCAAGAGATTTTTGTATAGCCGGCAAAATATTTTCCCAATATATAATAACCAAAATTATGGCAATTGCTAATAAAACACCTAGCACGATACCAAATTTCTTTTTAGTGGTTTTATCAACCTTAGCAAATGTATAAATTGCCCCGATGATAAACACAATTAAACCAAAAATTGTCGCACCACGAGATCTTGAAATGAATAAAACTATTAACAACAAACTCACTATTATAGAATTTATAATAGGCTTTTTATTCTTAATTATAAAATAAAAGCAAAATGGCATAGCTAGCAATAATACATTCCCGACATTGTTTTTCCATTGTAAACATGGCAAATAGAAACCATCTGTTATAAATGTAGGAATATTGACTAAATATTCACATAAAAAGAACAACAAACAATTAATGCCTATTGCCACCATCATTCGTGAAAAATCACTTACTACCTTATCATCTGCAATTTTATAATAACTACTAAAATATACTAAAAAGAACAATTGAAACACACCCAATCCTAAAATAGTGTATATTGGAACTAAACTTATGTATTGTTTAAAAGTAAGGTATCCAAGTCCACCTAATATCAAAGCAACTGAGTATATTAATTGCGAATAAAATAATTTGTTAGGACGATATTTAATTGGGAATATTAACATTCTAGAAAGCATACTGATTACGGCTATTCCTAGAAAAATAATTAATGGCAAAAACATTTCTGCAGTAGCACCATAAAATCTTAGTGGCACCATACAAGTTAGAAATACGCATAAAAAAGTGGGAGTAAGATTTTTAATAAGCAAAAACCCAATACTCGCTAATATAAGCAATATTGACATAGCAATTATTTCAAAACGGAATGTGAATCCACTTACAGCAATAGCTACTGCAACTGCAAAAAAATAATTAGAATCATATATTTTCCCAAGAAAATCAACTATCTTTTTTATGTATACATTCTCACATAAGCCTTTAGCAAAAATTCCCTTAACTTTACTAATACTAACCTCCAACAATATATCAAAGATATATGTATAATATCAAATTATAATAATTTTGTCAATTTAATTTAATTATCTACAATATTATTAAAATAAATTAATTATTTCCTTTTTTATCTTTTGGGTATCCAAAATATACAATGTGGTATGCCTTTTCGCATTATATAATATTATTTGTATATGAATTACAAATATCTTTAAATGAAATATTTAAGTAATTGTAGATATTTTGAAAACTAAATAATCGGATTATTTCTTCCTCGTCCATGACAACGGCATCCGCCTTGCATAAATTCACAGTTAGGGTCGTTACAAATCTGATAATTGCCACCTTCAATTTTTATCATAGCACCCTCTACTAGCATACTGGATATTTTTTTACGGGCACTTGAATATAGCAACTGCACAGTAGGTCTACTTACTTGCATTTGTAAAGCACATTCTTCTTGTGACAATTGCTTATTATCTATAAGCCTAATAACTTCATATTCTTCCAAACTCATCACAATAATTAAAGAATTTTCATTCATTTTACCTGGATGAAAATTATTAAAATCTGGTCTTCTACAAACCATTTTTTGTATTTTTGGTCTTGGCATAGAATTCTCCTTAGTGTATTATATAATTATTATATCAAATTTTTAGCATATGTCAATAAAAGTGTGCCCTTTGTTGCCTTTTATTTGTTTAATGTTGTTATGATAAGTAGTACCTATTGCTACATTAATAATATTTTGTTATAATAAATAATAATTATATAGCTATAAAAACATTAGGAGTGATTATGAAAGAATTTAACTTTTTTTCACCAGTTAAAATAAAATTTGGTAGTGGTGAGGCCAAAAAATTAGAACAAACTATTAAAGAATTAGGCTTTTCTAAAGGTATCCTTATTTGTGATAAATTGTTTGCAAATAACGGCCTTGCTGACAATATTCGCAAAAATTGTCCTAGCATTATAGCGACTTTTAGTGATATCACCCCTAATCCACTTTTACAAGAAGTACGAAATGCCGCAAAGTTAATGAAAGAAAAAGAAGTTGATTTTGCCATTGCTTTAGGCGGTGGTAGCTCAATTGATTTAGCAAAATTTGCTTGCTCTGCAGTTTATGGTGAAAGTGATGTGGCTGAATATTTTTATAAAAGAGCAATTTTTAGTGAAAAACATATACCACTTATTGCCATACCTACTACGGCAGGGACGGGTTCGGAAGTTACTTCCGTTTCCGTTTGTAACGATGAAGTATTGATGATTAAAGCTCCACTTTTGTGCAATAATTTTTATCCTTTTATGTCAATTATTGACCCGGAACTTACAATATCAGTTCCTCCATTTATTACAGCAACGACAGGACTTGATGCAATGAGTCACGCTTTAGAAGCATATTGGTCCAATGGTAGCCAACCAATTTGTGATATACTAGCTATTAGTGCACTTTGCCATATGTTCCCAAATATAAAGAAAGCATTTGATAACGGAAAAGATTTATCTGCTAGAGAAGAAATGAGTTTGGGGTCACTACTAGCTGGACTTAGTTTTGCAATCCCAAAAACGGCAGGTTGCCACGGCTGTTCTTACGGTTTGAGCAACAATTACCATCTTTGCCACGGCGAGGCTTGTGCCTTTACTTTAGATAGTTTTATTAGAATTAATTCCACAGTGTTACCCGATAAAATGGATTTCTTAGCCAAATCGCTTGGCTTTGAGAATACCGACCAATTAGCCGATAAGGTAATGGAACTAAAAAAATATTTTGGTTTGAAAACTACATTAGGAGATATCGGTGCAAAATCTATTGATAAACTTTCTAAAGATTGTTCAGAACATATCGCAATGAAAAACAATCCGATTTTACTTTCTCCCAGTCAAATGAAGGATTTATTCGAAAAATTAAGATAGTATGAAAAGTAATATAAAAGAAGCAAAATTAATTTGCTTCTTTTTTTATTGGTTTTTTTAGATATTATTATTTATTCAATTCTTCAGAATAATGACCAATATAAGATAAATGGTCTCCAACTCTTTCTAAATTACTTACTAAGTTTATAAATACACTACTACTTTCGGCTTTGCATTGACCTTGGTTTAGTCTATCAATATGCATTTTTATTAGGTTTTTACGCATATCATCTATGCTATCCTCAATTTTATCAATTTCTCCTAACAGATTAGCATCTTTTCCCAACATTGATTCTTTAGTTTTATCGGCAAGTTTATGAATAGTTTCTACCATTATTTTTAATTCAGTATTAACTGTATCCGAAAATTCTAATTGCCCTTTCACTGTATATTTCGTATACTTAGTAATGTTGTCAGAAAGTTCGCCAATACGCAAGATATCCCCAATTGAAGAATGTAATGATGAAATAATACTTTCCAATTTATCAGCGAGTTCATTTGATGAAACTAAAATTAAATATTTAGTAATTTCTTCGCCTCTTTCACCTATTTTTTTATTAATCTCATCTACCTCTATTTTTGCATCTTCTGACTTATCAAAAAATCCTTTCATTGCTATATCTAAAGATTTTATTGAATTTTCCATCAAACGAGCTATTTCTTTAATACTAATATCAACAGCTATACCTGGTGTTGATACAAAACGTTTATCAAGCATTGATTTATTTTCAATAATATTGCTCTTTTTCTCTTTAACGGCAACATTAACAAATTTGACGAACAATCCCGACATAGGCAAGAAAATTAAGGTACATATACAGTTAAATGCTGTATGGAACATAGCAATCTGTGTACTTGGGTAAGCAAACCACTTGCCAAATGTTACATCCATAAAACTTCGCCAACTTATTAATATTATGAAGAATATTAGAGAACCTAGCACATTAAACATTAAATGGATTGTTGCTGCTCTTTTTGCATTTATGTTAGCACCTATTGATGATATTAGTGCAGTCACACAAGTCCCTATATTCGTTCCTAAAATTATATATAGAACTGAATTTCCACCACTACCTATTACTATTCCCGCTGTTGCCATAGAAATAATTATTGAAGTAACTGCCGAACTACTTTGAACTAATGCAGTAAGGGCTACACCTACAAAAAACAATAAAAACGGATTATTAATGCTTTGAAAGGCTTGGACTATTTTTGGACTTTCCTTAACTATTTTCATTGCATCAGACATAATTGCTAATCCTACAAAAATAAGTCCTAGTCCCGCTAATCCAAAACCAATTGACTTGATTTTATCTTTTTTCCCTAACAATGCAATAAATATTCCAATACCGGTAAGTCCCATAGCTATTGCAGAAAATTTGAATGCTTGTAAAGCTGCTATTTGAGCAGTAATTGTCGTACCAATATTTGCACCCATTATTATCGCAGCAGCTTGAGAAAGCGACATAATTTCCGCATTTACAAAACCTACTACCATAACGGTAGTCAAACTAGAACTTTGTATTATTGAAGTTACGACAACACCTATTCCTACTCCAACTAGTTTATTATTACTTGTTTTTTTGAATAAATCTCTTATTCCCTTCGTTGATAATTTTTCAGTATTATCCGAAAGCAATTTAACTCCAATTAAAAAAGCTCCTAACCCCGCCAATAGGGCAAAAACCATATAAACATATTGCATTTTATTATTTCTCCTATTCTCTATTATCTATTATTATCTTTTTTTACCATTTATATATAATTCATTTTTTATAAAACAAATATTAATTTTTACATAATTTAATAAAATTTATAAAACAAAAAAAAATAACTTCCTTATACCTGTTAAGGTAGTTTAGAAAGTTATTAAATTTTATTTTATAATTGGAATATCAATTATTTTATCGTGGTCATAATATATATCATCTTTTTCACTAATTAGCCTTAGTACCTTACAGGGAGCACCGACCGCCACTACATTTTCGGGTATATCTTTGGTAACTACACTTCCTGCCCCTATTACGCTATTTTTTCCGATACTAACACCAGGTAATACAACTACATTTGCACCTAACCATACATTTTCTCCAATATATATTGGCTTATTATATTGAGTTTGAGTTTTTCTAAGCGTTGGATTAATAGGATGAGTCGCTGTTACTAATGTGACATTTGATGCCATCATAACATTGTCCCCTACAAAAATATCGCCATCATCTATTAGTGTTAAATTAAAATTTGCAAAAATATTATTGCCAAAATGCACATTTTTTCCGCCCCAACTAGCATAGAAAGGTTGCAAAATTAAACACTCATCGCCAATTACTGCAAACATTTTTTTGAGTAAATCTTGACCTTTTACATTTTCTGTGTATTTAAGATTATTGTATTCAATAAGACAATCCATACTATGTGCTTGTTCATTTACTAGTATAGGGTCTGATGGACAATACATTTTACCATTTACCATTCGAGATTTTATTGTATTAATATCCATTTCATATCCTCAGCAATTATTCCCCTATTTGCTTTTTATTAAATTTTATTATACTTATTTATTTTATTTCTCAAGTAATTTTTCAAAATCCCTTATTGATAAAGGCTTGGAATATAAAAAACCTTGTACATAACGACAACCATAACATTTTAGGATTTCAAGTTGTGCCTGTGTTTCTACACCTTCTACCAAAACTTCCATTTGTAAAGCTTTAGCTATATCCATTATATAAGGTATCAAACTAACTTTATTTCTATTAGTAAGATTACGCATAAATATCATATCAATTTTTAATAAATTAAATTCTGCTTCGTTTAGCATATTCAATGATGAATATCCACTTCCAAAATCATCCATTTCTAAATAAAACCCTTTATTTATAAATTGCTTTATCAAATTTTTCATTATTGCTTGATTTTCCATATAAGCAGTTTCTGTTATTTCTAAATGCACATCACTAGGTAAAATATCGTATTTTTCTAATAATTCCATTATATTGTTAATAAAATCTTTATCAAACAAGTCTTTTCTGGATACATTTATAGAAATTGGTGGAATATCAATACCTTTTTCTTTACATTTTTTAATTTCTTTACATACCTCTTCCCAAACAAACATATCTACCATTCCAACAAAACCATTTTTTTCAAAAATTGGTATGAAAATGGCTGGAGAAATATTGCCTAATGTAGGATGAATCCATCTGATTAACGCCTCTGCACCTATCATTATATCTGTTTCTATATTATATTTAGGTTGGAAAAATACTTTAAAATCTTTTTGTGTTATACCTTTTTCTGCACTTTCTACTAAAAATCTTTCTTCCTCTAATGCTTTTGACATATCTTCATTATAATAACAATAATTATCATATTTGTCTGTTATACTTCTTACTGCAAGCATAGCCCTATCAAATATTATGTTGATATCCATATTTTTATCATCAATTACATAAATACCGAAGCAATAGCTGAAATCATTCTCACTTACTAAATTATACATTCTTTCATTTATTCTATTGAACAATTCTTCTTTTCCTAATACTAATTTATCATCAAAAAGCACTGCAAAATTATCGCCACTTATTCTTCCTACCATACCGCCTTTACTTGCAATTATTTCTTTATTCACACTTGCGAACTCTTTTAATACTTTATTTGCATAATTAAAGCCATATTTAGTATTTATCATCTTAAAAGATCTAATATTTATAACAGCTGCATAAAATCGCTCATTAGCCGCTGAATTCTTTATTTTTTTTGAAGCGTATCTATAAAAAGAATCAATATTATAAACTTGAGTTAATGGATCAATTTCTAATTTGTTAAGCCTATTGTCAAGTTCTACTCTACGAATATTATTTCTTACTCTATGCAAAATAACCTTAGCATTATAAGGTTTTGTCAAATAATCAGTTATTCCATGTTCTAATAATTTAATTTGAGATTCTTCTTCTAAGGATGTAGAAACAAACACAGGAATTTCAGAATTAACACTGTCTTTTGCCAAATTATCTAAAAATTCGAATCCATTCATTACCGGCATATCTATATCTAACATAATTGCCGATATTTTATTTTCAAGCAAAATTTGTAAAGCCTCTTTTCCATTTTCAGCTTCAATTATATTATATTCAAATGACATAATTTCAGATAACAATTTTCTATTTACATAACTGTCGTCTACAATTAGTATTGTTTCTTCCATATTGCGTTTACCTTTATTGATAATTTTTAACTTTTTTAAATTTAAGTCCTTTAAAGATTTTCAATCTAACAAATAAATTATAATACAAATAAAAAATAATTGCAAGAATATCCGCAATGACTATATATAATTAATAATAATTTTGATTTATTTGATATTTTTCTTATTTATTACAAGTTTTGCAGAATTATTACATAAAATGTCTTAATCTCGAAAATTTGTGTATTGACAACTATTTTACTAAGTGTTAATCTATATATAATAAGGTGGGGATTTATAACAATAAAAAATTGGTAATTTATACCATTTTTTAGTTGTTTTATAAAAATTCAAAAAAAATTAATCAAAAAAAGGAGCTTAAAAAAAATGAAAAGAAAAACTCTATTAGTTGCAACTATACTTATTGTTGTTTTAATACTTTCTTGTGTACTAGTTGCCTGCGGCGAAAAAGAAGAATACACTGGACCTGATTTTAGTATCGAGGTTCTTAATGCAGATACTTCTATAGGCACAATTACTCAAGATAATGTTAAAAAACTTACCACAACTACTTGCGTAATGGACACAAAAAATGATGAAGGTACTGCTACTAAAATAACATATACGGGATATGCACTTATTGATATTATTAATGATGCTGATATTACATTGCCTACAATAACAAATGTAACTGAGTTTTGTACTGATGGATATGGCGGAGCAAAATCTACTCTAGACGCTACAAATTTGGATAATGTATTTTTGGCAATAAGTGGTGTTTACGAAGATGGGACAGTGGCAAAAGTAGATGAATTTCCTACACTATTAGTAGATAAAACTAATTCATCATCTAAATACAAACTTAAAAATAATAATAAAATTGTTGTTAATTTCGTAGCATAAAAATTAATTAAAAACCAAATTTTATTTTATAAATAAAAGAACAAACCTAATATGGGTTTGTTTTTTTATATTATACTAATAAATTGTAGTAAAAAATACTAAAAATTGGGTATTGCAAATAAGCTTGCATTTTGGTATAATACTTTTATGTTATCATTTACTAATTTATATTTTTGCTTATTTTTTTATAATAATCGATTAAAGCAAATTTAATTTTTGATAATAAAAACATTACATGGAGAAAATATATGTTAACAAAATCAAACACTAAAAGACATGCTTTTAATAGTCCTTTCTGGCATAAGCTTTTTGGCACAAATCCAACTAACAATGGAATGCAACCTAAAGAGGCGTTAAGTTATAGCCTTGCAGGTCTTGGCCAAAATCTTATTTGCGGACTAGTAGGGTCTTTTGTTAGTTACTATTTTACAAATGGTTTATTGCTTGCACCAATTACAGTCGGTTATATTATGTTAGGTGTAAGAATATTTGATGCTCTTAATGATCCTATTATGGGAAGTATTGTAGATCGTACAAGAACAAAAAATGGTAAATGTCGTCCATATTTAAAATGGATGCCGATACCAATTGCAATACTTACGGTATTACTATTTTTACCACTTAACCCATCAGGCACATCTGCAAGTATAGGTTTAATAGTTATGATAACCTTACTATATACAGTATGGAGTGTAGCTTATACTATAGTTGACGTACCTTATTGGGGATTATCCAATGGTATGACTGAAGATACGCATCAACGTGGTACCATGCTTACTGTAGCAAGACTTATGTGTACTTTAGGTGCCGGTGTAATTGCTATTCTTATTCCGTTAGTAAGCGGTGCTTGGATATCCCAATTTGCAGATAGTACTGGTCAAATTATATCTGGACAAGAAGGAAATGCCGCTTTAGCACTTCAACATAATTTTTGGTGGCTAGCAATTATCGTAGTTGGTATTGCTATTCCTACATTTTGGGTAGGTTATAAGAATAGTAAAGAACGTTTTTATGATGATTCTAAAGCTCTTCCATTAAAAGAAAATTTAAAATTAATTGTTAAAAACAAACCACTACTTATCGTAATCTTTTCTGGCTTTTTAGGTGCCGCAAGAGGACTATTCTTATATGGTGGTATTTATTTTGCAACTTATAACTTGGCTGCTGCCGGTGTAACAATATTAGGAATGAAAGGAACACAACTTGCTCTTATCGTAACAATGGCTATAGTTCCGGGTGGACTAATTGCTTCTTTACTTGTTCCTTACTTCACTAGAAAGGTCGGCAAACGTAATACATTTATTTGGTCACATATTATATGTGGAGCATTATTCCTAATTTGCTATATTTGTGGTGCAGATGGAAGATGGCAAGAAAACTGGGTACTAATAGTTACCTTAATTGGTTTACTTATTATTGGTATTCCTACAGGTTTTAGCAACATTATAACTTACGCAATGATAGCAGATACTGTTGATTGGCTAGAATTACACGAAGGTGTTCGTGCCGAAGGTATATGTTTCTCAATACAAACTTTGCTTAATAAAATAGGTATGGCATTTGGTGCTGCATTTAGTTGTTTTGCTTTAGGTTGGGCACATATTAACCCAATGAAAGCAGATACATTTACTGTTACAGGCAATCCAAGCGGTCTACAACTATTCTTTGACTTATGCGTACTAATACCTGCAATCAGTACTATACTTTGTGCACTTCCTTTGTTCTTCTATAAGTTCCAAGAAAAGCAACAAGGTCATACTGTTAAAATATTGCAAGCTCGTAAAGGTATAAATGAAGCTGGCGTATTTATAGGTAGAGATGAAAGTAATCCTCTATTGCTAGAAGATCCACTAAATGAAAGATTCAAAAAGTTAACTGCTGAGGGTAAATTTGCTGTAGTTAAATCAGTAGATACATCTAAAGATAATAATGATAATGAATAATCAATAAATCAATTTCAATAAGTAATATAATTAGGGCAGTTTTTAATTAAACTGCCTTTTTTATATGAAATATTATTATCCTACACATTTTGCACTTTATCATAATATATATACATAACTTAATAAATGTTGATTTTTTAATAATATAATGCTAAAATAATTATAATGAATAGCTAAAATAAGAAAACAACAACCTAGGAGGAATATATGAACGATAACAGAACACCACAAAATTATGATAATCAACCACAAAATTATGGAATGGGCAATCAAAGTGCACCACAAAACTTTGATAATCAACCACAATATTATGGGATTGGCAATCAAAGCGCACCACAATATTATAATGGACAGCCCACAAATCAAAGACCCGCTTATCAACCTAACCAAGATAAAAAACAAGAAAAAGTTATGTCAGTAAAAGAATGGGTAGGTTCTTTAATACTATTATGCATACCAACAGTAGGATTAATTTGCCTTTTAATATGGGCATTTGGTGGTGGAGAAAACAAAAATAGAACTAATTATGCTAGAGCTAGCCTAATTGTAGGATTGATATCTACAACTATAATTATAATATTATATGTTACTATTTTTAGTGTTATAATTGCAAATTTGGGTAATTATAATTATCCAAATACAATTAATTTGTTATCAATAATTAGATAGACAATTAAATTAAAAAGACAGTTTTGCAAACAATGTGAAACTGTCTTTTTTTATGTATATGCGAGTTCCTGTGTATTGTTTAATAAAAATACAATAATTTCAAATATGGATAATTATAATTATCCAAATATACTTAATATGTTATCAATAATTAAATTAAAAATTAAATTAAAAAAACAGTTTTGCAAACAATGTGAAACTGTCTTTTTTTATGTATATACGAGTTCATGTGTATTGTTTAATAAAAATACAATAATTACAAACACTAAATATTGTTATAGGAGGAAATTTTTATGAATAATAACGATAAACATAATGGTAATTACGAAAAAGTTACATCAATAGGTCAATGGCTATTAACAATAGTTTTACTTGCTATCCCTATTGTTAATATAGTATTTTTTATTATTTGGGCATTTGGTGGTGGCGATAATAAAAATCGAACCAATTATATTAGAGCATCAATAATTCCTTTACTTGTAGCTATAATTCTAAGTATTATTCTTGGCACAACAGGTACTCTTGTATCTTGGTTGGGTAATATTTCTGCTATAAATTCTACAAGTATAATTAATACTTTATCACAAATAATCTAATAAAGTAAAATTAATAAAGAAAAGCAGTTTTGCAAAAATGCAAAACTGCTTTTTTATTACAACTAAATAAATATAAATTTATTTTATACTATTAATTAATGTTTTATGTCTTTAGTATTTTCATCAATAACAGTTTTAGAATTTTCATTATTAACTTCTGTTATTGTTTTGGTGATATCTGTACCATCTTCCGTTTTATTTTCAATTACTTCGAAAGATTCATTATCATCGTTATTTCTAGTAGTATTTTTGCTAGCAGGAATAAGTTTTGGTATATTAATAACATATATCAATACAAAAGATATTCCCGTAGATATACTAGCTTGTATTGTGTTTGGAACTATTCCGATAGCTGCCGCAGCTACATTGTTTAATAAAATTATATCGGCAAAGAAATAGCCTAACATCATAAGGCAACCGGCAAACATTATTACGAATAATGCTAATACCATTTCTACCACTCTATTCTTTATTTTTTTAAGCAAAACAAAACCTAACCCCAAAACTAACCCTTCAATACCTTTTATAATTAATGTGGCTGGGGCATAAAATGCATAGCCTAAAATAATATCCGCTAAAAAGGTCATCGCACCTACGATTAATCCTCCTATCGGCCCTAAAATATAAGCTGCCAAAAATATGACACTATCACCTATATTTACATATCCGTTGTTACCTATTGGTATAGGAATTACAATTGTCATAGCAATTGCTAGTGCAGAAAGTACTGCAATATAAACAAGTTTCCTCGTTGAAAAAAGTCTTTTTTTCATTTTTTTGAACCCTCCCATTCAGACTTTACTGGCGGTTGTGGAATCTAACCACATCGGCTGTTGAGGCTGTTGGACTCGTCCGCTATAAAATGCGGCATTACCACCGGTCGGGGGTATTACCCCCTCTCCAAAGTTCTATATTTATTTAGTTGTTTATATTATATTCTTCTTAAATATAATTGTCAATAATATACAAGAATATTACATCCTTCAGAAAATCGCAATATAAACTCTTATAATTGGTATTACTTATCAAAATTATTATATTCTATTGCGTTTTTACTCATTTTTTTTAATACTTCAATCAAGTTACCAACTTTATCAATATCAAATCCTTGCTCTAATATTTTATTCCATTTAGACAGTTTTGCATTAATTGTGTCAATTATTATTCTTGCTTTGTCGGTTAGATAAATATTATATTTACGCTTATCGTCATCATTACTTATTTTATTTACATAACCTTTGCTTACAAGATTATTAATTGTACGGGTAGTCGCAGCTTTATCTACAAAAATTTCATCTGCAAGTTGCTTTTGTGTAATGCCATCGTTTTTACATAAATTTTTCAAATAGCTTATTTCGCTCATATTTATATCAAATTCTATTAGTTCCCTTTGGACATAAAGAGCTGATTGCCTATGAAGTAGTGCTAAATATTTGCCTATTGATTCTGTGGTTTGCATAATAGCTCCTCTTTATTTTTTTGTTTTTGTAATTTTGCAAAGCGTTTTAACTCATAAACTATCATAAATCCACTAATAACCGATGCACTAAAGTCTGATATTGGGAATGCCCACCATATACCCATAATACCTAATGCTTTAGGCAATAATAAAATAAGTGGTAAAAGTAATATTGTTTGGCGAATTAGAGCTAAAAACAAGGCTCGAATACCAAACCCAAGCGATTGATAAGTAGTAGAACTTACCATATTAATAATTACAACTGGGAATACCGCCACAACTATTCTTATTGCTTTAGTGCCCATAGCGACAACGGCAGCATCTGTAGTAAACATCATTATAGAATATTTCGCAAATATTTCAATTAATGCCCACACTACAAACATATATAGAGTACCATAAATTGTCGCATAACGCAAAACATCAATACTTCTATGATAGTTTTTTGCACCGTAGGAATAGCCAAAAATAGGTTGCATACCTTGCATAATGCCTAAGGTAGGGAAAATTAGGAACATAGTTAGTTTATTAATAACACCGTATGTCGAAATAGCTACATCTCCACCATAATTAAACAATAAATTATTAAGAACAATAGCTAATACACTAATTCCTGCTTGTCTAACAAAATTAGGTAAACCAACATAAATAATATCAACAAGTATCCTTAATCTTGGAATAAAATTACGCAAAGTAAATTTGAAAATAGACTTGCCAAAAATCAAATAACCTACTACAAATAGTGAAGACAAAAGTTGTGAAATAATTGTAGCAATAGCTGCACCTCGCACACCTAAATTAAGTGCAAATATAAATATTGGGTCAAGCACAATGTTAACACCAAGCCCTAATAACATAGAGACCATTGCCGTTATTGCTTTGCCCTCTGCCCTTATTATGTTGTTGCAACCAGCTGAAAACATACCAAATATACAACCATAAAGAATTATAGTTAGATAATCATAAGCATAAGCAAAGTTACCTTCCGTCGCACCAAGAAGTAATAATAACTCATTAATATAAATCATACCGAAAATAATAGCTATAACACCAAAAATTATAATATACAGCATTGCATTAGCTGCTACATTGCTTGCTTTTTCATTATTACCTTGTCCGAGCGAACGAGAAATTATTGATGCTGCCCCAACACCTATCATAATAGCTATTGAATTTAACACCATTTGTAATGGAAATACTATAGACAAACCACCAATTGCTAAAGAGCCTATTCCTTGTCCAATAAAAATTGTATCTATTATATTGTAAAGTGCATTTACCATCATACCGATAATAGCCGGCAAAGCAAGCTTCCACAATGCTCGTTTTGTAGGAACTATAGACAAAATTTGCATTTTGCTATACTTTTCTTTTATTTCTTTTATCTTTTTAATTCCTTTATCTCTTTTCATAAAAAATATATCCTCTTATTTATTCTTATAAAATTGTTTTTTCAATTATATTTCAACATATTATCACAAATTAGTTGATATATCAACTACTTTTTACGCGTTTTTCTAAAGGAAAAGTGCCATCAAAAAATATGTTTTGATATTGGCACTTTTTATTATAATTTTTATTAATAATTACTTTGAAATTTTATTATTATATGAACAAAGTTGTTCCTACATTTTCATTTCTGCTTATATAAGTTGCTACACCAGCATACTCTATATTATCTAATAGTTCTTCTTTTTTAATTCCCATAAGATCCATACTCATTGTACAAGCTATCATTTTAATGCCTATATCCTGAGCTTCTTGCATTTGTGTAGCCAAGTCGTGTACATTATTTTTTTTCATAATGCCTTTTATCATTTTCGCACCTATACCGCCCATATTCATATTTGATAGAGGCAATTTACTTGCACCTTTAGGCATCATAAATCCGAACATTTTTTCTATAAAGTTTTTCTTAACTTTAGGACTATGCGGTTTTCTAAGTGCATTAAGTCCCCAGAAAGTAAAGAACATTGTTACTTTTTTGCCTTGAGCTGCTGCACCCTGTGCAATAATCATCGAAGCAAGTACTTTATCTAATTCTCCGCTAAATACTACTATTGTCGCATTTTCTTGATTAATATTCGTCATATTCTCTCCTTTGTTAATTGCTTTTACCCCTTTTTCAACCACTGCATTTATTTTACCTTTTTCATTACTCAAATCTACAAGTTTGTGCCCATTTGTTTCGCACCAACTCTTTATATCATTCGCAAAACCGCCATCGGTTGCTACTACATTTACTCTTTCTCCATCTGCCATAGTATTTATCTTTTTATAAGTTGCCATTAGTGGACCTGGACATTGCAAACCGCAAACATCTAATTCACTTATTTTGCTTAAATCAATGGTTTTTTCTACAACTGTTTTGTTATCTTCAATAACCAAAGTTTTTGGTACATACTTGAAAGCACGATAAGTCGAATAACCACCTGATATATTATACAAATTCGTATAGCCGTTATCTCGTAATATATTAATAACTAAATAGGCTTTTAATCCAATTTGGCAATACAAATAAATAGGTGTATCTTTTTCTACTTTAATTTCGCCTAATTTTTGTCTAAATTTATCTATAAAGATATTTTGTGCCCCTTCAATATGTCCATTATTAAATTCGAATGGACTTCTTACATCAAGCACTAAACCGCCATTTTTAACAATTTCATCTATTTCTTCAGGTTTTGTTACTTTATAAACACCATTAGCAATATTTTCTGCAATATAGCCTAATATATTTACTGGGTCTTTAGCTGCTGAATAAGCAGGTGCATAAGCAAGTTCTAAATCTTGCAAGTCATAGATTGTTCCGCCTAACCGCATTGTCGTAGAAATTACATCAATTCTTTTTTCTGTACCCTCTCTGCCCACTGCTTGTGCACCAAAAATTTTACCGTTTTTTTTGTCAAACAATAATTTCATTGATAATGTAGAAGAACCTGGATAATAACTAGCGTGATTAGCACGATGAGCGTGTACTACTTCATAATCAATATTTTTCATCTTTAAAGTACTTTCATTACTACCGGTCGATGAAACAGTCAAGTTAAATACTTTTAATACACTTGTTCCAAGAATTTTACTTTCTCTTATTTTTCTACCCATAATACTATCGGCTACCAGTCTACCTTGTCTATTAGCACCCCAAGCAAGAGGAACAGCATAAGGTGAGTCATCAAGAGGGTTAATAACTTCTATCATATCCCCAATTGCATAAATGTCATCAATTACTTTATCGCTTTCTTTATCAAAAACATTAAATGTTGCATTCGTTACTATATGACCTCTTTTACCTACCTTAATATTGCTAGATAGAGCTAGAGTGTTTTCAGGAACTACTCCAATAGATAGAATAGTCAAATCACTAGATAATTCTTTACCACTTTCTAATAGAATACCTTTTTCGGTAAATTCACTTACTCCATCGCCTAAGAATAATTCTACTCCGTTATTAGCAAGTTCTTGATGAACAATTTGTGCCATTTCAAAATCTATTGGGCGTAATACCTGTGGCAATTTTTCCACCAAACTAACAGAAATTCCTAATTCTCTAAGGTTCTCTGCCATTTCTACACCAATAAATCCGCCACCAATTACGACTGCTTTCTTAACATCGTTATTATTTATATAATCTTTGATTTTGTAAGTATCAGGAATATTACGCAAAGTAAATACATCTGTTTTCTTATCAAGCCCTTTTATCTTAGGTTTAATAGGTTTTGCACCGCAAGACATAATAAGTTTGTCGTAGCTAAGTTTATAAGTTTCATTAGTTTCCAGTTTTTTTATCTCAATTTCTTTCTTATCTCTATCTACTGCAACTACTTCATTAAGTACACGACATTCCACATTATATCTGTCAAGCATAACCTCTACAGATTGCACTTGCAAATTTTCCTTTTCTTTAATAACTCCACCAATATAATAAGGCAAACCGCAATTTGCATAAGAAATATACTTATCCCTTTCTATAATAATGATTTCATTATTTTCAGATAATCTTCTTAATCTTGTTGCCGCAGTAGCCCCGCCAGCTACACCACCTATTATTACTATTTTCATAATAACTTTCTCCTTGTATATTTATTTTGTGTAATTTTTATTAATTAATTAATTATTTTACATATATTATTTAATCCAGTTTTAGTAATTATATCCTTAACATTCTCATCAATTATCTTATAGTAAATTTGTAAACCTTCTTTTCTGCTTGCGACTATTTTTTGGTCACGCAATTTGCCTAGTTGTTGACTAACATACGACTGTGCACCATTTGCACACTTTGCCAAATCGCCTACTGTTTGCTCACCGTGCAAACATAAATTTATCAATATGCATAACCTTTTTTCATTCCCTAAAACCTTAAATAACTCAGTAAAAACTTTTATTTCTTTTGGGTGATTCATAATTTATCTCCTTTTTAATTAACTATATTACTATATTAGCATTTACTAATATACTTGTCAAGTAGAATAAATAAAATTTTCTAATTCATAAATTTTGTGTAAATTTTGTATTTAAAACAATAAATTTTGTAGACAACACTTATTTTTATGATATAATAAAAAAAAAGACATAAAGGAATAAATATGGATTATTGCGAAAAATATTTTCGAGAACTCTCCAAAAGATATAAAAATACCAAACTTATATCATCAGAAATAGTTAATTTACAGGCTATTTTGAATTTACCAAAAGGCACTGAGCACTTTGTAAGCGATATTCACGGTGAGTATGAAATGTTTTTACATATATTAAAAACTGCTTCTGGCGTAATTAGAAGAAAAATTGATGAAGAATTTGGACCCGAACTTACTGAGGGCGAAAGGGCTAGTTTGGCTAGTTTAATTTATTACCCGCGTGAAAAATTAGAATTTCTTAATGAGGGCAAAGAATGGCATAAAATTATTTTGTATAGACTAGTTAGGGTATGCAAATGCGTTGCCGGTAAATATACCCGTAGTAAAGTAAGAAAACTTATGCCTTCACATTACTCTTACATTATGGACGAACTTCTTAATTGTGATGGTAGTAGTATTAATAAAGACTTATATTATAATAATATTATCGAAACTATAGTTGGACTTGACTATGCCGATGATTTTATTATTGAAATGTGTAATCTTATTCAAACGCTTGCTGTCGACCATTTACATATAGTAGGTGATATTTTCGATAGAGGCCCTAGAGCTGATATTATTTTAGATTATTTACATACCTATCGTTCCCTTGATATACAATGGGGCAATCACGATGTGCTTTGGATAGGTGCAGCACTTGGCAATGCTGGCTGTATACTTACTATTTTATGTGACTGCTTTAAGTATGGCAACTTAGCACTACTTTCTGATGGTTATGGAATTAATTTGATTCCTCTTTATAATTTAGTAAATAAATATTATAAGCATGTTGAATTTACTAACTTTAAAAACCCCTACAATGACAAAACTTGTGCTAGATTACTAAAAGCAACCCTTGCTATGCGTTTCAAGGTTGAAGATAGTATGCGTATAAAATATCCGGAATTTGGAATGTACAACCAAACTATACTTGACAAAATTGATTTTGAGAATGGCACTTGGTCTGGTTTTCCATTGCGAGATACTGACTTTCCAACTATAAATCCAATAGATGTATTAAATCTTGTAGATGAAGAAAAAGATGCGATTAATTCTTTAATCCATTCTTTTGTTACTAGCGAAAGATTGCAAAAACATATTGATTTTCTTATGAACAAAGGTAGTTTGTATCTTTGTTACAATGGTAATTTACTATTTCACGGTTGTATTCCTCTTAAAGAGAATGGCGAATTTATGGAAGAAAAATTTTATGGTAAAAAATATAAAGGTAAAAATTATTTAGATTATTGCGAAGTTGTTATTCGCCGTGCTTATAAATTGCATAGAGATGAAGACATTGCTTTTATCTGGCAATTATGGTGTGGGAATAAATCACCTATTTTCGGTAAAGATAAAATGGCAACCTTTGAAAGACAATATGTCACTGACCCTTCTACACATTTAGAAACCAAACAATATTATTTCAGTTATCAAGAAAATGAAGATAAATGTCGTGAAATACTAGAAGAATTTGGACTTAATGCCGATGATGGTCATATAATAAATGGTCACGTGCCCGTAAAACAAACAAAAGGGGAATCGCCAATTAAAGCAAATGGCAAGATGATTGTAATTGATGGCGGTATGTCCAAACCTTATCAAAAATTAACTGGAATAGCAGGTTATACCCTAACTTATCATTCTTATGGGCTAAGCCTTGCTGCACACGCACCTTTCTTAGGCGTAAAGTCTGTAGTAGAATCCGACAAAGAAGTGCTTACAGAAAAATATGTAGTAGCAAGAAGAAAAAATCGTATGCGTGTATCCGATATTGATGAGGGCGTAGAATTACGTAATACAATTAAGGACTTATACAAACTTCTAGAGTTATATCGAGATGGTACTTTCAAAGAACATTACGACAACCAATAAATATATAAAGCGGTTTTGATAAATATCAATACCGCTTTTTTTATAACAAATTTTTAGTGATTTCATTTATTAATTTGATTCTAATTTCTTACGCGTAAGATTTACAAAATCATTTCCTTTCTCTTTATCCGACTTAGTAATTAAGCTAACTACCACATATAGAACTAATGACATACCAACGCCAAATAAGACTTGAGTTACTGATTGCAATTTCCAAAAATGCGGTATTGGTACCCCAAAGTATAGGATTAGGTTATACAAACAGTAGATAAGTCCCCAAATCATTGAGGCTACAGCACCTTTAGAATTACCTCTTTTCCATATAAACCCACCAATAAGCGGTACAAATACACCTGTAGTAATTACATCAGATGCCATCCAAGAAATAGTGAGAATAGACCTTATAGCTAGTGCTATAATTAGTGCAACTATACTAACCCCAACAGAACTAAGTTTAGCAACTTTAAGTCTAGACTTTTCACTTGCTTTCTCTTTCCATAAATCCATTGCTATTGTCATTGCACCCGTATTTATGAGTGAATCCATTGTAGACATTATTGCAGCTGAAATTCCTATAAATACCATCGCCCCGACAATTGGCGACATATAATTTAATACAATTGCAGTAACCACACCACCATCTGGAATTGTTTCAAAAAGCACAATTCCAGCCATTCCGGTAAAAACAACAATTAGGTATAAAGGAATGTAAACAATAAAACTAAGTACCGTCATTTTGCGAGCATTCTTTTCACTACTAGTCGCTGATATTCTTTGCCAAACATTGGCTTGAATCATCCAAGCACAACCAAAAGTAATTACATACATAATATATTTTGATGCACCCGAACCAAAATTCATAAAATCAACTTTCCCCTTTGCTAAAGCAGTAAGTTGGATATTATCAAACCCACCCGCTTTATTCATAGCTACCACCATAACAGCAATTGCTGCAGCCAAAAGCAAAACAAATTGTATTATGTCCGTAACTACAACACCACGAAACCCACCAAATACAGAATAAATAAAGACAATCCCTGTCCCTATAATTATTGCCCACTCGTAGCTAAGACCTAAATATGTCCCAAAAAACATTCCTATCCCGACCATTTGCGAAGCAGCCGTTATTGTCATAAATACTAGTACCATAACCGACAATATTTTGGACGCACTTTTATTATATCTTTGCTTCATCATTTCGCCTTGAGTAAGATACCCGACACGCCTTATTGGTTTAGAAAAAATAATCATTAAAAATGTGCTTATAAGTACCGGCACACCATAATACCAAAATGCACCTATCCCGTCATTATAAGCCAAATCCGCAGTGGAAAGAGCAGAACCAGCACCCCACCAAGAGGCAATAAATGTAATTGACAATGCCCAGAATGGCAGTTTACGCCCACCAAAAAAATAATCTTCAACATTGTTATTTTTCTTTTCTTTAGTAACAGAAAATAATAACACTGCAAAATAAATTATTAGTCCTACAATTGAAAATATTTTTAACATTTACCCCCCGAATTTGAATTAATATTATTAACAATTATAACTATTATAACTCACATTAATATATAATTATAATTAAATATTTACTTTTTTATTGATATTATTAGAAGTTTTATCTTTTTTAAGCGAAAAATTACGATATTACAATTTTTAAATAGTCATTAATTTCATTTTCGCAACTTTTCATAGCATTTAATGTAATTTCAAATACTTGAGCAAGCTCCATATTAAGCATTTTTGCACCATTACTTATTACTTCTCTATCACAGCCTGCGGCAAAATGTTTATCTTTGAATTTTTTCTTAATACTAGTAACTTCCATATCCATAACGCTTTTGCTCGGTCGCATTAATGCACTTGCACCAATAAGTCCAGTAAGCTCATCTATACAAAAAAGCACTTTTTCCATTTTCTTTTCTGGTTTACAAGTAGTTTCGGTAAGTCCATAACCGTGACTGCAAATAGCGTGAACCATTTCTTTAGGCGCATCTATTTCACTAAGTAAAGCTACCGCTTTTACACAATGCAAGGTAGGAAAACTACCATAATCAACATCGTGAAGTAAGCCTACTATACCCCAAAACTCTTCATCTTCGCCAAATTCTCTTGCTATATATCGCATAGTTCCTTCTACTGTTAATGCGTGCTTTATATGAAAAAATTCTTTATTATATTTTAATAATAAATTTAATGCTTTTTCTCTGTCCATTTATATTATCTCCTTAAATTTTCCATTCAAATGAAAATTTATTATCAGCAGGTGGATTATCTAAAATATAATCTTTAGCATAATTACCCCAAATTTCATCATTTAATATTTGACCTATCATTATACTATAAATATTAATATATGGAGAAATGTCTTTTCCGTTTATTAATCCTTTAGTTGCATAACTAATTGCTGGACTAATAAAGGCATTATATTTCGAAAAATTCTTTTCTATAAATGCCCCAAGAAATTCGCCTACATCTTCATTTATACTTGTAGTTAGACTAACTGCAAAAGCTACCAAATTGCTTTCATAACACTCTAATTCTCCATTTACAAACAATTTTTCTAAGTTTATATTTACTTTAGGATATTCAGTATTCAAATTATAAATTTCATCAGCTTGCATATTTAGATAATAAAATAAACTATAAATACTATAATTGATAATTTGAATTTCTTCACTATCTTGCAAATTTTCATCACCATAAAATAGTTTTTCCGCCATTTTAGGCAATAATTCCATCAAATTCTTGGTATCCGTATGCCCTATTTCTATGTTATATTGCTCCAAAATTCTTTCTAGTGATGTATTATTATCTTCATCTTTAATATAAAATGGACTGTTAACTACTGTACCAATTATATCAAATAATTTACTCGATATTTGTTTTGCAGAAGGGTCTTCTATACCATCAATCATTTCCCCGATAACCCCGTCATTAGTAGCATAAGCATTTATCATACTTTCCATTTTATTATCAAAACATTTTATGCAATATTGTGGAAAATCGTTATTTATCGCATCTCTATCTTCTTGGGAAATAGCACTTGGCAAATAACTTTCATCAATATTGTTTATATATCTGGTGTAAGTATCAATTTCCCCTTTTTTAATATCAATTTGCCTATACGCACAAGGATAGAAAGACAAACTAGCTGTTTCTACTTCATAAAGTTTGTTGCTTTTCTTGCTAACATATTCTAAACTATCTTGAAAATGATAATGTCCTGTTAATATATATTTAGCTCCATTATCAGCTAACATTTCCAATAATTTATTATATTGCAAATGGTCTCCACTATCAAATAAGGTTTGCGCAATTTGTGGGAAATGATTCATAAGTGAAATATGAGTCATTATAATAGGCTTTTTTCCGTCTTTTATACATTTTTTTACTTCAGCAATTATCCAATCAATGTGGTCATTTGAAATTGATTCCGTCTTATTATATTCGCCTATACTTCCATCTTCATTTACTTCATTATGTACAATATCATCGACAGCAATAAGACGACTTCTTTTATCAATATCCGCTGTATAACTAAGTGTGCCCTCTTTGTCGGTAATATATGTATCTAAAGCCTCGTTATAGCCAAAATCGGCATATATTTCGGAAAACCTACTACTAGTAATTTTAGAGCCACCAAGCTCAGCAGGGACATCGTGATTCCCATTAATTACTAGTACCTTGACTCCTTTTTGTTCTAATCTGGCAAATATTTTAGCAGCTGCAAGATGGCTTTCTTCATCGCCCCTTTCTGCAATATCACCACCAATAAGAAGCACCTTAATACGGTTTTTTACTATTTCATCTACCATAGTATTGGTTATTGCTTCAGTGAGTTGTACCATTTTATCTTGTGAAGAAAGTTCTTCATAATTTTCATCATTTATAAGGCTATTGGCTATAATGTGTAAATCCGTTGTAAAAGCTACATCACCATCAATCTTGTCGCTACAGCCACTAAGTGGTATAACAAAACTAAATAGTATTGCGATAATAATAAAAGTACTGAATATTTTTTTCATTAATTTGACTCCAAAATATTAATTTCATATTATTTCATTGTATTTACTTTTATAATTTTTTGTGCAATTTACAATCAAACCTTATACACAAATTATACTTCAATGTAAAAAAAAATGCAATATTTAATTTTTTTGGCACTCTATTTTTACAAAAAATTGTAATTTTGTACAAAATTAAACAGTTTTACCAAAATCTGGTAAAACTGTTTATTCTCTAAATTTATGCATTAATATTAATATTTATTCGGCGATAAATTTGTTCATATTTTCCTTAAATCTTTGGAAAAAATTGTTTATTATTTCTTCGTCATTATCATTACAACGCATAGCAACCGTCATTGTAATTTCATCATTTAAAGTAGTTAGGGCAAGTTGCATATAAGGTTTATATTTAATACCACCTGTCATAAACCCGTCTATAAGATTATTATTTCCGAGTTTTAATTCTTCCGTATTTATAATTCCAATATTACTCATTCCAATTAGTGGATTATAATACCCTATTTTTATAGCAACTTCACTTATTATATGAGGGAAAATTATATAAGCAAGACTAAGTAGTGGCAAACTATACAATCCGAGGAATCTATCACGCTTGCTGTCTTTTACCGAACGCAATACTTCAATTAAGGTTTCTTTTAGTGTATAACCCCGTTTTTTAGTACTTACTACCATAAATCCAGTATGATTTGTTAGACCACCTGCATCAATACCACCTTTTATATGCCGACGCAAATCGACCATACACGGGATACTTACTTTTTCATCTTTTGGATAATCCCCTATTTGATATAAAGTATGTATATAAACAGCAAGTAAAGAATCATTTATAGTTACATTCCATTCTTTGCCTTTTTCCTTAAACTTTTGAAAAGTTTCTCTATCAATTTTTTCTCTAAGTATACGGCTTATATCTCCATCACTAGGCTCAGTTACGGGAAAAGTATGTGCATCTTTAACAACACTTACATTTTTATACAATCCTTTTGCTATTTTAATATCTTCAGATTCTAATTTTGTATATACTTGCTTATATCCTCTATCGCCCGCTTTTAATTCCAAATTGTATTGCTTGTTTAATAATTTATTATAGTTTTCTGCCATTTTTTTAAGGAAATATTTAGTATCCCCACCATCAAAGCACATATGATTTATTAGCATACAGAATACAGATTTTTTACCATCATCAAATAACCTCACTTGATACTGTACATTGTTAGTTATCGGTATCATTTCCGTAATAAAACTGTTAATATCATTTTCTAAATTTTCACTTTTTGTATATTTTAATATATCGTCAATTTTATAGTCTCTAATTTTCCAATATGGATGAACTTTATTATCAACAAATTCACTATGCAATACTGGTGCTTTTTCAGTCATATATACAAGCACTTGCTTTAATATATTTACATCTATCTTTCCATCGTAATACAAAACCGCGTGAACCATTCTGTCATAATAGTTGCGAAAAAGGTATTGCATTTTGTCCCACATTTCCGCTTTTATTCTCTTTGTTTCCATAAATAACCCCTCCCGATAAACTATATTACTCTTTCCATTGTGTATAAAACTTTTCATTCTCATTAGATATTTTATCTATATCATCATTAGAACTTATTTTATTCTTCTTATAAATAATTATTTGTATGGCAAATACTAATAGTACTAAAAATACGCCAAATACAGGTAATAACCAACCCCAACTCCATTCTATCACATCAAGTATCCCCAAAATGACATATAATAATGATGTTGTTGTCATAATAAATGCTGCCAAATCAATGTATTTCATTTTACTATCTCCAATTAGGGAAATCACAGTAAGTGCAAGAGTCATTATCATCGGCATTACTAAAAACGCAAGCCAAACTAGTGGCACTGTAAATAGCATTAACATACATAAATAGATACTGACCGTTACCATAGCTATGCTAGCTAAAACATAGAGTTTTATAATTATAAATTTATTTTCTTTTAGTAATTTAGGTATTCTTATTGAAGATAAAACTACTATAAATGCTAATATTGCCAATACAAATATTAACCAAGTTTGAGACCAAGCACTAGTTAGAAAGCTTATAATTAAGTACCCTATAGAAATAAATAAAATTGCCGTAATCGCAAAAATTATTGTTATTCCTGCTTTTCTTGCGGTTTCTTTTATCTCAATTCTTTTATTTTCAAAATCCTGTAATGTTATGTGAAAATCCCCTAAATCATCTATACACATTTCATATATCATTTCTTCATTTTCAATGCCTTTAATTTTTAATTCTTGTGATTTATCAAGTAAGTTTCTAAAGACTTCTTCCCTATATTCCATAGCCTCTTTAGTCGGTGCTATTCTTTTGAATTCTCTTTCTAAATATCTTTTAAATCTTTCTTTCATTATTTGCCTCCTATTATTAAACTATCGAGTATTTTTTTTGTTTGTTTCCATTCTTCTTGTTTTTGAATGTAAAATTTTTTGCCTTTATCTGTTATTTTATAATACCTTCTTCTTGCCCCAAGTACACCATCACCCCAATATGCTTCTATCAATTCATCCTTCTCCATTCGCCTAAATGCTTGATATATCGTCGCATCCTTAACTTCTATTTGATTATCGCTTTCGCTAACAAAGAATTTGGATATTTCATATCCATAACTATCTCCATTTGATAAGCATCGCAGAATAACTGTTTCTGTATTGCCTCTAAGTATTTCACCACCTAACAATATGCGCCTCCTTTCCTGTTTATGACATTAGGTATATAATCAGGTTATATACATACTATCATAACAATTTTTACTTGTCAATACTAAATTTGTAATTTTATAATAAAAAAAACTGCCTAATTTGGCAGTTAATAAATATCGTACAAAATTGTATTAATCATATTGCTCTGAACAATATAATTACTTAATGCTTAATCTAATTTTTTAGTATTATCATCTATTGGAGGCTTTGTTATTTCAATTTGCAACGGTTCACTATCGTCATAATATTTTCCAGGTTCGATTGCATAATGCCCTTTTTTATTAACTTCATAATTTTCTTTATCTAATTTAGTTTTTATTACATTTTGTGCAACTGTATAGATTTTTTCATTAATTTGTTTACGTCTACTTCGTTTTTCTTCTTTCTTTATATATGTTTTTGTCCTAAACTTACGAATTATTAATCTAACCATATTGCTAAGCATTTTATATACTATATAAGTTATATGAATTATAGCATAAATATTTAAAGCTGTTTCCCACCCTGTCCCAAAAGACCTACCTTGAATAAGCACAAAAACCGGTGGCACCAAACTAACAAATTTAATTAGGTTCCTTAGAATATTTGTAATTAATTTATAATTTTTCTTTGAATATTTTTGTTTTGTTTTGCTTATTCCGATTAGGGTAATTGTTAATGCTATAAATATAACAACGACAATAATAATAAGCCACATAGAAAATTGACTACTATTTTTAAATTTCAAAACATAAATTGCATAAGCCGTATATAAAAAAGCAGACAACAAATTAAAAATAAGTCTAAATCCACGCCAATGGTCGCCTATTTTTGCATACTCGGTATTAGCAATTAAATTCATAAATAATTTTGTAAATCGTTTTTTCATATTTTGTTTATATCATATATAATGGCAAAATACAAGCAAAACAATTGAATTTTAATATTAAGCTAGTATTTATTTATAAAAAGTCGATAAAAAGATAATAATCAAACCATTGACAAAAACCACATATTAGGCATATAATAATACAAGCTCAAGCGTTAAAAAAAATGTGTACCCGTATTAATTTATGGGGGTGTTGTAGATTCGACTTGTGTGCAATGGGAAGTTAAGCATATCGGAGGCTCGTCTTCGTTAGAAACGGAAAAAAAATATAAACGCTAAAAATAATAATTTTGAGCTAGCTGCCGCTTAATCTGGTAGCCGTCGAATAAAGAAGTGTCTACGGTCTTTATCTCGGCGACGGATAGTAGACAACAATGTTTGGAAGTAGTTTCGTGACCATTCATTGCATCCCAGAAACTAGACAAGAAAGAATTTGGCCCCTTTGGTGACTTCTTGCGACAAAATTACGAAGAGGATAAATATGTAGAAAGACTTTTTTGAACGCGTAAGGACAGGAGTGCAAGTCTCCTCATCTCCACCACAAAGAAAAAACCGCCTAAATTAATAGTCGGTTTTTCTTATTTTAAATTTTTATTACATACTATTTTAGGAAAAGTAAGAACTTATTCTTCCATAATCCATTTTTATTCCTATTTTATTTCTGTTTTTGTCATTCTAACATACAATTGAAGAAATTCTACTCTAAACATTAGTTTTTGTATGGTATTTTCACCTTTCTTCTCTTCATAAAGTGTCATTATTAAGAATGAGTCGCTATCTGAATCGTGGTCACCTATATAAACACCTTTTACTATTCCGCTATCTGTTTGTACATCTTCTATATAATATGTTCCATTATATTTGAACCCTAAATCATCTGGTATTTTATAATCATCAGGAAATGGTATTTCCTTTTTTAATATCTTTGATAATTCTTCGGTTTGTTCGTTTGCAAAACCTAATCCAGTTAGGGTTATATCCAAACTACTGCAAAGCAATTTTGCTGTTGTATCAAGGTCATCTAAACTAGCACCCGGGATAAGTTCTGGGGCATAAGCATTAAAATCACGTTCTATATTTATCCCATCTAAAGCAGCATTAATATCAATAAAATCTTTTATTTTTGCCGTTATCCCATTATTTGCCATAACGCTTATTTGTATTGTCTTGTCACTATTTAATTGTACAAAACTTTCCGTGCTATTTAGTGCGAATACAAAAGGTACATCCATTACCGTAGATTTTAATAGGTCAAAAGAATATCTTGAATCTTCTTCTACATAATATTTGCTGCTATCTTTCTCACAAGAAGAAAGAAGACAAACTGATAATACACAAACTAAAACTAAAATTAGACTAATTATTTTATTTTTATTTTTCATTTTATTTATTCTCTCCTTCTATATATACAGGCGTTTTACCATCAATAGCACGAAAATAAATATTGGTAACTTCACTACAAGAATCTGCTTTTTTGATTTGTTTTTTTACTGCTTTTATATCAACGCTATCACTAAATAAATCTTCAAGCTGTTCGCTTCTTAAAGTCTTATAATTTTTCAAAGCTTTTTTATGGTCAGCAAGTCCTAATTCTTCAAGTCGTGTTTGCGTTGTATCGGCGATTACTGCGTGTCCTTCATTACTTGGATGAACCCAATCACTATATATAAGATTTTCCCCTCTAGTAGCATCTGCTACGCTTATGTCATCAAATGCTTTATTTATATCTATAAGATCTATATCATTAGGATAATTCTCTTTATATTTTTTTAACACATCGTTCATTCTATTAATAAGTAATTTACCAATTTCTCTATATTGGTCACTTCCTATGCCTTCTTGTGTTAGATACTCTCTAGTTGATTTATTAAATAAAGTACTATCTGCATAAATTGGATTATATACGGTTTGCATAATTATTGTTGCTGTAGGATTAAGTTCTTTAAGTTTGGCAATTATTTTACATATATTAGAATACGAAGTATCCAAAATATTATCTACATATTCTGTGTCTTCATTCATCAAATCAATTACCATTTCACCTACATTTCGTTGCAACAAATCATTACCAATTATTGAAATATGTAAAATATCCGCTGTTTTAATTAATGTAGCGGTACGCTGTGCACCTTGGTCATCTCTGCTAATCACTTCCAAAAGTTGGGCTGTTTGATGCCCAGAAACCGAACGATTATAAAAATAATAATCATTATCTTTCCCTAATACTGCAAAATAACCATATCTATCTCTTTCTACTATTGGTGATGGTCCTAATAATGCTTCTGCTATCGAATCACCTAAATATACAATTTGTAATTTTTCACTATTGCTACATCCACTAAATACTAATGTCGAACTAACAGCAAGAATTAAACAAAGCAACAAACATATTGCCTTTTTTTTCATAGCTTCCTCCTAATGTTAATAATATTATATTATTATAATAGTTAAATATAATAATAAAGTCAATATAAAAAATTTAATAACTGATAAATTATTATATTATTATATATTTTGATAAAATTTCCGTAAACTTTTCGGTTCCAACAAAAAATTATGCATTTTACTTTATTAAAAATAAATAATAATAAATTTTATGCTAAATAAAAGAATTTATATATATTGAAAATAATATTTTGCATATCAAACTACCTTGACATTTTTTATAATATCATTATATAATTGTTCTATTAATGGATAAATAAAATAGCATTTAAGGAGTATAAATGAGTAAAATAGGTTTTGATAGTGAAAAGTATTTGGCTATGCAATCTGAAAGAATATTAAGCAGAATTGATGATTTCGGGGGTAAACTTTACCTTGAATTTGGAGGCAAATTATTTGATGATTTTCACGCTTCAAGGGTATTACCAGGTTTTGCACCTGATAATAAAATAAAACTATTACAAAAATTAAAAGACAAAGCAGAAATAGTAATTGTTATTAATTCTTCTGATATCGCCAAAAATAAATTGCGTGCTGACTTAGGTATCACTTATCACGACGATGTTTTACGCCTTATTGATATTTTTAGAAGTATGGACTTATATGTTGGTAGTATTGTTATTTCCCAATTTAGCAAAGACAATGACAATACCGCAGCTATTGCATTCCAATCTAAATTAGAACATTTAGGAATAAAAGTTTATCGCCATTATCATATAGATGGTTATCCTACCGCAATAAATCATATAGTTAGTGATGAAGGTTATGGCAAAAATGAATATATAGAAACAACAAGACAACTTATAGTAGTATCTGCTCCTGGTCCAGGTAGTGGAAAAATGGCTACTTGCCTTAGCCAATTATATCACGAATACAAAAAAGGTGTAAAAGCTGGATATGCAAAATATGAAACTTTCCCAATTTGGAATTTACCTTTAGAACATCCGGTTAATAAAGCATACGAAGCAGCAACAGCCGACCTTAATGATATTAATATGATTGACCCTTGGCATTATAAGGCTTACAACAAAATCACTGTTAATTACAATCGTGATGTAGAAATATTCCCTGTACTAAAAATTCTATTCCAAAAACTTATGGGCTTTTCGCCTTACCAATCGCCTACAGATATGGGCGTTAATATGGCTGGTTTTTGCATTAGTGATGATGAGGTTTGTTGTGAAGCTAGCAAACAAGAAATTATTCGTCGTTATTATAAAGCATTAGTAAGAAAAAGAAAAGATTCTTATAGCAATAAGGAAGCAGAAAAAATTCTATTACTTATGGAAGAATTAGGACTAAAACTATCAGATAGAAAAGTTGTACCTGTAGCATTAGAAAAAGCTAGAGTAACTGGTAAAGCTTGTGCCGCTATAGAACTTCCTGATGGAACTATTGTAACTGGTAAAACTACACCACTTATGGGCTATTCTAGCACAATTTTATTAAACAGTTTGAAAGTTCTTGCGGGAATTGATGACAGTCTAAAACTTATCTCCCCAAGTGCTATAGAACCTATTCAAAAATTAAAAACTGAGTTTTTAGGTAGCAGCAATCCTAGATTGCATACCGATGAAGTGTTAATCTCACTTTCTATTAGTGCAGCAACAAACGACCTTGCTAAACTTGCAATGCAACAACTTCCTTACTTAAATGGGTGTCAAATTCATACAACCACAATATTAGGCTCGGTAGATGAAAGAGTTTTCCGTTCTTTAGGTCTTCAAGTTACTAGCGAACCTGAATATGGTACAAAAAAGCTTTATCAAAAATAGAATATAAACTTAATATAATACTTCAAACCTCTTTTTAATTAAAGAGGTTTTTTTATTTTATATTTATACACTTTTGCATTTTTGTAATAAAAATTCAAAATAAGACTTGACACTTTTATTAATAATGTTATACTAATCAAGATTTATTAAGAATAATCCTTAAAGTTAATAAATTAATAAAATATCTCTTATTACTTAAACATCCATTTTTATGGGTGTTTTTGCTTTATTTAGAAAATATTAGTACTAATGCTTATTCTTAAATATTACTTTTCTTACTTTTTTCAGTAAAAGCAATATACTCCATTTATAATTACGCCCTACTTATTTGACATTTTGCTCATTCCATATTATGATATTATATAAGAATAATTTTAGGGAAAATAATTTAAGATTAAAAATATGGAAGAAAATGAAAAAATAATTGAAGAAATACCAAAACCTAAAGAAAAAAACCGCAAAAAAAGCACAATTAAAACACTATTGCTGGTTTTGTTTTTTTGTGCTACTTTTTATTGTGTTTATTTAATTAGTAAAGACCTTTCTGGAAGTTCGGTTGCAACATTTAAATTTGTTATTGCCAATATAAACTTGAGAAATTTACTATTTTTGTTGCTACTTGTTGCTATTTTATTTTTTACAGATGCCCTAAAATATTCTATAATTGCCAAAATAATCAAAGGCAAATTTGATTATGCTCTTTGTATAAATATCGGTATTATGGGTCGTTTCTATGATAATATTACCCCTTTTAACACAGGTGGACAAGCCTATCAAGTTTATCAATTATACAATAAAGGTTACACGCCTAGCGAGGCTACGGCTATACCTATTGTTAAATATATTTTTCAATTACTTGCTTGGATTTGCGTTTCAATAGTACTTTATATTGTCAATCATCAAGCACTTGATTATTTACCACTTGCACGAGCTAATGGCATCAAAATAGCTTGTTATGTAGGTATTTCTATAGCTTGTTTAGCTCCTACTCTGGTAATACTATTCTCTGTTTTCCCAAAAACAGTGCTAAAAATTATTGGGTTTTTTATGAAATTATTTTATAAAATGAAGATTATTAAGGATTATGATACTAAAATCGCTAAAGTAACAAGTTTTTTAGACCAATACAAGGAAGCATTTATAAAGATAAATAAAAATGTCGTTGGAATAATATCTTTATTTATACTCTCTATGATAGATTTTATTCTAATTATGTCAATTCCTTATTTTGTTTTATTATCCATAGGCAATGCATCTTATTCGTTCAAACTATTTTTTGATGTAATCACTCTAAATGCGTATTCACTTTTTGCCGCATCTTTAGTGCCTACTCCAGGGAATAGCGGTGCTATAGAAGCGGTTTATTCGATGGTTTTTGCTCCTATACCAATGAGTCAAGGTCTTTTATTTTGGGTAGTGTTTACTTGGCGTTTTTATTCTTATTATATCTATTTATTTATTGGATTTATAGAAACAATAATACTATTTATTTCTCATAAATTTAAGAAAAAAAAGCAATACCCGAAAATTAATTAATCAATAAGAGGAAATATATGGTTACAGAAAATAAACCTATAAGAATATTAGAAGTTGTTGACAATTACTATCCATCAATAGATGGAGTTGTTAATGTTGTGGACAATTATGCAAAATTACTCAATCAAAAAGGCAAAGCTGATGTCGAAGTTTTGGTACCATGGTATCCAAAATCCCCTAACAATGATAGCTATAAAGTAATACGCAGTTTATCATTATCAGGCGGTAAATACGGTGTTAGGTTGCCACTTCCAATGTTCGATATAAAACTAAAGAAATATCTAAAACATAATAAATATGACCTTATTCATTGCCATTCTCCCGCTACTTTAGGAAAATTGGCAGTAAAATTAGCTAAGAAGCAAAATATTCCTATAATATTTACTGTACATACTCGATACCACGAAGAAATAAACCGTGCCGTAAAATCAAAATTTTTGCAAAAATTCGCACTTAATTTTTTGCTTAGTACCATAAAAAAAATGGATTACTTATGGGCAGTTAGTGATGGAAATAGAGTTTGCTTGCACGAAAAATATAATATCGATTTGCCTTGCGAAGTTATGCGAAACGGAACCGATATCAAAGATAGCGATAGTGTCAAGGTATTAGAAGAAAAAACTAAATTAATCAACAAATTAGGTCTAAATAAAGATGATAAAATACTACTTTTTGTAGGACGCCTAGTGCTTGTCAAAAATATAGGAATGCTTTTTGATATTATGAAAATTTTGAAAGATAAGGGCGAAAACTATAAACTTATTATTATAGGCGACGGCGATTACAAAAGTAATTTAATGAGAAAAAGTCACAACCTTAATTTAGATGATTGTGTCTATTTTGTAGGTAACATATCAAATAGAGACAAGTTAAGTGCTTATTATTTAGCTTCTCAATTGTTTGTTTTCCCATCTACATTTGATAGTTGCCCATTAGTTATTAAAGAAAGTGTGGCTATGGATTTACCATTATTAGTTGTAAAAAATTCTTCTTCATCTGAAGAAGTTATTGACGGGCATAATGGTTTTGTCGCTGAAAATGAACCTAATATTTGGGCAGATAAAATACTTGATATTTTTAGCAATACCGAAGTTTATAACGAAGTCAAAAATAATTGTAAAAAAGATTTATACCAATCTTGGGACGATATAGTCGATAATGTATTTGAGAAATATCAACAAATCATAAATAAAAATAAATAAAAATAAAACCTAGCTTTCACTGCTAGGTTTTGTTATGAATTTATAATAATTCAAAATGTTCTTTTTCAAATTTTAATATTCCTTCATCTCGCAACTTACATAATTCGTTTGACATAGCACTTCTATCTACTGACAAATAGTTCGCAAGTTGTTGCCGATTAAAAGGAATTTCAAAAGAATTAGATTTCGCCTTTTGTGATTGTGACGAAAGATAAGTCAGTATCTTACTTTTGGTCGTTCTTTGTGAAATATTATCAATTTTACCTTTTAACAAAATGTTTTTATTAGCAAGCACCGATACCAAATTTCTAATTAGTTTTGTGTGATATACACAAGCTGCTGAACAAGTAGTAAGGATTCTGTTTATATCTAAAAACATAATCTCACTATTTTCTATCACCACGACATCGGCATATATAGTCATATCTTGAGAACTTGCATAGCTTTCGCCAAACAAACCTCCGCTTGTAATTTGGGAAATTATTGTTTCATTACCCCAAAAATCTAATCTAACTATGTGTATTTTACCCGAAATAACTAGTCCTACTCTATTTATATCCTCGCCATACCTAAATACATATTCTCCTTTATCAAAGGTTTTTGTAACCGCATTAAGGCAAACCAACATTCCTGCTAGTTCATCGTTCTTTATTCCATCAAATAAAATTGAATTTGCTATTACTGGCAAATATTTATTCATAATTCTCCTTTTATGTTGTAAAAACAACCGACTTGTATTTTTAATTGTATTATAATTAGGTTACAAAGTCAATAATAACTTATGAAATTTACAAGGAGGAATAAATGAAAAGAAATATTATAAAAATAGATGAAGAAAAGTGTAACGGCTGTGGAGCTTGTGCAAACGCTTGTCACGAAGGAGCTATTGCTATGGTTAATGGCAAAGCTAAACTAATTCGAGATGATTATTGTGATGGATTAGGCGATTGTTTGCCCTCTTGCCCTACAGGAGCAATAAGTTTTGAAGAAAGAGAAGCAGCCGCTTATGATGAAAAGGCAGTAAGTGCTAAAAATGAAGCAACCTCTTGTTCTTCTTGTTCCGCTAGTACAACTCCTAAAAATCTTGATTGTGAAAATAAAAATAATGCAAATAATAATGTTGATGTGCCATCAGAACTTAGACAATGGCCAATTCAAATAAAACTTGCACCAATTACTGCACCATTTTATGAAAATGCAAAATTACTTATAGCAGCAGATTGTACCGCTTTTGCTTATGGAAATTTTCATAAAGATTTTATAAAGGGAAAAATAACATTAATCGGTTGTACCAAATTAGATGATGGCGACTATACCGAAAAACTAACAGCAATTATTGCAAATAATAATATACAAAGTGTAACAGTAGTAAAAATGGAAGTGCCCTGTTGTGGCGGAATGTCTAATGCCGTTAAGCGTGCATTAATAGCCAGCGGAAAATTTATTCCTTGGCAAGTAATAACTTTGTCATCAAATGGCAAGATTATAGAATAGGAGGATTTATTATGATAGAACAAATTTTTACATTAGGAAATAGAACCCAACATACGATTGGGGCAATAATTAAAGATGAGAATATCCATTATATGCATATGGTATTACTTAAAGATGAAAGTTTGCCAACGCATTTTACGAATGCTACTGTATATATGACAGTTATTAAGGGCACATTATCATTGCGACTAAGTGATGGCGAATTTAGAACTTACGAAGAGGGAAGTATACTTGTTATTCCTTTCAATACAAAAATGGATGCTCAAAACCATAACGAAAACACTTTGGAGCTAATTGTTATTAAAGCTCCAGCACCAAAAAAATAGGAGGATATAAATATAATGGAAAATCAAATGTTTTGTTTTCAATGCGAACAAACAGCAGGTTGTACAGGCTGTACCGCTAGCAAGGGCGTATGCGGAAAAACTTCAGAAGTAGCTAAACTTCAAGATGAACTTACAGGTGCTTTAATAAGTCTTGCAAAAGCAAATATAAGCAAACCTATAGCACCTAGTGCTAGTAAAGTTATGTTAGAAGGTTTATTTACTACAATAACAAATGTTAATTTTAATGAAGAAACTCTTGCTATACTTATTGATAAAGTGCATAAAGAAAAAGCAAAATTAAGTTCTAATTGCTCTTGCTGTGATTGTCAATGTCAAAGTGTCGATTATAATATGCAAAAAATATGGCAAGCAAATGTAGATGTGCGCTCATTAAAATCATTAATACTTTTTGGACTACGAGGTATGGCTGCTTATGCTTATCACGCTGAAGTTTTGGGTTACAAAAATCAAAAAATATTAGATTTCTTCTTTAAAGCAATGTATGCAATCGGAGAAGATTGGGGACAAACCGAACTTTTACCTATTGTATTAGAAGTAGGCGAAGTAAACCTAATATGTATGGAATTACTCGATAAAGCAAACACCGAAACTTACGGGACTCCAGTTCCTACTAAAGTACCATTAAAAATAGAAAAAGGACCATTTATCATAATTACAGGTCACGACCTATATGACTTAAAACAATTATTAGAACAAACAAAAGGAAAAGGTATAAATGTTTATACTCACGGCGAAATGTTACCTGCACACGCTTATCCAGAATTAAAAAAATACCCACAATTAAAAGGTAATTTTGGCACAGCTTGGCAAAATCAAAGAAAAGAATTTGACAATGTTCCTGCTCCTATTGTGTTTACAACTAACTGTTTGATGCCACCTAAAGAAAGCTATTTTGATAGAGTATTTAGTACTGAAGTAGTAAGTTATCCAGAAATAGTCCATATCGGCGATGATAAAGATTTTTCACAAGTAATTGAGAAATCATTAGAACTTGGCGGATACAAGGAAGATACCCAACTAACTGGAATAAACGGTGGTAAAGAACTAACTGTAGGATTTGGACACGGAACTGTACTTTCTGTTGCTGATAAAGTAGTAGATGCAGTTAAGAAAGGCGATATCTCACATTTCTTCTTAGTCGGCGGTTGCGATGGTGCAAAGGTAGGTAGAAATCATTATACAGAGTTTGTAAAAAAATCTCCTAAAGATTCTATTATCCTAACTCTTGCTTGCGGCAAATTCCGCTTCAATGACTTAGACCTCGGAGAAATAGGCGGTTTGCCACGAATGATGGATATGGGACAATGTAATGACGCTTACAGTGCTATTGTGGTTGCTCTTGAGCTTGCTAAAGCATTTGATTGCGGAGTTAATGAACTACCATTATCGATGGTTATATCTTGGTACGAACAAAAAGCAGTTTGCATATTACTAACACTACTACACTTAGGTATAAAAAATATTTTGCTAGGACCTACACTACCAGCATTTATATCTCCTAATGTATTAGATATATTAGTAAAAAATTATAACATTGGACCTATCACCAACCCTGATGATGATCTAAAAAAACTTCTTAGTAAATAAAAAAAATCTTATGGCTACCTAAATTTTTTAGGTAGCCATAAATTACTATATTCTATTTTAGGTTTCCAAATAACAATATATAGATACCATAACTTAAATAAATATTAAATTTTAATATTTATATTTTTTTATAAATTATTATCCGACAAAATATTGTCTTGACATTTTTTGAATCCTTATCCATAATATAAATATATCAAATAATTTCTTTAAAGGAGTTTAGTTATGAATATTAATTATAAGATAAGTTATGGCTTGTATGTATTAATTACCGGTAATAAAGACAAACAAAATGGCTGTATAATAAATACACTTATGCAACAAACCGGTAATCCCGAAGCATATAGCATAACTGTAAACAAACAAAATTATTCTCACAAATTTTTATTGAAAAATGAAAAATGTGCAGTAGCAATATTATCGACTGGCACAACCTTTGACACAATTAAAAACTTTGGATTCCGAAGTGGCATTGATAATGATAAATTTGTTGGTGTAGAAACAACAACAAGTAAAAATGGATTTTCTATCCCAACAAAAAATGTAGTAGGATACTTAGAACTTGACATAACCGAAACAGTAGATTACCCTACTCATACACAATTTATTGGCAAACCAACCGAACTAGTGGGCTTTTTTGATATCGACCCTCTTACTTATGATTATTATCAAAAACACATTAAACCACAATCAAAAGTTACCGCTGTAGATGGTGAAAAATCTTATATTTGTAATATTTGCGGTTATATTCATAAAGGCGAATTGCCTGATGATATTGTTTGCCCTATATGCAAACACACCAAACAAGATTTCCAATTAATAGAACCTATTATAGAAAAACCAGAAAAGCAAGAAAAGCAAAATAAATTCATTTGCACCGTTTGCGGATATATCCACGTTGGGGACACACCGCCCGACACTTGTCCTGTTTGTATGGTCGATAAAGATTTATTTGAACCGCTTAAATAATCAAAATTCTAAAGGGCTATCGTAAAGATAGTCCTTTTTTTATTAAATTTTATAAAAATAAAAATTTAGTAGTTTATCTTTCTTGCAAAATTGCCATAATAAAAGAAAAAGGAGATAACTATGAAAATAACAAAGATAATGAGCGATGATGTAATAACGGTTGAACCAATAAATGATTTAGCAACTGTAGCACAGCTTATGAAAAAGCACAATATAGGTTTTATGCCAATAGTATTTGATGGACAACTATTAGGCGTAGTAACCGATAGAGATTTAGCAATAAGAGGCTATGGCAACAAACGAGATGCTGGAACTAAAATTACCGAAATTATGACAAGCGATTGTATAACTGTAAATAACAGCACAAGTGTAGATGAAGTATCCGAAATTATGGCAAAAAATAACATTCGTAGAGTTTGCATAACCGACAATGGACACCTAGTCGGCGTTTGTGCCTTAGGCGATTTAGCTGTAAGAAAGGACTATAGAGAAAATGCCGAAAAAGTATTAACTGATATTTCTCATAAATAATAATATATAAATTATTATTACAAAACAAAAGGACTATCATTTTAATAGTCCTTTTGTCGTAAATATTTTATTATTTTTCTATTTTTCTTTATTTATCAAAAATTCAAAAAAATCTAAATCTTCTTGATAGGTTAATTTAAAATTCCGCCTAAAACTATAATCATAATAGATTTTTAAGTTTTCAGGCATCATATGTAGTACTTCTACTAAGGTAGAATTGCCATCAAGATATTTATCTAGTATATTAAATTCAAAGCCCATAGGCGAAGCGGTAAGAAAATATCTGTCTCTATCGCAAATATGGAAGTCTTTAGAACATAAACTGTTCGTAATTTTACTTGTAGTTACGGATATATCGTAACCTTCTTCTATTCTAGATACCAAACTATCCAAATAATCACTAGTAAGGAATGGTCTAACCGCATCAACTACTAATAATCTATCACAACTGTAGTTCTTTTTGATATAATCCACACCTTTTCTAAAAGATTCGTTCCTTGTATTACCACCTTCGGTGGTTTCCATATTGTACTTTTCTTTTATAATATCGGTATAAGGTGGCGTTGCTACAATTATTATTTTATCAATTTTTTTAGTAGCCTTTACAGTATCAATTACATAAGAAATAACTTCCTTATTATTTATCATTAAATATTGTTTAGGGATATTCGCACCTACCCTACTCCCTACTCCACTTGATAATATTAGTGCAATATTCATTATTCTTTGTCACCTATATGATAAGCATCATATCCGTGTACTTCTCTATCTTCCTCTGGTGGCAATTTCATATAATCGCCAAAATATAATGTTAAAAACTCGTCATAGCCTACTGGTACACAATACTCTTTTTCACCAAATGGCAATTTTACTGCTTTTGCAAAAATTTCCTTATTGAAAATTCTATTACCGTCCATAAAATCTATGAATGTACCTACTAATATGCTATCTTCATAATTATATTTAGTTGCTATTTTGGTAATTCTCTTATATAGAAATTTGTGTCCGCCAATTAATTTGGCAATAACATAACATATCCCTACTTCCAAATTTTTAACAAAACTTACATAATCTCTATTTTTATCAACCAACAAACCAAGATTAAATATTTGTGGTATCCTTATTTTTTTAAGTACTTTTTTTGCTTTAGACATATCATCGCCTAAACCATCTATTGGAAATATATCTACATAAATTCCCAATTGTAATCCTGCATTACCACCTTTTTCATTTAAAATGGTTTTGTTTTTGCATAATTTAGGATAAGTGTAAAGATATTCACTATTTCGTTCTGTAGAATACAAACTAAATTTATCGTTATCTTTATATAACTCAATAAATTTTTCATAATCAGGTCTGGGCATCATTATATCAACATCATCATCCCAAGGTATAAACCCTTTATGCCTTACTGCGCCTAATAAAGTCCCGCCTGACAAATAATACCTTAGTCCATTTTCTATACAAAATCTGTCTACTTCATCTAAATCTTCAATTAGTATTCTTTTCGCTTCTTCTAATTCTATTTTTTCCATAATTACCTCATAATTAATATTTATTATTTTGATTATATCATAAGCTAGAAAATAATGGAAGAATTTTATTATAAACTAGATACGAAATTGCTTCTGTTCCTTATACAATTGACAAAACCTCCCTTATCAATTACCATATAAGCATTACAATCTTATAAGGAAAAATAAATGCTAAAATTTTATTTAATCGCTGATACTCATTATTACAAGCCTAAAAACTTCAAAATGGGGCTTGCATACACTACATTTATGGAAAAAGAACAAAAATGTTGCATAGAAAATGGTGCTATTTGTGATGCCACTTTAGACACAATAAAAAATGATGACTCAATCGATACTATTATTATTCCTGGCGACTTGACGCAATTTGGACTTATGTCCTCGCATAATTTATTTAGAGATAAATTATATGAATTGAAAAAAGCAAATAAAAAAGTGTTTTTAATTCCCGCAGGTCACGATTTTGATAAAAATGCTCGTGAATTTAATAATGATTCTTGGCATTATACCGAACCTACAAATAAAAGTATACTATTAGACTTTTATAAGGATTTTGGTATAAGCGATGCTATTTCTATAGAACCAAATACCACTTCTTATTCTGCCGATATTAATGATGAATATCGTATGATAGCTATTTTATGTGATTTTGAAAGTGAATATGGCGAAATTACGGAAAACTTGTTAAATTGGATAAAAACACAAAATAATCTTGCTAAAAAAGCTAATAAAAAGGTTTTTGCTATTTGCCATTACCCAATTATACCTAATAAACCTATTTTTGAACTATTCAAAGAATCAAAGGTTTCTAATTGGCGTTATACTGCATCGCAACTTGCCGATATGGGCATAAAAATAGTTTTTACAGGACATTTGCACATACAAAGTGTGAATTTGTTTACTAGCGAAAAAGGCAATACTTTAGTTGATGTTTGTACCTCAACCCTAATCGGTTATCCTGCTATGTATAGAAAAATTACTTTAGTCGAGGACAAAGCAATAATTGGATCAATTCCTATGACACCTTGTGAATTTAATGGGCAATTAGTAGATACAAAATATCTAGATAATCAATTTAGAAATATGATACAAAATAATCTAACAAAAATTGGTTTGGACGATTTCGGTAAACTTAGAAAAGAATCCGATTATAAATACCCTTATCTAATAAAACAACATTCCAAATTACGACATTGGCTTATTTCTCATACCTTACAACCATTACTTAAAAAACTGAAATTACGGACTATAGGAATATTTTTATTTATAAAAATAGATAAACTTCGCAAAAAAATCAGACTAGTAGATTTCTTAGAACCAATCTTACACGGATTTTTAGAAGGCGACAATTATTATAATACGGATAGTTTTGAGTATGTTTTTTTAGAAAAGTTGTTTAAGCGTTTTCGGTTATTCCTAAGAATTGCTAATAATAAATTAAATAGCAACGGACAAAATTTTGATATTGCCAAATTATTTTTGGATAGTTTGATAAAACCAAATTCTTATTCTGATAATAATTGTACTATCGAATTAACATAAAAACTGCCCTCAATTTATTATTAAGGACAGTTTTTAATTTTTTATTGATAATTAAATTGCGTCTATAAAAATAATCTTATTTGCACTTTCTAAACATACAATAGCTACCTTATACAAACTATCTTCATCATAAGAAATAGCAACACTTGCAAGTCCTGTAGGTCCAATAACTTTTGCTTCATCTGTTGCAAATATACTATCTTTTTGCGTTGTTATATTACTAATAGCTTTACCATCATCTTTTTTTCTATCGATAATATTACGAAGTTTTTCGCCTTTGCAGTTTTCAAATTGGCATAGACTAATTCTTTCACCGTAAGTTGCACAAGTTTTCGTTAAACAACCACATTCAGCTTTCAAAATATATTCATAATTACAGGTTTCGGGCATTGTTACAATACTGTTATATTCATCTACAACAACTGTTGCTGGACACCCTTCGCAAGGTTCACAGTCATGACAACAACTTAATGTTCCACCCAATACTGTTTCCATAAAACTTAAGAATGTTGTTCTCTCGTTTTCGGTGTCTAAAGATATATAAATAGCTTCTATACTACAAAGTGGTATTACATTCTCATCAACAAATTGTAACGCCCATGTATTATATAATTCAGCAGGCGTTGCTGTTGTACTATCATAAATTACATCATTAGGGTCGTTAGTTGTAAGCTTAAATTCGTAATTATTTTCTAATAAAAACCTTGATAATTTACCAAATGTAATTTCACACGGACAAGCACAACCTCCTGCTTTACCTTCTGGTCCTTGTTCTCCTTGGCTACCTGTAGAACCTGTTGCACCTTGAGCACCTGCTGGGCCTGGCTGTCCACAACAACACCCCGGATCGCCCTTAGGCCCTGCTGGACCTTCTGGTCCCTGTGGTCCGGCATCACCCTTTGTACCTTGTACACCCTGAAGCCCTTGCATACCGTTATCACCCCTATCGCCCTTAACGCCTTGCAATCCTTGATCGCCTTTTGGTCCTTGCAAACCTTGTATACCTTGTGGTCCAAAATCTCCAGTATCACCTTTTGCTCCTTGAGAGCCTTGATCACCTTTTGGACCTGGATCTCCCTTAGGTCCCGCTGGACCTTGTGACCCTTGTGGGCCGGCATCGCCTTTTGTCCCTTGTACACCTTGAAGCCCTTGCATACCGTTATCGCCCTTATCACCTTTTACTCCTTGTAAGCCTTGGTCACCTTTTGGCCCTTGTAACCCTTGATCACCTTTACAACCTTGTGGACCTGTCGGACCCATTGGACCTATTGAACCTGTTGGACCTATTGGTCCGGTTGGGCCAGTTGGCCCGATTAAACCTTGTAGCCCTTGTGGTCCCATTGGACCAGGAATACATATTGGACAAGGTTTACAACGACCACATTCTAAATCGTTTTTTTTATTAAAATAATCATAATTTTGATTCATAATTTTTTCCTCCTATGTAGAACATCTATACATTATATCTTATTAAATTTTTACATTAATTGTGTTTTATTAATACTAAATTTACTGCATTAAAAGAAATTCTCCTATGTTTTATCCATAGGAGAATAGCTTTTTTTAATATTATATTTTAAATTGTTATTTTA